>JGI12269J14319_10002753_pt1 | contig 16750 bp, 16 predicted proteins | sample PeaSoiSIISIP2007_FD_14319 | JGI IMG/M metagenome (IMG submission 14319) | reverse complement strand
TCTCGAGCCACATCGGCTCGAACCACGAGAACGGCACGTACACCTCGGCCACGTCGATCTGGCGACGGGGCTCGGTGATGCCGGCCTGGTGGTAGACGTCGGCCGCGCAGTCCAGGCCGGCCTGGGGGTTCACCTGGTCTCGTCCCGCGAACATGGTGGGCTCCGAGCGCATGGCCATGCCGTGGATCCACGCCGGGGGTCGGCCCGAGCCCGCCGACCCCGCCACGCGTTCCGACGCCAGCACCATGGCGGCGGCGCCGTCGGAGGAGGGGCAGGTCTCGAGGTAGCGCACCGGGTCCCACAGCATGATCGAGTCCTTCACCATGTCGAAGGAGATGTCCTCGATGTGCAAGTGGGCGTAGGGGTTCTTGAGGGCCTGGAGACGGTCCTTCACCGCCACCAGGATCCCGATGTAGTCCGGCGCGCCCGAGCGTCGCATGTAGGAGCGGATGATGGGGGCGAAGAACCCGCCCGCTCCCGCCAGCAACGGAGCCGAAAAGGGTTGGGGAACCGACAGGGCCCACATGGCGTCGGAATCCGACTGCTTCTCGAAGGCCACGGTGAGGACCCGCTCGTGACGGCCCGAGGCCACGAGATGGGCGGCCACGATGGCTGTGGACCCGCCCACCGAACCCGCGGTGTGGACGCGCAGCATGGGCTTGCCCACGGCGCCGAGCGCCGAGGCGAGGTAGAGCTCGGGCATCATGACGCCCTCGAACATGTCGGGCGCCTTGCCGATGACCACGGCGTCGATGTCGCCCCAGTCGAGGCCGGCGTCCTCGAGGGCACGTCCCGCCGCTTCGCGGACGAGCCCGGCGATCGAGACGTCCTCGCGTTTGGCGGCGTGCTTGGTCTGGCCCACACCGATCACCGCACAGCGCTCGGCCATCACGCCCCCTTTCCGGCCGGGGCCGAGGGATCGGCGGCCATGGCACACACCAGGTTCTGCTGCAGGCACGGCCCCGAGGTGGCGTGGGCGATAGCACTCTGGGCGCTGCCGTCCATGATGCGGGCCGCCGCCTCCCCGATGCGCAACAGGCCGGCCACCATCAGCGCGTTGGCCGCCAGCGCCCCGCCCGAGGGGTTGACGGCCACGGAGTCCGCCAGGCCGAGCGCGTCGCGCAGGATGAGCTCCTGATGGGCGAACGGCGCGTGGAGCTCGGCCACGTCGACGTGGACCGCACCCGGGGCGTCGCCCGACGCGTCGAACACGCCCGCGCCCTGGGCCGCGGTGCGCGTGGACGGCGAGCGGGTCAGATCGCGCGCCCCGAGGGCGTGGGCCTCGATGCGGTGGTCGATGCCGGTGATCCAGGCCGGGCGCTCGCACAGCTCCCGGGCCCGGCCCTCGGCGGCGATCACCATGGCCACGACGCCGTCGGTGATGGGGGGCAGGGTGTGACGCCGCAGGGGGGCGACGACGTAGTCGTCGGACAGGAGCTCGTCGGGCGACTGGTCCTTGGCCACCTGGGCGTTGGGGTTGCCGAGGGCGTCGCGCCGGCTGCGGGCGGCCACCGCCGCGAAGTCCTTCTCGGTGGCCTTGCCGGCGTCGATGAGCGCCTGGGCTTGGAGGGCGGCCAGGGCGACGGGGTCCGGCCACATCGGGGCCATGTAGTACGGGTCGAGCTGCAGGGCCAGGATGCGGTCGAGCTGGCTGGGCGACGACCGTCCGAAGCTGTAGACGAGCGCGGTGTCGATCTCGCCCTCCTGGAGGAGCGTCCAGGCCTCGTACAGCGCCCAGGCGCCGTCCATCTCGACGTGGCTCTCGCGCATGGGCGGCCACACCCCCACCGCGTCGAGGGCCATGACGAAGCTGAAGGGCGCGCCCACGAGGTAGTCGGTACTCCCCGAACACACGAATCCCATGTCGCTCTTCGTGACGCCGATGTTGGCGAACACCTCGGTCACCACCGGCATGAGCATCTCGACTTCGTTGCGATGGTCCTCGCGCCGCACCGACTTCGTCTGCGCGAGCGACACCACCCCGACGGGCCGGACCGGGGGGCGCCCGGCCGGGGCCGCGCTCACAGGTACTCCTTGAAGGTCTCGTAGTCGGCGTCGGGCTCGCCGTTGGGACGGAAGTACTTGACCGACGCCATCGTGAGGCCCCACTCCTCCTTGGGGAGCCATACCGCTTCCACCCGCATCCCCATGCGCACCTCGGCGGCGGGAAGCTCCTGGATGAGTCCCATGAAGGCGATGTTGGCGCCGTCGAGGAGGATCTGGGCGCAGATGTAGGGGATCTCGATCGACTGGCCCTGGAAGGGCACGTTCACGACGCAGTAAGTCGTGACCGTCCCGGTGTTGCCGAGCACGACGGGGTCGGTGGTGGCCACGCCGTCGGTCGGGCACGACCCGCGCGGTGGCACGTAGACCTGATGGCACACCGGGCAGCGCTGACCGATGAACTTGCCCTGGGCGATGCCCTGGAGGAAGCGGGACTGCGACAGCCCCGCCGTGTACTGGTAGTCCAGTCGTATCGGGGTGGCGAGGGTCGTGACGGGGGCCTCGCCCGACGCGCCGGAGTCGGTGCGGGTGCTCGTGTCGCTCATGGTGCGGACCCTTCGGGCACGAAGCACTCGATGTCCTGCATGCGGCCGGCGCGCTCGGCGGCCGGGCGCCAGCGCGCCGTCACCCGCATCCCGCTCGCCATCGCCTGCGGGGAGCCGGCGTCGACGACGTGGAGCATGCCCGTCGTGGCCCCGTCGAGCTGGACGAGCGCCCACGCGAAGGGGCGGCCGAGGGGCTGGTCTTTCTTGGGCTCCGCCGCCCACGACCACGTCGTGACCACGCCCGACGGGCCCACCTCGACGAAGTCGCCCACGTCCGCGCTGGTGACGGGGTCGTACTCGGTGGGGGGCACGATCACCGTCGGTGCCCCGCCGGCGTCGTGTGACTGGGCGCCGAGGATGCGACCCTCGCGCAACCCGGTGAGGAAGGCACCGATGACGGGGCCCACCGAACGGACGTAGGGGTACTCGAGCACGTGCGGTGCCCGCAGGACTTCACTGTCCGCCATCGCGACCCCTCCCCTCGGTTGGCGTACGACGGCGCAAACTAGAACACATTGCAGTTCGTTGCCAGCCCGGGGCCCTACTCCCAGGTCAGGGTTCCCCCACCAGGGGTTGGGTCGGCGACGGTGGGATCAGCTCCACATGAGCGACCCCGGCGTGGTGAGCAACTCGCCGGTCTCGAGCCACGTCTTGAGGCCCGACAGGACCATGGGCCAACCCCCGTAGAGCTGGGCGTTGGCACCCTCGCGCAGTTGGTCGTGGGTGAGGGTAAGACGGCAGGAATCACCGATGGGCTCGATCTCCCAGGTGACGCGCGACGTTCCTTCCGCCTTGGCTTCTTCGCTGAAGTACGCCGCCATGGTGTGGACGAGCCGGCGGGGTGGGTCGACCTCGAGGATCTCGCCTTCGCCGAGGAGCGACTCCGCCTTGGTGGCGGTCATCTCGAAGTGCGCGCCGGGCTTCAGGTCTGCGACGACCATCGCCGCGCCGAAGTTGTACTTCCTCCTGATCTCGGGATCGATGATCGCCTCCCACAGGCGCTCGGGAGTGGTGCGGATGTAGATCTCGAAAACCTTCTCCATGGGACGCTCCAGTCGTCTCTTGAGGTCACTGAGCTCCGCGGCCCAGGGCTCGGCGTACTTGCTCACCCACCGGTCATGGACAAGCCGGATGGGGACGGGGTTCAGGAAGTGGAGCTTCTCCCGGCCCCGTCGCCTGGTGACCACGAGGCCCGCTTCTTCCAGTTGCTTCAGGTGCTTCATCACGCCGAACCGCGTGATGTCGAACCTTGCTTCGAGCGCACTCAACGTCTGGCCGTCTTCGCGGAACAGCTCGTCGAGGAGGCTCCGCCGGGTGGGATCGGCCAGGGCCCTGAACACGTCGTCCACCTCTTCGACGATACGTGACCATTTGGTCACATGTCAACGGAAACGGCGCCTACGTGACGTCCGAGCGCAGCGTGGTGAGGGCGCCCGCCGTGGCCAGGACGATCCCGTAGCCGAGCAGGGCCAGGCCGCCCTGCCACCACGGGACCAGCGGGGCGGCGCCGCCCAAGCCGCGCGAGACGTTGGCCGTCACCGACTCGAGCGCCTGTGCGGCCTGGCCGGGCAGCCACTTCCCCACCGACGGCACCACGCCCACGACGATCGGCTCGAGGATCGCGGTGACGCCCAGGCCCACCACGATGGCGACCACCTGGTTCTTGACGAGCGCCCCCAGACCCACGCCGTAGACGGCATAGAGGATCGCGGCCGCCAGGATCCCGGGGAAGACGTGGCGGTACTCCGTGAGCATGACGGTGACGTTGCCGATGCCACCGGCCACCACGCTCAACCCGAACACCAGAGCCACCGCTCCCGCCACGATGCCGACGGCGGTGCCCCCGAGCGTCGACGCCAGCAGTTTCGAGCCCACGACGCGGCCGCGCCGGGGCTCGGCCAGGTACGTCGGGGTGATGGTCTTGTGGCGGTACTCCCCCGTCATGCACAAGATGCCGAGAACGAGCGCGAGGTCGAGGGAGACGGTCAAGACCGAGAACGCCGAGTCGAACCAATTGGCCGAGCCCCGGACGGCCAGGATCACGCCGCTGTGATCGTGACGACGCGGCGCGAAGGCGACCACCGTGGTGAGCGCGGCGACGAGGAAGGCGGTGATGCCGAGGACGAGCCAGGTCGACCAGATCGTCGTGAACTTCTTGACCTCGGCCGCAACCAGCCGCCTCACGGCACACTGCCCCCGTTGCGCCCGCTCCCGGGCGCGGTGGTGGGGACCGAGAGGGGCCCCATGGCGTGGCCACCGCTCCCCATGCCTTCGGTGAGCTCGAAGAAGAGCTGCTCGAGCGACTCGCCCGACGAGGTCATCTCGTAGACGACGATGCCGTCTCGCGCCATGAGCGGCCCCACGACCTCGGGCGTCGTCCCCTCCGCCACCACGACGTCGGGGCCCTCGAGCCGCACCGACGTCGGCGCGTGCTCCCCCGCTGCCGACGCGGCGGCCTCCTCGAGGACGCGTGCGAGGCGCGCCGCGTCGGGGGTGCGAACCCGGACGCTGGTCCTCGCCCCCCGGAGGAGCTCGTCGAGTCGGCCGTCGGCCACGAGGCGGCCACCGGCCAGGATGATGACGCGGTCGACGGTCTGGGCGGCTTCGGCCAGCAGGTGTGACGAGACGAGCACCACTCGGCCCTGGCCCGCGTACCAACGCAGGAACCCGCGCATCCAGGCGATGCCCTGGGGATCGAGACCGTTGGCGGGCTCGTCGAGAATCAGCACCGGCGGGTCGCCGAGCAACGCCCGAGCCAGCTCGAGGCGCTGGCGCATCCCGAGTGAGAACCCCCCGACCTTGCGGTCGGCGTCGCCGGACAGGCCCACGAGTTCGAGCACCTCGTCCACGCGCTGGTTACCGATCCCGCTCACCGTGGCGATGACCCGGAGGTGGTTGCGCGCCGTGCGCGCCGGGTGGAATCCCGACGCCTCGAGCACGCCGCCCACCGTCCGGGTGGGGTCGGGGAGGTCGTGGTAGGCGACACCGTGCACGAGAGCTCGGCCCGAGGTGGGGGCCACTAGGCCCAGCAACATGCGCAGGGTCGTCGTCTTCCCCGCACCGTTGGGGCCGAGGAACCCCGTCACCATGCCCGGCTCCACCACGAAGCTCAGGTCGTCGACGGCGAGGACGTCGCCGAAGCGCTTGGTGAGCCCCCGGGCGATGAGCTGGGTGTCGACGCCCGACCGAGCTTCGACCGTGGTCGCCGTCCCCCCTAGAAGGTGAGGATCTGGCGGATGATCTCGCCCTTCTTCATGGCGTCGAAGGCGTCCTGTGCCTTGGACAGATCCATGCGTGACGAGATCATGCCGTCGAGGTCGAGACGGCCCGCCTTCCACAGACGGATGAGGCGGCCGAACTCGCTGCGCACGTCGGCCGAGCCGTAGTACGAGCCCAACAGTTTCTTCTCCATGAAGAACAGCTCGAAACAGTTGAACTCGACGTTCTTCTCGGCGCTGCCCGCACCCACGATCACCGCCGTGCCGCCCCGTCGCACGGCGTCGTAGGCGGCCCGGATGGTGAGGGGCAAGCCGATGCACTCGATGGCGTAGTCGAACCCGCCGGCCGAGCCATTGATCTCCGCGTTGGCCGCGCTCAGATCGTCGGGCTTCACTCCGTGCGTCGCCCCGAAGCCGAGAGCGGTCTTCAACTTGGAGTCGACCATGTCGACGGCCACGATCTCGGCCGCGCCGGCGATGCGCGCCCCCTGGATGGCGGCGATGCCCACGCCACCGGCCCCGAACACCACCACGCTCGATCCCGGCTTCACTTTGGCCGTGTTGAGCGCGGCGCCGACGCCCGTGGTCACGCCGCAGCCGATGAGCGCCCCGATCTCGTAGGGCACGTCATTGGGGATCTTCACCACACCCTGCTGGGGCAGCACCATCTCCTCGGCGAAGGTTCCCGTCCCGGCGAAACCGAAGACGGGCTCGCCACCGCGCGAGAACTTGGCGGCGCCGGCGATGTTGAAGAAGATGTCCACGCACAGGTTGGCCTCACCGCGCAGGCACGCCTGGCACTTTCCGCACGGCGGGGTCCAGGCCACGATCACGTGGTCGCCCACCGCCACTTGGTCCACGCCCGGGCCCACCTCGATGATCTCGCCCGCGCCCTCGTGGCCGAGGACGGCGGGGGCGGGTTGGGGCAGGGTCCCGTTCATCGCCGACAGGTCGGAGTGGCACACGCCCGCGGCGTGGAGCTTCAGTCGGACCTCGCCGGGTCCCGGGTCGGTCACCTCGACGTCGTCGTAGATGTCGATGACTTCCTTGCCAACCTCGTTGAAAATCGCTGCGCGCATCCGAGTTCCCTCCCTGGTGGCCGACCGTTCCTCGCTGCCGCCGACCCTGCCTGCGCATTCGACCATGCGCCACCGTGGGGCCGCAACACCTCCCCCTCGCGATCGCCCGCTGTGCCCGCGGTTTTGACAGGCCCGACGTGCATTGCGGCCCGCGCTGCTTTGCAGGCCGCGTCGCTCTACACGCCCGCGGTGGACTGCCCGTTGGGGGCGAGTCCGCTCGGCAGCAGGAGACGGACCGCCACGGCCAGCTCGTCCCGGACGCGGTCCATGTCGCTCCAACCGTTCACCCAGCCGACCAGCGAGGAGTACCAGACGTGGCCGATGATCCGGGTGCGCTCGGCGTGGTCGGGGGGCTGGGGCTCGCCGATGGCTCTGATGATGATGCCGTCCATCACCGCCCCCATCTGCTGCTGGCACTCGATGGCGGCCACGTCGGGCGAGGCCAGGGAGGCGAAGACCGCCGCCACCAGCTGGGGTTGCCGCCCCATGGCCCGCAGGGCCCGTTCCAGGACGTCGAGGACGCGCTCGGACGCCACCGACCCCCGGGCCGGGACCTGGGCCAGGCGGGCGTCGAGCTGCTCCACCCAGTAGACGAGCGCGGCGGCGAGGAGGTGGTCCTTGGACGAGAAGTAGCGGTAGACGGTGCCCATGGCCACATGGGCCCGGGCGGCCACGTCGCGCATCTGGACGGCCTCGTAGCCGCCTTCGAGGCCCAGCTCCATGGCGGAGTCGATCACCCGTTGACGCCGAGCCTCCTGGGCGCGGGTCAGCGATCGGGGAAGCACCCTCTGCTGCACAGGGATGCACGCTACTCCCGGTCCTGGCCGAAACGGAACCCGTTCTACTCCGGCGCACCGCTCCCGACCAGGCCAAATCTGACATGTCGTCAGCAAATGAGGGCTAGCCTTCGCACGGATGGCCCCTGACTCGGCCGACGCGGCCCTGGACACGACCCTCGACGACACCGACGACCCGGGCTCGATCGCCGCCACCGACGGCCGAGTCCCCGGGCGGCGCGGCCTCGCCACCCGGACCCGGCTCCTCGAGTGCACCGCCGAGCTGCTCGCCACGACCCCGTGGCGCTCGATCAAGGTCATCGACATCGCACGTCAGGCGGGGACCTCGCCGGCCACCTTCTACCAGTACTTCGAGAACGTCGAGCAGGCCATCCTCGTCATGGCCGAGGAGCTCATGCAGGGTGCGGGCACCCTGGCCGAGCTGGTCGACGGCGACTGGTCCGACGACGGAAGCTGGGACACCGCACGACGGGTGGTCGAGGGGTTTATGGCCTACTGGGACGCCAACCGGGCCGTGTTCCGCGTGGTCGAGCTCGCCACCGAGGAGGGCGACCTGCGGTTCCAGGGGTTGCGGGTGCGGGCCCTCAACGCCGTGACCGTCACCTTGGCCCGCGTGATCGCGTCGGGCGTCCCGAACCGGAGTTCGGCGGGGACTGACGCCATGGCGGTGGCCGCCACCCTCATCTCGATGCTCGCCCATGTCGCCGCCCACCGCTACGGCTTCGAGTTCTGGGGGATCCGCACGACCGCCATGGTCGAGACCCAGGCGCGCGTGCTGCACTGGGCCGTGACGGGAAGGGCGGCCCCTGCGAGCGTCGACGGCGGCGGCGTCTCTGCGCCACGCACCGGCCCCGTGGTGGGAGGGGGCGCCGCCCAGGTCCGGGTGAGCCAGGCCCGACAGAGGCCGGGGCCCGAGGTGCCCCCCCGACGCGCTACTTGATCGCCACGGGGTTGAGCGGCGAGCCACACCCGTTGGTGAACGGCAACGGCGTGGCGTCGAGGAGGAACGTGTACTGCCCGTCGGCGGCGCAGTCGGCGGCGAGCTCGTCGAGCATCCAGTTCTGGCCCTGGGTCATCCCCATCTCGACGATGTGCAACAGGTGGACGGGGAGATAGACCTCGGCGTCCTCGCACGGGATGACCTCGAGCGCCATCGTGTCGGTGCTCACCGCGGCTACGTCATGGGCGTGGAACCACTCGGCGGTCGCCATCGACAGTCCTGACGACAGGCCCATGTACTGCATCACGTCGCCGAAGCGGAGCATGTTGGGGAGGGGAACCGTCGCCCCTCCGGCCGGGAACCGTTGCGGCATGCCGAGCCGGGCCATCTGCCCGGTGCGTACCAGGACGATGTCGCCGGCCTCGACCGTCACACCAGCGAGCTCACACGCGGCGTCGAGGTCGGCCGGCATGATGGCGTAGCCGCCCTCGAGGACGTCGGTGTTCTTGGCCCGCGCCACGTCGAGGAGCACGCCCCGGCTGACGAGGGAGTCCACGAGGTGGATCCCGAGACGACTCGCGCCTGCCGAGGTGACCGCCGTTGCCGGGTAGCCGTTGTAGAGCATCCCTCCGTAGCTCACATGGGCCAGGCCGTCCCAGTGCGTCGCGCACTGCAGCGGCATCACCACCACGTCCTCGTTGGCACAGATCCATTCGGTGTCGTCCGACAGCGGCACGTTGACGTACGACATGGTGCGCACGGGGTTGAAGCGGCCCGGCACCACGCCCTTCTGGATGCCCTCGGCTTCTGACAGCGCCAGACCCATGGGGAACGCCCGGCCCGTCCGGACGCAACCCGCGGCGCGGCGGCGGACCTCGTCGGTGATGAAGTTGAGGGTGCCGAGCTGGTCGTCATCTCCCCAACGACCCCAGTTCCGCACCTTGGCGGCGATCGTCGTGAACTGCTCCGAAGCACCCATCGCCGCCGCAGGCTACCGCCTCTCACCGCCGGCGAGCACCGGCCCGGGACCGGGGCCAGGCACAGAAAGCCCCTGGTCGCCGAGCCGCCGCAGTCGTAGACTGGCCTGGTCTCAGTTCCTCACGAGACGGCGTGACGACGCACGAGGAGGTGTGCCGGTGCGGATCTCGACCCTTCTTGCTGGCAAGGGAGATTCGGTGGCCACGATCACCGCGGACACCACGGTGACCGGTGCGGTGGATGCCCTGCGGAAGCACGGCGTGGGCGCACTGGTGGTGTCGTCCGATGGCAAGCACATCGACGGGATCGTCTCTGAACGCGACATTGTGCGCGGGTTGAGCGGGCAGCTCGCAGCGTTGCTCGCCGAGCCCGTCCGCAGCATCATGACGTCCAAGGTCTTCACGGTTTCACCCGACGACGACGTCGAGTCGCTCATGGCGGTGATGACAGAGCGACGGATCCGGCATGTCCCGGTGGTGTGCGACGAAGTCCTGTGCGGGATCATCAGCATCGGCGACGTCGTGAAGAGCCGGATCGATGAGCTGGAGAAGGACCGCAAGGAGCTGGTGGAGTACATCAACGCTCGCTGACGGTCCGGCCGCCTACACTGGCACACGTTGCCCGTTTCTTTCCGACCGCTTCAGCGCGCCGACTTCGCTCTCCTGGCCAGGTGGTTGGCGCTGCCGCACGTGGCACCGTGGTGGTCCGACGAGCCGACGGTCACGGCGCTCGAGGCCAGCTACGGGCCCTCGGTTGACGGGACCGACCCGACCGAGGCGTTCATCATCGAGCTCGAGGGGCGTCCTGTCGGCTTCGTCCAGCGTTACCGCCTCGATGACTACCCGGCATGGTGCGGGGCTCTCGGCGTCGAGCGGGCCGCCGGGATCGACTATCTGATCGGCGTCCCGGAGCTGATCGGTGTCGGCCTGGGCCCGGTCATCGTGGACTCGTTCACGGCGCTCACCTTCGAACGGTATGCCGACATCGACCGGATGGGGGTGGCGGTCCAGCAAGCCAACCACCGCTCGTGGCGGGCGCTCGAGAAGGCCGGCTACGACCGCGTCTTCGAAGGCATGATCGACTCCGACGACCCGAGCGACGCCGGGCCCAGCTACGTCTACGTGCGCGCCCGCTGAGGGCGCCTCGTGCGGGTCAAGACCCGCCCAGGAGGGTACGCAGCATCGCCAAGCGCCCCGGCGCCACGCGCCACCACGTCCACTTCCCGCGCTTCTCGCCGACGATCAGGGGACCCCGGGTCGCACCACGTGCCCGGGGAGGTTCTTCGTGAGCACCTCGCCGTCGCGCACGATCGGCACGCCGTTGACGATGGTCCAGGCAATGCCCCGGGGGCGCGCCGAGTAGCGCGCCTCGCCACCGGGGAAGTCGTTGACCTGCTTCTTGGACTCGAGCTCGATGGTGTCGGGGTCGAAGACGAAGGCGTCGGCCCAGTAGCCGGGCAGCAGCACTCCCCGACCCTCGAAACCGAGCAACGCGGCGGGCACCTGCGTCAGCTGCCGGATGCCTTCCTCGAGACTCCACAGCTTGCGGTCGCGCACCCAAAACGCCAGGAACGCCGTCGACCAGTCCGACCCGTCGTCGCGGTCGAGATGGGCCCCGCCGTCGGAGACGCCGATGATCATGGCGGGGTGGCTCTGGCCGTGGGCCACGGCCTCCTCCCATGCCCGGCTCTTGTTGACGTAGCGGAAGACGGTGCGCAGATCCTCGTCGAGCGCCAGGTCGAGCAGCGCGTCGGCGGGCTCCTTGCCGAGCTCGGTGGCGATGTCCGCGATCGTGCGGCGCACGAACTTCTCGTTGTGCGGCATGGCCACCTCGTCGACCTCGACCACACTCCAGCGCGGCGGCGGCAGGGTCGACCCTTTGGCGCCGTCGGTGTTGGGATGCTCCACGGCGTGGCGCATCTCGTCGCGTGCGGCGGGGTCGCGCAGGAGGGCGAGCCGATCGTCTCGTGCCACCCCGGGACCGACGGCCCGGTGCCATGCCGGCACCCCCTCGTAGAGGTTGGTGCCCGACTCGATCCGGAAGTCACGGTCGAAGGGATGGTTGCGCAGCAGCGAGAAGATCCCGACGCCCTTGCGACCGACCTCCTCGATCCACTGCGACACCTGCTCCCACTCCGCCCCGGGCACGTCCACCTTGGAACGCCCCCCGAGCCCCTGGAGGATGATGGGAAGCCGGCTCACGGTCCCGAGGCGCAGGAGCAGGTCCTTGTCGGGCTGGTCGAGTCCCCCGATGGCGCTGCGGTGGAGGTAGCTGATCGACCCGCCGTTGTGGTGGCCCGCCTCCGCGCACAGGACCTCGAGCTCACCCAGGGACGCGAACCGACTGGGGACGGGACGTTCGTCGCCGTCGAGCTGGGTCGGGCCGTGCGAGGACGAGAAGCCCGCCGCCCCCGCCTCCATGGCCTCGGCCACGATGCGGCGCATCTGCTCGACCTCGTCGTCGGTGGCCTCGCGCTCGGACCCCGCCTCGCCCATGACGGTACGCCGCACGGCGGAGTGCCCGACGTAGCAGGCCATGTTCACGCCGAGCTTGCCGCGCCGCGAGGCGAGGAACTCGGGGAACGACTCGAACTCCCATTGCACGGCCGACAACGCCACGGGGGACATGCCCTCGACCTTGGCGAACATGCGGGCCAGGTAGTCGCGCTGATCGGGACGGTTGGGGGCCACCGAGAACCCGCAGTTTCCGGCCAGCACCGTGGTGACGCCGTGGTAGCACGACGAGGTGGCATACGGCTCGAACGTGAGCTGCGGGTCGTAGTGGGTGTGGGCGTCGACGATCCCCGGCGCCACGTGCAGCCCGTCGGCGTCGATGACCTGGTCGGCCTCGGATGGCGCGACGAACCCGACCTTCACGATGCGGCCGTCTTTGATCCCGATGTCGCCGCGACGGCGGGCGAGCCCGGTGCCGTCGACCACGATGCCACCCATGATGGCGAGGTCGTAGGTGCTCACGTGCCACTCCTTGCACCGGCGCATCCACCGGTCATCAGCCCGGCCTTGCGCCGGTGGTCAGCTTGTGGTCAGCCGGTCCAGACGATCGACTGCAGCTCCGAGTACGCCTCCAGGCCGTAGTCGCCTCCGTCGCGCCCGACTCCCGACATCTTGAACCCCCCGAAGGGCGCCTCGTGGTTGCGCTGGGCGGTGTTGATTCCCACGTGCCCCGCTCGCAGCCGCTGGGCGACCTCGAAGGCCCGGGCCGTGTCGCCCGAGAAGACGTAGTCGTAGAGGCCGAAGTCGCTGTCGTTGGCGATGGCGATGGCCTCGGCATCGTCGTCGAACGGGATGACCACGAGCACGGGGCCGAAGATCTCCTCGCGCGCCACGGCCATGCCGTTGTCGGCGACGAACAAGGTGGGGTCGACGTAGAAGCCGCGCTCGAGATGCGACGGTCGCCCTCCTCCCGCCACGAGCCGGGCTCCCTCGTCGCGCCCGGCGGCGATGTGGCCCTCGACCCGGTCGCGCTGGGCGGCGGAGATGAGCGGCCCCACGATCGTGTCGAGCTCGGTGGGGTCGCCCACCTTGAGCGCCCCCGCATATCCCTCGAGCATCTCGAGAACCTGGTCGAAGACGCCGCGCTGGACGATGGCCCGCGTGGGCGCGGTGCAGATCTGCCCGGAATGGAAGCTCCACGTGGAGCCGATGCACCCCACCGCGCCCTCGAGCTTGGCATCGTCGAAGACGATGCACGCCCCCTTGCCACCGAGCTCGAGCAGGAGGCGTTTCATGGTCCGTCCCCCCGCCGAGGCGATGCGCGTGCCGACCTGGGTGGACCCGGTGAAGCTGATCATGTCCACGTCGGTCGACTCGACCAGGGCGGCGGCGGGGCCGGCGTCGGCGGAGTTCACGAAGTTGACCACACCGGGGGGGAACCCCACCTCTTCGAGGATGCGCACCAGCTCCACCACGGTGAGGGGATCCTGGGCGGCGGGCTTGACCACGACGGTGTTGCCCATGGCCAGCGCGGGGGCGACCTTCCCGGCCATGTTGACGAGCGGGAAGTTGTACGACGTGATGCAGGCCACCACGCCGACCGGCTGGCGCAGGGCCAGCGCGCTGATGAGCCCACCGGGGGCGAGCGGCGTCGCCACCGCCACCTGGGGAGGAATGGCGCGCTGGGCCACCGGACGCAGGTCGAGCGAGTAACGCTCGAACCGGCTCACAGCGATGGGCACCTGGAGGCTCGACCCCACCGCGGCGGTGGCGCCCGTCTCGGCGATCACGAGCGGGAGCAGCTCCTCGGCCCGCGCCGCGATGGCCTGGGCGGCACGGGCCATGAGCGCGCCACGCTCGGCGGGAGGCGTCGCCGACCACGCCGGCAGCGCCTCACGTGCGGCGGCGGCGGCCGCCTCGGCATCGGCGACCGTGGCATTGGGGGCCGTACCCACGACCTCCTCGGTGGCGGGGTTGACTACGTCGTAGGTGCCGCCCGAGGCATCGACCCACTTGCCGCCGATGAAGAGCTGGCTCTCGTCTCTGAAGCCAGTCACAGGCGTCTGGGCCATGGCCGCCGATGGTACCGGGTGTCTGACGTGCCGTCAGGTCCGGGACCACCGTGAAGCGTGAGCACAGATCTGACCTACCGTCAGGTCGCTGCTACCGTGCGCACACGCCCGGGAGCTCCGCGGAGCCGAGCTTCGGGCCCGGACCGAGGAGGAACGTGCGATGAGCCCGGCAGTCGGCTTCCAGGACGCCACCGCCATCGCCGGCATCGCGCAGACGGCGTTCTCCAAGCACCTCGAGCCCACCGAGGCGGAGCTGGCGTGCACGGTGATCGTCGACGCCTGCTCGGACGCCGGCATCGACCCGTCCGAGATCGACGCCTTGTGCTCGTACACGATGGAGGCGACCGAAGAGGTCGACATCGTCCGCAACATCGGGTGCGGGGAGATCACGTTCTTCAGCCAGATCGGCTACGGCGGCGGAGCGGGATGCGGAGTGGTGGGGCACGCCGCGCTGGCCGTGGCGAGCGGCCAGGCCGAGGTGGCCGTGGCGTGGCGGTCCCGCAAACGAGGATCGGGGCCCCGCCCGTGGACGAGCACCTCGGTCCAGCTGCGGGTGCCGGGCGCCTGGACACGGCCGTTCGGGATGTTGCGGCCCGTCGACGAGATCGCCATGCTCACGCGGCGCTACATGCACGAGTACGGCGCCACGCGTGACCACCTCGCCAACGTGGCCATGGCCGTGCGCAAGCACGCCAACATGAACCCGGCCGCGATCATGTACGACAAGCCGATGAGCCGCGACGACTACATGGCGTCGCGCTGGGTGTCCGAACCGCTGTGCCTGTTCGACAACTGTCTCGAGACCGACGGCGCGCTGGCGTGCGTGATCGTGTCCGCCGAGCGGGCACGCGACCTTCGTCACCCCCCCGTGTACGTGCACGCCTTCGCCCAGGGGCTACCACCCGAGCACCAGACCATGGTCAATTTCTTCAATGAGGACCCGCTCACCGGGCCCGCCTGGGCGTGCGCCCGGCGCCTGTGGGCCAATGCCGCCTTCGGGCCCGAGGACGTCAACGTGGCGCAGATCTACGACGCCTTCTCGCCCTTGATCCTGTTGTCGCTCGAGGGCTACGGATTCTGCAAGCGCGGGGAGGCCGGCCCCATGACCGAGAACGGCAACCTCGAGTGGGAAAAGGGATCGCTGCCGGTGAACACCGCCGGGGGCGGCCTCTCCGAGGCGTATGTGCACGGCTTCAACCTCATCAACGAAGGGGTCCGTCAGATGCGCGGCACCTCGACCGCACAGGTCGACGGGGCCGAAACCTGCCTCGTGACCTCGGGAGAGGGCGTCCCCACGAGCGCCCTGCTCCTGCGGCGCTGAGCGCCCACCACGTCGCGTTCCCGACACGGGCGGCACACGACAAGCAGCACACGTCAAGAGGAAGAGAAGGAAGAAGAGGCACATGAGCAACGCAGCGGCGTTCTCCGGAGGGTACGTGGCCAACCGCGGCCCGTCGGAGGAGGGCTATCTCATGCCGGCGGTCGACGAGGAGGGGAGCTTCTTCTGGGAGGGCACCCTCCTCGGTGAGCTGCGCATCCAGGTGTGCAACTCCTGCGGCAAGCTGCGTCACCCCCCGCGTCCCATGTGCCCGTCGTGCCGGTCCACGGACCGGGGCTGGAAGCAGGTGGCCGGCGCGGGCACGATCTGGTCGTTCGTCGTCCCCCACCCCCCGCTGCTCGAGCCCTACTCCAGCCTGGCCCCCTACAACGTCATCGTCGTCGCCCTCGACGAGCACCCCACGATCCGGTTCGTCGGCAATCTCGTCAGCGGGCCCGAAGGCGAGCTCAACGAGATCGACCCGGCCACGATCCGCATCGGCGAGCCGGTCGAGGTCGTCTTCAAGCGCTTCCATCGCGCCGACGGCAGCGAAGAGGCACTCCCGTTCTGGGTGCGGACCTAGTCGTCACCCGCAGTGCCGCGCACCCGACGTCGGGTGCGTTACGCCAGGGCGCAGGCCCGGATAGCGGCGTCGGCGGCCGTCTCGGCGCCGAGTAGGGCCCCCTCGGCCAGCCGAGCCATGGCTTCGACACGTTCGGGATGCTCGGCGAAGAACCGCTCGATGGCCTCGTTGTTGGGCGACCCGTCCATGTTCGAGAGGCGGAACACCTCCTCGTCGACGCTCCCGTCGGTGGCGCGGTCGCTGATGACCCGGAACACCGACCACGGGATGCCCCGTTCCTCGCACAGCGCGGCGATGGCCGCTGTCTCCATGTCCAGTGACACCACGCCGCGGGCGCGTAGGGCGGCGATGTGGTCCAAGTCGTTGTTGAAGGTCTCCGACGTCCACATCCTTCCCGCCGGAGTGCCCTTCCCCAACGGCGCCGGGCGGAACTCGTCGCCGGTCGCCCCGTTCACCACGATTTCGGGGAGGATGAGCGTGCCGATGGGTGTCTCGTTCTCCAGTGCGCCGGTGATCCCCACGACCACCACCCGTTCGACCTCCATGGCGTCGAGCAGGCGCGTGGTGCCGACCGTTGCCAGTTCGGTGCCCATCCCGGTGACGATGGCCACCACGTGCCGGTCGCCGATCGTGGCGGAATGCGCGGTGAGGTCGCCCAAGGTCGACTCCTCGAGCTCGAGCTTCCGGACGAGGGGCTCGAGTTCCATGGGCATGGCACAGATGAAGGCGATGTGCGCGGTGGCGGTGGGGTCCGGTGCCGGTG
>JGI12269J14319_10002752_pt1 | contig 16753 bp, 13 predicted proteins | sample PeaSoiSIISIP2007_FD_14319 | JGI IMG/M metagenome (IMG submission 14319) | reverse complement strand
GAACTCGACGTCGAGCTGGGTCCGGTCACCGCTTCACTCGCCGAGAGCGCGCGTCAGCGCGCCGACCAGATCCTCAGCGACGCCGTCCACCAAACCGATGCCACCCTCTCCGAGGCACGGAGCCGAGCCGAGACGACGCTCAACGCGGCGCGCGCGAGTGGCGCCGCCGCGGCCCGCCGCCGAGCGCTGGCGATCGTGGCCGATGCGCGGCGCGATGCCCGTGAAGAGGTGCTCGGCGCCCAGCGCCTCGTCTACGAGCACGTGCGCGCGCAGACGCTAAAGCGCCTGCGCCAACTCGCCGGCTCGCCCGAGGCGGCGGCGCTGAACGAACGTCTCGCCGCCGTGGGCCGGCAACGACTCGGTGCCGACGCTACGGTGACGACACCCGAGGGAGAAATCGGCGTCGTTGCCCAGCGGGACGGACGGCGCGTGAACCTTACGGGCGACATGTTGCTCGAACGCGCGCTGGCGAACTTCGGCGCCGAGATCGCCGAGCTGTGGTCGTGAGCGATACTCCGACGACCGGCCGCGTGGAGCGAGTGAACGGCCCACTCGTCGAAGTAACGGGACTTCGCGGCGTCGGCGTCCTCGACGTGATCGACGTCGGCCCCCGGCACATCCCCGCCGAGGTGGTCTCGATAAAAGACGGTCGGCTCACGGCCGAGGCTTTCGAGTACACGGGAGGCCTGAGCGTGGGCGACCCGGCGATCTCGCGCCAGCGACCCCTGTCGGCGCGCCTCGGCCCCGGCCTGCTCGGTCGCGCCTTCGACGGGCTGCTGCGCCCGCTGGAGGACGGCCCAACCTGGCTCGCCCCGGGGGCGCTCGACGGTCTCGTATCTGGCGCGTCGTGGGCGTTCGCGCCGGCCCCCGTCGAACTCGGAACGGACCTCGCACCGGGGACGCTGCTCGGCACGGTGATCACCGGCGCCAGCTTCGAGCACCGAGTCCTCGTGCCGCCCGACGTTCAAGGGACGCTGACGCAGCTCGCCTCGGCGAGCACCCTTAAGGAGGACGACGTCGTCGCCGTCGTGGGGGGCAACACGGTGCGCCTCTACGAGGAGTGGCCGGTACGGCGCGCTCGGCCCGTGCGCGAGCAGCTGCGCGACGTCGCACCGCTCGTGACGGGACAGCGAGTGGTCGACCTCTTCTTCCCCATCGCCCACGGCACCACCGCGGCGGTACCCGGGGGCTTTGGCACCGGCAAGACCATACTGCTCCAGCAGATTGTGAAGTGGTCCGACGTTGACGTCGTGGTCTTCGTCGGCTGCGGCGAACGCGGCAACGAACTGGCCGACGCGATGGCCGACCTCTCGGCGCTCGTGGACCCGGCCACGGGCACTCACCTGCGCGACCGCACGGTGGTGATTGCCAACACTTCCAACATGCCAGTCATGGCCCGCGTGGCGAGTGTCTACACCGGCATGACCGTCGCCGAGTACTTCCGTGACATGGGCTACCGCGTGGTCATGGTGGCCGACTCGACGTCGCGCTGGGCCGAGGCGCTGCGCGAATTCTCCTCGCGCAGCGGCGAGCTACCGGCCGAAGAGGGCTACCCGGCCAGCCTGTCGTCGTCTCTCGCCGCCTTCTACGAACGCGCCGCCCGGGTGCGAACCCTCGGCGGCGCCGAGGGCTCGGTAACGCTCATCGGTGCGGTCTCGCCGGCGGGCGGCGACATGACCGAGCCGGTCACATCCCAAACCGTGCGCTACGTTCGCTGCCTCTGGTCGCTCGACCGCGACCTCGCGTACGCGCGCCACTACCCGGCCGTCACCTGGCGCCATTCGTTCAGCCTCGACAGCGCCACCATCGCCAACTGGCACGCCGCCCAAGGCCGGTTGGGCTGGGCTGACGCGCGCGCCCGGGCCCTGGCGCTGCTCGCCGAGGCCGATCGACTCGCCTCGGTCGTCGAGCTCGTTGGCGTGGGCGCGTTGCCGGCACACGAACGGGTCGTCCTTCTGACTGGTCGCCTGCTGCGCGAGGGAGTCCTCCAACAGAGCGCCATGAGCGAGAACGACGCCTACTGCAGCCCGACTAAGCAGTCGGCATTGCTGGAGATGGTCCTCGCCGTCCACGACCGTTGCCTCGAACTCGTCGACGACGGTCTGCCGGCGTCGGTCATCGAGGAGTTCGATCTCGCGCCCGTCACTCGTGCGCGCGACGAGACGGGTCCCGGCGACGCCGACGGCGTGAACCGGCTGCGCGACGACGTGCTCGCGCGGCTCGCAGGTGCGACGTGAGCACGAACGTGCCGAGCGGATCCGCGGCGACGCCTGGGCTCGTCGAATACGCTGGCGCGAACCGCGTCGGCGGTCCGTTGCTGGCGATCCAAGGGGTCGACGGCGTGGGGTGGGACGAGATCGCCCGGGTGCGACTGCCCTCAGGCGAGGTGCGCCACGGCCTGGTGCTCGAGGTCAGGGGCGACGTCGCCATCGTCGAAGTCCTCCAAGGAACGAGCGGCATCGATCCGGACGATGTGACCGTCGCCTTCGAGGGGCGGCCCTTCGAAATCCCGGTGGGCGATGGCTGGCTCGGCCGGGTCTGGAACGGCATGGGAGAGCCGCTCGACGGTGGTCCGCCAATGCTCGCGCGCGACCGTCGAGCGGTCAACGGTTCGCCGCTCAACCCGAGCCAGCGCGACGTGCCGAGCGACCCGATCTTTACGGGCGTTTCGGCCATCGACGCGCTCGCGACCCTCGTGCGGGGCCAGAAGCTCCCGGTGTTCTCCTCGGCCGGCCTGCCCCATCTCGACCTCGCCGCCCAGATCGCCGCGCAAGCGAACGTCGCCGGCGAGAACTTCAAGGTCGTCGTCGCCGGCATGGGCGTCACGCACGCCGACGCGGCGGCGCTGCGACAGGTGCTCGAAACCCGTGCGGCGGCGGGTGATCTCGTCCTCGTGCTCGACACCGCCGACGACCCGGTCGTCCAACGTATCCTCACGCCACGCGTCGCGCTCACGATCGCCGAGTACCTCGCGTTCGAGCGCGACGAGCACGTGCTGGTCATCCTGGCCGATGTGACCAGTTACTGCGAAGCGTTGCGCGAGGTCTCCGCCGCCCGTGGCGAAGTGCCCGGACGTCGCGCGTACCCCGGCTACCTGTACAGCGATCTCGCCTCGCTCTACGAACGCTGCGGGCGGATCCGCGGGCGAGCGGGCTCGGTCACCCTCATTCCCGTGCTGACCATGCCCGGTGGCGACATCACCCACCCCGTGCCCGATCTCACTGGCTACATAACCGAGGGCCAGATCGTGCTCTCGCCCGAAGTTCACGCCACCGGCGTCTACCCGCCGGTCGACGTGCTCTCGACCTTGTCGCGTCTCATGCGCAAGGGCATCGGCGAGGGCCGCACGCGCGCCGACCACCTGGCGCTGGCCGCACAGATCGTTGCGGCGCTCGCCCGAGCGCGGGCCGCCCGGGAGCTCGCGGACCTTATCGGCGCCGAGGCGCTCACCGAGACCGACCGCATTTACCTCGACTTCGATGAGGCCTTCTTCCGCGACCTCGTCAACCAGTCCGTCGACGAGTCGCGCTCGATGCGCGACACCCTCGATCGGGCCTGGCACGTTCTCTCGGTGCTGCCCGAGCGCGAGCTCACCATGATGCCGGCGGCCATGACCGCCGCCTACTACAGCGGCAACCTGCCCGAACGCAGCGGCGCTGCTACGGGGCGGGCCCCCACGAGCACGGGCAACGAGCATGGCTGAGCAGATGCCCCCGGGCCGGGCCGGGCGCCCGTGGCTCACGGAGCGGATCGCGACGGCCACCCACGGCCTGGATCTTCTTCGCCAGAAGCAGCAACTCCTCTCGCGCGAGCACCGCCGACTCCTCGAGTATCGCGACGAGGCCGCGCGCGCGTGGGCCGAGGCGGCGGCCGACGCTGACCGCTGGGCCGCCCGGGCTGACGCCTTGAGCGGCACGACCGCTTCGCGGCTCGTAGGCGAGTCCACCAAGGGTGGCGCCGAGGTCACGATCACGTGGCGCAACACGATGGGCGTGCTCCACCCCGATGAAGCTAGGGTCGAGACTCCCTCACTCGCCCCGACCAGCCTGGCCCTTAGCGCCGCCATCGAAACATCAGCCGAGTCGCACCGGCGAGCCCTCGAGACCGGCGCCCGTCGGGCGGTCGTGGAGAGCGCGCTGCACGCAGTCGCGATCGAGCTGGCGTCGACCCGACGGCGCCAGCGAGCCATCGAGCGACACCGACTCCCCTGGCTCGCGGGAGAACTGCGCGCCCTGACGCTGCGACTCGACGAGATCGAACGCGAGGAGCGTCTCGTCACGCGCTGGGCGGCTCAACGGCTCGAGGAAGGAGGACCGCAATGACTTTTCACATGCTCGTGGCGGCAGACGACTCGCGCGAGAGCCTTGCGGCGGCCACGACCGCCGCGCACCTCGCGATCGACCTGCGAGCCCAACTACGAATCTTCGTCGTGGTCGAGGACGACGTCGGCGAGGAGCTTGAGCGGGCTGCCCAGCCCAACGCAAGCGAGCGCCGCCGTCAGGCGGTGAAGAACCTGCTGGCGTACCTGCACCGCAGGGTCTGCGCCGAAGGCGTTCCCTCGACCCAGGTCGACGTCGCCCAGGCCACCGGCGAGCCCTTCCGCGAGATTCTCGAACAAGCCCGAACCTGGCCGGCCAACATGATCGTGATGGCGGCGTCCGACCAACGCGGCGTGCGCTCGAACTACATCGGCAGTGTGACCGAACAGGTCATCGAATTCGCCACCTGCCCGGTACTCGTGGTGCGCGGCCCGTCGCTGAGTCACTAGTTGACCTCACGCTCGTCGACGACGCGCGTACCGCCTAGCGAGAGACCAAGCGAGCGGCGACATTGAAGAGGGACACCATCGACTACTGCCCGGCTGGTCAGATCCTCTCCGGCACCATCTCGATGGCACCGCACGGGCACTCCTTCACGCAGATCCCGCAGCCCTTACAGAAGTCGTAGTCGAACTGGTAGCGGCTCCCCGCGCCCAGTTTGATCACCGCGTTGTCGGGACAGACGCCAAAGCAGTTGTCACACTCGAAGCAGTTTCCGCACGACAGGCAGCGCCTCGCCTCGAACAGGGCGTTCTCTTCGCTCAGTCCGCCTACGACCTCTTCGAAGTTGGTCTGCCGTCGGATCCGCTCCAGTTCGGGCCGCTCGGTGCGCGGGGCGTCCGAGTAGTACCACGTATTCAGCCGGTCGAACGTGGCGAGGTCGTGCTTCTGCGCCGGCTCGAGGAGAGAACCCCGTAAGTACGCGTCGATCCCACGCGCCGCGCGCTTGCCGTGTCCGACGGCGACGGTCGCCGTGCGGTCGGCCGGGACCGCGTCGCCCCCGGCGAAGACGCCGTCCTCCCCGGTCATCATCGAGGGCTGGATCTCAACCACGCCGTGGCTCACGACGACGTCGTGGGCGCCTTGGAGCAGCGAGAGGTCGGTGTCCTGACCAAGGGCCAGCACCAGCGCGTCGGCGTCGAGCTCTTCGAACTGGCCGGTCGGCTCGGGGAAGCCCTCGGCGTTAAGTTGCATCGTCTCGATCACGAGACGCTCCCCCTCGAACCGATCGACCGTCGAGAGCCAGCGCATCGTCACCCCTTCGCCGAGGGCCTGCTCCAGCTCCTCGCCGTGGGCCGGCATGCGCTCGCGGTTGCGCCGGTAGACGATGACAGCATCGGTGGCGCCAAGTCGCTTCGCGGTTCGCGCGGCGTCGAGCGCGGTGTCGCCACCCCCGTAGACGACAACGCGCCGGCCGAGTAGCGGCGGGTCCCCTTCGGCCACCTGGTGGAGGAAGGCCACTGCGTCGATCACTTTCGCCGAGTCACCGGCCGGTATGTCGATCCGCTTGCCGAGCTGGGCCCCCACGGCCAAGAAGACGGCGTCGAACTTGCCGGCGCTGCGCTCGGCCTCGATGTCGTGCACCACGTGACCGAGCTCGACTTCCACGCCGAGGTCGAGAACGCGCGCGATCTCGGCGTCGAGCACGGATCGCGGGAGCCGGTAGGCGGGGATGCCGTAGCGCATCATGCCGCCGAGCTGGGCGGCCGAGTCGACCAGACGCACCGCGTGGCCCATGCGCCGCAGGTGATAGGTCGCGCTCAGTCCCGCGGGGCCGGCTCCGACCACGAGCACCCGCTTGCCGGTGTCCGCGCCAGCGCGCGGCAGGGCTAGGCCGCTCTCGATGGCGTAGTCGCCCAGGAAGCGCTCGACGGCGTTGATGCCCACCGCTTCGTCCACCTGCACACGGTTGCACGCCGTCTCACACGGGTGAAAGCAGATCCGGCCCATGATCGCGGGGAGCGGATTGTCCTCGACGAGCACGCGCCACGCCGCCTCGTAGTCGCCCGACTCGGCGTCGTAGAGCCAACCCTGAATATTCTCGCCCGCCGGGCAGGCGTTGTTGCACGGCGGCAACCGGTCGACGTAGACCGGCCGCTCGACGCGCCAAGATCCGGTGTGATTCGCCCGAGAAGAACCAACGTCGAGCGTGATGGCGAAGGGCCGCTCCATTAGGTCGCCTCCACCCTCGTACGACTCTCCTGAGTGTCCTCGTTCACGAGGCCGTAGCGAGCGATGTTCTCGTCAGCGAGAGCCTGCAGGCGCGCGACGATGTCGGGTCGCGGATGCGCGCCGAAGAGGTGCGCGTAGCGGCCCTGGAGCTTCAGGTACTCCTCGACCGGTGTGCGCCGGCGGATGGGCGACACGTTGGTGACCACCCCTCGCTCGGCCTCGAACACGGGAAAGAGCCCCGTCTCCTTCACGAGCCGCGCCAGGTGAATGGTCTCGTCCGACGCCGAAGCCCAGCCCAACGGGCAGGGAACGAAGATGTGGATGTAGCGCGCGCCGTGCAGCTCCATCGCGCGCTCGACCTTGCGCTCGAGGTCGTGAAGGTCCGCAACGGTCGCGGTGGCGACGTAGGGGATGTCGTGGGCCATTGCGATGCGCGGCAAGAACTTGCCCTGGCCGAAGATGTTGCCCGGTTCGGGGCCCTTGGCGACGGTCGTGGCGGTGCGCGCGGCCGGGGGCGTGGCGCCGGAGCGCTGGACGCCCGTGTTCATGTAGCCCTGGTTGTCGTAGCAGATGAACAGCACGTCGTCGTTGCGCTCGAACATCCCCGACAGGCACCCGAAGCCGATGTCGACCGTTCCCCCGTCGCCGCCCTGGGCGACGACGCGCACGTCGGACTTGCCCTTCACGCGCAGCGCCGCGGCGACGCCCGTCGCGACGGCGGGAGCGTTGCCGAAGAGCGAGTGCAGCCAGGCGATGCGCCACGAAGTCTCGGGGAAGGGAGTGGTGAACACCTCGAGACATCCGGTCGCGTTGACCGCGACGAGCTGGCCGCTCGTCGCACGCATCGCCGCGTCGAGGGCGTAGCGAGCGCCGAGCGCCTCGCCGCAACCCTGGCAGGCCCGGTGCCCCGAATCGATCGAGTTTGTCCGGTCGAGGTTCGACTGGACCGTGCGCTCATCATCAGTGAGCAAACGGTTGCCCACGGCGAAGCTGCCCACTTGATAGAACCGAACCGGCTGGCTGCTCATGACGACTCCTCCACCAGCGAGCGCTCGGTGCCGAGGTCGCGCAGGAGGTTCTCCGCCGACGGGCCAGAGCGCCGCGCCCCGGCCATGCGCGCGAGCTCGCGCTCGACGGCAGAGTGATCGAGGTCGAGAAAGGTGAGAGGCGCCAGTTCGCCGCGTAACGCCCGCGAGAAGAGATCCTCCAGTGAGCTTCGGGTGATCGGACGCCCGCCGAGCCCCGCCACGACGCTGCTGACCTTGATGTCCCGGCCGTGGAGAGCCATGGTGACGTCCGTCGCCAGCACGCCACCGAAGCCGATGGAGAACGCCTTCTCGATTACGACGACCCGGCTGGCGCGAATCAGTTCCCGGCCCAGCTCCTCGCTCGGGAAGGGCCGAAATGACGTGATGCCGACCACGCCGATTCGCTCGCCGGCATCGCGTCGCTGGTCAACGGCGTCCTTGATGGTGCCGAGCACCGAGCCCAGCGCGACGACGATGGTTTCGGCGTCGTCGGTTCGATACGCCCGCACGAGCCCGCCACTCGATCGCCCGCTCAGCTCTTCGAACTCTCGAGCGATCCCGGGTATTCGCCCCAGGGCGTCCATCTGGCGCAGGTGGGCGAGGTAGCGAACCTCCTCGAACGCCTCGGGGCCGACCATGGCGCCGATCGAAACCGGGTCGTCGGGGTCGAGCACCTGGCGCGGCTCGTAGGGCGGCAGGAAAAAAAAAAAAAAACCGTCCATGCAGACCATGACCGGCACCGAGAGCTCCTCGGCCAGCTTGAAGGCCTGGACGTGGAGATCGGCGGCCTCCTGGTTCGTCTCGGCGAAGAGCTGGATCCAACCCGAGTCGCGCACCGCCATCGCATCGCTGTGGTCGTTCCAGATGTTGATGGGGGCACCGATCGCACGATTGGCGAGGGTCATCACGATCGGCAGCCCGAGCCCGGCCGCGTTGTAGACCGCCTCGATCATGAAGAGCAGCCCCTGGCTCGACGTGGCGGTGTAGCTGCGCGCGCCGGCCGCGGAGGCGCCGATCGAGACCGACATCGCCGCGAACTCGGATTCGACATTGATGAACTCGCAGGGCCAGAGCAGACCCTCCTTCACCATCGCGCCCACCGCCTCGATGATGTGGGTCTGGGGAGAGATCGGGTACGCGCAGACGACCTCGGGACGACACAGCGCCACCGTTTCGGCAACGGCGCGCGAGCCCTCAATCTGGCGCCGCATGAGCGAGTCCCTCCTCTTCGGCCAGCACGAACTGGTACGCCGCTGCGGCCGCTCGGGCGTTGCCCTCGCCGACGGCGCCGTGGAAGCGCTCGCGCATCGCGCGTTCGATCGCCTCGAGGCTGACCTCGTTCGTGAGAGCCGCGAAGCCGCCGAGCAGCGCCGCGCCCGGCATCGGCCGTCCCAGGTGCTCGAGGGCAAGCTCGGTCGCCGGGCAGGTCAAGAGGCGCTCGGGGTGGAACGATTGAAAGAGCTCCCCGAGGCCTAGTTCCTCGAAGCTGCGCGACGTGTTGACCAGCACGTAACCCTTGGGAGTGAGCCCGGAGAAGACGTCCACCTGATGCAGCAAGGTGACATCCTGGATGATGAGCGCGTCGGGAGTCATCACCGGCTCGCGCGTGCGTATCTCGCGGTCGTCGATCCGACAGTAGGAGACAACCGGAGCGCCAGTGCGCTCTGAGCCGAAGCTTGGGAAGGCCTGCGCGTGGCGGCCCTCGTCGAAGGCGGCGACCGAGAGCAGCTCGGCCGAGGTCACGACTCCCTGGCCCCCNCGNCCGTGGATGCGAATCTGAAACACGCTCGTCGATCCGTTCTCGTTGGTTCTCTCAACGTGGAGCGAGTGCCCCGCCGCTTGGAAACGGCGATGGAAAACCCGCTTTCGATGCGACGGTACCGCCGCGTCAATTGACTCCCATAGGGACGAAAGTCCTTACTCGAAGGACCAAGGTCCCCTATGCGCCGCGCCTCTCGCGCTGCACTCGACTAGCGGCTCACACCCAACCCGTAAGATGCCGATCCAAGGGGGTTCCGATGCAGTGCTGGTCGTGCAAAGGCGAAACGCCGGACGGCAAGCCGTTCTGCGCGAACTGCGGCGCGTCGCTGGTCGAGACCTGCGCGGTCTGCGGCTCCGAGCTGGTTCCCGGCAAGCCCTTCTGCGCCAACTGCGGCTCGGCGGTTGCATCAGGTTTGTCGGCTGGCGCGCCGGCCAGTCCTGCGCGCGCCACGCCACCTCCCTCCGGCGACGCCGTCGCGGAGCGGCGCCTCTGCTCCGTGCTCTTCGTCGACCTCGTTGGGTTTACCCCGCTCGCCGAGGAGCGCGACCCCGAGAGCGTCCGGGAGCTGCTGACCCTGTACTTCGAACGAGCGCAGCGGATCATCGAGCGCTACGGCGGCACCGTGGAGAAGTTCATCGGCGACGCGGTCATGGCCGTCTGGGGCGCGCCGACGGCCAACGAGGACGACGCCGAGCGGGCTGTACGCGCCGCACTGGATCTCGTCGCGTCGGTGAGCGAACTCGGCGAGAGCGCAGGCCTAGCGGGACTTCGAGCTCGCGGGGGCATCGTGACCGGCGAGGTGGCCATCACCATCGGCCGAGTATCCGAAGGCATGGTGCTGGGCGACATCGTCAACTCGGCGTCGCGCGTGCAGGGGGCGGCCGAACCAGGGACAGTGCTGGTCGACGAATCCACGTGGCGCGCCTCGTCGGGAGCTATCGCCTTCGAATCAGCGGGCACGCTCGAACTGCGGGGCAAGGCGAACGTCGTCAATGCATGGCGAGCCCTGCGCGTCGTCGGTCAGCGAAAGGGTCTCGGGCGCACCGAACGTCTGGAGCCGCCCTTCGTCGGCCGGGACGAGGAGGACCGCCTCATCAAGGACTTACTCCATGCCACCGCGCGCGAACAGCGCGCCCGACTGGTCTCGGTGACGGGCATCCCGGGCATCGGCAAGAGCCGCCTGACGTGGGAGTTCCTGAAGTACATCGACGGACTGGCTGACACGATCTACTGGCATCAGGGCCGGTCACGCTCCTACGGCGAGGGCATCACCTTCGGCGCCCTGAGCGAGATGGTGCGCATGCGCGCGGGCATCCTGGAGGTCGAAGAGCCCGTCTCGGCGCTCCAGAAACTGCAGTCCTGCCTCGAGCAATTTGTCCCCGACGTCGAGGATCGGCGCTGGATCGAACCGCACCTCGCGCACCTGCTTGGTCTCGCCGAGGCACCGTCGAGCGATCGGGAGGAGCTCTTCTCGGCGTGGCGCAAGTTCTTTGAGTACATCGCCACGTTGGGCGTGACGGTGCTCGTGTTCGAGGACCTGCAGTGGGCCGACGCCGGGCTCATCGACTTCGTTGAGTCGATTCTCGAATGGTCGCGAAACTATCCGATACTCATTGTCACCCTCTCGCGACCGGAGCTGATGGACCGCCGTCCTTCGTGGGGTGCGGGACTGCGCAACTTCACCTCGCTCCACCTCGAGCCGCTCTCGCCGGCCGCAATGAGCGATCTCCTGAGTGGGTTCGTTCACGGACTGCCCAAGGCGGTCACCGACCGAGTGCTCGAGCGGGCCGAAGGCGTGCCCCTCTACGCGGTCGAGACAGTGCGGATGCTGGTGGACCGCGGCGTCATCGTGCAGTCTGAAGACGGTTATCGCGTGGAGGGTGACTTCGACACGCTCGACGTCCCTGAGACGCTCCACGCGCTGATCGCCTCGCGACTCGACGCCCTACCCGTGCGCCAGCGCACGCTGCTTCAGGACGCCGGGGTGGTAGGCACCACGTTTTCTCTGGCGATCCTGAGAGTCGTGAACGGCGCGACAGAAGAGGAGCTTGAAGTTGAGCTGCGAGACCTCGTGCGCAAGGAGTACCTCTTCGCGGACAACGACCCCCGCTCACCCGAACGCGGACAATACGGCTTCGTCCAGGGCGTCATCCGCGAAGTCGCGGTCAGCACGCTCGCGCGCCGCGACCGGCGAGCGAAGCATCTCGCGATAGCGCGCTATGCCGAATCACTGCAGGACGAAGAGCTGGCCGGCATCATCGCGGCCCACTACCTCGAGGCTCACCGTGTCGCGCCCGAGACGGCTGATGACGAAGAGCTGCGACCAAAGGCACTCGAGTGGCTCGATCGCGCAGGGCAACGAGCTCTCTCACTCGGCTCGCCCGAGCAAGCGCTCCTCTCTTTCGAGCAGGCCCTCGAGCTCGCCGACGATGAAGAGATCCGCGCAACGCTGCTCGAGCGCGCCAGCGACGCGGCGACGCGGGCCCAGCAGTACGACCAGGCTGTCAACTATCTGGAGCAGGCGATATCAATCCATCAGGCACGCGGCGACGCGGGCGCGGCCGGGCGTGGTATCGCTCGAATCACGATGGCCTCGGCGATGCTGGGGCGCGAGGCCGAGTCGGTGACTCGCTGCAGAGCGGCGTTCGCCCTCCTCGGCGAAGACGGTGATATGGCGGTGCGTGCTCTTCTCGCCGCTGCTATCGCCGGCGTCCTCTCGCACAGCAGCGACGTGCACGAGGCCCTCGCGTGGTGCGAGACGGCGCTCGCCCTGGCCGAGAAGCTCGACGACGTTGATCTCCTGGCCGACGTCATCGGCTCGAGGTCCCTAGCCCTCTTCACGCTCGGGCGGCACCGCGAGGCGGCCATGCTCGCTCGCGGCATGGCCGCCATCGCCGACGAGGCAGCGGCGCCGCGCAGCCAGGCGCGGGCGCGCACCGGGCTCAGCCTCTACATGCTGCCCGATGACCCGCGCAAGATGATTGAAGTGGCGAACGAAGCAGTAGAGATTGCCCGACGCGGCGGCGAGCGGGGACTCGAGCTCACCAACTTATTGAACATCGCCGAGACGTCGCTCTACCTCGGGCTGTGGGACGAGACTCGCCGGGCCATCGAGGAACTGCGTCAACGCGAGCTCGCCCCATCGCAGAACACGTGGCTGACCGGGCTCGAGGCCGTACTCGCCGCGATGAGCGGCGACGTCGACCGATCTCTCAAACTCCTCGATATCCCCGCCGAGATTCTTAGGTCCGATCTCGCAGGCGAAACGACGCACCTTACAACGGCGGCCTGCGTCGCGCTTGCCAACGGCGATCTCCACGGCGCCTACGAGCAAGCGAATCGGGCCATCGAACTCGATCCCATGGGCATCAACAGCGGCGTGGCGATGGGCATCGCGGCCCGCGCGGCACTCTGGCAGGGCAACGTCGACGATCTCAAGCACGTTCTGGCCGCGACGCAGCGCGTTCGCGGACGCAGTGTGGCCGCCACCAGGCGGACCGTCGAGGCGGGCGTCGCGGCCCTCGAGGGACGTCACGACGAGGCCGCGGAGATCTACCGCGACGCGCTCGATCGTTGGAGATCCGTTCAGAACGTCCTCGACTTCGCCTTGTCGGAACTCGACCTCGTCATGGTTCTCGGCGCGGATCACGCGGACGCCACCGTTGCCAAGGAGGCCCGCGACATCTTTGTGCAACTCGGCGCTACCGCGTTGCTCACCCGCCTCGAGGGTCTCATCGATATCGAAGAAGCTTGATTTCGTCGACGCGCGACATGGCGCCGCGGCGTCGGCTACTCCAGCGCGGAGCTCGTAAGCCAGAAGTCCAGTAAGTCCCGATCCCCTTTGACCTTGAGCGCACCCTCGCCCAGCGGGCGGCGGCGGTAGAGCACGAACAGCACGTCACTCGCCGAGCCCGCGAGTGTCACATTGGGACTGGCGGCGCCGTCGACAAGGCGAAAGCCCTCGTCGTAGAGCTCGATGGTCCAGTCACCGCTCACGTCGAGCGAACTGAAACGCAAGGTCTCGCCGTGGCCACGAAGCTCACGCACCTTCGGCGAGAAGTAACGCGCTCTCTCCAAGTTGACCAGGAACTCATCGATGGCGTCGCTCGCGACCGCCGGCTCAACGTAGGGATCGGTCCCCGCCGTCAGCTCGAGGTCAACGCGATGCACCATCGTTTCGTGCAGCTGGCGCCGCGACCAGAACCGCACGTGCTGGTCGAGCCCCCAGGCCCACATCGCGGCGTCGGGGTCACTTCGGCGCAACGTGGCGAGCAACTGCTCGCCACCGCGACGGAGCCAGGGCACGTCGACTGGTCCTCGCTCGAAGCCCATGTCGTCCGAGGAGATCCGCTGCGGTGCCAGCACCCGCACGAGGTGCTCGGCCCACCGATGCACGTGTCCGAGGTGCTCAGCGAGATTGTGCACCGACCAGTCGGGGCACGAGGGCACGACGAGGTCGAAGTCGGTGCGCTCGAGCGCCGTCGCGAAGCGCTCGACTTCGACGCCGAGCGCATCGCAGTGTTGGCGATGGTCCACGGCGTGATGCTACCCAAGGGGCGCTATGCCATGGCTGCACACGCGTTGCCACCCGGTACGAATGAGTCACGCGAAGCTGGCCAACTAAGGTTNAAGGAGTGTCGATCGCCGAGTCTCCCCCCACCGAAGAAGAGGTCGCCCCGGCGAAGGTGAGGAATCGCCGCCGCTCGGCGATCGAGTGGGGCATCGTCGTGGTTATCGCGGTCGTGGTGTCGCTGCTCATTCGCGCCTTCGTCTTTCAGACCTTCTTCATTCCGTCGGGTTCGATGGAACCCACGTTGAACGTCGGCGACCGCATCCTCGTCTCCAAGCTGAGCGTGGAGTTCGGAACGGTCAATCGCGGTGACATCGTGGTTTTTCGAGCCCCCGCCGCGGTGAAAACCGCGTGCGCCGACGACGTGGCCGACCTTGTCAAGCGAGTGATCGGCCTGCCTGGCGAACACCTCACTTCGGTCGGCAACACCATCTACTACACGACGGCGCCGGTGACGAAGCCGTGGAACCCACTCACGAAGCCCTGGAAGGCCATCGACCAGAACTGGACTCATAACGAGCCGATCGGTCGCCAGATCGGCGACGTCACGGTGCCAAAGAATCACTACTTCGTGATGGGTGACAACGAGGACAACTCATGTGACAGCCGGTTCTGGGGCACCATTCCGCACTCGGCCATTATCGGCAAGGCCTTCTTTCGCATTTGGCCGCTCTCGCGGATCGGCTTCCTTTAGGACGCGTCTCTCAGACTCGCTCTCGCAGCTACGAGATCGGGTGAGCCGCAAAGAAGGCCCACATCAGGGCACTCGCGTTGATGGCGTCGTTCTGGGGACCGAGCTCGGAGACGATGCTCGACGGCATCGTCGGTCCACCGGGCCACTCGTGACCCAGGCCGATCACCTCGTAGAGCTCAACCGCCGCGCCGTTCGCGCAGCCGCTGTAGCTGGTGAGCTTGACGTTCGCGTCCGGGGTTGAATCGGTCGCCTTCGTCGAACACTTGTCCTGCTTGGCCCAGTCCTTGGCCGCGGTCGTTACCGAGTACGTCCAGTACTTCTCGCCGTTGCCGTTGAAGGGATCAACCGCNTCGTCCGATCCGTGAAAAGCAATGACGGGCACGGCTCGCTTCGTGTGGCAGGGCAGCGGGCGGCGCAGCCCGGAAACCGGCGCAATCGCCGCGAAGATCTTCGAGTCCGCGCAGGCCAGCTGGCTCACCATTCGCGCGCCGCCCGAGAAGCCCGTTGCGTACACCATGTTCTCATTCACGCAGTACTTGCTTTCGAGGATGCCGACCAGCTGCGTGAGAAACTTCACGTCGTTCGGAGCGTTTGAAGGCACGGGACGGTTGCCAGTGAGTGGCACACCGGGCACGTTCCAGTCATACCCCAAGCCGTCGGCGATGAGACCCTGGGGGTAGGCGACGATGTAATCGTGCAGGTCCGAGGAGACGCTCATCCCGGTGAAGAGTCGCTGATCGAGCGCGGTCGAGCCGCTGCCGTGCAGGTTGAAGACGAGGGGCAGCGCGGTCGTGCTCTTCGAGCCAAGCGGGATGTGCACGATGACGGTGCGCGTGAAGCCGTCGACACTGAGGCTCAAGGTCGTCGTGCCCGGCGACGTGGTGCCACAGCCCGGCGACGACTTCGACGAGGCACCCGCCGCCGTCGAACTCGCGGCGTTGGCGATACCAAGCGCCGCCACGAGAAGCGAGATCACAACGACGGCCACTCGGCGGCGCGCGCCCGCCCCCCTGAGCAAACTCAAGTCGGTCACGTGGCCCCCACTTCGAATTGACGTGCCGACATCGTGGCACACAATTCTCGCGCTCGGGCAGCGAAGGACGAGCCCGTAGCGTGGGACCTAGAGAGGGGGTGGGCGTGAGAGTACTGATCGTCGGGGGAACCTCTTTCGTGGGTCGAGCGATCGCGTGGTCGGCGTGGCACCATGGTCACGAGGTCACGGTCATCAACCGCGGGGTGACCCCGAACGACCTGCCCGAGAACATCGAGCGACTGACCGGGGACCGCCAGGGCGACCTCACCGCTCTCTCACAGCGCACCTTTGACGCCACGGTCGACGCCATCGCCTACCGCCCGAGCGACGTCGAGCGCTTGGCGCTCGCGCTCGGCGAGCGGGGTGGCCACTACGTGCAGATCTCGTCGATCTCGGCGTATCAAGACGCAGCCATCCCGCACGCCACCGAGGCCGATCTCACGCTCTGGCCTGATGGGGAGGAGACGTATGGCCCACTGAAGGCCGCGTGCGAACGAGCCGGGTGGCGTCTCTTCGGCGAGAGCACGACCATGGTTCGCCCGACCTACGTGATCGGCTCGTTTGACGCCACGCTGCGCTTCCCCTACTGGGTCGAGCGAGTTCGCCGCGGCGGCGAAGTGGCGGTCCCGGGTCCGCGTGATCTCTACATGCAGTACGTCGACGCGCGCGATTTGGCGAACTTCGTCGTGCACGTCGTCGACGAGCGTCTGACCGGCGCCTTTCACGTGGCCGGTCCCCAGCCCGCCGACCACTTCTTCCACATGATCGAGCAGATCGCCGAGCACCTCGCTCCGCCGGGCACGGCGCTCGTCGAAGTGAGCGCCGAGGCCGTGCGCGCCGCCTCACTGGAAGCCAAGTTTCCGTTGTGGGGCCCAGAGAGCGAAAATCTCCTCGCGCTCGACAGTGCGCTCGCGATTGCCCACGGCCTCAGCCTTCGTTCGCTCACTGACAGCGTCGACGACGTCAGCGCGTGGTGGGGCAATCGTCCCTGGCCGGCGCGCTGGCTGACCGACGCGGAGGAAACCCGCGTCCTCCACCCCTAGGGCGTTCTTCCGTCGATCTCTAGCATGGCGACAAGCGCGAGAGATACTCCGTCGATGCAGCGAAGGTAGGGGTCATGGTCAGCGAACCCGTCGTCCTCACTCACGAGGCCCGTGGGGTGATCGAATCGGGTC
>JGI12269J14319_10002749_pt1 | contig 16761 bp, 12 predicted proteins | sample PeaSoiSIISIP2007_FD_14319 | JGI IMG/M metagenome (IMG submission 14319) | reverse complement strand
CGGAGGCTAGCGGCTCGATTGGCGTCTCTGGGTACAGCACTCTGTGCAGGCCCGCCGCCACGGCGCCGCCGACCAGCGGCGCGACGATGAACAGCCATACCTGGCTCAGGGCGGTCCCGCCGACGATGAGGGCGGGACCGAGGCTGCGAGCCGGGTTCACCGAAGTGCCCGTGATCGGGATTCCGATGAGATGGACCACCGTGAGGGACAGGCCGATGACTATGCCCGCGGTCGCGGCATTCGCGGTCTTGCTGGTGGCGGTGAGCACGGCGAAGACGAAAAGGGCGGTCATGACCACCTCGACCAGGAAGGCACCTCCCGCGTTAATGTGGATATGGCTCGCGGCGCCCCAGCCATTCGTGCCCAGGCCCGTCCTTGACCTGCTGTAGAGGGGTGAGGCACTGAACGTACCCCACAGCAGCAAGGCTCCGATTATGGCGCCCACGAACTCAGCGACCCAGTACATGACGGCCTCGGCCAGAGGGATCCGGCCGGAAAGCCAGACGCCGATGGTGACGGCCGGATTGATGTGGCATCCGGAGATGGGCCCGAGCACATAGGCGAGGACCAGCAGCACGAGGCCGAACGCGAGAGCCGTGGCGACGACCCCGGCGGCGAAACTGAGCCCTGCGGTGCCGAATCCGAACGACAGGGTGGCAACGCCGACCCCGAAATAGACCAGCAGCCCCGTCCCAAGTAGCTCGGCCGCCATCTTCCGGACCATGACACCCCCAGGTCTTTTCCGGGAAGAAACTCCTAGCCCGCCACTTTTGACGCTTTCGTCCGTGCTGTCAAGGTCAGTCCCCGCTGACCATGCGGGCCAAGGCGGAGCTCTTTTACCCTTAGCGCCGGTACTGCCCGGGCTCCGGCCGGAACGAGACGACCAGCAGGTCACTCATCGTTTTAGCCCACGCCGTTGCGGCTGAGCCCGGAGGGGTCGGGCTCAGCCTGCGGCAGCGAGACGCTGCCGGTCACGTCCGCGGCCAGCCGGACCCGGTCCCCGTCGACCAGCCGGACCTCCGCGCCGGGCAGTACCCGGTCGTCGTTGACGTAGGTCCCGTTGGTCGAGCCCTCGTCCCTGATCGTGGCGTGCCCCGCGTCGTCCACCTGGACCGTGGCGTGCCGCCGCGACACGTTGTCGAAGCGGGCGAAGGCCGCGGCCACGAGCGACTCGGCCGGATCCCGGCCGAGCATGACCGACGTTCCGGCCGGGATGTCCACGTTGCCGGTGGGGAAGGTGATCCGCATGACGACCGGCGAGATGCGACGGCGCCGTCCGGTCGGCAGCGGATCCCCGCAGGTGGAGCAGACCACGTCGGCCGCGTCGGCGACAGCCGTGCCGCAGTTCGGGCAGAAGGCCGCGGGGTCGGACCCGGCCGCGATGAACCGCTGCGAGATGGTCGGCGTCAGCACGTCGTCATCGGGTCCGGGGATGTGCGGCAGGTTAGCGCCGCACCTGAAGCAGATCAGATCCTCCGGCTGGACCTTGACGCCGCAATCGGGGCAGCTCAGGCTGGCCATGTTCTCGCTTTCATGTTGGGGTATCGGCCCCCGTTAGACTACCGCCGCGGGCGGGAGATTCGCAGCGGTAGGTGCTACTCGGGGGGGGCCGACCCCCTGACCCCCCGCTATGCGAAGGTGTCCTTATGGTCAGTTACCAGCTCGCGCCAGAGCAGCAGGAGCTGCGGGACTCCGTCGCCCAGTTCGCCCGCGAGGTCGTCGCGCCTGTCATCGGCGGCTACTACGAGCGCGGTGAGTTCCCTTACGACATCGTGGCCAAGATGGGCAAGCTCGGCCTGTTCGGGCTGCCGTTCGCCGAGGAGTACGGCGGCATGGGAGGCGACTATTTCGCCCTCTGCCTGGCCCTGGAGGAACTAGCCCGGGTGGATTCGTCGGTCGCGATCACCCTGGAGGCCGGGGTGTCGCTCGGCGCGATGCCCATCTACCGGTTCGGCACCCCCGAACAGCGCCGCCGGTGGCTGCCCGACCTGTGCACGGGCGAGCGGCTGGCCGCGTTCGGCCTGACCGAGCCCGGCGGCGGGTCCGACATCCCCGGCGGCATGCGCACGACCGCCCGGCTGGAGGATGGGGAGTGGGTGGTGGACGGCACCAAGTCGTTCATTACCAACTCGGGTACCTCGATCACCTCGATGGTGACGGTCCTCGCCATCACCGGCCGCGACGACCGCGGCCGCAAGGAGATCTCCTCGGTCATCGTCCCGGCCGGAACCCCCGGGTTCGTCCCCGGGCCCGAGTACTCCAAGGTGGGCTGGTGCGCTTCCGACACCAGGGAACTGTCCTTCGACGATTGCCGGGTCCCGGCGGAGAACCTGCTCGGCGAGCGCGGCCGGGGCTACGCCCAGTTCCTGCAGATCCTGGACGAGGGCCGGGTGGCGATCGCGGCGCTGGCCACCGGCCTGGCCCAGGGGTGCGTGGACGAATGCGTCAGGTACGCCAGGCAGCGCGAGGCGTTCGGCCGTCGCCTCGAGCAGCACCAGGCGATCCAGTTCACCGTGGCCGACATGGAGGCACGGGTGCACGCGGCCCGGCTGGTCTGGTATGACGCCGCGGCCCGGCTGGTGGCCGGCCAGCCGATCAAGAAGGAGTCCGCGATCGCCAAGCTGACCGCCTCGAACGCGGCGATGGACAACGCGCGGGCCGCCACCCAGGTATTCGGCGGCTATGGCTTCATGAACGAGTTCCCGGTCGGCCGCTTCTACCGTGACGCGAAGGTCCTGGAGATTGGCGAGGGGACCTCGGAGGTCCAGCGGATGCTCATCGCCAGGGAACTCGGACTCGGGCCTGGTCCCACCCAGTAGTGCCCTGGCGAGTAGTCCTTCTGGGTGACGGGGCGCTATTGGGGGTAATCCTAATGAGATATTAATCGGCGCGTAATTATCATCATTATGGGTTGATTAGTCGGCGGATAGCGTACCCGGGTCATCGCCACGACGTGGGAGGCCATGGCCTTAGGCTCGAGCGAGCGCAGGGCCGGACACGGCCGTTATGTCCCTTATGGTGGGGCTGTTCGCCGAGTCGCTGACGCTGGTCACCGGACAGGGTGCCCGGAGGGCGGTACTATACGAGGAGTTACTACTGTGTCACCGAATAGCGCTAAGATGCAGATCGGCCATGACCCGGTGACACCGCGCGGTAACCTGCTCCGGGAAGATCTCGCCGGTTTACTAGCGAATGCCCCGTGGCAGCAGGCCAGAAGATGATTATATGTCCTTACCCGTTTTGTAACGCGAGAGTGTGGCCTCGGCCGCCCTGTTGACCCGGGCAGCGGCGATCGTTGCGAGGGAAAGAGGGGTGCGTATGATGAGCGGCTTGTGCCGTCTTATCCCTGCATGCGTGCTGGTCAGGCTGGCCGATGCGAGGTGCGAACGTAGTGCGTAGACGATCGGTGACGAATCCCGGCGATACAACTGGTGCGACCGGGGCCGTCAACGGAGGGCAAGCCGACGGGGGAGGTTCAGGGCTTCTAGCGGGAGGAAGCGCTGCGGGCGATGGCAGGCTGGACCCAGCGGGCACGGGTCCGCAGGTCGCCGCCGGGCAGACCCCGGCCGGGCAGGTCCCGGCCACGACCGGGGGACAGGGGAACGCCGGGGCGACCCAGACGCCGCCGGGCCTACCGCCCGCGGCCAGCATGGTCCGGGCCACCCACCCGCATCCGAGAAAGCCGGCCTCGTCCCGGTCTCGGTTCGCCCTGGCCAACTGGCGCGTCCGCTGGCGGCTGGCCGCCGTGATCGCGGTCCCGACGCTGACCGCGGCGGTGCTCGGTGCGCTGACCATCTACGGGGACGTCAGCAACTGGCAGGCGACCGGGCGCGTCGTGCACCTCGCGCAGCTCAACGCCGACACGATCAACCTCAGCCAGGCGCTGGAGGACGAACTCGACGCCTCCGTCGCGTACGCGGCGACTAACGCGACGACCCGCCCGACCGGCGCCCCCCTGCCCGCCGCGCTCAAGCAGGCACAGGCCGCCACCGATAGCGCTGCGAAGGCGGTCATCAGCGACTCCGCGGGCGTCACGGTGGCGGCTGGGTACCAGCCGGGCACCAAGCAGGCCCTCGACGCGGTGCTGGCGAGCATCAACGACCTGACGAACGTGCGCAAGGGCGTTGTCGGCACGCTGTTCCCCGCGTCGGAGGTCGTCCGGGTCTTCACCGGGAACCTCATCACCCCCGCGAATACGTTCAGCGCCGCCATCGGAGCGGGCGCCAACGACGCGGACCTGCAGGGCAACGTCACCGCGCTGGGCGCCCTGCTGCGGAACGAGAACCAGGTGTCGGCGCAGCGGGCCATTCTGTACGCGGCGCTTATCTCCCAGGGGACGCTGCGCCCGGAGGACCTCACCAACCTGGAGCAGGCGTCCGAGCAGGCGAAGGCGGACCTGGCTGACTTCAACGCCGCCAGCGACACGGCCGAACAGCAGTACTACAGCAACACGGTCAGCGGCTCCCAAGTGGACGTGGCGTCCTCGGATGAGATCCTGGCTGAGCAGATGGCGACAACCTCGCCCTCGGTCCCGCTGGCTAAGATCATCCAGCCCGGGACCTGGGACAAGGACATGGCGATCACCATCCAGGACACGCGCACCGTCGCCAACGGGCTGACCGCGGCCATTTCCAGCCGGGCCAGCACCCTCAGGTCCGAGGCCACCACGGAACTGCTGGTTACCAGCCTCGTGACGCTGCTGCTGCTCCTCTTGGTGCTGCTGGTCTCGACGATCGTGGCCCGCTCGCTGATCCGCCCGCTGCGCAAGCTGCGTACGGACGCGCTGGACGTGGCCGGGCACCGGCTGCCCGAGATGGTGCGCAGGCTGAGCCAGAGCGAGGGCACCGACGAAGGCGTCGAGATCGAGCCGATCGGGGTCACCTCCACCGACGAGATCGGTGAAGTCGCGCGGGCCTTCGACCAGGTTCACCGCGAGGCGGTCCGGCTGGCGGCCGACGAAGCCATGCTGCGCGGCAACCTGAACGCCATGTTCATCAACCTGAGCCGGCGCAGCCAGTCGCTGATCGAGCGGCAGTTGTCGCTGATCGACTCGCTGGAGCAGAGCGAGCAGGACTCCGGCCGGCTCAGCAGCCTGTTCCGGCTGGACCACCTGGCCACCCGCATGCGCCGTAACTCCGAGAACCTTCTGGTTCTGGCCGGGCACGAGGTGACCAGGCGGTGGAGCCAGCCCGTGGCGCTGGTCGACGTCCTGCGCGCGGCCATCTCCGAGATCGAGCAGTACGAGCGGGTCGTCCTCAACGTGCAGCCCGGGATCGTCGTGGTCGGCCAGGCCGTCAACGACGTGGTCCACCTGGTGGCGGAGATCGTGGAGAACGCCACCACGTTCTCCCCGGAAGACACCCAGGTCTACGTGTCCGGCCAGCCGCTGAGCAGCGGCGGGGTGCTCCTCGACATCACCGACAACGGCGTGGGCATCTCGGACCAGGAAATGTCGCACGCCAACTGGCGGCTCGACAACCCGCCCGTGGTCGACGTGGCCGTGTCCCGGCGGATGGGCCTGTTCGTGGTCGGCCGCCTGGCCGCGCGGCACGGGGTCCGGGTCCGGCTGCGGCATGCCCAGGCCGGCGGCCTGACCGCGCTGATCTGGCTGCCGGACACGGTAGCGGCGCCCGAGGTCGCGCCCCCGCTCGGCCGGCTCCGCCGGTTCGAAGCGGACGACTACGGGCCCGCCGCCTCGCTGTCCGCGCCCACCGCGACCCTCCCGCCCACCGCGGCCTCCCAGGCCACGGCGGCCGCGCGGATCCCCAGGTTCTCGCCCACCGCGCCGTCCGGGAGCCCCGCTCCCGCGGCCCCGCCCTTCAGCCCCGCTGCGAACGCCGGGACGCCGGGCTCTCAGGGTGCGCCGGGCTCCCCGGCGGTGCCGGGATCTTCCGGCCCGGGCGCCGGCGCACCCGGCCAGCCGAACCAGGGGGCGCCCGCCGAGGACGCCATCCCCGTCGGCGGCACCCCCGCGGGCAACAACTGGGAGCCAGCCGGCAACGGCTGGGACCTGGGTAACGCCCGGGCCGACCATGAAGGGCCGCCGACAAAGGCGCTGCCCGTCCGCAACGGCAACGCGTCCGCGCCGTCGAACGGCAACGCGGTCGGCGATCAAGGGAGTTCAAGGGACGGCGCCGAGCCACGGACCCCGGCTTCCGGCGGCCCGAGCAGGATGCCCGCCTTTACCGGACTGGGGTCGCAGGCCCCGCAGTTCCCGATGGGCAGCCAGAACATCCACGGCAGCGACGGGCCGAGCGTGGCCGACGCGGCCAGCGCGGCCGCGGGCGGCCCGGGTCACGGCGACACGGCCGATGGCTCCGGGCAGGTGACGGTCCCGCCGGCCGGCCAGGAGCAGCGGCTGCCGATCTTCGACTCGCTAGAGTCTGACTGGTTCCGGCGGAGCGGGAAGACGCTCAGCGCTACCCAGCGGCCGCAGGGCGCCCAGGCGCGCAGGGCGCCCAGGCCGCGCAGGGCGCCCAGGCTGCCCCGGCCGCGCACAGCTGGACGTCACCCGCGGACGAGGGCTGGCGTGCGGCTCAGGCGGTGGCGACGCCCGCCGCGGGAGAAACTACGCAAGCGGGGCTGCCGAGGCGCGTTCCGAGGGCTAATCTCGTCCCAGGCTCTGTGGGCGGCGGTAACGGCGGCCAAGGAAGTGCAGGAAGCCCTGAAACAGAAGCCGAAGCGCCCGTCAGGTCGCCGGATGCAGCCCGTTCCCGCATGGCCAGCTTCCAGCGAGGCGTGCGCGATGGTCGCGCTGCCGCACCCCAGATCGAGGAGCCGTAGGACCAGATGAAAGCTCAAGGCCCAGGCACAGCGACACGAGGAGGAACCTGTATGGACGGGCGACGAGAGGAGTGCCCATGAGCACGCCAGGGCGCCCAGCGCAGGACCTTAACTGGCTGATCACCAATTTCGTGGAGCGGGTGCCCGATGTGGCTCACGCCGTGGTGGTGTCCTCTGACGGCCTGCCGCTGGCGTTCAGCGCCGGTTTCCCGCAAGAGCGGGCCGATCAGCTGGCGGCGGTGACCTCAGGGCTGACCAGCCTGACCCAGGGCGCGTCGCGCGTGTTCGAGGGCGGCGCTGTGGTGCAGACTGTGGTAGAGATGCAGCGGGGTGTGCTGGTGATCATGGCGATTAGCAATGGCTCAAGCCTTGCCGTACTCGCTGCGTCCACCTGTGATCTCGGGCTTGTGGCCTACGAGATGACCCTGTTGGTTGAGCGGGCCGGGCGGGTCCTTACCCCGGCCACCCGCGGCGTCATGCAAGCAGCCATCCCAGGTGATGGACGACGGTGACCGGAGGTTTCAGTGGCAGGCCAAGGGCGAGGTGACAACCAGTCGCCGTTCGTGGGCTTGCCCGGTTCCTGGCAGGGACGGGCCGGTCTATGGGATGAAGGGCCGGGACCAGGACGTTCTGGTTTCGGCTTTGGGGCTGAGGAAGATGGTGCGACCCGGCTCGTTCGGCCGTATACGGTTACGGGAGGCCGGACTCAGCCGCGGTATCAGCTCGCCATTGAGGCATTGGTCACGGCGACTGTTCTGGAGCCCCGCGACCTCTCGGTGCTGGCGCCAGAATGCCAGGCTATCCTGCAGTTCTGCCGGGACTGGAGGTCAGTGGCCGAGGTGTCGGCGGTGCTTCGGCTGCCGCTGGGCGTGGCCAGGATTCTCATCGCGGATATGGGCGCGGATGGGCTTGTCCGTATCCACCAGCGCGATGATTCTGAGGGCCGTCCGGACCTCAATTTGCTCGAAAGGGTGCTTAGTGGACTCCGTAAGATCTAGCGTCGCCCAGCCCAGGTCCGACGCTCCTTCCGCCATGACGTCGGTGAAGATCGTGGTGGCTGGTGGATTCGGCGTAGGNAAGACGACATTCGTGGGCTCGGTGTCGGAGATCACCCCGCTGACGACCGAGGCNGTCATGACGGTGGCCAGNACGGATGTCGATGACNTGTCGCACGTGCCGGACAAGTCGACGACNACGGTGGCGATGGACTTCGGGCGGATCACGCTGGANAANGATCTTGTCCTCTACATGTTCGGGACGCCGGGTCAGCACCGGTTCTGGTTCATGTGGGACGACCTGATCCAGGGCGCGATCGGCGCGGTCGTCCTGGTGGACACCCGCCGCCTGGCCGACTCGTTCCCCGCGGTGGACTACTTCGAGGCGTCCGGGCTGCCGTTCGTGATCGGCATCAACGGGTTCCACGGGCAGTTTCCGCACCGGTCGCGGGACGTGAGCGAGGCGCTGGCGATCTCGCCGGACGTGCCGGTGATCCCGTGTGACGCGCGGAACCGGGAGTCGACCAAGGCGACCCTGGTCACCCTGGTCGAGCATGCGATGTCGATGCAGACGGCGGGGCGGTTCTGATAGGTGGCCGCTGGCTCCTACACCACCAGCACCGCTTTTCTCGAGGCCCTGGCCGAGGCCGGGGTCAGGTACATCTTCGCCAACCTCGGCAGCGACCACCCGGGCCTGATCGAGGCGCTGGCCCAGGCTAACGCCGGAGGTCGCGCGGATGGTTTCCCGCGGCTCATCGTGTGCCCGCACGAGACCGTCGCGCTGTCCGCCGCGCACGCCTACGCCAGCGTGACCAGGCAGCCGCAGGCCGTCTTCGTGCACGTCGATGCGGGCACCCAGAACCTCGGCGGCGCGGTCAGCAACGCCATGCGCGGCCGCGTCCCCGTGCTCATCTTCGCCGGCGCCGCCCCGTTCACGATCACCGGCGAGCTGCCCGCGGGGCGGAACGAGTTCATCCACTGGATCCAGGACGTGCCTGACCAGCGCGGCATCCTGCGCGGCTACGTCAAGTACGACAACGAAATCCGTACCGGCCGCAACGTCAAGCAGCTCGTCCACCGTGCGCTGCAGCTCGCGCGCAGCGAGCCGGCCGGGCCGGTCTACCTGGTCGGTCCCCGCGAGGTGATGGAGGAGCCGGTCGAGCCCTACGCGGTGGATCCCGCCCAGTTTCCGCCGGCGGAGCCTGCCGCTCTCACCGAAGAAACAACACGCGAAATCGCGACCGCGCTGGCCAGCTCGAGCCACCCGCTCATCGTCACGTCCTACCTGGGCCGTAACCCGGATGCGGTGCCCGCGCTCGTGGAGCTGGCCGAGCTGCTGGCCATACCGGTCCTGGAGTCGGCCGCCTTCTGCGTCAACTTCCCCGGCGAGCACCCGCTGCACGCCGGCTACCAGTTCACCACCTCCGCGCAGAACCAGCTGCTCGCCGAGGCCGACGTGATCCTGGTGCTCGACAGCGACGTGCCGTGGATTCACGCCACCAGCCGGCCGTCGCCCGCCGCCGCGATCTACGCCGTCGACATCGACCCGCTCAAGGCGGGCATGTCAATGTGGCACATACCCGCGCGGCGCATCGCCGCCGCCGACTCGAAGGTGGCGGTAGAGCAGATCACCAGGTTCGTTCGGGACAATGTCCTTATCGACGCGGGCGAGGTGGAGACCCGGCGGTTCGTGATCACCGCCGCCAGCCAGGCCCGGCGGGCCGCGCTGGATTCCCTCGAGCAGCCCGAACCCGGCGTGATCACGCCCAGGTACCTGACCGCGTGCGTGCGCGAGCTGCTGGCGGGCACCGACGCGCTGGTCCTGACCGAGGCGATCACCAGCTACCAGGTGGTGGCGGAGCACCTGCGGGCCAGCCGGCCAGGATCGCTGCTGGGGTCCGGCGGGGGTTCCCTGGGCTGGGCCGGCGGCGGCGCCGTAGGGGCTAAGTTCGCTTGTCCCGAACGTCCTGTCGTGTGCCTCACCGGAGATGGCTCGTTCTTGTTCGGTGTGCCGTCCTCGGCCCAGTGGGTCGCCCGGCGGTACGGGACGCCCGCGCTGACCATCATCTACGACAACCGCGGCTGGGCAGCGCCCAAGTTCTCCACGCTCCTGGTCCACCCGGAAGGCGCCGCGGCCCAGGCCGACGATTTCCACGTCAGCTTCGAGCCCGAGGTCGACCTGCCCGGCGTGGCCCGGGCGGCCGGCGGCGCGTACGGGGTGACGGTGTCCGACCCCGGCGAGCTTCCCGGCGTGCTGAAAGACGCGCTGGCCGTCGTGCACGGCGGCCGTTCCGCCGTGGTCAGCGTGCACCTTCCCCCGGTCTGAGCCGGCGTCATCGGCCCCCCGGTCTGAGCCGGCGTCATCGGCGCACTAGCCACGCGCGCGCAGGAACTCGATCGAGCGCCGGACGATGCCAGGCACGTCGCTCGCGCCGTTCCAGAAGTGGGTCGCGCCCGGCACGAGCTCTAGTTCGACGGTCGCCCCGGCCGCGGTGAGCGCCTCGGCGAGCCGGACGCTCTGGGCCGGCGGCACCATATCGTCCACGGCCCCGTGCATCAGCAGGATCGGCGGCGCGCTGGCGCTGGCGTGGGTCACGGGGCTGGCCTGCCGCGCCAGGTCGGGTGCCGACGACGCCGGCGCGCCGAGGAGTTGCGCCTCACGGGACTGCGGCCCGGGGTCCGGTAGGCCGCCGGCGTCCGCGACGTCGGATGGCAGGCCGGCCAGGTCGGTGACCGGGAACCAGGCGACGACACCGTTCACCTTGCTGCCGGTGAGGGCGGCCAGGAGCGCGAGGTGGCCGCCGGCCGAGTCACCCCAGAGGAATCCGCGGTCGGCGTCCAGCCCGTACGAGGCGGCATGGTCCCGGACCCAGCTGATCGCGGTGCGGACGTCCTCTAGCGGCGCCGGGAAGCGCGCCTCGCCGCTGAGCCGGTAGTCGATCGCCGCCACCGCGAAGCCCTGCGCGGCCACGGTGTCGTAGAAGCCCGCTCCCAGCACGGGCAGCGGCTCGCGGCGCGATCCGCGCCGCCACCCGCCGCCGTGCACGTACACGATGACGGGCGCCGGCCCGTCGGCCTTGGGCCCGTCGGCCTGGGGGAGGTACAGATCGAGCTCGAGTGGCCGGTAGCCGAGGACCTCGCCGTACACCAGGCCCGGCACCCGCCGGACGGGTCCGCTCATCCGGCCGACAGCTGCCCGGACAGCTTGTAGAAGGCCCCGTTCTGCATGATCGCAAGCAGGTTATCGGCGTTCTGCAGCACGCTGACATCCTCCGTCGGCTCGCCGCGCACGACCAGCAGGTCGGCGAGGTAGCCCGGCGTCAGCAGCCCGACCGGCAGGTCCATCACCTGGCCGCCGTACTGCGTGGCCGCGCGCAGCGCCTCGGCCGGTGAGTAGCCGAAGAGCCTGACGAACAGCTCCAGGTCCCGGGCGTTGCGCCCGATCGGGTTGTTCGGGAAGCCGTAGTCTCCGCCGGGCAGCACCCGCAGCCCGCGCTTGCGCAGTTCGGGGTACAGCTCGGTCATCGCCCGCAGTGCCTGCACAGACCCCATCTGCTCCGCCATCGCGGTGTCGATGCCGTACTCGGCGCCCTCGTACACGTTGGCCCACATGATGCCGACGGCAGGGGAGAGGAAGACCGACTGCTTGTGCTCCTCCAGCAGGTCGATCGCCTCGGCGTCGGCGTAGGTGCAGTGGTAGACCGAACGGAACCCGTTGCGGACCGCCAGCTTGATCGACTCAGGCGCCTGGGCGTGGCAGTTCAGCCAGACTCCGGACTCGCGGGCCTGCTCGCCGGCGGCCTGCGCTTCCTCGGGGCTGTACTGGGTGATCATCGAGCCGCCCTCGACGAAGACGTCGTCGTTGCTCATCAGCAGCTTGACGGCGTCGAAGCCGATCGCCGCCTGCTCGCGGATGAACTCGCGCACCGCGTCCGGGCCGGTCTTCTTCGGCTTCGGGCCGTCCGGGCCCATCTGCACCGGGTTGTTGTCGCGTTCGAACGACGCGGCCCGCATCCGCGGGCCCGGCGTCGCACCCGCGGCGATCGCCTCGCGCAGCCGCACCTCGGTCGGGACGGGCGTGAGCGAGCCGGCCGAGTAGGCGCTGGTGAAGCCGGCTTCGAGCAGTATCTGCGCGTTGCGCCTGGCGATCGCGAGGTGCTCCTCCGGCGTGGGCATGTGGCGGAAGAAGCTGACGTCGAGCGGCGGGTTGAAGGACGGGTCGATGTGCCCGACCGCGGACGGGAACGTCAGGTGCGCGTGGGACTCGACCATGCCGGGCATGACCGTCGCGCCGGCGCAGTCGACCACCTGGTCGCCGGCCTCGATCGCGCTGCCGCCGCCGGGGCGCACGCTCTCGATGCGGTCGCCCCGGACCACGACGTCGGCGGGCACCGGCGGCGCACCGGTGCCGTCGAAGACCTGCCCGTTGACGAAGATGATTCGGTTCTCGCTCATGGCTTTCTCCTTGGCAGCGTCACACCGGCGGCCGGTGTAGAAGCTCGATGAGGTTGCCCTCGGGGTCGGCGAGGAACGCCATCCGTACCCCTGGCTCCGGCGACGGGCCCGGCGGCATGACCGGCCGTGCCCCGCTGGCGACGGCACGGTCGAACGCGCCGTCGAGGTCCGCGACGTCGAAGGCCACGTGCCCGTATCCCTCGCGCAGGGCCGCCTCACCGGGTGTGGCCGGCTTGCGGTCCGCGCCGGAACCAGGCCGGTGCAGCAGTTCCAGCCGGTAGCCGTGGACCGGGTGGATGAGCATCTCGATGCTCAGGTCGAGCGCCTCGACCCGGAGCGTGAGCTCAGGCACCAGCCCGAACACGTCGCAGTACCACGAGACGGCCGCCTCGAGGTCGGCGACCGCCAGCCCGACGTGGTCGAGCCGGGCGGCGGCGGGGGCGGGGGCGTCAGCCATGGACGTTCAGGCGTGCCGGGTCGGAGGTCAGGTACGACGCGAAGCGGCCGGCCGGGTCGCGCTCCGCGCGGATCGCGGCGAGGCGGCGGTATGCGCCGTCCGACAGGAACCGGTCCTGCCGGCGGGTGAAATCGGTGTCGCCCAGGTAGACGCCGGTGCCGTGGACGGCAAGCGCGGCCGTCCGGCGGTGGACCCAATCGGAGTACCGCGCGTCGTCAGCGGGATCGGCGTAAATCGCGTACGTCGCGAGGTACACGTCCGCCTCCACCGAGAACGCCATGTCGGGCAGGTCGCGGCGCGGCGCCCACCCGTACCAGATGGAGAACGAGTGCTCGGTGTCCAGTTCGCTCCACAGTTCCTGCAGCAGCGGGGCCAGCACGCGGGCCGGCGCGTCGGTCCAGGTGCAGTCGACGGCGTACCGGTGNCCTTCCGGGTTCTGCGCCGTCTGCGCCGCGTTCTCCGCCAGCACGCTCGTCCGGCCCTGGACGTGCCCGAGCTCACGGCCGGCCAGCGGGCCGTCCTGGAGCGGCGCGAGCAGGGCGAGCGCCTCGTCGTCGGCATCGGCCATCACCGTCGTGTGCAGGAGCAGGACCGTCCCGTCCGGACGCGCCGTGCCGTCGTGCAGCGGGACGTCCGCTAGCCGGGTAGCCGCGACCACCGGCTCGACGCGCCGGTCGAGCCCGGGCAGGACACCGTGCAGCCAGCTGAGCAGCTCTACCGTGTCACCGAGGCGGAACGTCCAGGTGTCCTGCCACATCACCCGAGGCGCCTGGTAGGTCTGCAGGTAGAACCGGGTGATCACGCCGGGGAAGCCCGGGCCGGCTCCGCGTGCCGCCCACAGCAGGTCGGGGTTCTGCCCGGCGTCCGCGTGCACGAGCGTGCCGTCGGCCGTCACCATGTCCACGCCCGCCACGCTCTGGCAGGCCCACCCGCGGGCCCGGCTGTTCCAGCCCTGTCCGCCCTGCAGCAGGAAGCCGCCGAGCCCGACCGATGCGCAGTGGCCGCCGGGGAACGCCCGTCCCCGCTCGGCCAGGAACGGCGCGAGCTCCAGGCCGCCCTGCACGGCCGGCCGCACCGAGACGATCCCGGTTGCCGGGTCGTACGCCATGTCGCGCATCGCGCCCAGGTCGATCAGCAGGGCGTCGTCGTGCAGGCTCCACGCCGCCCACGAGTGCCCGCCGGAGCGCACCGTGACCGTCCACCCGCGCTCGGCCGCCAGGCGGACGCCCTCGATCACGTCGTCGTCGTCCGCGGCCAGCAGCACCGCCGCGGGGAACCTGTCCGGCCGCCGCGCGTTGAAAATGCGGCCGACGCGGGCGTGCTCGTAGCCGGGGTCGCCGCGCCGCAGCAGCCGCCCGGCGAGCCTGTCGCGGGGCGGCGCCGTCATCCCACCACCGCCGCGCCGCCGTCGACGGGAATGTTCGCCCCGCTCACGTGGGACGACTCGTCCGAGCACAGGAAGAGGATCGCCTGAGCGACGTCTTCCGGCTGCCCCCAGCGGCCCAGCGGGACGCGCGCCGCGATGCTCGCGGCCGGGCCGTCGGGGTCCTGCAGGAGCGGTGCCGTGTGCGGCGTCTCCGTCATCGCGGGGCTGACCGCGTTGACGCGGATGCCGTGCGGCCCCCCTTCCACGACCAGCTGGTAGGTCAGCGCGAGGACGCCGCCCTTGGCGGCGCCGTGCGCATTCTGCGGCATGAAGAACGCGCCACGCGAGGCCGTGATGGACGCGACGTTGACGATCGATCCGCCTCCTCCGGCGACCAGGTGCGGCCAGGCGGCACGCGTGACGAGGAACACGATGTCGAGTTCGTTGCGGATCGTGAACGACCAGTCGGCGAAGGACAGCTGCTCGATGGGGCCGAACCGGATCGCCGAGGCGTTGTTGACCAGGATGTCGATCCCGCCGGCTAGGGCCACGGCGGTATCGACCCATCGCCGGGCGCCCTCCTCCGACGCCAGGTCGACCGGCGCGACCGCGTCCATCCGGCCGCCGCTGGCCCGCGCGAGCGCGACCGTCTCGTCGGAGGTCTCCGGGTGCAGGTCGCAGCCCACGACGTGAGCGCCCTCCCGTGCGCACAGCAGCGCAGTCGCCCGTCCGATCCCGCCGCCGGTGCCAGAGATCAGCGCCCGCTTGCCGTCCAGCCGGCCCATAGGCGACGCCTCCGATCGGCTCTCGTTCCGGTCTCGTTTATTCATTCTATGCAAGTTACTATCTCACAGTGAGAGTATATGTAACAGAGCTTTAACGAGAGAAGGCGAAGGAACACTGCAAAGAGGAGGACGGATGTCGACGAGCGGTACCGGCCGCACAGTGCTCGGGCTGGGGTGCGGCCAGCCCCACGGCAGCGCGGAGATCCTGCTGAAGGCGGCCCTGAGGGCGGCGGAGGGCGAAGGCGCCGATGTCGGGCTTGTCCGGCTCGACGAGCTCCGCCTGCCCAGCGGCATGGCCGAAGCCGCCGAGCCGGACGACGCATGGTGGCTGTGGGAGCGGCTCGTCGAGTGCGACGGGCTTATCGTGAGCACCCCGATCATGAGCCGGACGGTGGCCGCCCGGCTCAAGCTGCTCGGCGACCGGCTGCTCGGGCCGAACGCCGACGCCGCCATCATCGAGGGGCTGCTGGCGCTGCGGAAACAGGGCCGGGAGCCGGCCGTCCCGTTCCGCGTCGATGAGCGGGTGCTGAAGCCGCGGGTGGCCGGCTTCCTCGCGGTGGGCGGCTCGCTGACGTCGCAGTGGAAGACGCTGGCGCTGCCGATGATGCACGCGACCACGTTCTCGATGCACATCGCCGTCGTCGACCAGGTGCAGTTCGAGGGGGCCGGCACGCCGCGCTCCGTGGTCCTGGACGCCGCCGCGATCGACCGGGCGGCGGTGCTCGGGCGCAACGTCGCCAGCCAGCTCGGGGCGGCCTTCGATCAGGCGCGCTACCTGGGCCCGCCGGGGCTTTGCCCAATGTGCCACCTGGACGTCGTCGCCCTGCGCGGCGCGGACGTCGAGTGCGCCACGTGCGGCGCGCGCGGCCTGCTGACACCGGAGCAAAAGGTGACCTGGACGAACCTGTCGACTTCGGTCATCTCCATGGACGAGAAACGAGCCCACGCCGCTGAGATCCAGGAAACGGCCGAGCGGCACCACCAGGTGCGCGCGGAGATCGAGGAGCGCGCACGGGCGTTCGAGGCGTACGACCCCGTCGTGCGGCCGGACCGCGACTCGCCCACCGCCTGACCTTCACCGCTCGTCAGCCCGTTGCCGCGGCCCGGTCCAGCGGTGCCGCCCCGGCCTCACCTGGCGCGGCGCCTCGCCGGGCAGGACCACGGTCGCCGTGGTCCCGGGTGGGACGAGCACGTCAAGCTCGGTCGAGGAGTCGCCGAGACGCCAGGACACCTCGATGGGCCCGTACGGGCTGACGTGGCGCGTCGTGGTGTCGGTGATGCCGCCGCCGGGGCGCGGGCGCACCTCGAAGGTCCGGTATCCGGGCGCGGTGGGACGCAGTCCGGCGACGTAGCGGTGCAGGAAAGCGGCCACCGCGCCCTTGCTGTAATGGTTCAGCGACCCGTGCGGGACGCCGCGGGAGTCGACGCCGTCCCACTCCTCCCACATGGTCGTGGCGCCCCGGTCTACCATCGTGAGCCAGGACGGTGACGTGTCCTGGCACAAGAGCTGGTACGCCAGGCCGAGATGCCCGCTGTCGGCGAGCACGGGCAGCAGGTGGGCGGTCGAAAGGAAGCCGGTTGCGAGGTGCCCGCCGGCCAGGCCGACCAGTTCCGCGAGCCGCCCGGCGACAGCCGGTCGCAACTCCTCGGGCACCAGCCCGAACGCCAGCGCCCGGACATGCGACGCCTGGGTCGCCGCGGCGAGCGTTCCGTCGGGCCGGACGAACTCCCGCCGCCACGCGTCGAGCGCGCCCTCCGCGACGGCGTGGTAGCGGCACCACTGGTCTTCGGGCCGCCCGAGCACCTCGGCGACCCGCGCGACGGTCGCGGCCGAGCGGTACAGGTAGGCCGTCGCCGTCTCGGACTTGTCGGCCTGGACGAACGCGGGGAAGTCGGTGACGACCGCTCCCGGCTCCATCC
>JGI12269J14319_10002746_pt1 | contig 16771 bp, 16 predicted proteins | sample PeaSoiSIISIP2007_FD_14319 | JGI IMG/M metagenome (IMG submission 14319) | reverse complement strand
GGCGGGCGGCGCCAGCCGGTGTTTTGCCTCCTGCCCGCCTCGCTGGAGAGCCAGCTGGCCGAGACGCTTGCTGGCGGCGAGCGCCGACCCAGGGAATTCCTGCGCGCGGTCGACGCCGTCGAGGTCCCCTTCGACGATGCCAGGGCATTTGCCAATATCAACGCCCGCGAGGCCGGATTGCTGATTGCCGATGAGTGAATGCGATCTGACCCAGGCGTTTGCCTGCTTGGCGGCGGGACTTGCGCCGATCACGCAGGTGCAGCAGGTCGCGCTGGCCGATGCGCCCGGCCGCGTGCTGGCACGCCCCCTGGTGGCGCGGCGGGATCTGCCCTCGCAGGACACTGCGGCGATGGACGGCTACGCGGTCCGCGCCCAGGAACTGGCCCAGGGACGGCGCGTGTTGCGCGTCGTTGGCCGCGTGCTGGCCGGTCATCCCTTTGCGGGCCAGCTCCTCCCGGGCACCTGCGCGCGGATCATGACGGGCGCCTCGATGCCCGAAGGTAGCGATGCCGTCGTTGTGATGGAGGTGGCCGAGGCCGTCGCCCCGGACCTGGTCGCCTTGCCCGGGCCGGTCGCGGCCGGCGCCAACCGGCGCGTTCGCGGCGAGCACGTGCGCGCGGGCGAGACCGTACTGCCGGCGCGTCGCAGATTGCGCACCACCGATCTCGCGCTGGCCTGCGCCATCGGCGAGGTCGAACTCGGCGTCCTGCGCCGGCTTGAGGTTGGAATCTTGTCCACGGGCGATGAGCTGCGCGACCCTCCAGCCGATCTGCCGCCGGGCTGCGCGTATGACAGCAACCGCCTGATGCTTCGCGTGGCCCTGGAGAAGGCCTCGATGGCCGGCCACGACCTGGGGATCTGTCCCGACGATTTGCTGGCGCTGCAGCGGGTCATCGACCGCGCGTTCGAGCAGCGGCTCGATGCGCTGCTCATCTCCGGCGGCGCGGCCCTTGGCGATGCTGACGTGGTGCGCATGCTCGACGGCGTAGAATTTGTGTCCGTGGATTTCCGACCCGGACGCGGCATCGCCGTTGCGCGGCTGGTACTCGGCAGCCAAACGCTGCTGGTGCTGGGTTTGCCGGGCAACGCCGTGGCCGCCTACGTGCTGTTTCACACGCTGGCCCTGCCGGTGCTGGCGCGCCTGGCCGGCGCCGATGCGCAGCCGCCGCTGCCGGTTTCCCTGCCGATCGCCCACGACGTGTACGCACGAGCGGGAAGAATCGATTTTCGGCGCGCTCGACTCGTCCTGGACGCCAGCGGCCGGCGCGTTGCCGATCCGCTGTCGGAGCAGGGCTCGGCGATGATCCGCTCGGTCAGCGATGCCGATGCGCTTGTCGCCGTGGGTCCGGCCGCGCAGTACCGGGCGGGCGACTTGCTGCCGACCTACTTGGTCGAAGCCTTTGAGTCCCTGCCTTAGCGGCGCTGCTCCATGTTCCCGATGGACGCCTGCACCGATCTGCCTGGAGCATGGCGCAGGCCCGCGTCCAACGTCCGTCCTGAAGGGAGAGCGGAATGATGCAAATTCGACGCAGTGAGGAACGTGGCTACGCCGATCATGGCTGGCTCAAGTCGTTCCACAGTTTTTCCTTTGCCGATTACTACGATCCAAAGCACGTCGAATTCGGTCCCTTGCGGGTGATCAACGAGGATCGCGTGCAGCCGGGGACGGGTTTCGGCACGCACGGCCACCGGGATATGGAAATTCTGAGTTACGTCCTCGAGGGGGAGCTAGAACACAAGGACTCGATGGGAACGGGCTCGGTCATCCGGCCAGGGGATGTGCAGCGCATGAGCGCTGGGCGCGGGGTGCTGCACAGCGAATTCAACCCGTCGCCATCCAGGGAGGTGCATTTCCTGCAGATCTGGCTGCAGCCCAACGTCAGGGGCGTTGCCCCGAGCTACGAGCAAAAGTCGTTTGCGCCGCGCGAGAAGCGCGGGCGCCTGCGCCTGATCGCCTCGCCGGATGGCAGCGACGGTTCGGTGCGGATCCATCAGGATGCGCGGGTGTACGCCGGCTTGTTCGATGGCGCGGAGCAGGCCCGGCTCGAATTCGATCCCGAGCGCCGCGCCTACGTGCACGTGGCGCGCGGCACGCTCAACGCCAGCGGCACCTTGCTCGCGGCGGGCGATGCGCTGCAGCTGACGCAAGCGGCGCATCTGACGCTCTCCGGCGGCGCGGCAGCCGAGGTCCTCGTCTTCGACCTGCCAAGCGAAAGCCAAGCGAGCAGGGCGCAGCCGGGCCCCGCGTAGCTCATCGCCACGGCCCTGGGGTGGCACACGCCCCCGGCCCATTGGGACCGACCGGGGCGCTGCTCAGTGGCGCGTTTGCACCTGCACGAGCGGCGCCTCTTCGGACGGCGGGCGTTGCGGCCGCTCGCGTCCGATGCGCTCGGGTTTGGATTCGCCGGCAATGCGCGCCTGGACCGCAGCCAGCTTGGCAGGGTCGGTCTGCGCAAGCTCAATTCCTGCGGCATCCAGGGCCGGGGCCAGCTCGGCCAGATTCATGGTTCGCGGCGCCGCGCCCTCGCTTGCCGGCCTGGGTGTGGGCAGCGGTGGCAATTGCGTCGCGCGGATCGCGCTGGCCGGCGGCGCAACCGTCGGCGCGCTCGCTGGCGCCGGCCGCGCCTGCGGTGCGCTGCTGGTCAACGGTGCTTCCGCAGCGGCCGACGCCGCCTGGCGCTCGCCGTTGCCAACGTCCTCGGGGTTGAGCGCAGCATGATGCTCGGCCGGGGGCGCCGGCGCCCGCTCGAGCGCGGCTACCTGTCCCGTGTGCTCCTGCGCAGCGTCCAAATCCTCGTCGCCTGCGCCGCCCTCGCCGATCGGCGCGATCGACGCGCCTGACTCGGTGCGCTCCGCGCCCGAGCGGCCGCGCCGGCGGCGGCGCCGGCGCCCGCGCTTTTCTTCCTCGTTTCCTGCCAGCACGCCGGTCGGCTCTGCGGCTTGGCCAGCGTCAACGGGCGTCGTGACCGGGCTCGCAGTCTCCAGCGGAACTTGCGGCGCCGCGATCTCGGCGCCGGCAACCGCCGCGCCGGCCGCTCCTTCACCCTGGCCGCGGTCGCGCCGACCGCGGCGCCGGGAGGATTCGCCCGCGCCCGCCTCGGCCCCTGCCGCGACGCTGGCAACGGCTTCCCGTTCCTGGTTGCCCGCGCTTGTGCCGCGCTCGCGCGCGCCGCCGCCCTGGCGCTCCCCGCGAGCGCTCGCCGGGGCGGCCGGACCTCGGTCGCGCCGCGCCTCGTCTCTCTTGCGCCCGCCGCCGCCGCGCGGGGCGGCGCCTTGCTCCTTGCGCTCGGCGTCGCCGCGCTCGGTCTTGGCGCCTCGCTCGGGACGGCGGTCGCGCCGCTCGCCACGCTCGCCTCGACGGCCTTGTTCGCGGGTTTCCTCGCGACCGCTGCGCGAGCGCTCGGCGGGCGCGCCGGCCGCGGCACCCGCCCGGGCGCCAGCGCCGCTCTCGCGCTTGTCTTGGGCTGCCCGCTGCTGCTCGGGCGCAAACCAGCTGCGGAGGCGCGTCCAGAAGGACCGCTCCGGCGTCTGGGCCACGCGGGCCGCGGGCTCCGGCGCGGTGTCGGCAGCGCTCAGGACGGGCGCCGGAGTTTCCGGGACGATGCCCTTGACCACGGCCGTCTGGCGGCGGTTCCGGGATTCGAGCTGGGCAGCCGGGGTATACGGCTCTTCCGTGGGCGGCGCGATCACGCGGTCGTAGCTGGCCTTGGGCAAATCCAGGCGCTCGTCGTCGTGCCGCAGGCGCTCGATGCTGTAGTGCGGCGTTTCCAGGAACTTGTTCGGGATCAACACGATAGAGACGCGCAGGCGGGCTTCGAGCTTGGCGATGTCAGCTCGCTTCTCGTTGAGCAGGTAGGTGGCCACGTCGACCGGCACCTGGGCGTGCACTGCCGCGGTCGACTCCTTCATGGCCTCCTCCTGCAAGATGCGCAGGATGTGCAGCGCCGAACTGTCGGTGTCGCGCACCTGGCCGACGCCGTTGCAACGCGGGCAGGTTACGTGGCTGCCCTCGCTGAGCGCCGGCCGCAGACGCTGGCGCGAGAGCTCCATCAGACCGAAGCGCGAGATCTTGCCCATCTGCACCCGCGCCCGGTCGAAGTGCAGGCCGTCCTTGAGGCGCTGTTCCACCGCGCGCTGGTTTCGGCCTTCCTCCATGTCAATGAAGTCGATCACGATGAGACCGCCAAGGTCGCGCAGCCGCAACTGTCGCGCGACCTCGTCGGCGGCTTCGACATTGGTGCGGGTCGCCGTCTCCTCGATGTCGGCGCCGCGCGTGGCCTGGGCCGAGTTCACGTCGATCGCCACCAGGGCTTCCGTGTGGTCGATCACGATGGCGCCGCCCGAGGGCAGGGAAACCATTCGCGAATGCGCGGTCTCGATCTGGTGCTCGATCTGGAAGCGCGAAAACAGTGGCACGTCGTCCTTGTAGCGCTTGACGCGCGGCGCCACGTCGGGCATCACCAGGTCGACAAAGGTCTTGGCCTGCTCGAACACATCCTCGGTGTCGATCAGGATCTCGCCGATATCGGGGTTGAAATAGTCGCGGATGGCACGGATCACGAGGCTCGATTCGAGATAAATCAGCTCGGGTGCCTTGACGTGATCGACGGCGTCGGTGATGGCCTTCCACAACTGCAGCAGGTACTTCAAGTCCCACTGCAATTCCTCGACCGCCCGCCCGATCCCTGCCGTGCGCGCGATCACGCTCATTCCGCCGGGCAGATCGAGCTGGTCGATCGCCTCGCGCAATTCTTGGCGGTCCTCGCCTTCGACGCGGCGCGAAACGCCGCCGCCGCGGGGATTGTTGGGCATGAGCACCAGATAGCGCCCCGCCAGCGATATGAAGGTCGTCAGCGCGGCACCTTTGTTGCCGCGCTCCTCCTTCTCCACCTGGACGATCAGTTCCTGGCCTTCGGCGATCACCTCGTTGATGCGCGCGCGCCCGACATCGACGCCCGCCTTGAAGTACTGGCGCGAGATTTCCTTAAATGGCAGAAAACCGTGGCGTTCCTCGCCGTAGTCGACGAAGCAGGCCTCGAGGCTGGGTTCGACGCGGGTCACCACGCCCTTGTAGATATTGGATTTGCGCTGTTCGCGCCCGCTGGTTTCGATATCCAGGTCAAGCAGCTTTTGACCGTCGACGATCGCTACGCGCAACTGCTCCGCGTGCGTCGCATTGAACAACATGCGCTTCATCAGCACTCCTCGCGCCGCTTGCGGGGCGCAGAACGTGCCGAATCAGATCAGGCGCGCAACAATTCGCTACCGGCAACCATCGGGTCCGCAGCCGCGCAAGGGCCGGCCGCACGAGCTTGTGCGAGACCGCCATGCGGCAAGCATCCCCTGGCAGGGGCCAGGGTGATCAGCAATTGGCAATGCGTGGACACGAGGAAGAATCGGCAAAGTCGCTACGGTGTTGTGCGTTACTGGCAGCCGTGCTCCGGGCACGGCGTGGCTTACATCCGAATTCGGCAGACACCGGCGGCAATGCGCGACTGGCGCCCATTTTTATCAGGTCACGGCCGTCTCGGAAAGTAGTTCCAGAAGCGTCCACAACCCGCACTCATGCGCGCAGCCCGCAACGGCGCCGCGCGCCCCATGGTCACGAATCCGAGCCCGGACGGCACTATCGAGCCGAGCGGCTAGGGCGCACTGAGCGCCGCTACAATCGAGACCGGTTGAAAACCGCCTGCGTGCCTGGAACCTGGTGCACGGCGCAGGGCGCAAAACAGCCGCGCGCTGCATCGCCGTACGCGCCACTTCCCGGACACGGCGGACTTCAACTGGCCCCCAGTATAGGCAACATGGTTCCGCAAAGCAAAACGCGTTCGCTGCCTCGAAGGCAAGGAAAGGGCACCCTTGGGCCCATAGTTCCCGCTGCGGCCGCGGCGCCGGCGGTTCGCAAGGTGATTGTGGGCGAGGAGCAATCGGGACAGCGGCTGGACAATTTCCTGCTGCGCCTCGCCAAAGGTGTTCCCAAGAGCCATGTCTACCGGGTAGTGCGCAGCGGCGAGGTGCGGGTAAACGGGGGGCGCTCGAGCGCCGAGTACCGGCTCGCCAAGGGGGACGAGCTGCGCATTCCGCCCATGCGGATGGCGCAGCCCCCGGCCAAGGCGCCAGCGCAGATGCCGGCGATCTTGTTTGAGGACGAGCACCTGCTGGTGCTTGACAAGCCCTCGGGGGTCGCAGCCCACGGCGGCAGCGGCATTGCCTTCGGTGTCATCGAACGGGCGCGCGCGGCGCGGCCCAATCAACCATTTCTCGAGTTGGGTCACCGGCTCGACCGCGAGACCTCGGGCGTCTTGCTCCTGGCCAAGACGCGCCGCTGCCTGGTGGCCCTGCACGAGCAGCTGCGCGAAGGGCGCGTGGAGAAGCGTTACCTGGCGCTGGTAGCCGGCGACTGGGTCAACGAGCGTCAGCACGTGCGGCTGGCCCTTGCCAAGCGCACGCTCGCGGGCGGCGAGCGGCGGGTTTTCGTGAACGAGGGCGAGGGCGCCGAGGCCCACACGGTGTTCGAGCTGCGGGCGCGGCTCGACGGATTCTCCCTGCTCGAGGCCGAGCTCAAGACGGGGCGCACGCACCAGATACGAGTGCACCTGGCGCACCTGGGATTTCCCATCCTCGGGGATGACAAGTACGGGGATTTCGAAAAGAATCGACGCGCCGCCAAGGGCGAGTACGGCGCGCGCCTGGGGCGCATGTTCCTGCACGCCTGCCGGATTTGTCTCTCGCACCCGGTCAGCGGTGCGCCCTTGGTCTTTGAATCGCCTCTGCCCGCCGACTGCGCCGAGTGGCTCCAGGCGCGCGATCCCACCGGTGGGCGGCGTGCCCGACATGACTGACAAGCGCTACCAGGTCCTGGTATTTGACTGGGACGGAACGCTGGTGGACTCGACCACCCAGATCGCCGAGGCCATCCTGCGCGCCGCAGCCGATATCGGAACGCCGGTGCCGGACCGCGCCCAGGCCTCGCTTGTCATCGGCCTGGGCCTGGCGCAAGCCTTGGCACGCGTCGTGCCGGATCTGCCGCCCGAGCGCATTCCCGAGTTCGCGGCGCGCTACCGCGCGCATTACCAGTACAGCGAGCAGCACATTCGCCTGTTCGACGGTGCCCTGGCCATGCTCGATACCTTGCGCGAGCGCGGCGTTCCCCTGGCGATCGCCACCGGCAAAACGCACGCCGGTCTGGCGCGCGCGCTCCAGAGCGCCCGCCTCGAGGAGCACTTTGCCACGGTTCGGTGTGCCGACCAGACGCAACCCAAGCCGCACCCGGCGATGCTGCAGGAACTGGCGATCGAGTTTGCGGTGGATCCGGCCGACATGCTGATGATCGGCGACACGGCTCACGACTTGCAGATGGCCGGATCGGCCGGTGTTGCAGCGGTCGGCGTGTCGTACGGCGCCCATCCTCGCGCCGAACTCGAACGCCTGCAGCCCCTGGCAATATTCGACACGCTGCCGGCCTTGCAGCGGTGGTTGCTGGCGCATTGTTAGCGGCCCTTGCTGGGCCCGGATGCGCGATCTTGTTGGGGCTGCCCCTTGCCATGCAGCAGAAATACCGTGGGACGCCGGTCCAGGGCCGGCCGCTGGCCGGCGGCGATGCCTAGCCATTGCGCGACCGTCCGGGTGGCAAGGAACTGGCCCGGCCCGGTGAGGTCCGCCGCCAGGCACAAGCGCAGGTCCGCGGCGCAAACCTCCAGGATCGTCTCGAACAGGCGGTCATTGCGGTACGGCGTCTCGATGAACACCTGGGTCTCCCCCGACTGCGCATCGCGCTCCACCGCGAGCAGTCGAGCGCGCAGCGCGTCGCGGGCCTGCGGCAGATATCCGAGAAAGCGAAACCGCTGGCCGTTCATGCCGGCGGCCATAAGAGCTAACAGGATCGACGACGGTCCGACCCACGGTACGACCGGGATGCCGAGCGCATGCGCCCGAGCGACCAGGGAAGCGCCCGGATCGGCAATTCCCGGACAGCCGGCCTCCGACAGCAGCACGGCGTCAACGGCTGGCGCGCCGCCCAGGCCCCGCAGGGGAGCGAGCCACTGGTCGATCGACGCCGGATCCGGTTCATGCCCGATCTGGACGATCTGCAGGCTCGCGATCGCCTGCGGGTGCGCGATCGCCTTGAGAAACATCCTGGCGCTGCGCGCGTTTTCGGCGAGAAAGTACCGGCTCTGGCGCGCAATCTCGATCGTCGACGGCGGCAGCACGCGCAGCGCCGATCCATCGGCAGGCCCGGCGCTCGGGGTACCGGTTATCGGCACCGGAACCAGGTGCAGGGCTCCCAAGGCTTTCCTCAGCGCGGCGGCAGTTCGATGCCGAGGGTGGCCAGCATCGATGTCAGCATGATGAGCGGCAGGCCGACAAGAGCGGTCGGATCATCGCTGCGGACCGATTCGACCAGGCAGATGCCCAGCGATTCGATCTTGGCCGATCCGGCGCAGTCGTAGGGCCGGTCGCGCTGCAGGTAGGACTCGAGCGCCTCGCGAGAGAGCGTGCGGAAGGTGACGTCGGTGGCGACGCAGTCGGCCAGGCACTGGCCGCTCGCCTCGTCGACCACGGCGATTCCGCTGTGAAAGCGCACCGTGCGGCCGCGCATTGCCAGCAGTTGCTGCAACGCCGCGGAATGGCTCCCCGGCTTGCCGATCGAGCTCCCGTCGAGCTCGGCAACTTGGTCCGCCCCGATGACGACCGCGCCGGAATGACGCCGGGCCGCGGTCTGTGCCTTGAGCAAGGACAGGCGCTGCGCCGTGTGCGCCTGCGGCTCTCCGGGTAGCCCGGTTTCGTCGACCTGCGGCGCGTCGGTGGCAAAGGGCAGGCACAGGCGCGCGAGCAGTTCCTGGCGGTAACGCGAGGAAGACGCGAGTACGATCTGGCGGGGCATGGGTTCGAGTGTATTCAATATCGGCACGCGATCTTTGAGCAGTGTATGGCACGCCTGGACGCGATCGACGTCTTCGAAATGGCCCGCGCGGGGTCGAACCTCGAGGGCGAACTTGCGTTGGCCGCGGTGCCGCGGCTGGCGCAGGGCCTGGCGCACCGCGAGGGAACGCTCGCCTATCGCTGTACCGGCAGGATCGACGATCGCGGACGGCCCGCGCTTGCGCTGCGCATCGAGGCCCTCCTGCCCCTGTACTGCGACCGCTGTGGCAAGGAGCTGGACCTGGCGCTGCGTGCCGAGCGGATATTTTACTTCGTGCGTTCCGAGGCCGAATTGGCGGCAATCCCGATCGACGATTCCGCCGACGAGGCCCTCTTGGGCAGTACGCGGTTTGACTTGGCCGCCCTGATCGAGGACGAGGCTATCTTGTATCTGCCGATTTCTCCCCGGCACCCGGCCTGCCAGGCGGCCGGCGAAGCGACGCCCGCTACCCCGGCTGCGGAGCGGCGCCACCCCTTCGCGGCGCTGGCCGGGCTGCGCGAGCATCTTCGCCGAGCCACGCCGGCGCCGCGCTCCCCGGTGCGTCCCCTGGGCGCCAAGTCCGCGGGCCGGCGAAAGACGCGGCGCCGATCCGCCTAGCAGGCGCTGCATGGGCGACTTTGCCGCGGGCGCCGCATCGTTTAAAATGCTTGATTACCGAACAAAATCAGGATTCGCGTCATGGCAGTGCAACAGAACAAAAAGTCGGCGTCCAAGCGCAACATGCATCGATCGCATGACTCTCTCACCAACCCGCCGCTGGCGGTCGAACCGGCTACCGGTGAGGTGGTGCGTCGCCACCATGTCAGTCCTACCGGCTTTTATCGCGGCAAGAAGGTCGTCGCGACCAAGTCCGACGAGTAGTCACCGACGCATCGCGTCCTACACGGCGCCGTTGCCCCTGTTCTCCGGCCGGTTGGCCACGTGAAAGCCCGCAGGATGAATTTGGCAGGCATTTCCGCAGCGACGGCAACGGCCCAATGACGGTCCGCATCGCGATCGACTGCATGGGTGGGGACCACGGTCTTTCGGTAACGGTTCCAGCCGCGCTGTCCTTTGCCAGGCGCGAGTCCGGCGCGAGCTTGCTGCTGGTCGGGCGGGCGCCGCAGATCGAGGCCGAACTCGGGCGCCGGTCGGACTATGCGCAGGTGCGCGACCGCATCCGGGTGGTGCACGCCGAGGAGGTGGTGGAGATGACCGATTCGCTGACTACCGCGCTGCGCTCGAAGAAGAATTCGTCGATGCGGGTGGCCTTGGAATCCGTCAAGAACGGCTTGGCCGATGTGGCGGTGAGCGCCGGCAACACCGGGGCGCTGATGGCGATCGCGCGCTACCTGCTCAAGACGCAGGAGGGCATCGACCGGCCGGCGATCGCGCACGCCCTTCCCAACCAGAAGGGAGACCTGACCACCTGGCTGGACCTCGGAGCGAACGTGGACTGCGAGGCCGAGCACTTGCTGCAGTTCGCGATCCTCGGTTGCGCGTATGCGGCCTCCTTGCATGGCAAGGAGCGGCCGAGCGTCGGCCTGCTCAACGTCGGCGAGGAAGTGATCAAGGGCAACGAGGTGGTCAAGCGCGCCGGGGAACTGCTGCGTGGCAGTGGACTGAATTTTCACGGCAACGTCGAGGGCGACGATATTTTCCGCGGTACCGTTGACGTCATTGTCTGCGACGGTTTCGTCGGCAACGTGGCGCTCAAGGCGTCCGAGGGCCTGGCGCAGATGCTGGCCGGGTTTATTCGCGAAGAATTTACGCGCAGCTGGACGTCCAAGCTCATTGCGCTGCTGGCGCTTCCCGTGCTCAATCGCTTCCGGCATCGCGTGGACCATCGCCGCTACAACGGCGCTGCCTTGCTGGGCCTGCGCGGGGTGGTCATCAAGAGCCACGGATCGTCGGACGCCTATGGCTTCGAGTGCGCGATCCGCCGCGGTTTTGACGCCAGCAGCCACCAGCTGCTCGAGCGTACGGCGCAGGCAATGGCGCCCCTGCTGGCCAAGCTGCCGGGCTCGGGCGACGCGGCCCTTGGCGCGAACATGGCTCGCGCCTGACACCCGGAACATGACGACACCCTTTGCCCGCGTCACCGGAACCGGGTCGGCCCTGCCGGAGCGGGCGGTTTCCAATGCCGAGCTCGTTCGCGAACTCGCGGCCCGCAACGTCGAGACCTCGGACGAGTGGATCGTCGCGCGCACCGGCATACGACAGCGTTATCTGGCGGCGGAAGGCGTTGGCACGGTCGATCTTGCCGAGCGTGCCGCGCGTGCCGCGCTCGCTGCGGCGGGCGTGGCGCCGGATTCGGTGGACCTCGTGATTGTTGCCACGTCGACCCCGGACCAAGTATTTCCGAGCACGGCATGCTCCGTGCAGGCGCGCTTGGGCGCCGTCGGCGCTGCCGCCTTCGACGTCCAGGCCGCCTGCAGCGGCTTCGTGTACGCGCTGTCGCTGGCCGATGCACTGATCCGGGTCGGATCGCATCGGCGCGCCCTGCTGATCGGCGCCGAGGTGTACTCGCGCATCCTGGACTGGAATGATCGTTCGACCTGCGTCCTGTTCGGCGACGGGGCCGGTGCCGTTGTCCTGGAAGCCGGATCGACGCCGGGGATCCTGGCGAGCCGAATGCACGCCGACGGGGCGCGCGGATCGATCCTCACGGTTGCCGGTCGGCTCAACCAGGGCGCAGCGGCGGGCGACCCCTTCCTGCGCATGGACGGCAAGGCGGTGTTCAAGTTGGCGGTCGATGTGCTCGAGTCCTCGGCCCGCGAGGTTCTGGCGCTTGCGGATCTGGGGCCGGAACAGATCGACTGGCTCATTCCCCATCAGGCCAACATTCGCATCCTGGCCGCCAGTGCCAAGCGTCTGGGCCTGCCGCCGGAGCGGGTGGTCGTCACCGTCGATCGGCATGGCAATACCTCGGCGGCTTCGGTTCCGCTGGCCCTGGATGTAGCGCGCGCCGACGGGCGGGTGCGCCCCGGCCAGCGCATCTTGCTGCAGGGAGTGGGCGGCGGATTCACCTGGGGGTCGGTATTGCTGCGCATGTAGCGCTGCGTTTTCTTGGGTCCGGCGTCGATAGGCACCGGACGACGAAAAAGCGGTCATAGGGCGGTTGCGATGAAATTGGCGTTTGTTTTTCCCGGGCAGGGTTCGCAGTCGGTCGGCATGCTGGGAACGTTTGCCGGCGACGGCATCGTCGAGGAAGTCCTGCAGCGGGCCTCTGCGGCCCTGGGGCAGGATATCGGCCGGCTGATTGCCCAGGGCCCGGCCGCAGAGCTCGACTTGACCGTCAACACGCAGCCCTGCCTGCTCACCGCATCGGTGGCCATGTACCGGGCCTGGCGCGCGGCGGGCGGACGCAACCCGGATGTTTTCGCCGGACACAGCCTGGGCGAGTACGCCGCGCTGGTGGCGGCCGGGGCCCTGACCCTGGAGGATGCCGTTCCCCTGGTGCGTTTCCGCGCGCAGGCGATGCAGGATGCGGTGCCCCTTGGCACCAGCGGAATGGCGGCCATTCTTGGCCTCGACGACGACCGCGTGCGCGCCGCCTGTGCCAGGGCCGCGGCCGAAGCGCCGGGCGCGGTGGTCGAGGCGGTCAACTTCAACGCGCCGGCACAGGTGGTGATCGCGGGACACACGGCCGCCCTCGCGCGGGCCTGCGAGATTGCCCGAGAGCTCGGCGCCAAGCGTGCATTGCCGCTGCCCGTGTCGGTGGCCTTTCACTCCTCGCTACTCGAACCGGCGCGGGTGCGCTTGCTCGAGCGGCTGTCGCACACCCCGGTGCAAAGGCCCAGGGAGCCGGTGCTCAACAATATCGACGTCAAGATGGAATCCGATCCCCAGCGGATCCGCGACGCCCTGGCGCGCCAGGTCGCCGGCCCCGTTCGATGGAGCGAGCTCGTCGCCCAGCTCGCCGCCCAGGGAATTACCCATATCGTGGAGTGTGGCCCGGGAAAGGTGCTGACCGGGCTAAACAAGCGCATTGCGCCGACCCTTACCAGCATCTCGATTTCCGATCGGACGAGCCTGCACGAGGCATTGTCGAAAGTGGGAGGCGCAGCGTGAACGAAAGGGCGGTGTTTACGACCGATGCTCTGCACGGCGAGGTGGTGCTGGTCACCGGTGCCTCGCGCGGCATCGGCAGATCGATTCTGGAGTGCATGGCGCAGGCAGGCGCGACCGTGGTCGGCACCGCGACGACGGAAGCGGGAGCCGCGGGCATTTCGCAACGCCTGCAGGAGCTGGGCGCGGCGGGCTGCGGCCTGCTGTTGGACGTGCGCGACCGTGCCGGCTGCGATGCGCTCGTCGAGCAGATCGGGGTGCGCTTTGGCAAGCTTTCCATTCTGGTCAACAACGCCGGCATCACGGCCGACATGCTGGCACTGCGCCTGCGCGACGAGGACTGGGATTCGGTCATGGACACCAACCTGACGGCGCCATTTCGCTTGGCGCGCGCCTGCATGCGCGGCATGATGAAGGCAAAGTGGGGCCGGGTGATCAATATTTCGTCCGTCGTCGGCTCGAGCGGCAATGCCGGCCAGGCAAATTACGCCGCTGCCAAGGCGGGACTCGAGGGAATGACCCGGGCGCTGGCGCGCGAATTGGGCAGTCGCAACATCACCGTAAATTGCGTCGCGCCGGGTTTCGTCGATACGGATATGACGCGGGCGCTGACGCAGCAGCAGACGCAGGCGCTGCTGGGTCAAATCGCGCTGGGCCGCCTTGGGCAAACGGGCGAGGTGGCTGCGGCAGTGCTGTTCCTGGCCTCGGCGGCTGGGGCGTACATTACCGGGGCGACCCTGCACGTAAACGGCGGCATGTACATGGCATAAGCCGGCGAATTCGGGGGCGCTCTGTTAGAATCGCGCGCTATTTTCGCCGCCGAGCCGGGGTATTCGCCCGCGTGGCAATGGAGTTGTGAGGCGGTTGCCAAATGCCTATTGCAGCCGTGCAACGGAGGAGAAGGTATGGATAGCATAGAACAACGGGTAAAAAAAATCGTCGCCGAGCAACTTGGAGTCAACGAAGCCGACATCAAGAACGAATCGGCGTTTGTCGACGATCTTGGCGCCGACTCGCTCGACACCGTAGAGCTTGTCATGGCGCTCGAGGACGAGTTCGAGTGCGAGATCCCCGACGAAGAGGCGGAAAAGATACGCACGGTTCAGCAGGCGATCGACTATGTCGGCGCCCACCTGAAGAAAGCCTGAGTCTTGGGTTCGGGAACGCCGCGCGGTGTGCGCGGCGGGCCATCGGGCTCAGGAAGGACCAGTCCACCATATGAGCGCACAACGTCGGGTCGTCGTCACGGGCCTGGGAATCGTATCTCCCGTCGGCAACGACGTTACGACGGCCTGGGGCAACATTCTTGCGGGCAAGTCGGGCATCGCGCGCATCACCCGCTTTGACCCCGAAGCGTACCGCTCCCAGATCGCGGGCGAGGTGCGCGACTTCAAGATCACCGATTACGTTCCTGCCAAGGAAGTGCGGCGCATGGATGCATTCATCCATTACGGCGTGGCCGCGTCGGCGCAAGCGATCCGCGATTGCGGGATCGAGGTCACCGATGCCAATCGCCAGCGCATCGGCTGCATGGTCGGCTCGGGTATCGGCGGTTTGCCGATGATCGAGGACAACCACAATGAAGTGGTGACGCGTGGGCCCCGCCGGATATCCCCGTTCCTGATCCCGGGAGCGATCATCAACATGATCGCGGGCAACGTTTCGATCATGTTCGGTTTGCAGGGCCCCAATTTTGCGATCGTGTCGGCCTGTACGACCGGACTCCATTCCTTGGGAATCGCGGCCCGGCTGATCGAGCACGACGACGCCGATGTCATGATTGCCGGCGGCGCGGAGGGCTCGGTCTGCCCGCTCGGCGTGGGCGGTTTCGCGGCGATGCAGGCCTTGTCGATACGCAACGACGATCCTGCGGCGGCCAGCCGGCCCTTCGACAAGGACCGGGACGGTTTTGTCATGGGCGAGGGCGCGGGCGTGCTGGTGCTTGAAGAGCTGTCGCACGCGCACGCCCGCGGCGCGCGCATCTACTGCGAACTGGTCGGCTTTGGCATGACCGCCGACGCGTACCACATGACCGCTCCCGACGTGGATGGCCCGCGCCGTTGCATGAGTGCGGCGTTGCGAAGTGCGCAGATCAATCCCGACGAGATCCAGTACCTGAACGCGCACGGCACCTCGACGCCGCTGGGCGACGTCAATGAGACCAACGCCATCAAGCTCGTGTTTGGCGAAGCGGCCCGCTCCCTGGTAGTCAATTCGACGAAGTCGATGACCGGCCACCTGCTCGGCGGCGCCGGCGGTATCGAGTCGGTGTTCACGGCGCTGGCCGTGCACCAGCAGATCTCTCCGCCGACGATCAACCTCGAGACCCCCGATCCACAATGCGACCTTGACTACTGCGCCAATACCGCGCGGCCGATGCATATCGAATACGCGATGAAGAACTCGTTCGGTTTCGGCGGCACCAACGGGACGCTTGTGCTCAAGCGTGTCTGACTCCGGCAACGCACATCTCGACCGGACGTCATCGCCCGCACACCAGCGACGGTTGGAGGGAAGGAGTCTGGCCAAGGCATCGATGGTGTCCGCACCTCGTCCCCGGCGAGGCCGAAGTGCCAGCGGGCCACGCGGTCGCGGCCAGTACCGGGTTGCGTGTGGCGCACGGGCGCATCATCATCTTGCGGGAGGCGGTCGATGCCGCGATCTTCGGTTGGCTGGCGGCGCATGCGCGCCGGCGCGCTGCGGGCCCAAGCCGATGATTGACGGGGGTTTGCCCCGTTGTTTTTTTCTCGAACCCCAGAACTAATCGAGCGGACGACTGTCACAATGGCGGAACACGTAACGTCTCCGGCGCCGGACGAGGCCCGATGAGCGAGCGCGATGCCGACCTGCAGTTGGTGCGCCGCGTTCAGCTGGGCGACAAGCGTGCCTTTGAGCTGCTGGTGGCCAAGTACCAGCGCAGAATTTCTCGGTTGTTGTCACGCATGATTCGGGATCCGGCAGATATCGAGGATGTTGCCCAGGAAGCCTTTATCAAGGCGTACCGGGCAATGCCGAATTTCCGCGGAGAAAGCGCTTTCTATACCTGGTTGTACCGGATTGCGATCAACACCGCGAAGAACCACTTTGCCGCACAGGGCCGGCGGGCGCCGACCGTGGTCGCGAATGACATCGCGGACCAGGAAGGCGGCGAAGACGCCGCCTATTTGAGCGACACTGCAACACCGGACTCGCTGTACCAGTCCAAGCAGGTCGGATTGGCGGTGAACCGCGCAATTGACCAGCTGCCTGCGGATTTGCGTACGGCGATTGTGCTGCGGGAACTCGAGGGCTTGAGTTATGACGAAATCGCGGCGGCGATGAACTGCCCGGTTGGCACCGTACGCTCGCGGATCTTTCGCGCGCGCGAGGCGATCGCGCAGGAATTGCGACCATTGCTCGAGACCCGCGCGGACGAGCGCTGGTAGAAGTGAGGGCGAACACAATGGACGGTCGTCAGGGAGCAGGTACATGAAGTCCCAACCCATTCCCGAGGTGGCTGCGGTCAGCACCGCGGATCCACAGAGCGAAGCCGAGCGCTTGTCGGCGTGGCTCGACGGGGAGCTTGAGGCAAATGCCGCCGAGCCACTCGTACAGAAGCTCTTGAACGGACGACCCTTGCAACGGCAATACCAATCGTGGTGCATGGTCGGCGATGCGCTGCGCTCGCAGGAAGTGGCGGCGGAGCATTCGCCACGCCTGTGCGTGCGGATTTCCCGGGCCTTGCAGGACGAGCCGGCGCTGCTGGCCCCGCGCGCCTTGCGCCCCGGGATGAGACGCCACCTGACCAGTGCGGTCGCG
>JGI12269J14319_10002743_pt1 | contig 16783 bp, 12 predicted proteins | sample PeaSoiSIISIP2007_FD_14319 | JGI IMG/M metagenome (IMG submission 14319) | reverse complement strand
GGCTGGTCGCGCCACCGCCGCTGGCGCAGCAGCTTCCGCTGCCGTCGCGGCCGGTTCGCTCGGGGCCGGCCCGCGCGAGATGCCGCCGGCGGCAGCGCTCGTCGTCTCCCCGGTGCGCGGCGCTGCCACCGCCGCCGCAGGCGTCGGCTTCGCCTCAAACACCGGAGGGTCGAGCAGTACCGTGTACTCGCGGACCAGATGGCCACGGGGCCAGGTGAGTTCGACGAGGAACGTCACGAACGGCTCGGTGATCGGCTCGTTGGAGCGTACCTGGACGACCGGGCGGCCAGCGGAGTCTTTCCCGACAGCGAAGGTCAGCGAGGACAGGAATTGCGGTGCATCGACTCCGGCGTGGGCGAATACATCCCTCGAGGCGAGCGCTGCGCGCACCTGCCCGAGCTCGTCGACGGACGCGCCGACGATCTCGATATCCGCCGACAGTGGCTGGTTCAGAGCCGAACCGAGGCGGATGTCGCCGAGGCCAAGCGCGTGCACCAACGTCGGCGCCAGCAGCAGCAACCCGACCAGCAGGCGGATTTTCGTGATCATCTAACTACCCCGATGAGCGACCAACGCGTCGACGGCGCGGCCCTCCAGCTCTTTCGCGAACGTGAATTCCATCACAAGTCGCTGATTCTCAAGACTCGGATTGTATTTGACGAAATATAGCCTAGAAACAGTCGCGCACCAAAATTTCGACGTCGCGCACACTATTGCCCGCGGACACCCGCCGACCTCACGTGGCGTGGTTCACAGCGCCGGCGCCCGCCGGGCGCGACAGGCTCCGGGCGGCGAGCAGCCAGGCGAGGGAGGCGAGCGTGGCGCTGCCGATGAACACCGCGCGCGGGCCGACGTTGTCCCGCAGCGCCCCGGCGAGCAGGCTGCCGGCGATCCCGCCGGCGCCCCAGCCCAGGCTCGACACCAGTGCCTGGGCTCTGGCCGCCGTTCCAGGCGGCATCAGCGCCGGACCCAGCAGCACCGTCACCGCGTGAAACAGCCCGAAGCTCGCCAGGTGCAGCAGCTGTGCGCCGAGCATCAGCTCCGGCACGTCCGGAAACGCCGCCACCAGCGTCCAGCGCAGCACGCTCGCCGCGAGCGCGACCTCGAGAAGCCGCGGCAGCGGATAGCGCCTGAGCAAGCGCTGGCCGAGGGCGAACAGGCCGATCTCCGCGACGACACCCGCCGCCCACAGCAGCCCGATCGTGCCGGGCCGGTAGCCGAAGCGCGCGAGATACAGTGAGTAAAATCCGTAGAATCCGGCGAAACCGGCGAGGTGCAGAAAGCACACGACGAGAAACACGATGACCCGCGGCCGGCGCAGCGCGGCCGCGAACTCGGCGAGCCCTGCGCCGGCGTGCGCACGGGCCACGGCGGGGGGCAGCGCGAGCAGCGCGAGCGCGGTCGCGAACACCGCGACCAGGAGCGCGAGCGGAATGGCCGCCGGCCCGGTGCGTGCCGTCAGCCAGCCGAGGCCCACAGAGGTCGCGACGAAGCCGATCGAGCCCCACAGTCTCAGCCGGCCGTAGCGGTGCACGCGGGGCCCCAGCCGCTCGAGGGCGTGGGCGTCGTACACCGGCATCAGCCCGTTGAAGAACAGGCTCAGCAGCGCAAGGGCGACCGCGACGGCCGCAGGCGAGCGCGCAATTGCGAGCACGGCCGTTGCGGCCACGCTCGCGAACCCGAGCATCCGCAGCAGCGGGCGGCGGTCCGGCCGCGCGTCCGCCAGCCACGCCGCAGTCACCGGACCCACGACCCGCACGCAGTTCCACAGCGCGAGCAGCGCCCCGATCCCGGCCCCGGTGATCCCGAGCGCAGCGAGGTGCAGCGGGAAGTACGGCTGGAAAACGCCGACAGCGCCGAAGTACGCGAAGTACCCGGCGATGATCGCCCAGTTGGCGCCCATCACGTCGTGGGCTTGCCGGCGGGAATGACTGGCGTCGGCGACACGACGTCCGCGTTCTGCGCACGGTGCCGCAGGTAGTGGTCCATGACGACGAGCGCCAGCATCGCCTCGGCGATCGGGGTTGCGCGCAGCCCCACGCACGGGTCGTGCCGGCCGGTCGTGACGACCTCGACCGGATTGCCGGCGAGGTCAATGGTCCGTCCGGGCACCTGGATGCTCGATGTGGGTTTCAGCGCCAGGCTCACCACGAGGTCCTGGCCGGTCGAGATGCCGCCGAGCACGCCGCCCGCGTGATTGGCCGTGAAGCCCGCCGGGGTCAGCTCGTCGCGGTGCTGGCTGCCGCGCTGGCCGACCACCCGGAACCCGGCGCCGATCTCGACCCCCTTGACCGCGTTGATCCCCATCATCGCGTGCGCGAGATCCGCATCGAGGCGGTCGAAAACCGGCTCGCCCAGACCGGGCGGTACGCCGTGCGCAATCACCGTCACCCGCGCGCCGATCGAGTCGCCGGCCTCGCGGATCTTCCACATGTAGTCCTCGAGCTCGGCGAGGCGCGCGGGATCGGGACAGAAGAACGGGTTGTGGTAGGCCGCCTCGGGATCGACCGGCTCGAGCGTCAGTGGCCCGAGCGCGGCGAGGTAGCCGTGAATCCGCACCCCGAGGCGCACGCCCAGGTACTTGCGCGCGATCGCGCCCGCCGCCACGCGCATCACGGTCTCCCGAGCCGACGAGCGGCCGCCGCCGCGGTAGTCCCGGAACCCGTACTTCTGCTGGTAGGTGTAATCGGCGTGGCCGGGCCGGAACCGGTCCTTGATCTTGTCGTAGTCCCGCGAGCGCTGGTCGGTATTCTCGACCAGCAGCCCGATCGGCGCGCCGGTCGTGCGGCCTTCGAAGATGCCCGACAGGATCCGCACCCGGTCCGGCTCTTTGCGCTGGCTGGTGTGATGGGAGGTGCCGGAGCGCCTCAGGTCGACGTCGCGCTGCAGGTCCGCCTCGCCGAGCTCGAGCCCAGGCGGGCAGCCATCGACGACTGCGCCGAGCGCGGGGCCGTGGCTCTCGCCGAAGGTCGTCACGGTGAACAATCGACCGAAGCTGTTGCCCGACATCCGTTTACCTCGCGCGCGTGGGCCGCCGGGCGGTTGGCCGCGGCCGCGGTGCCAGCTGCTCACGGGTCATCAGAAACACCCCTCCGCCGCCGTGCTCGAACCCGAGCCACAGGAACGGCAGTCCTGGCCAGGATGCGGCGACCGCCCCGGCACTGTCGCCGACCTCGACGACCAATACGCCGCCCGGCTGCAGGTGTCGTACCGCGCCCCTCAGAATCGCGCCCACGACCCGAAGGCCATCGGCGCCGGCCTCGAGTGCGATCGGTGGCTCGTGGCGGTATTCCGCCGGCAGCGCCGCGACCTCGCCCGTCGGCACGTAGGGCGGATTGCTGACGATAATATCGTAGCGGCGGGTTCCGAGGCCGCGATAGACGCTCGCGAGGCGCGGCCGCACGCGCCGCTCGAGCCGGTGACGGCGGACATTGTCGCGCGCGACCTCGAGCGCCCCGGCCGAGACGTCGACGGCATCGATCGTCGCCGCCGGGAATGCGTGCGCGCAGGCGATCGCGATGCACCCGGAGCCCGTGCCGATATCCAGTATCCTGCGGACGCGTTCCGGGCGCACAAACGGCCGGAACCTGTGGCCTATCAGTTCGGCGATCGGTGAGCGCGGCACCAGCACGCGCGGGTCGACGCGGATCTCGTGGCCGGCGAACCATGTGACACCGGTCAGGTAGGCGGCCGGTATCCGCTCCGCGATTCGCCGGTGCACCAGCGCGGCGAGGGATTCCCGGGCAGCGCGCCTGAGCCGCCAGCGGTAGGCGCCCGGCGCCGCCGTGTGCGGCCAGCCTGCGGCATGGAACACGAGCGCGGCCGCCTCGTCGCGCGCATTGTCGGTGCCGTGGCCGAAGCTCAGGCGCGCACGCGCGAGGCGCCTCGCGGTCCAGTCGATCGCGGCGGCGGTCAGCGCGGGTGGCAGCGGCGTCTTCATCGGCGGCGAGTCTAGCGAATCGGGTGAGCCCCGGCAGTCGTGGGATAATCCGCCGATGGACGACACGCCGCGCGGCCGACGGCCTGCGAGACAGCTCGTGCTGGCCGTCATCGCCGGCCTCGCCGCGACGCTTGCCGGCACGTACGCGGTCCGCCAGCTGCGAGGTTTAGCCGCCGCGCCACCCGTCACCGAGGTCGCGAGCGTGTACGCCGATCCGCGCCCTCTGCCCGAGTTCGCGCTCGTCAGTCAGGACGGGGCGCGCTTCGACCGCGCGCGCCTGCGCGGGCATTACACGTTCGTGCTGTTCGGCTATACGAGCTGCCCCGATGCCTGCCCGACGACGCTGCTCGAGCTTGCGAGCGCGCGCAGGCTGCTCGAAGGCCTCGCGCCCGGGGAACTGCCCGCAGTCGTGCTGGTCAGCGTCGATCCGGCGCGCGACACGCCCGCACGGCTCGCCGCGTACGTATCGCACTTCGACCCGGCCTTCGTCGGCCTCACCGGGACCCCAGCGGCCATCGAGACGCTGACCCGGGCGCTCGGCGTGTTCGTCCAGCGCGGGCCGGAGCGCGACGGCAACTACAGCGTCGACCACACCGCGGCGCTGTTCCTGATCGATGCGCAGGCGCGGCTCGCGGCCGTGTTTCCTGCGCCGCACGTCGCGAAGAGCTTGGCGGCCGACTACCGGCGGATCCGCGCGGCCGCGGGCGGCGGGGCGTAGATGGCCCTTCGCAGCCGCGCGTTCGTCACGCTTCAGTACCTGCTGCCGCAGCACGCGGTCACGGCGCTCGTGCATCGCCTGACGCGCTCACAGATGCCGTGGCTGAGGCGGCTGCTGATCCGCGGATTCTCGTGGCTGTACGCGGTCGACCTCGCCGACGCTGCGCAGCGCGATGCGGACGCCTATCGTTCCTTCAACGAGTTCTTCACCCGCGGGCTCGCGCCCGGCGCCCGCCGGCTCCCCACCGCCGCGCGGGCGATCGCGAGTCCCTGCGACGGCACGGTCAGCGAGCGCGGCACGATCAGCGGGGAGCGGCTGCTGCAGGCGCAGCTCAGGGCCAAGAGCCGCTGGTACACGCTCGGGGAGCTCCTCGGCGAGGAGTCGGAGGCGCACGACTTCGCCGGTGGCGAGTTCGCGACGATCTACCTCGCGCCCTACAACTACCACCGCGTGCACATGCCGCTCGATGGCAGGCTCACGGGGCTGCGCTACCTGCCGGGACGGCTGTTCAGCGTCAGCACCGCGACCGCGGCCTTGATACCGCGGCTGTATGCACGCAACGAACGCGTCGTCTGCCGCTTCGCAACCGCCGCAGGCCCGCTCGCCGTCGTGTTCGTCGGGGCGCTCAACGTCGGCAGCATCGCGATCGTCGGCTTCGGTGATCTGACGCCCGCGCGGCCGCGCGCGGCACGGGCATTTGCGGTCCCGACCCCGGCGCCCGCGTTCGCCCGCGGCGAGGAGCTCGGGCGCTTCAACATGGGCTCGACGATCATCGTGCTGCTGCCGCGCGGCGCTGGCCGCTGGGCGCGCGAATTCGTGCCCGGCGCGACCGTGCGCATGGGCGCGCCGATCGGCGAGCTCGCCGGCTGAGCGATGATGACCACCGAGTGGCGGCCGGCGGCGAGTCTGGAGGTGCTGCGCCTGCGAGCGCGGCTGCTCGACGATGTCAGGGACTTCTTCCGGTCACGGGGCGTGCTCGAGGTGGACACACCGGTCCTCGGCCGGGCAACCGCGACCGACGTGCATCTCGCCTCGCTCGCGACCCGGATCAGCGGGCGCGCAGGGTCGTGTTACCTGCAGACCTCGCCGGAGTACGCGATGAAGCGGCTGCTCGCGGCCGGCAGCGGCGACATCTACCAGATCTGCAAGGTGTTTCGCGATGGCGAAACGGGCCGGCAGCACCGGCCGGAGTTCACGCTGATCGAGTGGTATCGGGTGGGCTTCGACCACCTGGCGCTAATGGACGAGGTCGAGGCTTTGCTGGCGCGGCTGCTCGGCCGCTGCCTCGCCGCCCCGGCGGAACGGCTGACGTACGGCGCGGCCTTCGAGCGCGTGCTCGGCCTCGATCCCTTCGCGGCGCCGCTCGCGCTGCTCGTCGGCGTCGCGGCCGAGCGGCTCGGGGCGGACCCGGCCGCGCTGGGATCCGAGCGCGACGCGGTGCTCGACCTGTTGATGGGCGCGCTCGTCGGCCCCGCGCTCGGTCGTGACCGCATCACGTTCGTTCATGCCTACCCCGCCTCGCAGGCGGCGCTCGCGCGGCTGCTGCCGGATGATCCCGCGGTCGCGGCCCGCTTCGAGGCCTACGTTGGCGGCATCGAGCTGTGCAACGGCTTCCACGAGCTCGCGGATGCGGCCGAGCAGCGCCGACGCTTCGACCGCGACCGCGCGCAGCGGGCCGCGCTGGGTCTGCCCGACGTTCCGATCGATGAACGGCTGCTCGCCGCGCTTGCCGCGGGGCTCCCGGACTCGGCAGGCGTTGCCGTCGGCTTCGACCGGATCGTCATGCTGGCCGCGGGACTCGCCGATATACGCGAGGCCGTCAGCTTCGCGGTCGACGAGGCGTGAGGCGGAGCCGCCTCCTGTGACGACCGACCGGAAGGACCTGCCCATGACCCAGACCCTGCCCGACCCGCCGCGCGAAGCGAGCGCCGAGCTGCTCTACGCAACACTCCTTGCCGCGCTCGACGGGCTCCTCGCCGGCGAACGCAACAGCATTGCGAACCTCGCCAACACGGCGGCGCTGCTCTACACGATGCTGCCAGACCTCAACTGGGCCGGTTTTTACCTGTACGACGGAACCGAACTCGTCGTCGGCCCGTTCCAGGGCAAGCCCGCGTGCGTGCGCATCGCTCTCGGCGCAGGCGTGTGTGGCAGCGCCGCGGCGGCGCGCAGCACGCTGATCGTCGCCGACGTGCACGCGTTCCCGGGCCACATCGCCTGTGATGCAGCCTCGCGGTCGGAGATCGTGGTGCCGCTCGTGGCCGGCCCGAGACTCTTGGGGGTCATGGACCTCGACAGCCCGCGGCTCGCTCGATTCGGACCGGCGGACGCGAGCGGTCTCGAGACGCTGGCGGCGCACCTGGTGCGCGCCTCGGACTGGTGAGCGCGCTATTTCGCCCGGGAGATGTACTGGCCGGTCCGCGTGTCGACGCGGATCGCTTCGCCTTCGCTGATGAACAGCGGCACGCGCACGACCGCGCCCGTTTCCAGCTTGGCCGGTTTCTGGCCGCCTGTCACGGTGTCGCCGCGCATCCCGGGATCGGTCGCGACGATCTTGAGCTCGACGTGGGCCGGCGGCGTCACGGTGAGCGGCTGGCCGTTCCAGAGCGTCACGATGCAGTCGACGCCGTCCTTGAGCCACTGGGCCGCATCGCCCATCGCGGCCTTGCCGGCGGTGTACTGCTCGAAGGTATCGGGCAGCATGAACGTCCAGAATTCACCGTCGCTGTACAGGTACCGCATATCGGCGTCGACGACGTCGGCGCCCTCCACCGTGTCGCCCGACTTCCAGGTGCGCTCGACGACGCGCCCGGTCTTGAGGTTGCGAATCTTGACGCGATTGAAGGCCTGGCCCTTGCCGGGCTTGACCATCTCGTTCTCGACGATGGAGTACGGCTCGCCGTCGATCAGGATCTTGAGCCCGCTCTTGAACTCGTTTGTGCTGTAGCTGGACATGGGTTCGCCTTGAAAAAGCAGAGTATTATAAGGGAAAGCGGCGCCCCGGAGCCAGCCGGCGGAGGGGCGGCAGACTCGCGGTGGCCCCGCGGCCGCCTGGCTCTGGCCGCGATCGGTGATGTGCATTCCATCGGGCGCGATTTGCGGATGGTAGGATCGTCGTGCCGATCACCCGTCGCACGAGGCGAGTCTTGCAGCAGTCCCTCCCCAATCGATCACCGCAGGACGGCGCGCCGGTACCGATACTGATCCTGACGCGGCAGCAAGATCACGTCGAGGCGATCAACGCCATCCTGCGCCGCGCGGGCCATCCCGTGCACTGTACCTGGCTGCCGGACGCACGCGATCTGAGCGACGCGCTCAGCCAGATCAATCCCGAGCTGCTGGTGCTGTTCGCGGACGAAGGGCTGCTGCCGCTCGATCAGATCAGGAACCTCAGGGCCCAGACCCAGCCGGCGGTGCCGGTGATCGTCGCCGGCGCGGCGCTTGACGAGGACCGGCTGACCGCGGCGCTGCGCGCCGGTGCCCAGGACGTCGTCACGCTCGCCCACGCGGAGCGGCTGCAGCTCGTGTGTGCGCGCGAACTGCGGGCGTTCCGGCTTGAGCGGGCGCTGAACTCGACGCTGCACTCCGCCCACGAATACCAGCGCGCGCTCGCCGCGTTCATGGAAGGGTCGGCCGATGCGATCGCGATCGTCCAGGAAGGCATCGTGGTCGACGCCAATCCCGCCTGGCTCGAGCTGTACGGTTACCCCGATGCCGATGCGGTGCGCGGCCAGCCGCTGATGGATTTCTTCGATGCCGCCTCGCACGCCGCCCTGAAGGGAGGGCTCGCGGCATCGCTGAGCGGCAAGTGGAGCGACCACCCGCTCAGGCTCACCGCGCTGCTGTCGGACGGCTCGCAGCTGCCATTCGAGATGACGCTTGGCCGGGGCGAGTTCGAGGGCGAGCCGGCGGTGCGCTGCGTCGTGCAAGCGGGCCGCCATGACGAGCGGGAGATCCAGCGCAGGCTGGCCGACGCGGTGCGCACCGACCCGTCGACCGGACTTCTGCACCGCCAGTACCTGGTCGAGCAGCTGCGCGAGCGGCTCAAGGTGCCGGTGGCCGGGGGCATGCGCTTCATCGCCTGCGTGCGCCCGGACCGCATGGAGCAGCTCGTGGGCCAGGTCGGCCCGCTGCTCGTCGAGGAGTTCATCGCGCAGTTCGCGGCAATCGTGCGCCAGCAGACCCCCGGCGATCTCGGCGGCCGGTTCACCGGCAGTGCGCTGCTGTTCCTGATCGAGCGGGGGAATGCGCGCGACGTCGAGGCGTGGGGCGAGCAGGTGGTGCGGACCATCAAGGACCATGTCTTCAAGGTCGGCACCAAGTCGCTGAGCGCGACGGTGACCGTCGGCCTCGGCCTCGTGTCGCCGAGCGTCACCGACCCGGCAGGTCCGGTCACCGATGCGATCGAAGCCGGCCGCAAGGGTCGCGATCAGGGCGGCAGCCAGGTTCACCGGCTCGATCGCTCCGATGCCGACACGCGGGTGCAGTCCTACGACAAGGTCTGGGTGCGGCACATCAAGGCCGCGCTGATGGAGAACCGCTTCCGGCTGGTGCAGCAGCCGATCGCCAGCCTGCTGGGCGATGACAAGAGCATGTTCGACGTGCTGGTGCGCATGCTCGACGAACACGGCAAGGAAGTTCTGCCCTCGGAGTTCATCCCGGCCGCCGAACGCAACGACCTGATGAAGAACATCGATCGCTGGGTGGTCGGCGCGTCGATGTCGTTCTGCGCCGCGCGCAAGCCGGCCGCGATCTTCGTGCGCCTGTCCAAAGACACCGTCAACGACAAGACCCTGCCGGGCTGGCTGGCCAATCAGCTGAAGGCCAGCCACATCGAGCCGGAGCGGCTGTGTTTCCAGATCGCGCAGGAGATCTCGGACCAGTACCTGCTCGAGACCAAGACGCTGCGCCAGGAGTTCAAGCGGCAGGGGTTCCGGTTCGCGATCGAACGCTTCGGAGCGGGCGCCGACCCGCAGCAGCTCGTCGATCACCTGAAGCCCGATTTCGTCAAGATCGACGGCTCGCTGATGCAGGGACTCGCCACCAGCGCCAGCCTGCAGCAGCAGGTCAAGACCCTCGTGCAGGCCGCGAAGAGCGTGGGCGCCGTCACGATCGCCGAGCGCGTGGCGGATGCGAACACGATGGCCGTGCTGTGGCAGCTGGGCATCGAGTTCATCCAGGGCTACTTCGTCCACAAGCCGGAGGAAATCGTGCTCGGCTGACCCCGGCGCGCCGCGACCGTGCGCGGCTAGGCGTGCCGCAGCCGGAAATGGCCAGCCTCGTTCGGCTCAGTTGCGCCGCGCCTCGCACACGATCGCAGTGCGCGAGGCGATCCTCTCGGCCGGCCCGCACGGCAGCGCCGCCGCGCCGGCGCGTGCGCCGGTGTCGAGAATGCGGACCCACGCCGCACCATGCCCGGTCGGCGGCAGCTCGAACTCGAGCTCCGTCTCGCCGGCGTTGAACACGACCAGCAGCGCGCCATCGCCCGGGCCGGCGTCGGGCGCGAGCCACATGCCGAGGCAGTGCAGTCCTGGATCGTTCCAGTCCGCCAGGGTCATGTCCCGTCCCGCCGGGTGACGCCAGCTGACGTCGTGCGCGCGCCCGGCGGGCCCCGCGCCCTTGAGGAACGCCTCGCGGCGCAGCTCGGTGCGCTGCTTGCGCAACGCGACCAGGCGGCGGACGAACTCTACCAGGTCAGCCTCCGCCTCGAGCCGCGACCAGTCGAGCCAGCTGATCTCGTTGTCCTGGCAATAGGCATTGTTGTTGCCGCGCTGGGTGCGGGCAATCTCGTCGCCCGCCTGCAGCATCGGCACGCCCTGCGACACGAACAGCGTCAGCAGCAGATTGCGCATTTGCCGCCGGCGCAGCTCCCCGACAGCCGGATCGTCGCTCGGCCCCTCCACGCCGCAGTTCCAGCTCAGGTTGTGCGCGTGACCGTCCGCATTCCGCTCAAGATTGGCATCGTTGCGCCGCTCGCGGTAGCTGACGAGGTCCTGCAGCGTGAAGCCGTCGTGGGCGGTGACGAAATTCACGCTGGCCGACGGCTGCCGGCCGCGGTACCGGAACAGATCGCTCGACCCGGCGCAGCGCTCGGCGAGCGCACCCTGGACGTGGGCATCGCCCCGCCAGAACGCCCGCGCCGTGTCGCGGTAGCGATCGTTCCATTCGGACCAGCCGGTCGGGAACTGGCCGAGCTGGTAGCCGTCGGGGCCGACGTCCCATGGCTCGGCGATCAGTTTCATGCGCTTGAGCACCGGGTCGGCGCCCAGTGCCTCGAAGAAGGCGGCATGGCGGTTGAACGCCGGGTGCCCGCGGCCGAGCACCGGCGCCAGGTCGAAGCGGAACCCGTCGACGTGCATCGCCTGCACCCACCAGCGCAGGCTGTCGAGAATCAGTGCCGTCACCAGGGGCTGGTCGGCCGCGATGGTGTTGCCGCAGCCGGTCCAATTCTCGTAGTGGCGTGGCTCCGCCGCGACGAGGCGGTAGTAGCTCGCGTTGTCGATTGCCCGCAGCGACAGCGTCGGGCCGCTGTGATCGCCCTCCGCGGTGTGGTTGAACACGACGTCGAGGATGACCTCGAGCCCGGCCGCGTGCAGCGCCCTAACCATGGTCTGGAACTCGGCCACGGGATCGTTGATCGCGTACTGGGTGGCGGGCGCCGACCATGCAATCGGGTTGTAGCCCCAGTAGTTCGAGAGTCCGTGCTTCCGCAGGAAGCGCTCGCTGGTGAATGCCTGACACGGCATCAGCTCGACGCTCGTGACGCCGAGCTCGCGCAGCCAGTCGACCGCCGCCGGTTCTGCAAGCCCGAGATACGTGCCGCGCAGTCGCTCCGCGACGCCGGGGTGACGCTGGGTGAAGCCCTTCACATGCAGCTCGTAGAGAATCGTGTCGCGCCACGGAATGACCGGTGAGCGCTGCGCGCCCCAGTCGAACGCGGGATCGACGATCCGGCAGCGCGGCATCGCCGAGGCGCTGTCAAGCAAGCCAGCTCCGTCCGCATCGAACAGCGCCGGCGACAGCGATGGCTCGCCGGTCACTGCGCGAGCGGCCGGATCGAGCAGCAGCTTGGCCGGGTTGCACCACAAACCCTGGTCGGGTGCGTATGGGCCGGACACCCGGTAGCCGTACAGGTCGCCGGCGGCCGCGTGCGGTGCCGGCAGATAACCATGCCAGGCGCTGCCGGTCCGCCCGGGCAGCGCGACGCTGCCGCGCGGCTCCCGGGTGCGCGCATCGTACAGGCACAGCTCGATGCGCTCCGCGATGCTCGAGTGCAGCACGAAATTCACACCGCGTGCGCTGGGAGTCGCCCCGAGCGGCGTCGCCGCGCCCGGCTCGATGGCCGCGGCGAGACGCGCGCTGGCCGCCTCGGCACTCACGCGCGGGCGCGTCGCGCGACACCGCGCGGATGTTCGGGAGGCTCGATCGACGCGGGAGTCACGACCGTCAGCCGTGCCGGAGGATCAGCGCCCCGAGCGGCGGCAGCGCGAGCCTGAGCGCAAACGCGCGGCCGTGCGAGGGATGCGCGACCGCTTCGAACGCCGCATCGCGACTGTACCCCGACCCGCCGTAGCGGACGTCGTCGGAGTCGAGCAGCTTCGTGTAGCGCCCCGGCGCATCGACGCCAATCCAGTAGTCATCGCGCGGTACGGGCGTCGCATTGAACACGCACACCAGGGGCGCGCCTCGGTCGGAGCGCGTCGCGCGCCGCTCGAAGGCGAACACGCTCTGCGCCGCATTGTGCGGGTCGATCCACGCGAACCCGTCGTGGTCACAGTCGCTGCCGTGGAGCTGCACGGCCGAGCGGTACAGCTGGTTGAGGTCGCGATTGAGGTCCCGCAGCCCGCCGTGCCGGGCATCGTCGAGCAGCTGCCAGTCGAGGCTCGCGGTGTCGCGCCATTCATGCCACTGGCCGAACTCGCAGCCCATGAACAGCAGTTTCTTGCCGGGATGGACCGTCATGTAGCTCATGAACAATCGGTAGTTGGCCCGCTTCTGCCATTCGTCGCCCGGCATCTTGTCGAGCAGCGCGCGCTTGCCGTGCACGACCTCGTCGTGCGAGACCGGCAGCATGAAGCTCTCGGACCATGCGTACATAAATGAGAACGTCACCAGCCGGTGCTCGTGGCTGCGGTGCACCGGATCGAGCTGCATGTAGCGCAGCGTGTCGTTCATCCAGCCCATGTTCCACTTGAACGTGAAGCCGAGGCCTCCGAGGTGGGCGGGCTGGGTCACGCCGGGGAAGGCGGTGGACTCCTCGGCGACCATCAGGCTCCCGGGCGCGTACTCGTGCACCGCCCAATTCAGCTGCCGCAGGAAGCCGATCGCCTCGAGGTTCTCGCGCCCGCCGTAGCGGTTCGGCACCCACTGGCCGTGCTCCCGGCTGTAATCGAGATACAGCATGGACGCGACCGCATCGACTCGCAGGCCGTCGACGTGGAAATTCTCAAGCCAGTAGAGCGCATTCGCGACCAGGAAATTGCGCACCTCGTTGCGTCCGAAGTTGAAGATCTTCGTGCCCCAGTCCCGGTGCTCGCCCTGACGCGGATCGGCATGCTCGTACAGGGCGGTGCCGTCGAATTCGGCCAGCCCGTGCTCGTCCTTCGGGAAGTGCGCCGGCACCCAGTCCATCAGCACGCCGATGCCGGCGGCGTGGCAGCGGTCGACGAAATGCATCAGGTCGGTGGGGCTGCCGAAGCGGGCGGTCGGCGCGTAGTAGCCCGCGACCTGGTAACCCCACGAACCGTCGAACGGGTGCTCGGCGGCGGCCATCAGTTCGATATGCGTATAGCCGAGGTCCGTGACGTACCCAATCAGCTGCTCCGCCGCTTCGCGCCAGTTCATGAATGGCGGCTGCCGGCCCTCGATGCGCCGCCACGAGCCAAGGTGCACTTCGTAGATGCTGATCGGCCGCCGCTTGGGATCGGCTGCCTTGCGCGCCTCGAGCCAGTCCGCGTCACGCCACTCGAAGCCCTCAAGGTTCGCGACCACCGAACAGTTGTCGGGCCGCAGCTGCATCGCGAATCCGTACGGATCGGACTTCAGCCGCGTGCCGCCGCCCGGGGTGCGGATCTCGTACTTGTAGAGCGCGCCGGGCCCGACGCCAGGAACGAACAGCTCCCAGACGCCACTGGGGCGGCGCCCGTGCATCGCGTGCTTGCGGCCATCCCAGTGATTGAACGGGCCCACGACGCTGACGCGCCCGGCGTTCGGCGCCCACACCGCGAAGCGCGTGCCGGCGAGGCCTTCGAGCGTCGTCGGGTGCGCGCCGAGCTTCGACCAGATCCGGTAATGGTTGCCTTCGCCGAACAGATACAGGTCGAAGTCCGACAGCTGCGGCGCGAAGAAGTACGGATCGTGCTTGACGAGCTCGTGTCCGTCCCGGTAGCGAACCCGCAGGCGATACGGCACCAGCGGCCGCCGGTATCCAATCCTGCCCTCGTAGAAGCCCGCCGGATGCAGCAGCCGCAGCGGTCGCGCGGCGGCGGGGGGCTCGTCCTCCCAGTACACCGCCACCTCGACCGCGTCCGGCTCGAGCACACGTACCAGCGCGAGCGGCTGCTCGTCGGGCCTCGCGACCTCGTGATAGCCGAGTACCGAGCGCGGCTCGCGATGCGTCGCGTGCACGATTGCCTCGATCTCCGTCACCAGCAGCGGCCCCGACGCCATCGCTTGCCTCTCCCCTGCCCCGGGGCTCCGGGAGCGTATTCGAGCGCGCCGCGCTCAGGCGGCGGGTGGCTCGGCCTCGAGCGCCGTCGCCCGGCGATAGTTCTTCGGCAGCATCGCGCCGCGCTGCGCGCGCTCGCCGCGGTAGGCATCGAGCTCGGGCCAGCCGAGCGTCATGCTGCGCTCGCCGCAGACGATCCTGAGCTTGCCGCCAGGAGCCACAACCGCGACTGCCACGACCAGCTCCTCGCGCGCCTCGGCGCGCGCGCCTGGGATGTTGAACAGCTTGTTGCCGCGTCCCTTGGCAAGCTCCGGCAGATCGCTGAGAGGGAACACCAGCAGCCGCCCGTCCATGCCGCCGGCGGTCGCCGCCACCGCGATCACCGCGCCCGGATCCGCGGCCACCGGCGCCGCCGGGATCGCCTTGGCACCCTCGGGCACGGCCAGCACGGCCTTGCCGCTGCGATTGCGGGCGTAGAGCTCCTCCAGACGGACGATGAAGCCGTAGCCGAAGTCGGTCGCCACCACCCATCGGTCAGCCGGCTCGCCGAGCATCACGCTCGCGAACGTCGCGCCCTCCGGCGGATCGACCCGACCCGACAGCGGCTCGCCCTGGCCGCGCGCCGACGGCAGCGTGTGCGCCGGCAGCGAGTAGGTGCGTCCGGTCGAGTCGAGGAACACGGCCTGTTGCGTGCTCTTGCCGCGGGCCGTCGCCTGGAACCCGTCGCCGGTCTTGTAGGACAGCGCCTGCGGGTCGATCTCGTGGCCCTTTGCCTGCCGCACCCAGCCAGCGGTCGACAGCACGACCGTCACGGGCTCCGCGACGACGAGTTCGGTTTCGTCGATCGCCTTGGCCGCGTCGCGCTCGACGATCTTGGTGCGACGCTTATCGCCGTGCTTGTCCGCGTCCGCGACCAGCTCCTCGCGCACCAGCTTGCGCAGCCGCGCCGGGCTCTTCAGGATCTTCTGGATGTCGTCCCGTTCGGCCGCGAGCTCGGCCTGCTCGCCGCGGATCTTCAGTTCCTCGAGCTTCGCGAGCTGGCGCAGCTTGGTCTCGAGGATCGCCTCGGCCTGTTCGTCGGAGAGCTTGAAGCGCTTGATCAGCACCGGCTTCGGCTCGTCCTCGCGCCGCACGATGCGGATCACCTCGTCGAGATTGAGGAATGCGATCAGCAGGCCCTCGAGCACGTGCAGCCGCGCGTTGACCCTGCCGAGACGGAACTCGAGCCTGCGCGTCACGGTGCGCGTGCGGTAGGACAGCCACTCGGTCAGCAGGTCCCTGAGCCCCATCACTCGCGGCCGGCCGTCGAGCGCGATGACGTTGAGGTTGACCCGGTAGCTGCGCTCGAGGTCGGTCGTCGCGAACAGGTGCGCCATCAGCTGCTCGACGTCGACCCGATTCGAGTGCAGCTCGAGCACGATGCGCACCGGGTCCTCGTGGTCCGACTCGTCGCGCACGTTGTCGACCATCGGCAGCTTCTTGGCCCGGATCTGCTGGGCGACCTGCTCCTGGATCTTGGCGCCCGACACCTGGTACGGCAGTGCGGTGATGACCACCTCGCCGTCGCCCGGCTCCCAGATCGCGCGCGCCCGGAACGCTCCGTTGCCGCTCTCGTACAACGCGCGCAGCTCGGACTTCGGCGTGATGATCTCCCCGCCCGTCGGCAGGTCGGGGCCGGGCACGAGCTTCAGGAGCTCGCGCAGCGTGACGTCCGGTTCGTCGATCAACCGCACGCAGGCGTTGGCGATCTCCCTGAGGTTGTGAGGGGGAACGTCCGTCGCCATGCCGACCGCAATCCCGCTCGCGCCGTTCAGCAGCACGTTCGGCAGCCGCGCCGGCAGCAGCGCGGGCTCATCGAGCGTGCCGTCGAAATTCGGCGTCCAGTCGACGGTCCCCTGGCCGAGCTCCGCGAGCAGCGTCTCGGCGTACGGCCGGAGCTTGGCCTCCGTGTAGCGCATCGCGGCGAATGACTTCGGATCGTCGGTCGAGCCCCAGTTGCCCTGGCCGTCGACGATCGGGTAGCGGTACGAGAAGTCCTGCGCCATGTGCACCATGGCCTCGTAGCAGGCGGAGTCGCCGTGCGGATGGAACTTGCCGATCACATCGCCCACCGTGCGCGCGCTCTTCTTGTGCTTGGCGCCCGCCGCGAGCCCGAGCTCGCTCATCGCGTAGATGATCCGGCGCTGCACCGGCTTTAGCCCGTCCGCCAGCTGCGGCAGCGCCCGGTCGAGGATCACATACATGGAGTAGTCGAGGTAGGCTTTCTCGGTGAAGACCTTCAGCGGCCGCCGCTCGATGCCCTCGAAGTTGAGCTCGCCGGTCTTCACGCCACCACCTCGGCGAGATTGCCCTTCGCCTCGAGCCACTCGCGCCGGTCGTTGGCCCGCTTCTTGGCCAGCAGCATGTCGAGCAGCTGGTCGGTGTCGTCGGTCGCATCGACCGTCAGCTGCAGCAGCCG
>JGI12269J14319_10002742_pt1 | contig 16787 bp, 8 predicted proteins | sample PeaSoiSIISIP2007_FD_14319 | JGI IMG/M metagenome (IMG submission 14319) | reverse complement strand
TGCGTCGGCAGGATAGCGCGCCCCTGCCTGGCGATACGGCGCCGGATTTCTTCGAGGCCTGGCTGCGCTACGGCACCGGCGGCACCTGCTGGGCCGGTAACGGCGCCCTTCAGTCGCTGCTGCTCGATGAAACCGCGGCAAGTGCCATCGAGCATCCGGCCTGGGGCGTGAGCTGCGCCATGCGCGAGGGGCACTGGATCATTCGCTGGCGCCCGCTGCACGTCCTGGACGGCATCGATTGCCGCATCGAGCGCCTGCAGGTGACGGCGCAGAGCTTCCACGAGGCGCATGCAGGCACGCGGGCCTGGAGTCCGTTCAACTATGCTCTGTACGCGCGATCAAGTCGCGGCGATGCCGTGTTCGGTACCGCATTCGGTCAGCGAGTGGAGGTGGCTGGCGACGGCAGCGTGCGGCGCTCGGCGCTGCCGCCGCCACCATCGCGGCCGCGGTGAATCACAGCGGGCGCGCATGGCGCGCGCCTCAGCTCTTCTTGCCGAACAATTGCTCCAGTTCCCGCCGTGCCCGTTCCGCCGCGCTGGTATCGGGTGCGACGTAGGCGCCGGGACGTGGGGCGAAGAAATCACAGAAGTTCGCGCGCGTCTTGTCGCTGACTTCTTCGGCGGTGGGTTCGCGGCAATATTTGGCCACGCTGGTGTCGTAATCGGCGCACATGCGGCAGACATGCAATTCGGCGCGGCAGCGCGGACACTCATCGCGACGTGACAGCGGCAGAGTCAGTAGCGCCAGATCGGCGCCGCATTTCCAGCAGACCAGGTTGTGTGCCATGGGTGAAGCGCTCAAGGGGCCGTACGTTTGGCGAGGAATCGCGCCAGCGCTTTGCCAGTATGCGAGCCGGCGCGGCGCGCGACAATGGCCGCCGGCGGCCCGGTCGCGACGATGCGCCCTCCGGCATCGCCGGCCTCGGGGCCCATGTCGATGATCCAGTCGGCTTCCGCCATGACGTCGAGATTGTGCTCGATCACCACCACCGAATGTCCGGCATCGACCAGTCGGTGCAGCACCGCAACGAGCTTTTCGACATCGGCCATGTGTAGCCCGACCGTGGGTTCATCGAGCACATACAGCGTGTGGCCGGGACGCGCGCGCGCTGATTCGGTCAGTCGGGCAAGCTCGGTGACCAGCTTGATGCGCTGCGCCTCGCCGCCCGAGAGCGTCGGGCTCGGCTGCCCGAGGGTCAGATAGCCCAGACCGACGTCCGCGAGCAGCGCCAGGGGCCGGCGGATGCGCGGATGCGCGCTGAAGAACTGCGCGGCATCCTCGACATTCATCGCCAGCAGCTCGCCGACCGAGCGGCCGCGCCACTGGATCTCGAGCGTCTCGCGGTCGAAGCGGCTGCCGCCGCAGCGATCGCACAGCACCTTCACATCGGGCAGGAAATTCATCTCGATGGTCCGCTGACCCGCGCCATCGCATTGCGGGCAACGGCCGCCGCTGGTGTTGAAAGAGAATCTGCTGGCATCGTAACCGCGCACGCGCGCCTCGCTGGTGCCGGCGAACACCCGACGGATATCGTCCCAGAATCCGACATAGGTGGCTGGACAGGAGCGTGGCGTACGGCCGATCGGGGTCTGATCGACTTCGAGCACGCGCCCGATCTGCTCGACGCCGCGCAGGGCGCGAGCGCCGATCAGTGCCGAGCGGGAGCGGACATTGATCAGCGCCCGCAAGTTCGCGTACAGCACGTCGCACGCCAGCGAGGACTTGCCCGAGCCGGATACCCCGGTGACGACCACGAATCTGCCGAGAGGAATGCGTACGTCGAGGTTGCGCAGATTATGCAAATGCGCCGAATCGATCTCGATCGCGGCGCTGCGCTCGGTCGTGACACGGCGCGGCATCTTCGGATGCAGCAGCGGTCGGGACAGGTAGCGGCCGGTGACCGACTCGGGCTGCGCCTGAAGTTGCTGTGCTGTGCCGGATGCCACGACGCGTCCGCCGCGTACGCCCGCGCCCGGACCCAGATCGATGATGTGATCGGCGCGCCTGATCGTGTCCTCATCGTGTTCGACCACGACCAGCGTATTGCCGGCCGCAGTCAGAGTCGCGAGCGTATCGAGCAGCACGGCGTTGTCGCGCGGGTGCAGGCCGATCGTGGGCTCATCGAGCACGTAGCACACGCCCTTGAGATTCGAGCCGAGCTGCGCGGCCAGCCGGATGCGCTGTGCCTCTCCGCCCGAGAGGCTCGGCGCGGCGCGATCGAGCGCGATGTAACCCAAGCCGACGCGCTCGAGAAACCTCAGACGCGTGTGAATCTCTGCCAGGGCATCGCGCGCGATGGCCGCTGCGCGCGCCGGTAGCCGCAGGCCGGCGAACAACGCCCGCAAGGCCTTCACGGGCAATGCCGTGAGCTCGGCGATCGAGCGATCGCGAAAGCGCAGATGCAAGGCCGTGGAATTGAGGCGAGCGCCGTGGCAGCTCGCACACGCCGCTGCAGTCTCATCGTCCTCGGCGCTGCGCTCGAGCCACTGCGATTCCTCGCCGGTCTGCTGCGCCTCGAACTGCGCCACGCGCATGCCGGTGCCGAAGCACTCGGGACACCAACCCTGGCTCGAGTTGAAGGACAGCAGCCGCGGATCGGGCTCAGCAAAGCCGCGCCCGCAGTCCGGACAGGCGCGCCGGGTGCTGAAGATTTGCGCCGCGCCGTGCGGCGGCAGCACATGCACCACGCCCTTACCGTGATCGAGCCCCTGCTCGACCGCCGCACGCAACGTGCTCTCCTCGCGCGCCGTGCACCGCGCTGCAGCGATGGGTAGCTCGATGTCGTGTTCGACGAAGCGCTTGAGGCTCGGGAATGGATCGGTGGCGACCCAGGCTCCATCCACGCGCAGACGCTGCGCGCCGTGCGCGGCGGCCCAGCGCGCGAGCTCGCGATAGTGACCCTTGCGATGCGCGATCAACGGCGCGAGCACCTGCACGCTTTGGCCGCGGAAACTGCGCAGCACGCCGGCCACGATCGCCTCCACGCTCTGCGGCGCGATGGCGACCTCGCAGTCGGGGCAGTATTGCGTGCCGAGTCGCACGTAGATCAGACGCAGAAAGTGGTAGATCTCGGTAAGCGTCGCGACCGTGCTCTTGAGGCCGCCGCGGCTGGCGCGCTGCTCGATCGCCACCGTGGGCGGAATCCCATAGATGGCATCGAGGTCGGGCCGCGCGGCCGGCTGCACGAACTGACGCGCGTAGGCATTGAGCGACTCCAGGTAGCGGCGCTGACCTTCGTTGAACAGGATGTCGAAGGCCAGGGTCGATTTGCCCGAACCCGACACGCCCGTGACGACCGTAAAGCGCTCGCGCGGCACCTCCACATCCACGTCCTTGAGGTTGTGCTCGCGCGCACCGCGTACCACGATCTGGCCGCGATCGGCGAGGCTCGGGGCGGCGTCCGCAGTGGCGTAGGTAGCGCGCGCCGATGGTTCAGCCACGGCCGCCGCGCTGGCGGCGCCGGCCAACGCCTGGGCGTACTCGAGCAGCGCCCGGCCGGTGTGCGAGCCGCTGCGCTGCGAGCGAGCCTGCTGCATGAGCGATTCGGGTGTGCCTGCAATCGTGAGCTCGCCGCCGTGCTCGCCGCCCTCAGGGCCGAGATCGATGATCCAATCGGCCGCGCGAATCACATCCAGATTGTGCTCGATCACGAGCAGCGAGTGGCCGCTCTTGAGCAGCAGGCCGAAGGCACGCACCAGGCGCGCGATGTCCTCGAAATGCAGGCCCGTGGTGGGCTCATCGAAGATGAGCAGTTTGCCGCCGCCGTGCGCCGCCGGAGCCTCGGCTCGCTTGGCGCGCGCGCGCGGCGCCGCGCCGAGTGCGGCCTCGGCGAGATGGCCCGCTAGCTTGAGCCGTTGCGCTTCGCCGCCGCTCAGGGTCGGTACCGGCTGACCCAGGCGCACGTAGTCGAGCCCGACGTCCACGAGCGGCTGCAGGCGCGCGCACACGGCCGGCGCATCGGCGAAGAACTCGAGCGCCTCGGTCGCGGTCATGGCGAGCACTTCGGCGATGTTGGCCCGCTGCCCCGAGGCTGCGCTCACACGAATCTGCAGCGTCTCGGGGCGGTAGCGACGGCCGTCACATTCGCCGCAGCGCAGGTACACATCCGACAGAAATTGCATCTCGATGTGCTCGAAGCCATTGCCGCCGCACGCCGGGCAGCGGCCGGTGCCGGTGTTAAAGCTGAAGGTACCGGCCGTGTAGCGGCGCAGCCGCGATTCCGGGTCGGCCGCAAAGCGCGCGCGTATCTCATCGAAGGCGCCCACGTAGCTGGCCGGGTTCGAGCGCGTGGTGCGGCCGATCGGCGTCTGATCGATGAGCACTGCGGCTTCGATGAGCTCGGCCCCCTCGAGCCGTGTGAATGTGCCGGGCGCATCGCTCGGCTTGCCATGGGCCTTCTGCAGCGCCGGGTACAGCACGTGCTGCACCAGCGTCGATTTGCCCGAGCCCGAAACGCCGGTTACGCACACCAGGCGATGCAGCGGAATCTGGATATCGATGTGCCTGAGGTTGTGTTCGGCCGCGCCATACAGCGCCAGGTACTGCGCTGCATCGGCCGGCACGCTGCCGCTGGCTTCGCTGGCGCGCAAGGGCGGCAGCCTGCGGCGGCCTGCGAGCCACGCCCCCGTGGCAGAGTCCGGATGCGCCATGACTTCGCCCGGCGTGCCGTAACAGACGATGCGGCCGCCGTGCTCGCCGGCGCCCGGACCCAAATCGAGGATACGATCGGCTGCGAGCATGATCTGTGGATCGTGCTCGACCACCAGCAGCGTGTTGCCCGCATCGCGCAGTCGCTTCATGACCGTGATCACGCGCTGCATGTCGCGCGCGTGCAGCCCGATCGAGGGCTCATCGAGCACGAACAGCGTGTTGACCAGTGAGGTGCCGAGCGCGGTGGTGAGATTGATGCGCTGGACTTCGCCGCCCGAGAGCGTGCGCGACTGGCGATCGAGCGTCAGATAGCCGAGGCCGACATCGCACAGGAACTTGAGCCGCGTGCGCAGCTCCCTGAGCAGCAGATCCGCCGCCTGATCGAGCGGCGGCGGCAGAACCAGCTGATCGAAGAATGCGCGGGCGCGCTCGATCGGCAGCTGCATGAGCGCGTCGATGGGCAGACCAGGAGCCACGAGCGAGGGCAGCTCGAGCTGCCCGGGTGCGGCGCTCGAGCCCAAGCGCCACAGTAGCGCATCGGGTTTGAGGCGCGCCCCCTGGCAGCCCGGACAGAGCGTGTAACTGCGGTACTTCGACAGCAGCACGCGGATGTGCATCTTATAGGCGCGCGTCTCGAGCCAGTCGAAGAAGCGCTTCGCGCCGTACCAGACTTTTTTGTTCCACGGCCCTTCCCCTTCGATGACCCACTGGCGCTGCGCGTTCGAGAGCTCGCGCCAGGGAATGTCGATGGGGATGTCGCGCTTTTTTGCGAATCGCAGCAGATCGTCCTGACATTCCTTGTACGAGGGCGTCTGCCAGGGCCGCACCGCGCCGCCGGCCAGCGATTTGCCGGCATCGGGCACCACGAGGCCATAGTCGATGCCGATGACGCGGCCGAAGCCGCGACAGGTGCTACAGGCGCCGACCGGGGAGTTGAACGAAAACAGCCCCTGGGACGCATCCTGATAGTGCAGATCGCACTCGGCGCAGTGCAGGTCGCTCGAGTAGCGCAGCACCCGCTGCTCGCCCCCGGCGGCGTCCAGAGCGTACACACTTAACCGGCCGTGGCCCGAGCGCAGCGCCGCCTCCAGTGCCTCGATGAGCCGGCTGCGATCGCCGGATTCGAGCCGCAACCGGTCCTGAATCACGGTCAGCAATTGGCGCTCTTCGCGATGGATGCGCACGTAGCCGAGCTTTTCGAGCTCGGCGCGCAGCTGCGTGAGTGTCATCTTCGGCGGCAGCGGTACGGGAAAGCAGATCAGCAGCAGCGCCTGCTCGAGTCCCGCGAGCGCCGCGCCGAGCGCATCGGCGATGCTCTGCGCATGGTCGCGTTGCACCGCTCGGCCGCAGCGGCGGCAGTAGAGGCGCGCGGCGCGCGCATACAGCAGCTTCAAATGATCATTGAGCTCGCTCATCGTGCCCACGGTCGAGCGTGAGGTGCGCACCGGGTTGATCTGATCGATGGCGATGGCCGGCGGAATGTGCTCGATACGATCGACCTGGGGCTTGTCCATGCGATCGAGAAACTGGCGCGCATAGGGCGAGAAAGTCTCGACATAACGCCGCTGCCCCTCGGCATACAGCGTGTCGAAGACCAGCGAGGACTTGCCCGAGCCGGACACGCCGGTGACCACCACCAGCTCGTTGAGCGGCAGGTCGAGGTCGAGATTGCGGAGGTTGTTCTGACGCGCGCCGCGCACGACGATCGCGTCATGCGCGCTGCGGCTCATGATCGGTGAGATTTTAAGTGATTTCGCCGCCGCCGGCAGGCGGTTGACAGCACCTCTATAATGGGGAGCCATGCTGTCGAACCCTGATCTAAACCCCCGCCCCGCGGCGCCGTTTCTACCGATGTCGCGCGCCGAAATGCACGCGCTCGGCTGGCAGCAGTGCGATGTCATCATCGTGACCGGCGATGCCTACGTGGATCATCCGAGCTTCGGCATGGCCATCGTGGGCCGGGTGCTCGAGGCGCAGGGGTTGCGCGTGGGCATCATCGCCCAGCCGGATTGGCGCAGCGCCGAGCCGTTGCGCGCATTGGGGCCACCGCGGCTGTTCTTCGGCATCACCGCCGGCAATATGGACTCGATGGTCAACCGCTACACCGCCGACAAGCGCGTGCGCAGCGACGACGCCTATACCCCCGGNGGCCAGGGCGGGCNACGGCCGGATCGATCCGTGATCGTCTATGCGCAACGCGCGCGCGAGGCCTACCGTTCGGTGCCGATCGTGATCGGCGGCATCGAAGCTTCGCTGCGCCGCATCGCTCATTTTGACTATTGGTCTGAGAAGGTACGGCGCTCGATCCTGCTCGACGCCAAGGCCGACCTGCTGGTGTTTGGCAATGGCGAGCGGCAGATCTGCGAGATTGCCCGGCGTCTGCGTGCCGGTGAGCCGATTGAGTCGCTGCGTGACATTCGTGGCACGGCATTCGCGCACGGCAGGCCTCAAGGCGATTGGATCGAGATCGATTCGACGCACCTGGATGCGCCCGGACCATTGAATGCACCGGCCGATCCGTACGCGGCGATGACCACTCACGGCGAGCCCGCGCCGGCCGCAACGCCTGGTTCGGCAGCGGTGCCGGGGGCGGCCGCGGCGCCGGCCGAGCGGGTGGTGCGCTTCGTGCGCCGCGTGCGCAATGCCGATCGCGAGCGCAGCGTGATCCGCCTGCCCGACTATGAGCAGGTGGCGCACGATCCGGTGCTCTACGCGCACGCCTCGCGCATCCTGCACCTCGAGTCCAATCCGGGCAACGCACGCGCGCTCGTGCAGCGCCACGGAGTCCAGCAGGTCTGGCTCAATCCGCCGCCGCTGCCGCTGCGCACCGAAGAGATGGATTGGATCTACGGGCTCCCTTATCAGCGCCGTCCCCATCCGCTGTACGGCGATGCCGCAATTCCCGCCCACAAGATGATTCGTTTTTCGGTGTCGATACAGCGCGGCTGCTTTGGCGGCTGCAGCTTCTGCTCCATTACCGAGCACGAAGGCCGCATCATCCAGAGCCGCTCGGAACAATCGGTGCTGGCGGAAATCGAGCAGATTCGCGACCGCGTGCCGGGATTCACCGGTGTGATCTCCGACCTCGGCGGACCGACCGCAAACATGTATCGTCTGGCCTGCCGCAGCCGCGAGATCGAGAGCGCCTGCCGCCGCCCGTCGTGCGTTTATCCGGCGATCTGTCCCAATCTCGATACCGACCATGCGCCGCTGATCGAGCTCTACAGAAAGGCGCGTGCACTGCCCGGCATCAAGAAAGTGCTGATCGCCTCAGGCGTGCGCTATGACCTCGCGATCGAATCGCCCGAGTACGTGCGCGAGCTCGCGCAGCATCACGTCGGCGGTTATCTGAAGATCGCGCCCGAACATCTGCGCGAGGGACCGCTGTCGAAGATGATGAAGCCGGGCCTTGCGACCTATGATCGCTTTAAGGAGCTGTTCGATCGATATTCGAAGGAGGCAGGCAAGCAGCAGTATCTGATCCCGTATTTCATCGCGGCTCATCCGGGCACCAGCGATGAAGACATGCTCGAACTCGCGCTCTGGCTCAAGCGCAATGGCTTGCGCGCCGATCAGGTCCAGGCGTTCCTGCCCTCGCCGATGGCGAGCGCGACCGCGATGTACCACAGTGGCAAGAACCCTCTCAAACGCGTCACGCGCACGAGCGAGGAGGTTAGAATTCCCAAGGGCTTGCGTGTACGCCGGCTCCACAAGGCCTTTCTGCGCTACCACGATCCGAACAACTGGCCGCTGCTGCGCGAGGCGCTGCGCCGCATGGGTCGCAGCGATCTGATCGGTAACGGCCGCCAGCAGCTGCTGCCGGCCTATCAGCCTGCGGGAACGGGCGAGCGGCGTGAGGGACGGTGCACGCCGTTTCGCACTCAGCACACCGGACTGCCGCGCGCCCCGGCTCGCGGCAGAGCTGCGCGCGGCCAGCATTGAAGCCGATGNACTCGGCGTCGCGCCGCTTCTGTATGCTCGCAGCGCTGCTGCTCGCGCTGGCCACCGTGATCGGCGCCGTAGGCGCGCACGCACTCAAACCGAGCCTGTCGGCCGATCGGTTCGAGGTGCTGCAGACCGCCGTGCACTATCAGTTCTTTCACGCGCTGGGGCTGTTGGGCCTGGGACTGTTGTCCGAGCGCGTGCCGCGAGCGTTGCTGCATTGGGCCGGTTGGCTGGTATTCGCCGGAGTCGTGCTGTTTTCGGGCAGCCTGTATCTACTCGTCGCCGGCGCGCCGCGCCTGTTCGGCGTGCTGACGCCGATCGGCGGACTCGCGCTCATCGCCGGCTGGAGCGCCGCTGCACTGGCATTGGCCCCGGGGCGCGAGCCTTGAGCGTGCGCTAGGCCGATGGATAGTGCGCAAACCGGCCAGGATCTGCGGGAGCTGTGGCGGCGCTGGCTGCTGCCCGGCCTCACGCTGCTGATCTTCGTGCTGGTGGGCTTCGGCCTGCGGCGCGAGCTCGCTGAATTCCACTTCTCGCACGTGCTCGCCTCGCTGCGCTCGATTCCGCGCAGCGCCTTGCTCGGCGCGGCGCTGTGCACCGCGGCGAGCTATGGACTGCTCGGCTTCTACGATGTGCTGGCCTTGCGCTACCTCGGCAAAGCCGTCTCCTACGGCCGCACGCTGTTCACGAGCTTCATCGCCTATGCCTTCGGCCACAACTTCGGCATCGCCGCTCTGACCGGCGGCGCGGTGCGCTATCGACTGTATTCCTCGACCGGCCTGAGTGCGGCCGATGTCGCCACGGTGTCGGCCTTTTGCGGCGTCACTACGGCGATCGGTCTGGGCGTGCTCGCCGGCGTGTCCTTCATCGTCGCGCCGGATCAGGGCGCGCACGCGGTGCACATGAATCACACCATCGTCTTCACGCTCGGTGTGGTGCTGCTTTTCCTCGTCGGTCTGTACGCGGCCTGGTCGCTGTTTGGTCCATCGCAGGTGGAAGTGCTCGGCTGGGCATTGCGCGCGCCGGCGCCATCGATCGCACTGCCGCAGATCGCGCTGGCGGTCGTGGATCTGGCGATCTCGGCGATGGTGCTGTGGCTGGTGCTGCCGGCAGAAGCGCCGGTCAGTTTGCTGGCCTTTGCCGGCGCCTATGCGACCGCAATGACCGCCGCGGTGGTCAGTCATGTCCCCGGTGGGCTCGGCGTGTTCGAATCGCTGCTGGTGCTGGCGCTGCCCGAGGTGCCGGCCGATCAACTGGTCGGCTCGCTGCTGGCCTGGCGTGCGGTGTACTACCTGCTGCCGCTGCTGTTTGCCGCGGTGCTGTTCGCCGGACAGGAGCTGCGGGCGCAGCGCTCGACCCTGGCGCGCATCGAGCAGCTCGCGGCGGCCTACATCTCCCCGATCGTGCCGCAGGTCACCGGCGCACTGGTATTCATCGCGGGTTTCTCGCTGCTGGTCACGGGAGCCACGCCCTCGATCGATCGGCGTCTCACGGTGCTGCGCGACGTGCTGCCGCTGGCGGTGCTCGAGGCATCGCACCTGGCCTCGAGCGTCATCGGTCTGGCGTTGCTGATCTTGGCGAGGGCTCTGTTTCGCCGCCTCGCGGCCGCCTACCAGATCACGGTCTGGCTGCTCGTGGCGGGCATGGTCGCCGCGTTGCTGCGCGGACTGGAGTTCGAGCAGGCGCTGATACTGGGGTTGGTGCTCGCGGTGCTCTGGCTCGGGCGCCGCGCCTTCTATCGGCCCGCCGAGATCATGGCGCAGCGTTTCACTCCGGCCTGGATCGTGAGCCTGGCGATCATGATCTCGACGGCGCTATGGATCGGATTCTTTGCTTACCGGCGCGTCGAGTATTCGCATGCGTTGTGGTGGACGTTTGCATTCGAAGCCGATGCGCCGCGCATGCTGCGCGCCTCGCTGGTTGTGGTGCTGCTGGCGGCGGCGTTTCTGACAGCGAATCTGCTACGGCCCGCACGCCCCGAACCGGGGGTCGCCTCGAGCGAGGATCTCTGCCGCGCGCGCAAGATCATCGGCGGCTGCTCGCAGGCGCTGGCGAACGCGGCACTCAGCGGTGACAAGCGACTGCTGTTCAGCGCCGCGGGCGATGCTTTCCTGATGTATCAGATCAATGGCCGCAGCTGGGTAGTGCTCGGCGATCCGGTGGGCGAGCGCGCGGGCCAGGAAGAGCTCGTGTGGCGCTTTCGCGAGCTCTCGGATCACCACGGCGGCTGGACCGTGTTCTATCAGATCAGTGCCGAGCAACTGCCGCTCTACATCGATCTTGGGCTCGCGGTGATGAAACTCGGCGAAGAAGCGCGCGTACGGCTCACGGATTTCTCGCTCGAGGGCAGTGCGCGCGCGGAGCTGCGCACGCAGCGACGGCGCGCCGAGCGCGACGGCGCGAGCTTTCAAGTGCTGAGCCCGGAGCAATTGCCATCGCTGCTGCCCAAGCTGCGTGCGATCTCGGATAGCTGGCTCGAGGAAAAGGCGGTGGCGGAAAAGTGCTTCTCCGTCGGCGCGTTCGACGAATCCTATATCTGTCAATTTCCGATCGCGGTGGTCATTTGTGCCAGTGAGCCGGTGGCCTTTGCGAGCCTCTGGGTGTCTGGCAACGGCGAGGAAATCGCAGTGGATCTGATGCGCTTTGGCGCAGATGCGCCGCGCGGCGCGATGGATTTTCTGTTCGTGGAGCTCATGCTCTGGGGCCGTGCCCAGGGGCACCGCTGGCTCAATCTCGGCATGGCCCCGCTCGCCGGTCTGGAGCGTCACCCGCTCGCGCCCGCCTGGCACCGTGTCGGTAATTTCGTGTTCCGCTACGGCGAGCATTTTTACAATTTCGATGGACTGCGGCGCTACAAGGCGAAGTTCAATCCCACCTGGGAGTCGAAATATCTGGCCTCTCCGGGTGGTTTGGCGCTGCCGCGCGTGCTGCTCGACATTTCGGTACTGATCTCCGGCGGGGTGAAGGAGCTGTTTGCCAAGTGACCAGCAGCGAAGCGCGCTGCGCGAGCATCCGCTAGCGCTCGCCGTTGGCGCTGCGCTCTCGCGCCATCACGATGTGGTGCTGCAGGCGCCGACAGGGGCGGGCAAGAGCACGCTCGTGCCGCTGGCACTGCTCGCGCAGGACTGGCTCGCTGAGCGCAAGATTCTGATGCTCGAGCCGCGACGGCTGGCCGCGCGCGCGGTCGCGGCGCGCATGGCCGCATTGCTCGATCAGAGCGTCGGCCAGACCGTGGGCTATCGCATGCGGCTCGATACGCGAGTCTCGCGCGCGACGCGCATCGAGGTCGTGACCGAGGGAGTCCTGACGCGGCTGTTGCAGGAAGATCCAGCGCTCGAGGGGGTGGGCTGCGTGATCTTCGATGAGTTTCACGAGCGCAGCCTGCAGGCCGACCTCGGCCTCGCGCTGTATCTGGACGCACGCCGAGAGCTCAGGCTGAGCAGCCGGCTCATGATCATGTCGGCCACGCTCGAGGGGGAACGCGTCGTGCAGTGGCTGCGCGACGCGGCGCTCGTGCAGCTGCCGGGACGTAGCTTTGCGGTGGCGGTGCATTACCTTGGCCGCGGCGCTCCGCTGCTGCCGAGCGGCGGCGCGCAGGCAGCCAGCGAGGCGCAGCTGCTCGTGCAGGCCACCGTGCGCGCAGTGCGGCGTGCGCTCGAGGACACCACCGGCGATGTGCTGGCGTTTCTGCCGGGCGCTGGGGAAATCCGCCGCGTGGCATCGGCACTGACGCCGCCGGCGCTGCCAGCGGAGGTCCAGGTTTTGCCGCTCTTTGGGCAGATGAGCGGCGCGGCCCAGGATGCGGTACTCGCGCCGGGCGCGCCAGGCCAGCGCAAGGTGGTGCTCGCGACCAACGTTGCCGAAACCAGTCTGACGATTCCAGGCGTCACCGCGGTGGTCGACTCCGGCCTGGTGCGCCGCTCGCACTTCGATCCGGTCACGGGCATGAGCCGCCTCACGCTCGAGCGCATCTCGCGCTCGGCGAGCGAGCAGCGCCGCGGTCGCGCCGGGCGCGTTGCCCCCGGAGAGTGCTACCGGTTGTGGAGCGAGGGGGCGCAGTCGGCCCTGCCGGCGCAGACCGCACCCGAGATTCTCGAGACCGATCTGGCATCGCTGGCGCTCGAGCTGGCGCGATGGGGCGTGAGCGATGCGAGCGCGCTCGACTGGCTCGATGCCCCACCGGCCCCGATGCTGCAGCAGGCGAGAGACTTGCTCACGCGCCTGGGCGCACTCGACGGTGCAGCGCGCCTCACCGTTCTCGGTCGCCAGATGTCCCGCGTGCCGGTACATCCGCGGCTGGCAGCCATGCTGCTCGCTGCGCGTGAGCTCGGTGCCGTGCCGGTGGCTGCACAGCTCGCGGCGCTGCTCTCCGAGCGGGATCTGTTGCGGTCCGAGGCGGCCTCGAGCGATCCGGATTTGAGTGCCCGGCTGGAGCTGCTGCGCGGCTCGGTGCGGCATGCGTCGGTGAACCGCGCCGCGATCGAGCGCGTGCAGCGCACCGCGCATGCACTGATCGACGCCGTGCAGCGCCTGCCGGCGCACACGGTGACCCGCGAGCCGGCGGCCGGCGCCCCGATAACGGCTGCGAGCGGCGCTGCGGCGATTGGCGCGCTGCTGGCCTTTGCGTTTCCAGACCGCATCGGGCAGCGTCGTGAAGGTGCGAGCGGACGCTATCTGCTGAGCAGCGGTCGAGGCGCGGCGTTCGCCCATCCATGCTCGCTCGCACGTGCGCCCTTCATCGTCGCGGCTGCGCTCGATGATCGCGAGCGCGAGGCGCGCATCGATCTGGCGGCCGAGCTACCGCGCGAGGCGCTCGAGCGGCTGTTCGCAGGGCGCATCGCGACACAGGAGTCCTTCGGCTGGGACGCGCGCGAGGGCGCCGTGCTGCGGCGGCGCGTGCGACGGCTCGACGCGCTGCTGCTCGAGGAACAGACTCGACCGGCGAGCGATGGCGTGCAAACCGTCGCGGCAATGCTCGAAGGCCTGCGCGAGCTCGGCCTGGCCGCGCTGCCGTGGAGCCGGGAGGCGCGCATGCTGCAGGCGCGCATGGAGTTCGTGCGCAAGCTATCCCGACCGGATCTGCCCGACTGGCCGGCGAGCGACGATACGGCGCTGCTCGAGAGCCTGGAGCAATGGCTGCCCGCCTGGCTCGCAGGCATCTCGCGCCGGGAGCACTTGAGCCGCCTGCCGCTATCGCAGGCACTGCGCGAGCGGCTGCTGCCCGCGCAGCGCCGCGCGCTCGAGACACTGGCACCGGCCGAGCTCGTGACGCCCTCGGGTTCGTCCATCGGCATTGATTATCTCGACGACAACGCGCCCTGCGTGGCCGTGCGGTTGCAGGCAGTATTCGGTCTGGAGGCCACGCCGCGCATTGGCGGCGGTGTCATACCCGTGACTTTCAAGCTGCTCTCACCGGCGCAGCGGCCGGTGCAAATCACGCGCGATCTCGCGGGCTTCTGGCGCAGCAGCTATGCCGCGGTGCGTAAGGACATGCGCGGCCGCTATCCCAAGCATGCGTGGCCCGAGAATCCGCTCGAGGCGACCCCGACGCGGGGCGCCGCGCGTCGCGGCTCGAAGCGAGGCGCGCCCTAGGCCGCCTCTGCCTTGAGCACGGTCTGAACGGTGGGGCGGGATTTGACGCGCTCGTAGAAGGCTTTGAGATTCAGGTACTCCCCGAGCTCGATCTGCACGTACTCGAGCCAGCTCAAAACCGTGAACAGGTAGGCGTCAGCGACCGTAAAGTGCTCGCCGACCAGGTACTGGCGGTTGGCGAGGGCCCGTTCGACGAACTGCAGGCGGCTCCTGAACGCCTCGAGCTGCGGGCCGCGCATGGCTTCGGGTGTCTGCGGCCTGAATAACGGGCCCACCGTCGCGTGCAGCTCGGTGCCGATGTAGGCCAGCCATTCGCGCACGCGATAGTTCTCGAGCGTGCCGGGCGCAGCAATTAATTGCCGGGTCGGTTGCAGCTCGCCGAGGTAGGCCAGCAACGCCGTGACCTCCGTGAGCACCTCGCCATTGGTGAGCTTCAGGGCGGGCACGTAACCCTTGGGGTTGATCGCGTTGAAGTCCACGCCATCGCTGGTTTTTTTGTCGCGCAGATCGACACGTACCGCCTGATACTGCAGGCCGGACTCCTGGAGGGCAATGTGGGAGGCGAGCGAGCAGGCGCCCGGGGAGTAGTACAACAGCATTGAAGACTCCGGTGTTGTCAGCCGCCAAGGGTGATGAACGTTGCCGGCATTTTATCCTGTCCTTGACGCAGCCGCGGCGGTTGTGGAGGCTGTGTTCATGTATCGACGACTCGTCTGCCTGGGCCTGCTGCTCGCTCTGGGCAGCTGTCACAAAGCGCAGCCTCTACAGGCGACCCATGCTAGCCACGCCAATGAGCCGCCCGACATCGCCTGGTTCGACGGCAGCCTAGACGGCGCGTTCATCGTTGCCAAGCGCGAAAACCGCCCGGTGCTGATCTATTGGGGCGCGGAATGGTGCCCGTTCTGCCACACGTTGAAATCCACGGTGTTCTCACGGGCGGATTTCATCGCCAAGAGCAAGTTGTTTCTGCCGGTTTACCTGGACGGCGATGATGAGGGCGCGCAGAAATGGGGCGAGAGCTTCCATATCCAGGGCTATCCGACGCTGATCGTGTTGGACCCGGATCGGCACGAGATCATCCGCCTCGGTGCCGGCCGTGACGTGGCGCAGTACGCCGCCGCACTCGATGTGGCGCTGGAGAGCATCCAGCCGGTCGATGCCCTGCTGCAGGCCACCGCCGCCGGCAAGGCGCTCAGCATCGAGGAATGCCGCCGTCTGGCCTACAACGCCTGGGAGCTCGACACGCTCGAGGCCGCGAGCTTCGCCAGCCAGGCGGGCGCGCTCAAAGCCGCCGCGGCCAACTGCCCCGCGGAGGCGCAGCTCGAGCACGCCAACCTGACCATTTACGCGGCCTACTACGCATCGAATGCTGAAAGCGAGGCACTCGATGCGCCCAAGGCTCGAGCCTCCCCAATGCTCGCAGGGCTGGTGGATCAGGTGGCCGAGGTGCTCTCGCAGCCTGCGGTCGCGGTCAGCAGCGCCGAAGCGCTCGCGATTCTGGATGACAGTTTCTTCAAGGCGGTGCGCCTGCATGGGGGACCGCTGCCGGCGTCGGTGCGTGATCACTACGTTGCCACGATGGTCGCGGCAGCGAACGACAAGCGATATGTGCTGGCCGATCAGCTCGGCTTCATCGATGCGCAGCTGCGCTCGCTCAAGGATCTCGGTGCGCCGAAGGCACCGTTGCCGCAGCAGGCCGTGGCAGGCGCGCACCAGCGCATCGATGCCGCTCTCGCGTCCGAGCAGAATCCCTTCGTACGCTCAGGGCTCGTGAACGCCTCGCTCGACATCCTGGAAGACATCGGCGATTACCCGGATGCGTACACCATCGCGCATGCCGAGATCGCGCGCGCCAGCGCGCCGTACTACTACAAGGCCGATCTGGCCGAGATCGCCGAGAAGCTCGGACGCAAGGACGAAGCACTGACCCTGCTCGATGAGGCCTATCGCGAGTCGCAGGGCGCGGCGACGCGCTTTCAGTGGGGACAGCTCTACGTCAGCGGATTGTTGCGCATGGCGCCCAAGGACAGCCAGCGCATCGAAGATGCCGGCAGCGCGGTGCTCGGCGAGCTCGACGGTCCTGACCGCATCTACCGGCGCGCACGCGTGCGGCTCGAGCGGCTCGACCAGGAGCTGCGTGCCTGGAACGATGAGGCCAAGGGCGCGCACGCTGATGTGCTCAAGGGGCTGCGCACACGCATGCAGCAGATCTGCGTCAAGATTCCGGCAACGGACGACGCACGCCGCAGCTGCGATGACTTCCTGAAGACTGCGGCCTGAGACGCCGAAGCGATCCGATGAGCAAACTTGCCTTGATCACCGGCGCCAACAAGGGCATCGGGCGCGAGACCGCACGGCAACTCGGCAAGCGCGGCATCGAAGTGCTGATCGGCGCGCGCGGCCGCAGGGCCGGTGTACCAGCGTTGCACTCGCGACCCTGAGCGAGGACGGGCCCAGCGGCAGCTTCGTACATCTGGGCAAATCCCTGCCATGGTAACGGCGGGACATCGGCGCAGTGGCGGCAGTGCCGGCAGCGCTGCCGGCGCCGCGGCCGCCGATCGCGCCTCGGGTCGATGAGTTAAACTTCGCCCCGCTGTCGA
>JGI12269J14319_10002739_pt1 | contig 16798 bp, 11 predicted proteins | sample PeaSoiSIISIP2007_FD_14319 | JGI IMG/M metagenome (IMG submission 14319) | reverse complement strand
ACGATGATGGGCGTCTTGGGGTCGATGGCGCGGACCATGGCGGCCGCCTTGCGCGCCAAGTGCCACCAGTCCAGCACGCCGTCCGGCGACGGGAGCTTCTGGGTGGGCTCGTTCATCAGATCGTAGGCGGCGATGCCGGGCAGCGATCGCGAAGCCGTGGCGATCCGTCGCCACGCATCCAACCATGCGTCCTGGGTGCGCTTGTCCAGGAACACGCGGTAGGTGCCATCCTTGAGACTCCCGCCGGGAGGCTGGTGGAGGTCCACCACCAACCCGATGCCGTGCTTGGAAGCCTGGAGGGAGGCGGTACGGATTTCGGAGATGTCGGAATCGACCCAAGCCGAGTAACGGACCAGGTCGGTGTCGGGGAACCAGGATTTGTCATGCCAGATGTTCATCTGCAGCCGGACCAGGTTCGCGTGCCAGCCTTCCAAGTCCGCGAAATCCTTTTCGCTGGGATGGGGTGGGGACATCACCCCCCGCCATTCGGTGTGCCAGGGTTTCTCTCCCACCCTGTGGAGCACGGACATGCCCCGCTTCCCCACGATGCGAACCTTGCGGAAGGCGACGCGCCCCGAGGCGCCCTGGAGCCCCAGGAACAGGCTGCCGTGTTCGGCGTCGGGCGGGATGTGCACCAGGAAACGGACGGGCGTCCACCCGAAATCGCCCGAGGGCATGCTGGGTTGGGGCCACGCCTCGCCGTCCAACTCCGACGTGTAGTGGATCATGGCCTTCACGCCCAGGAAGGAGGCGGCGGGCTTGGAGAGGGAGTCGGCCCGGACTTCCAGGTCCAGTTCCACCTCCGCGCCCCGCCAGGGTTCCAGGTCCATCGGAAAGTTCGCGCCCGCCCCTTTGGCCGGGTCGGTCGCCGTCGAAACTCCGGAAAGGCACGCCGAACTTCCGCCGTCCGGGCAGCTCCAGGCGAATCCCGGGTTCAGCGTCGCCCGGGCGCGGATGGCCGCCGAATCGATGCTCCAGAGCTCCGCCCCCACCCCGAAGGCCGAGGCGTTGAAGAAAATTGTCAGGAGGGAAATCGCGATCATGTTGGCGGAAGCTACAAACAGGGACCGGGCCGCCGGCGCGGTCAGGCCGCGACCCGTGAAGCGGGGTCCATCACATTCCGGTAGAAGCGGAGCGTGGAGTCCGCGATCGCATCCCAGTCGTACTTGACCAGGAGGGCCGAGTGGTCCACCCGATGGGGCCCCTCCGCGATCTGGCGCAACCTCGTGGCGATCGCATCCGCGTCGCCGACGGGGAAATAGGCTTCCGGCGCGAGCCCCACTTCCAGATTGGGTAAAATGGAACTGGCCCCCAGAGGCAGTCCCCAGGACATGGCCTCCAGCAGGGAGATGGGCAGGCCTTCGTGGTAGGAGGGCAGCATGAACCCACGCGCGTGGCCGTACAGCGCCCCAAGTTCCTCCTTGGCCACCACCCCGGTGAGCACGGCCCCGGATTCGGCGGCGAGCTTCCGGATGCTCTCGCCGTAGGGCGAGGGGTGATCTTCCCCGCCCGCGATCGCCAGTCCGCAGCGGTCCGACAACCCCGAGGCCACCCAACCTCGGATCAGGTCGGGAATCCCCTTCTCGCGAACGAACCGCGAAGTCAAAAGGAAATAGGCCCCCGCGCGCAGGTTCCACTTGTCCAGCAATCCGGCGGGTGGAGTCTCGGCGGGCCTTTCCACGCCATTGGGAATCTTTTCCACGATTCCCTTCGGCTTCGCTCCCCGGACATAATCCAGGATCTCCTTGGAAATGCAGACGATCCCGTCCGCGTAGCGGATCGCGTTGGATTCACCCAGACGCAACGCCCTCTTGGCGTTGGTCCCCCATTTCTGCCGGTTGTAGTCGAATCCATGGTGGGTCACCACCACCTTCATGCCCAGCCGTGTCGCCAACGGGGTCCAGATCGCGGGTCCGATCCCGTGGATGTGGAGCAGTTTGGCTCCCATGCTCTTGGCGCGGAGGACGGCCAGTCCGGTGTGGGCCAGCGCCTCCACGCTCGTGGAACGGGCCACCCTCAGGGGCATGACCCTGACGCCCTGGAAATCGAAGGCCGCTCCGGGCACGTAGCCGGAACGCGCGAAAACCGTCACCTTGCCCCCGGCCCGTACCAGCCGCGGATAGAGGCTCTGGCAATGCCTTTCCACCCCCCCCTGGATGTCGGGGATTCCACGGAGTCCGGCGACGAAGACGTTCAGACCGGTTTCCGCGACCCGTCCTTTGCCAAGAAGTTCGGCCAGAGGTCGAATTCTGGATGGATTGGATGCTGCCGGATCGGCGAGAATCAGGATGACTCCGGGTGGTGAGGTGGTTTGCGCGCAGACGATGCCTGAAAAACGTTCCATCCGATCCACTGTCCATGATCCGCGAACGTCGGCAGGGTTGGATCCGGCAGGAACTTGTCAGTTCCCAAGAACTGGGAATATACCTCGGCGGCGCCGATTCGGAACCAGGCGAATGTGCTCGAAATAATGGAAGGCATCGTGTACGAGATAGATTCTACAATCCCGGAAACCAAGACGCTTCCCCGTTCGCGCCGCGAGGCTTCGCGGGAACCGGGAATTCCCACCGNGATCGGATCCGGGCAGTNCCNNCGCCGCGCCTTCCCATCTTCCGCCTTTCCATNGCCNNGATCTGGGGCTATGATGGGGCCATGGGCGCCCGGCGGATACTGGTGGTGGACGACGAGAAGAGTCTCTGCGACTACCTCGCCATCCTGNTGCGTCGCGAGGGGTACCTGGCCGACGTGACGGTTTCCGTCGACGATGCGATCTCCTGCCTGTCCCGCGTCCGGTACGACGGCGTNCTTTCCGACCTCATGATCGGGCAGCGAAGCGGGATGGAGATCGTGAACGCCCTGCGCGGATCGCACGTCCCGGTGGTGCTCATGACCGCCTACGGCACCGTCGAGAAGGCCGTGGAGGCCCTGCGCCAAGGGGCTTCCGACTTCATCCTGAAGCCGTTCCAGAACGAGGTCCTGGTCAAATCGCTCCGCGACGTGGTGGAACGGGCGTCGGGCGGCGGGGGCCCCGATTCCGCCGACTCCAGGGCCAGCACGGCGACCAACCGGCTGGACCAGGACCTTTCCGGGGTGTCGCCCGTGGTCGACGGCCTGCGCACGCTGGTCACCAAGATCGGGCCCACGGAAAGCACCGTGCTCATCACCGGGGAATCGGGCACGGGCAAGGAAGTCGTGGCCCGGGCGCTGCACAGGCTTTCGCCCCGGGCGGCCCGCCCCTTCCTCCCCATCCATTGCGCCGCCCTCAGCGAGGGGCTCCTGGAAAGCGAGCTGTTCGGCCATGTCAAGGGGTCGTACACCGGCGCCGTGGCGGATTCGGCCGGACTTTTCGTGGCCGCCAAGGGGGGAACGGTATTCCTGGACGAGGTCGGGGAAATCCCCCTTTCCACCCAGGTGAAGCTCCTGCGGGTGCTCCAGGAACGCGAAGTGACCCCGGTGGGGGGGCTGCAGCCCGTGTCCATCGACGTGCGCATCGTCTCGGCGACCAACGCCGATCTCGAAGTCCTGGTGTCCCGGGGTCGGTTCCGGGAAGACCTGTTCTACCGATTGAACGTCATCCGCATCCGGACTCCCTCGCTGCGCGACCGGTCCACCGACCTCCCCGACCTGTCCCGCGCCCTGCTCCAGCGCATCGGGAAGCGCCTGGGAAGACCCGCCCCCGAGCTTTCTCCGGAGGCGGCCCGGAAGTTGACGGAACACCACTGGCCGGGCAACATCCGGGAATTGGAAAACGTCCTCGAGCGCGCCTTGGTGCTCTGCGCCGGAACCCGGCTGGAGGAATCGGACATCGCCCTGGGCTCCCGGTCCAACGAGGTCCCCCCCGCCCTGGCCAGCATCCCTCCGGCACTCGAAGAAGTGCAGAAGGCCTATATTTTTTGGATACTTACACAAACAGGGTGGCGCGTTCCGCAGGCCGCGAAGATCCTGGGAATCGAGCCCGAGCGACTCCAGCGGATGACCCAACACTATGGCATCAACGATCCTAGGATTTTCCAGGCCTGACCTGCGATGGTCGAGTCTCTGGCTCGCGGCCTTGGCTGCGGCGTCCTTTTCGGCCACCCTGCCTCCGACCCCTCTCCAGGATGGTTTCATCCGCGCGGAAGCCCGGTTGGACGCGTTCCGAACCGGTTCCCCCAACCTCGCCGCCGTCCTCTCGGGGAAGCCCGCCCAGGCCGACCGGGTGGAACCCGAGCTGTTCGCCTTGCCGGTGGGCGACAAGACCGCCCTGGCCTTCGGCAACGCCGCCGCCGGCATGTGGAGCGAAAAGTCCGTTCCCGGCAGCGGCAACGCCCGCATCGCCCAATCCTCGGTCCTCGCCGAAGACGACCTGGGTCTCCAATGGCTCCTGGTGCTCCTGCAACTCCAGAACGGCACCCGCCAGGGATTCCAGCTCCAGGCCCAAGGTTTCGAAGCCTCCATGCTTTCCCAGGGTTGGAACCGCCTCCCGGAAGCCTCCTCGTGGTTGCTGGCCACGGCTTCCGACCTCCAATCCGCTGGCGATCCGGACAAGGCCGAGGAAGCGAGAGCCCTGGCCGGAAGGTTGGATCCCGTCTCGCCGGTCCCGGAGATCTCCCAAGCCGGCACAGCGGTGCGTTCCTTCCACCTGGCCCAGGCCTACTACCACCTCGAGAACGCCTACGACCGGATCCAGGCCTTCCCGCTGAACCAGCAGGTGCTGGCCTTCAACGCCCTCCGGCTCCTCCGCTACGTCCTCGCCCTGTCGTGCCTTCTCCTGCTGCTTTCCTGGGTGGTCCGGTACTGGCCCTACATCGTGCACGGCCTGGCGGAACGGCTCCCCCGCGACACCAACCTCTACCTGCGCTACGCCGTCCTGGCGCTCATTCCCGTGGCCCTCCTGGTGGCCGGCCTGGGTCTGCTTTCCATGTGCTATCTGGCCTCCCTGGCCATCTGGCGCCGGGCCCGCCGCTACGAACGGCTCCTCATCGGCGCCATCGTGTTGTTCGTGGGTCTGCAGCCTTGGCTCGCCGGACTGGAGGCCACGTTGTCGTCGCGCTTCGACTTGGCGGGTCCCGAATCCCTCTACCAGCGCGCCGTCGACGAGGGCTGGTCCCAGGACCTGGACGAGCGCATCCAGAAGGCGAACTCCCGTGCGACATCCACCGAAAGACCGCTGCTGCTCGCCGCGAACTCCATCGAGGACCGGAAGAGGGGCAACTACGATTCGGCGATGATCCTGGCCAGGTCCGCGAAGCGCCTGGGCACCGACGATCCCCGCATCCTGGTGAACTTCGGCAACGCCCAGTTCCTGGTGGGGCACTACGACAGCGCCACCCTGGCCTACGAATCGGCCCGGCAGGGTCGTTGGGGCAACGGTCCGCTGCTCTACGACCTGGGCCAGTCCATCGCCTACCGGGGTCGCACCGACAGCATGGGCCTCCTGATCGGGAACGCGTCCCCCGTGGCGCGCTACCGGATCAACCTGGTGGGCGACCAGAACACCCGCGCCTTCCAGACCCTTCCGCCCAACCGCACCGTGATGGATCCGGAGCTGGGCACGCACCGCATGTGGCTCCACGTCCTGGACGACTACCGGAACCGCCGCTGGACCGTGGACCGATGGGACCTGCAGACGGGACTGCTGGACCTGCCTCCCATGATGCTCCTGCCGTTTTCCGTCCTCTTCCTGGCGTTCCTGATGTGGTGGGGCGGTCGCCAGGAACGGCGCAAGGTGCTGTTCGAGTGCCGCACCTGCGGTCGGGTGATGTGCCGCCACTGCCGCAAGGGCATCCACTGCGCCCAGTGTTTCCGGAGGCTCTCCGGGATCGAGGAGGTGGACCTGCGCAACCAGCTCCTGGAGAGGATCGAGCGGGAGGCCATGAGTCGGCGACGACTGCTCCAGCTCGCGATGGACCTGGGTCTGCCCGGAACCGGACGGCTGATGGCGAAGCCGACGTTCGGAACCTTCTTCCAGGTCTTCCTGCTGGGGGCCTGCTTGGCCTACAGCCTGAACCTGCCGAATTTCCTCACCCTCTACCCGGATTCCGAGACCCTGATCGGCCAGGACATCACGCTGGGGATCCTGGTGGTACTCTATGCGTTGGGGGCCATTCAACTGGTGCGCGGACTTGGCCGCGACGCCACAACCGCCCTGAAGGAGACCTGAGGTGGCACAGGCCCTGAACGGACAGCTCCGGGACTTTTCCCTCCCCGACGTCCTGCAGTTCATCCTGCAGCAGCGCAAGAGCGGGCGACTGTCCCTGACCTACCACCACCAGCGCGCCGAGGTGGGGATCTCGCGCGGGAACATCAGCCACATCGACGTGGACGGCCGCAACGTGGAGACGGTGATCCGCGACTGGCTCCTGTCCTGCGGCCGGATGAGCCCCGACGAACTCTCCGGCGTCGAGTCCGTGTCCAGGTCCATGGACAGGAGCATCCTGGAAACCCTGGTCGCCAAGAAGTTCATTTCGCCGGAGGAGAGGGCCGACTGGATCCAGATCGTGGCCGAAGACCTGGTCTGCGACCTCTTCCAGTGGTCGGAAGGCGCCTACGAGTTCAACACCGAGCTTCCCGCGACCATCCTCCGCGGCGTCGGACTCAACCTCTCCACCGAGATGATCACCATGGAGGGCATGCGGCGGCTGGACGAATGGCCTCGCCTGCGCGACCGGCTGGGATCGCCCGGCGTCCAGGTCTCCATCTCCCAGATGCCGGCCTCCATCGCGGAGCTGGGGCCCGAAGCCATCATCCTGCGGCAACTGGAGCTTTCGTCCTCCTCCTTGACCCTGGAAGACCTGGAGAAGAAGGTCCCCTTCGGGCGCTTCCGGCTCTACGACACCTTGGTCGCCTACGCCGACGAAGGCTACGTGACGTTGCGCCAGGACGGGAAGGCGTTCGACTCGCACCTGGAGATCCACGAGGACTTCGAGCCCGTCCGCGCGAGTTCCTCCGCGGTACTGCTCCTGGGAGGCGCCGTCCTCCTGATCGCCGCCCTCCTCCTGAACTGGATGGTGGGCACGGCCATCGGCCACCTCGCCTCGGTTCCCGAACACGGGTTCATCGGGGCCGAATCGCGGTTCGAAGGCCTCAAGCTCAACACCGCCGTGGAGCGGTACCGCTTCCTCACCGGTGCCTGGCCCACCTCGCTGGACAGGGTGTCCGCGGAATTCTCGCTCAGCCGCGCGGAACGCGAATCCAGCCTGGGCGTGGATTACGGGTACCGTGCCGGGCCGAACGGCTACAGCCTGTGGCTGAGGGACGAAACCCCGGAACCCGGAAAGGCAGAACCGTGACCGAGGAATCGCCCACCCAGGTCCAGCCCCTGGCCGACCTGCTCGATTCCCGCCAGGACCTGCGGGAGATCCTCGCCAACAACCTGAGCCTGGCCCACGCCTGCCTGCTCCTGCGGCGCGGCGAATCCGACGCGGTGGAAAAGGCCCTGGACCTGGCGCTGCGGCAGACCGATCCGGACTCCGCCGTGGTCGCCGAGTGCATCCGCGTGGAGCTCCTACGCTTGGCCGGAGAGATCCCGCAGGCGCTGGTGCGGGCCGAGGCCTTGGCTCGAGCCCAGCGGTTCCACCCCGCCGCCGTCCTGTACCTGCGGAACCTCTTCCCCTTGGTGGAACCGGGGCACCACCTGACGGATTCCGTCGTACACGAGGCAGGGCCCGACACCTTGGGCGCGGAGGAGATTCCCGAAGCCTCCGCGGGCGATTCGCAGGCCATGGAGGCGCGACCGGAATCCGTCCACGAGGACGACATCCCGCCCGCCTGGTCGCCCATCGCCGCCGACCCCGGCGTCGTCCTGCTCCGGTTGCGTTCCGCCGACGGCGTGCGCGAGCGCCGCCGGGAAGACGTGGCCATCGGGGCTCTGGAGGACATCGCCTTCTCCCGCGCGGGACTGGTGCTCGGAGGCCTCGGATTCGGCGAGCTGCGCCACGCGGCCTTCGAAGGCTCGGTGCGCGGCGTCCACGCCTGGAACCACGGCGATCGCAGCGCGTTGATCGTGATCGACGCGGGAGGTTCCGCGTCGCTCCTCGCCGCCCGGGGCACCAAAGCCTTCCAGGAGCCCTCGTGAACGCGCCCAACGCAGGCACCATGCCCTGGACCGCGGATCTCGACCAGATCTGCTCGTACCTCACTTCCGTCCGGATGGACCCCATCGGTTCGGGTGGCAAGGGCATCAAGGGAGCGGTCATCCTGGACCGCGAGGGACTCGCCTGGGGGCAGGGAGCGAATTCCACCCGCGCCTTCCTGGACACCGCGCCGCTCGCTCTGGGTGGACTCCAGGAATGCGAATGGCAGTCCCGGAGGGATGCCCGACCCGATCCCGACTTCCTCCTGGTCCAGGACCCGGAGGATTTCGTCTTCTGCAAGAAATTCCTCGGTGTCTACTACGTTGTGGTCTCGGGCTCGCGGGGGAGCTTCGAGCTCTTCCAGGGGCGGATCGACCGCTGCGTCCAGATGGCCGAGGCCGCCCTCAAGGAACGGATACAACCATGATGCACAAGGCTCTGGAAAACATCAACCGCACGCGCGGAGTCCTGGGGAGCGCCCTGGTCGGCACCGACGGCATCCTCATCGCCGCCGAGATGGCCGACCCCCAGACGGCCGACCTGGTGTCGGCCCTGGCGGCCTCGCTGTCCGACATGGGCGGCAAGCTCTCCGAAGCCTGCGGCGCGGGTACCGTCGGACAGATCCTGCTGGAAGGGGAGACCGGGAAGGTCCTGGTGCTGTCCGTCTCCCTCGGTTGGCTGGTGGTGCTCACCTCCCCCGACGTCAACATCGGGTTGGTGCGGGTCGAGATGCGCCAGGCTTCCAAGGCCATCGGCTAGGGATCGGGCATGGCTTCCATCAACTACGCGACGCGCGAGATCTCCTGCAAGATCGTCTACTACGGTCCCGGACTTTCCGGCAAGACCACCAATCTCCAGATCATCCACCGGAAGATCCCCGCCGAGACAAAGTCGGAGATGGTGAGCCTCGCGACGGAAACCGACAGGACCCTGTTCTTCGACTTCCTCCCCCTGGACCTGGGCTCCATCAAGGGGTTCGCCACCAAGTTCCAGCTCTACACCGTGCCCGGCCAGGTGTACTACAACGCCACCCGCAAGCTTGTGCTGCGCGGCGTGGACGGCGTGGTGTTCGTGGCCGACAGCCAGCGCGACAAGATGCAGGAGAACCTGGACAGCCTCAAGAACCTCCAGGAGAACCTCAAGGAGTACGGCATCGACCTTGGCTCGGTGCCGTTCGTGCTCCAGTACAACAAGCGCGACCTGCCGGGCGTCGCCACCGTGGCGGAACTCGACCAGCAGATCAACTGGTTCAAGGTTCCCTGCTACGAGGCCCAGGCCCACCAGGGGATCGGGGTGTTCACCACCTTGAAGGCCATCGGCAAGATCGTGATCGACACCTTCAACGCGAAGTACACCGCGCGCCAGAGCAGCCGTCGTCCCTCCTCGCTTCCCGACACGCAGTCCACCGTTCCGCATCCGGCGGCCGTCGCGGGTTCGATGGCCCCGGCGCCACCTCCGAGGCCCACCCCCGCCCCGCCGCCCCCGGCCGCTGCTCCGGCTCCACGTCCGGTTTCCGCCCCGCCGCCGGCGATGCCGCCGCCGCCGCCCATGCCGCCGCCGCGGCCCCAGCAACCGCCGCCGCCGAGCATCATCCAGCCGACCCTACCCAGGCCGCAGCCTTCCGCACCCGTCGGGGCACCCCAGTTCACGGGATTTTCACCGCCACCTCCGGCTCCACCTTCCCCGTCGCTTCCGGGATTGCAGCCTGGATTCTTCCCCGGTCCCGGAGCACCCACGCACGCTCCGATCCCGCCTTCGCCCGGATTGCTGGATCCTCTTGCACCGCCCCCACCGGTGCCCATGGCCCCTCTGCCCGGGCTCACCGGATTCGATCCGCCCGCGCCCCCGTCGCGGGGATCCGGTCCCGGTTCCGCGGCGGCCGCCACGGGAGCCGTCCCCATGGGTTCGGACACCACCTCGAAGAAGAAGAGTCGGCTCGACGGCACCCTGGATCCGTCCGACCTGGACGCCGAGATCGCCCGCTACGAACGCGAACTGTCCGAACAGAAGACGGCACCGCCTCCGCCGCCTCCGCAAGTGGACACCGGTCGGGTGGTGGCCAACCCCAACGTGAATCCCAACATGGAGGGCAACGATCCCCTCGCCTCCGCCTTCCTGACTCCGGAAGAGCTCTCCCGGCTGCAGAGCCCGGATTCGTACCCCACGCGCCGGATGCCTCTGGGCCCCGGACAACAGTGAGACCCCGATGGCCAACTACATCCTCTACAAAGAAGACATCGACAGGCTGAACAAGGTCTTGGGACATCTCCTGTCGTCGGCCAGCGCCACCTTCGTGCTCCTGGTGCACAAGGACGGCAACCTGCTGGCGAACCAGGGGTACACCAAGGCCTTCGACACCACCGCCCTGGCGGCCCTGGCCGCGGGATCCTACGCCGCCACGCGCGCCATCGCCCAGATGATCGGCGAGAACGAGTTCACGGTGCTCTTCCACAAGGGACACACCGACAACATCCACATCAGCCTGGTGGACGAGGACTGCATCCTGGTCCTGGTCTTCGACGACCGCACCAATCCCGGGCTGGTGCGTCTGGAGAGCGAAAAGGCGATCAAGGGGGTCAACGTGATCCTCGAGGACATCCGCCACAACGAGTTCACGGACCTGGAATCCGCCCCGCCGAAATCCGACTCCGTCGGGCAGCAGATGGAACGCCTGTTCCCCGGTTTGTGACCCGGTTCGTCGACGTCGTCCTGGCCAGCGGCCAGTCCCCCCTCTTCACCTACGCGGACCCCGCGGAAGCCTTCTCGCCGGGCGATCTGGCGCGCGTGCCCTTCGGAAGGAGCACCGCGCTGGCCCTGGTCCTGGAGAGCCACGGACGGGTCCCCGCGTTCGCCGTCAAGGACGCCCGCGAGCGCGTCCTGGAAGGACCCTGGATCCCTCCGCACCTGGTCGACCTGGTCCGGTGGATGGCGGACTACTACCTGTGCCCCCCCGGCGTGGCGGCGGGACCGGTCTGGAGCTGCGCCGGGAACTCCACCCTGGTGCGGCTGGGACTCGGGGCTCGGAAACCCCGCGCGCGCAAGTCCGCGACGGAATCCTTGTCGACGGAATCCGTCGCCACCCCGGGTCCGCCTCCGGCGATCGTCCCCAGCCCCGAGCAGGCGACCGCCGCCGGACGGATCTCCCTGGCGGTGGCCGCGGGCGGATTCTCCCCGTTCCTGCTGCGGGGAGTGACGGGCTCCGGGAAGACGGAAACCTTCCTTCTGGCCGCCCGCGAGGCGCTCTCGAGGGGTCTCCAGGTCCTGATCCTGGTCCCCGAGATCGGCCTGACCCCGCAGACCGTGCGCCGGACGGCCGCCTTCCTGGGGGAGCCGGTGGCCGTGCTCCACAGCCAGCTCACCGAATCCGACCGCGCGCTCGCCTGGACTGCCTTGCGCGACGGGTCCGTCCGGGTGGCGCTGGGTCCGCGATCGGCCCTGTTCGCCCCCCTCTTCAAGCCGGGGTTGATCGTGGTGGACGAGGAGCACGACGGCTCCTACAAGCAGTCCGGCGACGCGCCGCGCTACCAGGGCCGGGACGCTGCGGTCTGGCTGGCGCGCAGGTGCGGGATCCCCGTGGTCCTGGGATCGGCGACCCCCTCGCTGGAGACCTGGACGAACGCCGCCACCGGCCGCTACCAGCTCCTGGAACTCGCCAACCGCGCCCAGGGCGCCGCGCTCCCCGCCGTGGAACTGGTGGATCTGCGCGCCTCCCGGAAGGCGTCCGGCGGGGCGCTCTCCCCCAAACTCAGACAGGAACTGGCAGAGGTGGCCCTGCGCGGCGAGAAGGCCGTGGTCCTCCACAACCGCAGGGGCTGGGCCCCCCAGGCGTCCTGCCTGGACTGCGGCACCGCGCTGGAGTGTCCCCAGTGCCCGGGACTGCGGCTGACCTGGCACCGCCGGCGGCTGGTTTGCCACCACTGCGGGCACGTGCAGGAACCACCCAAGACCTGCCCTTCGTGCGGATCGGGTGCCCTGGAGCCCCAGGGGTGGGCCATCCAGAGGGTGGAGGACGAAATCCGTCGACTACTCCCCGACATCCCCGTGGTGCGCCTGGACCGGGACTCCACCTCGCGCCGGGGGGGCCACGAATCGGCCCTGGCGGCGTTCCGGGAGCGGGGCGGAATCCTGCTGGGCACCCAGATGGTCGCCAAGGGGCCACGACATCCCCGAAGTCACCCTGGTGGGCGCCACGGACGCCGACATCGGCGCCGCCGTCCCCGATTTCCGCGCCGACGAGCGCACCTTCCAGCTCCTCTCCCAGGTCTCGGGTCGCGCGGGCCGGGCGGGGCTTCCGGGCCGGGTCCTGCTGCAGACCAGGCGGCCGGGGGACCCGCTCCTGGCCGACGTCGCCGCCCACGACTACCCCTCGTTCGCCCGCCGCGAGACGGAGCAGAGACGGATCCTGTCTCTTCCCCCGTTCTCCCGGCTGGTGCTGGTGGAGGCCTCCTCGGTGGACGAATCCGCGGCGTCGACGTGGATAAACGCCCTCGCTCGCGCGCTGCGCCCGCGCCTGGGGGCCGGACAGGAGGCCCTGGGCCCGGTGGACGCGCCGATGGCGGTGGTGGCGCGGCGACACCGCTTCCACCTCCTCTGCAAGGCGACCCCGGAGTCCGCGAGCGCCTTGAGGCGCACGGTGCGGGATGCGATGGCGGGAATTCCGCCTCCACCCGGGGTCCGGACCTTCGTGGACGTGGACCCCCAGGACCTGCTTTGAACCTCGCCATCTGCCTTTGGATGCTGCTGGCGGCATCCGGTTCCGGGCGGATCGATTCCGTACACGTCGCAGAACCGTCTCCAGCCCGGCTCTCCCTCGCCCTGGATTCCCTGCGGGGACGGCCCCTGGTGGAGGACACCGTGCGGAACTGGATGTTCCACGCGGTGGACGAACAGGTATCCAAGGGATTCCTCGCCGCCTCGACGACGGCGAGCCTCGCCGCATCCGCGGATTCGGGAACGATCCTGGACATGGAGGCCGCGGCGGGCCAGAGGTTCTCCTGGGGAACGGTCCGCGACGCCGATTCCACCCGCATGGACTCCCGCGTCCTGACCCGCCTGTCCGGTCTCGGGCACGGGGAACCCGCCGATCCCGCGCGCATGGACGAGGCCATGCGACGGATCTTGTCCACCGGGTACGTGGACCAGGACGCGCCGCCGCGCCCGCTGCGCGAACCGCGGAGCGCCCTGGTGGACATGGTGGTCCACCTGCGCGACCGNCCGNCCAGCACCATCGAGGCGGCAGGAGGCTGGACGGAGGGGAGCGTCTCGTCAGGATACGTGGAGATGCACCTGGTGGACATCCTGGGAACCGCCCGCGACCTGGACTTCGGGATCTCGCAGGGGGCCGCCGGACTCCAGGCCCACGCCGCCTGGAAGGAGCCGTGGATCGGTCCTCTGGACCTCCAGGTGCGCGCTTCGGGGGACATCTCCGAGGACACCCTGGCCCGGATCCTGGAAGGGAACCTGGACCTCGCCTGGACCAGCGCCGACGGCTCCACCACCATCCTGGGTGGGCTCACGGCCGCCCAACGCGTGGAACGCGCACCCGGGGACACCGTCTTCGGAGTGGAAGACGACGAATGGGGGACCCGTGCGGGCTTGGATTGGAGTTCGTCTCCCCCGCCCGCCTGGCCCCTCTCGCTCCTGTCCATCTCCAACCTGCTGGAGGCGGTCCAAGTGGTCTCCGACACGGGCAACACCGAACGGGTCCGCCTTCAGACGATCGTCCAGGCCTTCCACCCGGTCGGTCCCTTCGTCCTCCACTTGGGAGCCAACGCCCGGGGCATCTGGCCGTTGGATGCCTCGGCCGGCCTTTCGGAAGCCGAGACCCCGGGAGGCATCCGCGGCTGGAGAGGCTGGCCGGAGGGTTCCCCCCGGACCCCGTCCTGGGCTTGGGCCACCTTGGAGGCCAGGTTGGGATCCTCCCGTTCCGGCGGAGTCGAAGCCTTCTTCGAGCCCGGAGTACGCGCCCTCCGGCAGCCGGACCTGTCCTGGGCCGCCAGCCCCTCCTGGTCCGCCGGTGGCGGCGCCGAGCTCATTTTCCCGGGTTGGCTGGTGGAATTGGCCATCGCCATGCGCAACGACACCCCCGATTGGACCCAGGCCCTGCTGCAGGTCCGCGCGGTGAATCGGTTCTGAGACATCCCCTCCCCTTTCGGGAGAGCGCCCGAAGGGCTACCATGTAGTGTCTGGAGGGCAATGCCATCATGGGTGAAACGCGAAAGATCTTCGTTCTGGACACGTCCGTGGTCATCCACGACCCGCAGTGCGTCCAGACCTTCGGGGACAACGACATCGTGGTCCCTCTCGCCTTGATCTCGGAGATCGACGGGTTCAAGACCGGCGACGACCAGAAGGGATTCAACGCGCGCGAATTCTCCCGCGTGCTGGACAAGCTCAAGGAGGAGCACGACACCCTGCTCAAGTTCGTGCCGCTGCCTCCACCGGCCTCCGGCGGCATCTGCATCTCCGGCGCCCAGGAGTACGTGAAGAAGGTCCCGCTGGAATTCGACCAGGCGCGCAAGGACAGGGAAATCATCGCCACCGCGCTGCGCTGGGCCACCGAACACAAGGACCGCAGCGTGGTCCTCGTGTCCAAGGACACCAATGTGCGCCTGATGGGNCACGCCTGCGGCCTGGTCACCGAGGACTACAAGCGGGGCAAGATCAAGAACCTGGACCAGCTCACCCACAACGCCACCGTGGTCACCGTGGACGACGCCCACGTGGATCGTTTGATGCGCGAGGGTTGGCTGCCGCTTTCCGAACTGGGACAGAGCGGCGATGGACTCCGGGAAAACCAGTGCCTCACCCTTCTCGGAAACGGGGAGAGCCACGCCCGATCGGCGCTGGCGTCCATCGAGCGGCTTCCGGAAGGCATCATGCTGCGCCGGCTGATCAAGGACGAATGCCGGCTCTGGACCCTCATGCCCAGAAACCGCGAACAGATCTTCGCCTCGGCGCTGCTGCGCAATCCAAGCGTCAAGCTCATCACCCTGGTGGGCAAGGCCGGTACCGGGAAGACCCTTCTGGCCATGGCCGCGGGGCTGGACCAGGTCCTGGAGCCCAAGCGGCGGCTCTACCGCAAGATCGTGGTCATGCGGCCCATGGTGTCGGTGGGGAAGGAGATGGGTTGGCTCCCCGGCGACGTGAACGAGAAGATCCACCCCTGGATGAAGCCCATCTTCGACAACGTCCAATTCCTGCTCGGCGACGAGCGCAAGGACAAGGAGAAGAGCGAGAACGGGCACCAGACCCTCCGCCTGCAGCAGCTTTTGGAGCAGGGCGTGATCGAGCTCGAGGCGCTCTCCTTCATCCGCGGCCGGTCCATCAACGACGCGTTCATCGTGATCGACGAGGCGCAGAACCTGACCCCCCACGAGATCAAGACGCTCATGACCCGGGCGGCGGGCAAGTCCAAGGTGGTGCTGACCGGAGATCTCCAGCAGATCGACACGCCCTACCTGGACGCGCACTCTTCCGGTCTCACCCACGTGGTCAAGAAGTTCGGCGAACATCCCATCGCCGGGCACGTCACGCTGGTGAAGGGCGAGCGATCGGAACTCGCGGAACTGGCCGCCGACATGCTTTGAGCCGCGACGTCGCGGTGGTGGTGGTGGGGGACGAGATCCTCCAGGGACGCCGCTCGGAAGCGAACGCGGCGTGGCTCGCCCGGGAGCTGTTCGCCATGGGGGTGCCTCTGGCCGAAGTGCGGGTGGTGTCCGACACGCCCGGCGCGCTGGTGTCCGCGATTTCCCAACTGCGGGAGCCCGGCCGGACCTTGATCTGCACCGGGGGATTGGGCCCCACGCGCGACGACCGCACGCGCGACGAGGCCGCCCGGGCCTTCGGACGGAAATTGGTGCGTTCCGAAGAGGCGTTGGCGCAGGTCGCGGCCCGCTACGCCACCTTCGGACGCCCGTTGGATCCTTCGTCGTACCTCCAGGCCGACATCCCGGAAGGGGCTCGAGTGGTACCCAACCCGGCGGGATCGGCCCCGGCGTTCCTGGTGGAATCGGACGATCCCATCGACGGAGCTCGGGACAAGTTCCGCCTGATCTGCCTTCCGGGAGTCCCGCGCGAGATGCGCACGATCTTCGACGCCTCCCTGCGCGGGGAGCTCGCCGGGCTCGCCGATCCTCCCGGGCTCGCGCGGCTGTTCACGCATGGCTTGGGCGAATCCGAGCAGGAGAGCCGCATGCGGGACCTGGACCTGGGCGAGGCCGAGTTCTGCTCGCTGCCGGGACCCTTCGGCGTGGAGATCCAGGTCCTGGCCCGCGGACCACGCGAAGGCCGGCAGGAACGCGCCCAGGCGCTCCTCGGAAAGATCGCCGCCCATCTGGGTGACGCCGTGATCCAGCCGCCGGGAGCCACCTTGCACCAAGCGCTGCTGCAAGGACTGCGCGAACGCGGATGGAAGCTCGCCTTCGCGGAATCCTGCACGGCTGGCCTCGCCTGCGCCGAATTCGCCGCCGAGCCCGGGGTCTCCGAGGTCCTCCGGGGCGGAGTGGTCTCCTACTCCAACCTCCTCAAGCGGTCGTTGCTGGGCGTGTCCGAAGGCACGCTCTTCGAACACGGCGCCGTGAGCCGCGAAACGGCGCTGGAAATGGCCCGGGGCGCCTCCCACCTCGCGGGAGACAACGGGTTCGGACTCTCCGTCACCGGCATCGCCGGGCCCGACGGTGGCACCCCGGACAAGCCGGTGGGACTGGTGTGGATCGCCGCCAGCGGTCCCGCTGGGGAAACGG
>JGI12269J14319_10002738_pt1 | contig 16803 bp, 20 predicted proteins | sample PeaSoiSIISIP2007_FD_14319 | JGI IMG/M metagenome (IMG submission 14319) | reverse complement strand
GGAGGGCTACGCACAATCGCTCTCGGCGGGCGGCCACGCCTATGTTCTCGAGGAGCATCATCCGACCCTGCGCGCGCTCGCCTATGCCGAGGAGCGCGACCCCCAACGCTTCTGGACGAAGCTCACTCGCGCGAAAGCGATCCGGCCGCCGGGCGCGCTGGCAAGCCGGCTCAGGCGCGACCTGCCGACGGGGAGCACGCAGATCCGCTTCGTGCCGCGGGTCGCCGGGCTCGGCAGCCTTGGGCATCCCCGCTACGTCGCGCTCGCGGGGTACCACGGCAGCTGGCTCGCCCGCGAAGCCAAGGCCCTGCTGCCGTCGGCCGCGGCTTGGGTCGCCAAGGCGGCGCGGCCCACGATCCTCTCGGGCCAGCTCATGAGCCGGGCGGTGCGCGCGCCCGACCCGTTCGTCACGCTCGAGAGCGGCTGGCTGCTGCGCCGGATCGGGCCACATTGCTCGCGGATCGAGCTCGCGGATTTCCCGAAGCGCAGCGACGAGCTGCGCATTCTCCGCGCGATGGGACGCGAGACCGCCAACGTGCACCTCGCCACCCCCGGGACGATCCCGGCAGTCAGGCGCGATCTCAAGAAACGCGGCGCCACATGGCTCCGCTCGGCGGCCCGGACCATGGCGGACGCGGTGCTCACGGACTGGAAAGACTGGCGCCGGGCCTTCTGATGGCAACAAGGCTCCGGTAAACTTCGCGCTGGCAGTGCGCCATCGAGGGACGGCGCAGAACTTTGGGGGCATCCGTGCGAGACCGTAACCTGACCGCCGGCGCCGTGCTTGGCGCCATCGCGATCATTTGTGCCGGCGCGGCGCGCGCCGAGACGCCGATCGAGCGCGGCACCTACCTCATGCGCAGCATCGTCGCCTGTGGCAACTGCCATACGCCCAAGGGACACGACCTCAAGCCGCTGGCCGATCAGGAGCTCGCGGGCGGCTTCGTTATCGATGCGCCCGTCTTTCATGCGGTCGCGCCGAACATCACGCCGGATCGGGAGACCGGCATCGGCGGATAGACGGATGAGCAGATCGTCGACGCCATCCGCAACGGCAAGCGGCCGGACGGCACGATCATCGGTCCGCCCATGCCCATCGCGTTCTACCGCGGCATGTCCGATGGCGACGTGCGGGCGATCGTGGCTTACCTCCGCGCGGTGAAGCCGATCAGCAACAAGGTCGAGAAATCGACCTACAAGATTCCGCTGCCGCCGTCTTATGGGCCGGCGGTGACCGACATCGCCGAGGTGCCGCGCGGGGACAAGCTCGCCTACGGTCACTACCTCGCGAGCGGGCTCGGCCACTGCCTCGACTGCCACACGCCGCTGCTTCCGACCGGACAGAACGACATGGGGCGCCTCGGCGCGGGTGGCAACGATCTTCCGGGACCTGGAAGCACGGTCGTGACATCCTCGAACCTGACGCCCGGCAATCCCAAGGGCATCGCCGGCTGGAGCGACGATCAGGTAAAGGCAGCGATCCGCACGGGGCGGCGGCCCGACGGCAATCCGCTGGTGGGGCCGATGGCCTTCGGCTGGTACCAGAACATCGGCGATGCCGACCTCGACGCGCTCGTCGCCTATCTGCGCACGCTCAAGCCCGTGAAGGCGGATTAGAGATCCCGCCGGTGCGGTTGACAGCCCCGCTGGACCGCGGGCTTGCGGATGGTGCGCCGCGCCGCCGAGGCCGCAAGCAGCGCGCCTAGTCCCAGCATTGAGGCCGTCATCGCCGTGAAATCGCCGAGCGCCACGCCCGCCACCGTGCCGAGCGCCGGCCATGACCCAGCGCGTGGGAGATCACCAGCGAAGGCGAGCCAATGGTCGAATGGCATCAGCTTTCCCTCTTTGCTCCCGCGCTAATACAGCATTGCCGTCGCCAGCACCGCCATGGTGACGCGCGCAATGCAGACGAGCTTGTCGCGCTCGTCGGTGATGCGGATTTCCCAGACGTGGGTGGTGCGGCCCAAATGGACCGGCCTCGCAATTCCGGTAACCGTGCCGCCCGACACCGGGCGGAGATGGTTCGCGTTGATCTCAAGACCGACGCAATGGTGCTTGCTGCTGTCGACACAGAAAGCCGCACCCCAAGACGCGAGCGTCTCCGCGAGCGTCACGGACGCGCCGCCATGCAGTACGCCCGCAGGCTGCCTTGTGCGGTGGTCGACGGGCATGCGCGCTTTCAAGTAATCGTCGCCGGCCTCGATTACCTCGATGCCGAGATGGCCGATCATCGACTGCGCCGCGCGCTCGCGGGCATAGTCGAGCGGGAATTTGTCGAACCAGATCGCCATCCGGCTGCCCTCCTGCGCGCTCAACCCTGGTCCGGCGGCACGGGCCTGGGCTTGCGATCCTCGCCGATCGCGACGTAGGTGAACGTACCTTCGGTCACCCGGACGCTCTCGCGGGTGCGATGGCGGCGCACCCAGCTCTCGATGTGGATGGTGATGGAGGTGCGGCCGATCTTGACGATGGTGCCGTAGCAACTCACCTCGTCCCCGATGAAGACCGGCAAATGAAAGGTCATGCCCGTGACGGCCACGGTCGCCACGCGGCCGCGCGCCCGCTGGACCGCAAGGCTACCGCCCGCGAGGTCCATTTGCGAGAGCACCCAGCCGCCGAAGATATCGCCGTTGGCGTTGGCATCGGCGGGCATGGCGATGGTGCGCAGCGCCGGCTCGCGGGCCGGCGGTTCCGGCGCCTCGGGGATGCTCATGGGGTGGCTTGTCTGTCCCTACAATCTATTGTGTGAGTTGATACAATACCCTACAGCATCCTGCTTGCGGCGGCTTCCGTCCGCTCCTTATACTCCCGCCCGCCATGGCTGACCTCTTCGATTCCGCAGCGCGCAAATCCGGCTCGGGCTACTCCGCCAAGGACATTGAGGTCCTCGAGGGCTTGGAGCCCGTGCGCCGGCGGCCGGGCATGTACATCGGCGGCACCGACGAGCGCGCGCTCCATCACCTCGTGGCGGAGGTGCTGGACAATGCCATGGACGAAGCGGTCGCGGGCCACGCGAGCCGGATCGAGGTCGAGCTCCACGCCGACGGCAGCATCACGGTCACCGACAACGGCCGCGGTATTCCGGTCGATCCCCATCCGAAATTTCCGAAGACCTCGGCGCTGCAGGTGATCCTCACCACGCTGCACTCCGGCGGCAAGTTCGGCGGCGACGCCTACAAGACCTCGGGCGGCCTGCACGGCGTCGGCATTTCCGTGGTGAACGCGCTCTCGGACGAGCTCACCGTCGAGGTCGCCCGCGACCGGCATCTCTACGTGCAGGAATACAGCCGCGGCAAACCCAAGACCAAGCTCAAGGACAAGGGCGCGGTCTCGAACCGGCGCGGTACCACCATCCGGTTTCATCCGGACGCGCAGATCTTCGGCGAGAGCGCGCGCTTCAAGCCGGCGCAAGTCTATCGCTTGGCGCGCTCCAAAGCCTATCTATTCCGCGGCGTCGAGATCCGCTGGGTCTGCGACAAGGCGGTCCCGCGCCCGGCCGAGGTGCCGCAGGAGGAACGACTGCATTTCCCTGGCGGGCTCGGCGACTTCCTCGCCGCATCCATCAATGGCCGCGCCACCATCACGCCGAAACCCTTCGCGGGCGATGCGGAGTTCGGCCGCGACGGCCGCGTCGAATGGGCGATCCACTGGTGCCCAGAGGAAGACGGGTTCTGCCACTCCTATTGCAACACCATCGCCACCGACGAGGGCGGCACGCACGAGCAGGGCCTGCGCAGCGCGCTCACCCGGAGCCTCAAATCCCACGGCGAGCTCATCGGCAACCGCCGCGCCGCGCAGATCACCGCCGAGGACGTCATGGAGAGCGCGGCGGTGCTGCTGTCGCTCTTCATCCGCGAGCCGCAATTCCAGGGCCAGACCAAGGAGCGCCTCTCGTCGCCCGAGGCTCTGCGGCTGGTGGACGGCGCCCTCAAGGACCACTTCGACCACTGGCTGACCGCGGACCCCGATGGCGCGCGCCAACTTCTCGATTTCGTCATCGAGCGCGCGGAGGATCGCCAGCGCAAGCGCCAGCAGAAGGAGCTCGAGCGCAAGAGCGCCACGCGCAAGCTGCGGCTTCCGGGCAAGCTCGCGGATTGCAGCCGCGGCGACGCGCGCGGCACCGAGATCTTCCTGGTCGAGGGCGACAGCGCCGGCGGCTCGGCGAAGCAAGCGCGCGACCGCGAGACCCAGGCGATCCTGCCGCTCCGCGGCAAGATCCTGAACGTCGCCAGCGCATCGGCCGACCGGCTCCGTCAGAACCAGGAACTCTCCGATCTGATCCTGGCGCTCGGCTGCGGCAGCGGCGAGCGGTACGACGAAACGAAGCTTCGCTACGAGCGCGTCATCATCATGACCGACGCCGACGTCGACGGCGCGCACATCGCCTCGCTGCTGATGACCTTCTTCTTCCGCGAGACGCCGAAGCTGGTCGAGCGCGGGCGGCTCTTCCTGGCGCTGCCGCCGCTCTACCGCCTGACCCAGGGCGGCGAGACCGCTTACGCCCGCGACGACGCGCACAAGGATGCGCTGCTCAAGACCGTGTTCAAATCCGCCAAGGGCAAGGTCGAGCTCAGCCGCTTCAAGGGCCTCGGCGAGATGCCCTCCAAGCAGCTCCGCGACACCACCATGGATCCGAAACTGCGCACGCTGCTCCGCGTGACGCTACCCGACCAGACGGAGCGCGGCGATTACAAGAAGACCGTGAAGCTGGTCGAGAGCCTGATGGGCCGCAAGCCGGAGCTGCGCTTCGACTTCATCCAGAAGAATGCGAAGTTCGTGCGCGATCTCGATGTCTAAGAAACAAGCAGCGCCATAGCTGCATTGAAATTCCGCAGGGAAACCGACACGGTCAATCTGCATAGTGACTCGCGTTATCCGCGCCCAGAGTCTCGGTCGCATCAACGCACGCACGGAAACGCCACGCGAAGCACAGAACCTGCTCACGGGTTGCCTCACACAATCGACACATCGAGGCGGTTGCGATCTCACGCATTTGAGTGATTTCATTCGCGCGGCAGGTGTTCCGCGAAAGGCGATTCGCAGCGGCAGCCTCGGACCTCATTGCGGAGGCTCGGCTGTCCCGCGCTCGATCCGCTGCGCGATTTTCGTCCTTTATCCGGGGGCACCTGTGAAAGCCCGAACGGTCAACCCGATCTCCTCTTGGGAGCGCGATGAAGGCTCTCGTCATCAGCTCGAGCTTTCCCTATCCCATCGACCTCGGGCGCAAGGTCGTGATGGCGGGCTATCTCGAGTTCCTGTGCAGGGAGATCGGACCGGAGAACGTGACGTACGCGACCGCCGATACCGGCTGCGCGGAGCCGCCGATCGGTTTTCGCGTGGTCCAGCTGCCGATCGCGCATCCGTTCCGGCGCATGGCGACCGTCGCGTGGCAAGGCGCTCTCGCGCAGCGGAAGCCCATGCAAGAGGCGATGTTCAGCAATCCGCAAGCTCTCGACATCATCGCGGAGCTGGTGTCAACCGAGCGTCCGGACGTGCTGTTGGTCGACACGGTTCGCATGGCGCAATACGCGGAGCCCGCCGCGGAGCGCGTCAGGCGTCGCGTCATGCATCTCGACGACCTCTATTCCCTCCGATACCGGCGGATCCTGGATCTGCTTAGGCATCATCCGCAGCTGCGGCTCGACGCGGTCGGGTCTTTCGCGCGCTTCTTGCCGCCGCCGCTCGCGCGCATGGCGCGGGCGGGACAGAAAGAGCTCCTGCTGCTGGAGAGCGGGCTGCTGCGCCGGCGCGAAATCTGGGCCGCCAAGGTGTTCGATCGCGCGCTCCTGCTCAATGACGAGGAAACCCGAATGCTCGCGCATTCGTCGGGATCCGACCGCGTGGAGACCATCAGGCCTTTGATAAAGCGCCCGGCGCGTCGAGCGAGACGATACTCAGTGGAGCCGGAGTTCCTGTTCCTGGGCAGCTTCACGCTGCCCGCGAACGTGCACTCGCTATCGGCGTTTCTCGACGCCTTGCCCGCGGTCTTCGAGCGGATCCCAACCGCGAAGATCGTGGTCGTGGGCAAGAACACTCATAATGGCATCCGCGAGAAGGCCCGTCGGTACGGCGACTGCGTGCGCTTTCTCGACTATGTCGCCGATATCTCCGAGGTGATGTCGACGGCGTCCGCCATGGTGGCACCGATTTCGTTCGGCACCGGCATCAAGATGAAGGTGCTGGACGCGCTGGCCCACGGTCTGCCGCTGGTATCCACAAGCGCCGGCATCGACGGCACCGGCATCACGCCAGGCCGAGAGGCCCTGGTCTCGGACGATCTCGGGGAGTATCCGGAGCTGCTCTCGGCGGTGCTAGACCCCGGCGTGAACGACCGGATGTCGGAGGCGTGCCTCGATCTCTACGAATCCGATTACTCGCCCGAGGCGGTCGCGCAACAATACCGGCAAGTCTTCATGAGTTGAGCCTGTGCATTCAGGCCGCGAGGAACTCGAGAAGGTACCGGGTCACCTCCTCCGGGGCGTCCTCCATCAGAAAGTGGCCGGCATTCTCGATCAGTCGCACATCCGCGTTCTTGATGTAACGCTGCAGCCGGGCGGCCTGATCGACGGGGATCCAGGTGTCCTTGGTGCCCCAGATGATCCGCACGGGCACGTCGAGCGGCTCGAGCTGCGCTTCAAGCCTGGCGATGGAGTCGTCGCTGAGCTGCGCCACGCGGTTGTACCAGAGCGCCTGGCCTTCCGCGCCACGCCAAGGCTTCATGTAGGCCGCCGCCGCGGCCTCGCTCATGGGCTTGAACGTCGTGGAGGCGATCCGGGCGCGCGCGATCAGCTCGTAAAGATTCACGGGCATGGTGCGGTAGGCGTCGAGGTATTTCTGCGCATGCTGCGTCGCCGCACTGACGCACGGCAGCATCATGGCGGCGCTGATCAAGGCGATGCGCTCGAAGCGGCTGCCCTCGAAATAGTAAGCCATCATGCCGTAGCCGCAGCCGATATCGTGCAGCACCGCGGCGGGCCGCTTCAGGTCCCAGTAGAGCAGAAGGTCGTGCAGGACGCGCGACTGCAGGGCATCGCCGACGTCCATGCCGTCCCGCCGCTCCGACTGCCCCTGGCCCGGCAGGTCGTAGACGAACACGCGATGCGAGCGCGCGAGCGCCGGCGCGACGGCGCGCCAAATGTAGGAATTGCTGGGAAAGCCGTGCACCAGCACCACTGGCGGGCCGTCGCCGAGCACGTCGTAGGCGATCTCGACGCCCCGCACGCGTGCGCGCTTGCTCAATTGCCACTCGGACAAGGCAGCCTCCCTCGCCAGCGCCTCACCCTAGCGCCGGTACTTGCCGGATACAACCACCAAAAGCTATTTTACTGGTGTGACAGCGACTGCCCACCGACTCGCTGGTCACGCGAGGCGCAGCCTTCCGAACGGCACCACCTTGTTGTCGATGTCGTGCCCGATGTCCGCCGGGCCGAGATAGGGAATGCCGGACGCATCGCACCAGTGCCGGACCACCTGCTCCGCGGTCTGGCCGAAATCGGGCTCGTTCGGAGGTATGGCGCTGCAGCGGCCGAGCCGGATGCCGGCAACGCGGCGGATGGCGGGATTGCCGGTGATGTGCAAGAGCGCACGGTCGATCCGATACATGTGCTCAGAGACTTCCTCGAGCATCAGCACGTGTCCGCTGAGGTCCGGCTGCCACGGCGTGCCGATGAGATGGCTCAGCACGGTGATGTTGAAAGCCGCCGTGAGGCCAGCCGCCGAGACCGTCCGCTCCAGCGCGCTCGGCGCGCGGTCGACCAGAAAGGCAAGCGCCCGCTTGACCGCGGCCTCGCCGCCCTCGCGCTTGAGATCCGCGGACATCGGGCCGTGCGCGAGCCCGTCGAAGCCTCGCGTGTAGAGCGCCCCCAGCAGCGCGCCCGCATCGCTGTAGCCGAGATAGGTCTTGCCGCTCGCGGCCGGCGTCAATCCCGCGAGGACCCGCTCGGTCAGGCGGCCCGAGCCGTAGCCACCGCGGGCGAACCACAGCGCGTCGATGCTCTCGTCGTTCGCGACCTCGAGAAAGGCCTGTGCCCGTGTCTCGTCATCACCGGCGAAATGCCCGGAAGACATGAAGCATTGCGGATGAAATCGAAGCTCCGGCGGGCGATCGGGATAGAGCGAGCGCGCGAGCTCGATCGTCTTCTCGGCGAGGGCGGGCTCGAGTCGCGACGCCGGGGCGACGATCCCAATGGTAATACCGCCCGGCCGCATCCCCGATTTCCTTGTGGCCTCACCCCCGGCGATTGTACCGTCCAGGCATGGAGCGGGGGACAGCTTATTTCTTCTGCGGCATCGGCGGGAGCGGGATGCTGCCGCTGGCGCTCATCCTACAGGCCAAGGGGCACTCGGTCTCCGGCTCCGACCGCGCGCTCGATCAGGGCCGCACGGCGCAGAAGTTCGATTTCTTGCGCGCGCGCGGCATGCCGCTCTTCCCGCAGGACGGCAGCGGGATCACCCGTCCGAATCTGACGGTCGTGACCTCCGCCGCGATCGAGGAGACCGTGCCCGATGTGCAGGCGGCGCGCCGGATCGGCGCCCGCCTGATCAGCAGGGCGACGCTGCTGGCGCAGATATTCAACGCCGCGGGTCTCGGCATCGGCGTCGCCGGCACCTCCGGCAAGTCCACCACCACCGGCATGCTCGGCTGGGTTCTGCATCGGTTGGGACGACAGCCCACCATCATGAATGGCGCTGTCATGAAGAACTTCATCACGCCCGACGTGCCGTTCGCCAGCGCCGTGGTCGGCAGCGGCGAGATCTTCGTCAGCGAGGTCGACGAGAGCGACGGCTCGGTGGTCCTCTACAACCCGCGTATCGCCGTGCTGAACAACATCTCCGTCGATCACAAATCGCTCGCCGAGCTGCGCACGCTGTTTCGCGACTTCGTGGCCAAATCGGCGACCGCTGTCATCAACCGGGACAACGACGAGACCGCCGCGCTCGCCGCGGACCTGCCGGCGAGCAAAGTCATCTCGTACAGCCTCCGGGACGCCCAAGCCGACTTGCTCGGGACCGGCGTCGCGCCGGCGCCCGATGGCATATCCTTCCGAGCGACCGAGCGCGGCGTGGGCCCCGCGATACCGGTGCGGCTCCGCGTGCCCGGGCGACACAATGTCGCAAACGCGCTGGCGGCCCTCGCCGCCGCGCGCGCAACGGGCGTGAGCCTTGCCGACGCCGCGGAGGCCCTTCAGGCCTTCACGGGCATCCGCCGCCGACTCGAGGTGGTCGGCACCGCGAACGGCATTACGGTGATCGACGACTTCGCCCACAATCCCGACAAGATCGCGGCGACTCTCGCCACGCTGCACGATTTTCCCGGCCGTCTGCTGGTCCTGTTCCAGCCTCATGGCTACGGGCCGTTGCGGCAGATGAAGGACGCCTTCATCGAGGGATTCGCGCACGATCTTCGCGCCGGCGATATCCTGGTCATGCCCGATCCCGTCTATTTCGGCGGCACGACCAATCGCAGCGTGAGCAGCCGCGACGTGATCGCCGCCGTTCAAGCTCGGGGCCACGCGGCCTATTTCTTCGCGGAGCGGCCCGCCTGCGGCGAGAAGATCGTGGAACTCGCGCGCCCCGGGGACCGCATCGTGGTCATGGGCGCTCGCGACGATACCCTCGCGCAATTCGCCGCCGATCTGCTCGCTAGGCTCAAGGCGCCCGTCGACGATTTGAGCGAGCGCCGCTTGCGGTCGTTCTCCTGAGGATCGGCCCTTTTACCGCCGAAGCGCAGGCGCTTTCAGCGGCCGGCGGTCGCGTGATCGGCGGGTACCCGCGCTTGCCGTGCCGGGCATCCCTCCGTCCTATTGTCGGGACTGCTCTTTTCTAGCAGTTGTGCGCGTTGCTCGAGCTCGCCGGCATAGGCGAGCAGCGCCGAGGCCACCGAGTTGTCGATCGTCTGCCGCGCCAGCCGAATGCAGCGCTGCGCCTCGTCGCGCATCTCTTCGGGCGTCTTCATGGTAGCCTCCTGCGGGCATTCGATTAATCTTGTTTATCCGGATATGACCGAGTCTGCGTTGACGTGGGTCAATCGCAGCGTTTAAAAGTTGGCTGCCGCGCCGTCGGCCAAGCGCGATCCTGGAGCACATGCCGGTCAAGAAGGTCTACGTGAACGATATACTGATCGGCCAGGCCTCGACCTGGGCCGAGGTCTATCGTCTCTTGGGGACTCTGGGCGTGCATTTCATGGGCAGGCCCGGCGCCGCCGAGGGCCCGAGCGCATTCTATTTGAGCGGGGCCGTTTCGCGGCCCGTCGAGCAGCTGGTGCGGTCGGCCGACGAGACCGCCTGATCGCGGCCTCAAGGCGACGCCACGACCTCTCGGCGTCGACGCCGGAGCGTCCAGAATTCGGTCCCAGTGACCACCAATCCGCTCAGCAGGATCAGCCCCGCTCCGGCGAACACCGCGATGTCCGGTATGTCACCCCAGATCGCCAGCCCGAACAGGAAGGCCCAGACCAACGAGGAGAAGCTGATGGGCGCCACGACGCTCGCGGGCGCCAATCGGATGGCCTCGGTCGACATGAACTGGCCGCCCATGCCGAAGCAGCCGACCAGCAGCATCAAGGCCAGCTGCGGCCAGCTTGGGGTCTGCCAGAGCCACGGCAGCAATGCGCCGCAGACCACCAGGATGGTCAGATTCGAGACGAACATGACCACCGGCGTCGAGGCCGTCGCCACGACCTGGCGGATCAGGATCGACGTATAGGCCCAGAGCGCCGCCGCCGTGAGCGCCAGGAGGATCGGCACAGGCTGATGCAAATGCGTCGGACGGCAGGCGACGATGACGCCCACAAAGCCGATGCCGACGCTCGCCCAGCGCGACCACGGCACCTGCTCCTTCAGGATGAGCGGCGCCAGCGCCGCGACCAGCAGCGGCGATGAGAAATAGATCGTGACGAGCTCGGCGAGTTGCAGATAGCGCGCGGCCGTATAGTAGAACGCCCAGGCGATCACGATGACGACCGAGCGCACCAGCAGCCGGAACCGCATCGGCGAAGCGAGCGCCCGCGGCGCCAGATCGGGCCCGAAGACGCAGAGGCAGAACGGCACCACAAAGACGCTCCGCATGAACAGGATTTCCGGCACCGAGAAGTCCATGGCGAGCCACTTGATCGTGGCGTCCTGGACCGAGAACAGGAAATAGCCCGCGACCGAAAACCCGATGCCCCGGATGACCGAGGCCTCGGCCGTGGATTTCAAGATCGCCGTCACCGCCCTTCAATCATGGCGCTGGGCCGCACCGCGGACCTTCGCCCTGCCCTCACCCCCGCTTCACGTTCCAGAAGACGGGATTGCCGGAGATGATCCCGCTCAAGGTCCCCTGATAGGCCGTCGGCACGAAGTATTGCCCGAGGGGGATGTAGGGCACATCCTGGAAAGCCTGGAGCTGCATCTCCTCGGCGATCTTCTTCTGCCCCGCGAGGTCGGGCGCTTGGAGCCACTGCGTGCGCAGCTCCTCGAGCTTGGGCGAGGTCGGCCAACCCACGGTCGCATCCTTGCCGTTACCGCGGAGGAACACGTGGCCCGCGGGATTCATGTGGTCGATGCCGCTCCAGGAGGTGTGATAGATACTCCAACCACCCTGCCCCACCGGCTCCTTCTTGGCGCGTCGCTGCACCAGTGTCGCCCAGTCCATCGCCTGGTAGTCGACGTTCATTCCCAGCTGCTTCAGCGTGTCGCTGGTGATGTCGGCGAGCGCCTTGGCGCTGGCGATGTCGGTCGGCCCGAGGACCACGATCTTCTCGCCCTTGTAGCCCGCGGCTCCGACCGCCCGCTTCACCGCCTCGAGATCGCGCAGGCTGGTGAGCGCGTCCATGCCGGCATCGCTTGCCATCGGGGTGCCTGGGCAGAAATAGCCGCACTTGTCCTTCCAGAGCTTGGCGTCCGTGCCGACCATGCCGATCATGTAATCGGACTGGTTGACCGCTCCCAGCAGGGCGCGCCGCAGCGCCGCGTTGTCGAAGGGCGGATTGAGGTGGTTGAAGCGCATGGTCGCGATCAAGCCGGCGGGGTCGATGCTCTCGACCTTGAGCGTCTGGCTCTTCTGCAGGATCGGCAGGAGGTCGGCGTTGGGCACCAGCCACCAGTCCACCTCGCCCTTCTGCAGCGCGGCCGTCACCGTGCCGCCATCCGGAATGATCCGCCATTCGATGCGGTCGAAATTCGCGATCTTCGGGCCGGCGGTGCCGCTCGCCGTGCCCTCCGCGCGCGGCACGTAATCGGCGAAGCGCTCCCACACCACCCGCGAGCCCGGCACGCGCTCGTCGGGCTTGTAGCGGAAGGGGCCGCTGCCGACCATCTCCGAGACTTGCTGATTGGGATCGGTCGAGGCCAGCCGCTCCGGCATGATCGCGCAGATATTGGGCGGCGTCTTGCCCAGCGCGTCCGGCAGCAGCGGGAAGGCGCGCTTCATCCGGAACACGATCGTCTTGTCGTCGGCGGCGGAGATCTCGTCGGTCGCGGCCATCAGCGCTTGCCCGTAGGAATCGCGGGCGCCCCAGCGCTTCACGCTGGCGACGCAGTCGCGCGCGAGGACGGGCGTGCCGTCGTGGAACTTGAGGCCCGGGCGAAGCGTCAGCATCCAGCGCTTGCCGTCCTCCTCGGCGCCGAAGCGCTCCAGCATCTGCGGCTGCGCCTTGTAGCTGCTGTCGATGCCGAAGAGGGTATCGAACACGAGGAAAGCGTGGTCCCGCGTCTGGTAGGTGGTGGTCCAGATAGGATCCAGCACCGAGAGATCCGCCTGCGGTACGACGGTCAGCACGCGCTCGGATTGCGCGCGCGCGATCGCCGGCATCGCCAAACTCGCCGCGGTTGCCGCCAGAAACTGCCGCCGGTTCATGAGATCCCCCTCACGATATGCTCGCGGCGCATCTTAGCGAATGCCGTCCGCGAGAACAGCTGCACCGCATGCCCGGGTTTTGTGCCGCACCCTCCCGTTGCATCCCGCTCGCGCCCGCATCACGATCGAGTGGCGTCAGCAAGGGAGGCCGCCATGCCCGCCATTCGCATCGACCGAGGCAAGCCGCTCGCGGCGGAGCCGCGCAAGGGACACAACCGCTACCACCCCGACATCGAGCCCGCGCTGGAGGTCGGTGTGGGCGAGGAGGTGGTACTGGAATGCCGCGACGCCCTCGACGGCCAGATCTCGCCCGCAACGACCGTGGCCGACCTCGCGAAGGTCAACGCGGGCGCCGTGCATCCCTTGACCGGACCGGTCTACGTCAAGGGCGCCGAGCCCGGCGACATGCTGGAGATCGAATTCGTCGACATCGTCGCCGAGCGAACCGCCTTCAGCGCGATCATCCCGGGCCTCGGCTTCCTGCGCGACGTCATGACCGAGCCCTTCCTGGTGCACTGGAGCCTTCGCGACGGTTGGGCGACGTCGGAGCAGATCCCGGGCGTGCGAATTCCCGGCGCGCCCTTCATGGGCGTCTCCGCGGTGGCGCCCTCGGCGGCAAAGCTCGCGGAATGGACCGCGCGCGAGCAAAGGGTCATCGACAAGGGCGGCATGGCGCTGCCGCCGGACCCGTCGGGCGCGGTTCCGGTCTCCGGCCCCTGCGCGCTCCACGGCCTCCGGACCCTGCCGCCGCGGGAAAACGGCGGCAACTTCGACGTCAAGCAGCTCACCAAGGGCGCCAAGCTCATGCTGCCCGTGTTCAAGACGGGCGCCTTGTTTTCGACCGGCGATGGACACTACGCGCAGGGCGACGGCGAGGTCTGCGTCACCGCGGTCGAGATGGGCGCCACCGCGGTGGTCCGCTTCCAGCTGCACAAGGGCCTCGCCAACCGTCGGAAATTCGCGGGACCGGTGTTTTCCCGCCAGGGCTATTTCGCCGATCCACGGTTCGCCGCGCCCGAGCGCTGCCTCGGCGTCATGGGCATGCCGATCAATGCCGCGGGCGAGATCGAGGCGGAGAACCTGACGCTCGCTTGCCGCAACGCGGTTCTCAACATGATGGAGCTATTGCAGGAGCGCGGCTTCAGCCGCCAGCAGGCCTACGTCATCTGCAGCGTCGCCGTCGACCTGCGGATCTCCAACGTGGTCGACGTGCCCAACTACGTGGTCTCGGCGCTGCTGCCGGAAGCCATATTCGACGGCGCCTGAAGCGCCTCTCGCCGTCAGGCGTCCCGCCCCATGCCGCGCATGGCAAGAGCCAGGAAAACGAGAATGACGCCCAGGATGAACAGCACGTGGTAGACAGGCTCTTCCATGACCGCGCCCCAGATGCTTCCCCAGCCCAGCCAGTCGAACAGCCGCCCAACCCCAAAATCGACGCCGACGTAGTGAGAGAGAAACGCGCCCGTGCGCAGAGGCGCCCAGGAATCGCCCTGCATCGAATGAAGAAAGGTGAGCCCCAGCGACATCGCACTGCCGAACAACGTCAGGATGCCGACCAGGATCATGAACCCCGAGAACGCGCCCATGGGCCTTTCTGACTTCGAGCTATGCTCTCACACCCGAGTCGGGCGTGCGACTCCAGCCCTCACGATCATGTTACCACGGCTGCGGGCTCGGCCGAATGGCCATAGAATGGCATTCGTCGCGCGCATCCGCACTCCGCTTTGCGTTAGAGTCGATTGCATCCAGCTCTATGCATTCGACAACGCCAGGGATCCCCAGCGTGTTCCAACTCAGCCGGATTGGGACCGGCTCTAATCGCCGGGGCGGAAGATGACGATCCGTACGCGGCGATTGCGGGGGTTCTTCACCTGATCGCCGGTGAGCACTTCCGGCTCCATCTTGCCGCGGCCCTCGGTCTTGATCGCCGATGGATCGATGCCCTCTCGCACCAACTCGTCACGGACCGCATCGGCGCGCCGTATGGAGAGGCGGTCCTGACCCTCCGTCGATCCCACGGTGTCGGCATAGCCGATCACTTTGACGTGGGAGAAATTACCCTTGTCGATGGTCCGCCGGATGGCGTCCGTCGCATGATTGATGACAGGGCGCGCGACCGCAGAGAGCTTGGCGCTTGCGAAATCGAAGTAGAGCACGAACTGCTCCGGCGGCTCCCCCGGCGACTTGCTTTGAGCGCGGGCATCCGTGGCAGCGGCCGCGACCAGAAATGCGCCGACCATTCCGAAGACGAGAACCCGCCGGCGCGGCAACCCAAGCGCGCCCCGATCACACCCACCCCATGCACCCATGATGTCGCGTTCCCCCTGATCGATCTGCCCGGAGCATCCCAGGACTCCGCCGCGAGATCAACCGTTTGACGGGCGAAGCACCGCTCCGCGCTGCCGTGATTTGTCGCCCCGATCGCGCCCTCGACGAGCCCTATTTCTCCGCCAGCAGGGCACCGGCGATCGTCGCCCACTCCGCCTCGAGCGAGGTGCTGGCCACCGGTCGACCGGCCCGGCGATACCAATGGCCGGCGTTCGAGAGGTCGCCCTCCTTCCGGTGGAGATAGGCGTGCACCCATGTACCGGCCGGGCTCTCCTCGTCCTGCTGAGCGCAGGCATGGGCCTTGTCCCAATCGCCCTTCGCGTCCCACCAGAGCGCGCGGAGCGCATGGCTCAGCTCCGGAGGCTCTTCCTTCGCGAGGGTCTGCTTGAACGCCTCGATACTCATACGGGAATTCTGAACCGTCTCGACAGGTGACGCCAGAGGCAATGGTTGGCTTGTGCTGCCGCGGAGAGGCATGGGATCCATGCGCGCGGCCCGTCTCGATTTTGCCTACCGGGTATGATTGAGTTGCGTCGCTGGCCTCGCGCCCAGCGAGGCGGTTAAGGGGGGCGTTGCGTCCAATGACCGCGAAGGGTTGCGGAACGCTATTTCTCGCGGCCGTGCTATTGCTCGCAGGGGCTGCCGCGCGCGCGGACGACAGCGCTCCAATCCTGGGTAAGTGGGTGATCTCGGGTTATCGGCTGGCGCCATGGTCGCGCCCGGAAGATGCCCCCCAGCTCAATGCCGATGCGAAGAAGCTGTTCAAGCTCCAGGTCACCTACAGCGCGAAAGCTATCGCCGCCAAGAACTCCACGATCGCGTGCAAGAACGCGCACTACGAGAAGAGCGACTTCCCTTACAGCGACCTCTTCCAGGGCGCGCTGGGCGAACTCTCCGCGGAGGCACGCGCCAAGACCGTGAAAGACCTCGGCCTCCCGCCGGAGCCGATACCCGGGATCGAGCTCGGCTGCTCCACCGGCGAGTTCTCCTACCACTTCCGGGATCCGAACACCGTCCTGTTCGCGCTGAGCGACGTCATCTACATTCTGACGCGCCAGTGAACCCGTCCAACAACGCCATGAGCACCGAGAAACACTCACACGAAACTTGGCCCGACGACATCTACGGCGTGCTCGTCGAGGAGAAAGTCCGACAGGTCGTCTACGTTCCCGATGCCGGTCACACCCGCTTGATCGAGCGCTGCCGCGCCAATCCCGGCATGAAGGCGGTGATGCTCACCACCGAGGAGGAAGGCATCGGCGTGCTCGCGGGCGCCTGGCTCGGCGGCGAGCGCGGCGTGTTGCTGATGCAAAGCAGCGGCGTCGGCAATTGCATCAACATGCTCTCGCTCTCGACCGTCTGCCGGTTCCCGCTGCTGATGCTGGTGACCATGCGCGGCGAGTGGGGCGAGTTCAATCCGTGGCAGATCCCCATGGGTCAAGGCACCGGTCCCATCCTCGAGCAGGCTGGCGTGCTGGTCCACCGCATCGACCGTGCCGCCGACGCCGCAGAGACCGTGCTGGCGGCGGCGCGCATCGCCTTCAGCGGAGACCGCGCCGCGGCGGTTCTGATCGCGCAACGGGTCATCGGCACGAAGGTCTTCAAATGAGCGGCGCCGCAAGCAAGCAGCCCAAGATG
>JGI12269J14319_10002737_pt1 | contig 16808 bp, 15 predicted proteins | sample PeaSoiSIISIP2007_FD_14319 | JGI IMG/M metagenome (IMG submission 14319) | reverse complement strand
CTGACCTCCTGCGGGGCCCGCCGGTCCGGCGCGGCGCGGCCCTGGAGGCTGGCTGCGGCGAGGTCGAGTCCGGGTGGGTCGACGATCAGCTCGCCCGCGCCGGTGTCGAGGATCGCATGGTGCCCGGCCGCGGCGGCCAGCACCGCCGGGTCGGCGCCGGCCAGCATGGGCAGGCCGAGGCCGCGCGCGACGATGGCGGCGTGCGAGCTGGCCCCGCCCGCGACCGACACCGCGCCGGCCAGTTCACTGCCGGCCCGCCCGCTGTCGGCCAGCTGGATGAGGTCGGCCGGGTCGACCTCGCGGCGGACCAGGATGAACTTTCCCGCCGGGGGCGCGGGCGGGCTGGTCCCGCGCAGGTGATCGAGCACGGCCGCGGCCACCTGGCGGACGTCGCCGGCGCGCTGGGCCAGGTCGGGGTCGGGCAGCGCGGCGAGCACGGCGGCCTGGGCTTCCGCGGCCGCGCCGACCGCGGCGATGCCGTCGGCTCCGGCCCGGATCGCGTCGATCACGGGGCCGGTCAGGGCGGGGTCCGCCGCGATCAGCGCGCCGATGTCCACGATGCCGGCCTGAAGGTCCTGGCCGTGCTCGCGCAGCCGGGCCGCCAGCGCGGCCCGCTCCCGAGCGACCGCGGCGAACGCCGCCCGCACGTCGTCCTCGCCTGGGTTCGGGTCAGCCCCGGCGGGGGCGTCGCCCAGGTAGATCTCCCCGGCGCCGACGCCTTCGGACACCGGCTGGCCCCGGTAGCGGATGGGTGCGGTCATCGCCCGGCCTGCGCGGCGCCGGCGAGGGCGCCGAGGATGAGCGCGGTCGAGACCGCGCCGGGGTCCTCATGGCCGACGCTGCGCGGCCCGAGATAGCTCGCCCGGCCCTTCAGCGCCTGCATGGACACGGTCGCGACGGCGCCCGCCGAGGCCGCCTCGGCGAGCACGGAAAGGGCGTCGTCCGGCGACGCCCCCTCCGCGATCGCCTTACTGAACGCCCTGGTCGCTGGCGCGAGCGCGTCGACCATCGTCTTGTCTCCCTCGCGGGCGGCGCCGAGCTGCTGGACGCCCGCCAGAGCCGCGTCGAGCGCGGCGGACAGGGCCGGCAGGTCCACGTCGGCGGCGTCCCCGAGCGCCTTGCCGGCCCGGCGGAACGCCGTGCCGTACAGGGGACCCGAGGCGCCGCCGACCTTGGAGATCAGGGTGTTGCCCGTCACGGTCAAGATGGCCCCGGGCGTCGCGGGTGGCTTGGCCGCCGCGTCGAGCGCGCCGAGCACCGCGGTGAAGCCGCGGGCCAGGTTAATGCCGTGGTCGGCGTCGCCGATCGCCGCGTCCAGCTGGGTCAGGTGGTCCCGGTTGGCCTCGATGACTCCGGCGGCCGACACGATCCAGGCCCGGAAGACTTCAGCGTCCATGATGGCTCCTACCAGAAGGGAATCGCTGGCCCTAGCGTCCCCACCGCAGGGCGGGCGTGTCCACTGGGGCGTCCCAGAGCCGGGTGAGCGTCTCGGTGAGCCGGCAGACCGTCACCGAGAAGCCCTGCATCTCCAGGCTGGTGATGTAGTTGCCCACCAGGTTCCTGGCCACGTGCCCGCCGTGGGCNTCCAGGTACTTCCGCACCTCGTTGAACATGAGGTAGAGCTCGATCAGCGGCGTGCCGCCCATGCCGTTGACCATCACCAGCAGGTCGCCGCCGACGGGCATGTCGGCGCGGATGGCGTCGAGCGCGTAGGCGGCTAGTTCTCTGGCCGGGGTGAGGGCCGCCCGGGTCCGGCCGGGCTCGCCGTGGATGCCGATGCCGAGTTCCGCCTCGGCCTCGCCGAGCTCGAAGGTCGGCTTGCCCGCCGCGGGCACCACGCACGAGGTGAGCGCCACGCCGAAGGACCGGCTCCGCTCGTTGACCTCACGCGCCACCGCGGCCACGGCGGCCAGGTCGGCGCCCTCCTCGGCCAGCGCCCCGGCGATCTTCTCCACGAACACCGTGGCCCCGGTGCCGCGGCGGCCCGCGGTGTAGAGCGAATCGGTGACCGCGACGTCGTCGTTGATCACGACGGGGACGACCTCGATGCCCTCGTCGCTGGCCAGTTCGGCGGCCATCTGGAAGTTCAGCACGTCGCCGGTGTAGTTCTTCACCACGTGCAGCACGCCCGCGCCGCCGTTGACGGCCTGGGTGGCGAGGAGCATCTGGTCGGGCACCGGCGAGGTGAAGACCTCGCCCGGGCAGGCGGCGTCGAGCATCCCGTAGCCGACGAAACCGCCGTGCAGCGGCTCGTGGCCGGACCCGCCGCCGGAGACCAGGCCGACCTTGCCGGGCCTGGGGCCGCCGGCCCGGGTGATCACCTTGTTCTCGACGTCCACGGAAAGCGACGGATGCGCCGCGGCGACACCCTCGAGGGCCTCGGTGACGACCGTCTCCGGGCTGTTGATGAGCTTCTTCATGACGTTGCTCCACTGACTTTCTGCGGTTCTGCTTCTGCGGGCGCGAGGCTGGTCATCGCCGCGTCGGCACGGATCCGTCCGATGAAGACGTAGGCGAGGCCGCCGAGCACGCCGCCGACGAGCTCGCCGATGACGTAGGCGGGCACCTGAGCCCAGGAGACGGTGCCGCCGAACCCGCTCTGCATGAACACGGTGCCCAGGTAGCGGGCCGGGTTGATGGCCGCGCCGGTCGCCGGGCCGAGGATGATGATGATCGCGAACACGACCGAGCCGATGGCCATCGGCGCCCAGCCGGGCACGGCCCGGTGGTCGATGACCCCGAAGATCACGAAGACCAGCATGAACGTGCCGATGGCCTCGATCAGCGACGCCCGGCCGAATCCCATCGTGGCGGAGTTGTAGCTGGTGACCCCGCCGCCCGCGGCCACCGTGGCGGCCCGGCCGAGGGTCAGGAAGATGCCGGCCGCGCCTACGATCGCGCCGGCCAGCTGGGCCGCGACGTAGCCGGGCACCTCGCGCCAGGGGAACTTGCCCGAGACGGCCAGCGCCAGGGTGACCGCCGGGTTGATGTGGCCGCCCGAGATGTGCCCGATCGCGTACACCGCGCCGACGATGACCAGCATGAACGCGAACGAGATCATCCCGAGCTGGGCCATCGAGAAGGGGACCTTGGTGCCGGCCGCGATCACGCCGGTCGCGGCGGCCGAGCCGGCCCCGACGAACACGAGGAACGCGGTGCCGAGAGCCTCGGCGAGAAGCTTCTGCGTAGTGGTGGGTGGAGCTGCCATGCGGTTCGCCCTCGGCCGCAGCCGGGGCGTCTCACCTCCTTCGGCGAGATGGGATCTTGCTCGAAACGTGTTCGACATCGTCGAACGGTGTTTCACGAAACGTAAAGCGCGGGGGTTGCCTGCGTCAAGAGGGCGGATCAGATTTACCGGAACAAATCCCTGCTCCGCCGCGGGGGCGGGCGTCCGGCTTCCAGCGCCGGGCGCGCCAGCGATGGCGGGACGGGCTTCCATCTGTCTGCGCCGGGTGAGGGTGATTGACCGCCGTCTGGCCGTTACTCACCTCCTGCGGGTGACGTGGCGCGGCGGCGGTCCGTCTAAGGTCGGGAGGGCCCGCGAGATTTCCGCGTCGCGGCAGCTCAGCCCGGGCCAGCGAACGGAATGATGATGACCGAGGTATCCCTGGATGAACTGGGTCCCGTCGACTACGTCGTCGTCGAGTTCCCGGCTGGAGCGAGCAGCTTCACCGGTGAGATGGCGGCCGAGCTGCGAGCGCTGGTCGACTCTGGCACCATCCGCGTGATTGATGTGCTGATCCTCACCAAGGACGCGGACGGCAGCGTCGAGGCGACGGAGCTGTCCGATGTCGGGGAACTCGGAGAGCTGCAGGCCATTGAGGCCGAGCTGGCAGAACTCCTGGCCGCGGACGACGTCGACCACCTCGCAGCGGCGATGGATCCGGGAAGCACGGCCGGAGTGCTCATCTGGGAGAACCTGTGGGCCGCGCCCTTCGCATCAGCGGTGCGGCGTTCGGGTGGCCAGCTGATCGCCAACGGGCGGATTCCCCTTCAGGCGATCATCGCCTCGATCGAGGCCGACGAGGCAACCGCAAGGGTAGGAGACTGACAATGGCACTCAGGCCAGCACGTGTCGGAAGAGTCGGCGTCATCGGCGCGCCGGTCGCCAAGACCGCGGTAGTTGCCGCCGCCGTCACGCCTGGCCCCGCGCCGGTCGCGAAGACGGCCGTGGTGGCGGCGGCCGTCACGCCTGGCCGCGGCGCGCCGGTCGCGAAGACGGCCGTGGTGGCNGCGGCCGTCACGCCCAGGGTGGGTCGCCGGCGAATTTAGGGTCGGTCCACCGGCTGATGCAGGCGNCCCCCGCGTAACCGTGCGNATGCNGCGNCGGCTTTTGTCGGTGCTGTCNGTGTCCCGTCCGGGCAATTTCCCTCGGTTAGGCCGGGGAGTGGGTGGATCGGGGAGGGCGTGTGGCCGGGGAAGCAGAGCCGGGCGCGGGACGCCGGGCGCCGGACGGGTTCGGTGCCGGGCTGATCCGGGCCAAGCTTGCCCCGAACCGGTTGCCGCGGGGCTCGGTGCGCCGGCCCCAGCTGCTTGACGAACTGCGCCGAGGGCGCGGCCGGGCGCTCACTTTGGTGTGTGCCCCGGCGGGGTTCGGCAAGACCACGTTGCTCACGGAATGGGCCGGTACCGACGCGGCGACTGTGTTCGCCTGGGTGACTCTCGACCCGGGCGACGTTGAACCGGTGCGCTTGTGGACTCATGTCATCGCGGCGATCGCCCAGCACGAGAGCGCCGTCGGTGGCCGTTCTCTTGATGCGCTGCGGTCGAACCCGGACCGGGTCGCTGATGCCGCAGTGCCCGTCCTCATCGATGAGCTGGCTGAGGGGACCGGGGATCTGGTCGTCATCCTCGATGACTTCCACCGGGCGGAGACGGCAGAGATCAACGCCCAGGTCATCGTGTTTCTCCGCTATCGCCCGCCGCGAGTTCAGCTCGTTGTCTCGACCCGCTCCGACCCGGCCCTGGGCGTGGCCAGGCTGCGTGCGTCGGGAGACCTGGTCGAGGTGCGTGCCGAGTCCTTGCGTTTCGACGACACCGAGCTCTCCCGCTTCTTTTCTGGGGTCGGGGTCACGGGCCTGTCGGCGCTGGAGCAGCGCAGGCTGTCCGAGCGGACCGGGGGGTGGCCGGCGCCGCTGCGGCTGGCCGCCCTGTTGATGCCTGCTCAGGACCGCGGGCCGTTCATCGAGTCGTTCACCGGTGCAAGCCGCCCGGTCGTGGACTACCTGACGAGGGAGGTCCTGGGGGCTCTCGAACCGCCGGTTCGCGAGTTCCTGCTCCAGGTCTCGGTGCTGGGCCGGCTCAACGGCGCCCTGTGCGACGCCGTCACGGGCATGACCGGGTCAGGGGCGCTGCTCGCCGATCTCGAGCGCTCCAGTGTGTTCATTTCCGTCGACAGCGCCGGGCAGTGGTACGAGCAGCACCAGCTGTTCGCCGAAGCCCTCCGCCTGGATCTCAGCCGTGCCCGGCCGGACCTCGTGCCGGTCCTGCACGGCCGGGCCGCACGGTGGCTCGAAGCGGCCGGCGACCGGGAGACCGCGACGGAGCACGCCATCGCGGCGCGCGACGTCGCCGCCGCCTCGCGGCTCATCGCCGGGCAGGTGCAGGTGATGGCCGCCTCGGGTCGCTGGGCCGCGATCCGCCGGTGGCTGTCGCAGCTGTCGTGGCCGGAGGCGATGCAGGATCCCGAACTGGCATACGTCCGGGCTTGCCTGGCAGCGCTGGACAACCGGATCGATGAGGCAGTGGAGTGGGTCGCGGTGGCCAGGACCGGACCACCCGACCAGAAGGACGCTGAGGGACTGCCGCTGGGATTCCGGGCGGACTTCGCCGAAGCCAGCGTCGGGGTCAATAACGTCTCACGCGCCGAGGCGGCCGCGCAGCGAGCCGTCATGACGGCCCCGACGGCTGGGTGGGAGGGGATCGTGCTTGCCGGACTGGGCCAGGCGCAGTACCTGCAGGGCCGGACGGGCGAAGCCGTGGCGACCCTGCGTCGGGCCGTCGGGCAGATCCCGGACGCCAACCCGATCGTGCTCGCCTTCGGGGTCGCGAACCTCGCTCTGGCGGAGGCGTCCTTGGGCGTCCCTTCCCGTGCGGATCCCATGCTCGACCGGCTCCTCGGCGTGCTCGGCGGGGCCGGCGCGGACCGGTCACCCTTCGGGGCGATCATGCAGCTGGCGTGCGGTGAACGGGAACGCCGCCGGGGCAACCTGCGCGGCGCTGCTCACCGGTTCCAGCTGGCGATCGAGATCCTCGGCACCGCCCCCCGAAGCGGGTGGCTGGCCAACGGCTACGTGTTGCTCGCTGCGACTCAGCGGCTGCTCGGGGACACCGCCGAGGCGCTGCTGTGTCTGGACCGGGCAGATGAGATCCTGGACCGGCTCCCCGATCCGGGAGCACTGCCCGCGCGGTCGGCGGGGCTGCGCCAGATGCTGGCCGCTCCGCACCACCATGCCACCGAGTTCGGCGAGCAGCTCTCCGATCGTGAGATCGCCGTTCTGGGGCTCCTCGCCGAAGGGCTGAGCCAAAGGCAGATCGCCGGGCAGCTGTTCATCTCCCACAACACGGTGAAGTCGCACCTCAAGACGGCTTACCGCAAGCTCGGCGTCGCCTCCCGGGAAGATGCGATCGATCAGCTGGCCGCGCTGGAAGCGCGCACCACCGTGCCGGCCCAGTCCGGAGAACCACCCGGGTGAATGCCCCCGGCGGGTGGTGCTGTGCGGCGGCTCATCGGCCAGGCTCCTGGCATGTCAGGCTTCTGGTGTGTGATCGTCATCTCGGGCGAGCTCGATGACCGATTCGGTGACGCATTCGGGGGTCTGTCGGTCCGGGCCGCGAACGGGACCACCGAGCTGACCGGCAGCCTGCATGATCAGTCACAGCTGCTAGGAGTTCTGCGTGAGCTCTTCGACTTGGGACTCGACATCGAATCGATGTCGGCGAGGCTCGGGCCGCACGATTCCGGCGACCTGGCCGGCCAGGGTCGCTCGCCGGAATCACCCGGGTGACCTGCCCGCCGGGTGAGCAAACCGGAGACAGCCGCGCAACATGCTGAGAGCGGCTCGCTCATCCACGACGAGTCCCGGGCACGTGGACACACTGGGCCATCTCAACCAAAAGGAGAGTGCGAACCGTGGGATTTCACCATGACGAGGCCGAGGAGGAGCAAGTCCCGTTCCGGCTGGAGGGCGCCTCGGGGGCAGATCGTCACATCGTGGTGACCGCGGCCAAGCGCCAGTGGCTGGATGAGCATCTGGCCAGGCAGTGGCGCAGGCCGCCCACGGCCGCCGAGTCGGACCAGTCAGTAGCGGACTTCGTCCGCGAGGAGGTCCTGTACCGGGAGGCTCTGGCGCTCGGGCTCGATCGCGACGACCTGGTGGTGCGGCGGCGCCTGGTCCAGAAGATGGAGATGCTCGCACTCCGCGACGGGCCCGGGGTCACCGAGTCCGACCTGATGGACCACTACCTCGCACACCGCGCGGAGTACGCCGTCGGGGAGTCGGCCTCGTTCCGGCATGTGTTCTTCAGCGTTGCCGCTCGCGGCGCCGGCGCGCACGCCGCGGCCGCGGCCGCGCTGGCTGCCGTGCGCGACGGCGGAAAGGACGGGGCGAGCGGGCTGGGCGATCCGCCGCCGATGCCTGCTGAGGTCGGTGACTGGACCCGGTCCATGGTGGAGGCCCGGTTCGGGGCGGCCTTCGCCGAGGCGCTCTTCGAGACCGATCTGGGCGGCTGGTCCGGCCCGGTGGCCTCGGCATATGGCTACCACCTGGTGTTCGTGACCCGCCGCGCGCCCGCCCGGGTGCCGGACTTCGCCGAGGTGGCCGGCCGGATCGCGACCAACCTGGACGCGGCGCGCCGCGCGGGGGCACTGGACCGCATCTACGCGAAGGTCCGCGACTCCTATCAGATCGAGATCGACCCGTCCCTGGCCGACTCACCAGCCCACGCATCTCACCCGCACGGTCACGCCGAGAGGACACGAGCATGAGCACGCCCGCGAACCCGCTGCGCCATCCCTACTTCGGGGAACTGCACGTGCACACCGCCTGGTCGCTGGACGCGTTCGTCATCGCGGCGCTGAACGGCCCCGACGAGGCGTTCCGCTTCGCCAAGGGCGAGCCGGCCCGCTCGTCGCTGAACAACGCCGAGGAGACGCGCCTGTCACGGCCGCTGGACTTCGCGGCGGTCACCGAGCACGCCGAGTGGCTGGGTGAGTACGGGCTCATCGTGGACCCGGACTACGACCCGGAGGACCCCGAGGCCCGCGCGCTGGTCGACCGGTACCGCGCGTCGCGGGTGCCCGGTGAGGACGGCCGGGCCGGCAACGTCCACGACATGGTGGAGGTGGTCATCTCCGGGATGGTCCGCCCCGATCCCACCCGGCTCCCTATCGGGGAGCTGAAGGAAGTTCTCGACGCGGGCCGGACGATCTGGCGGCGGATCGTGGAGATCGCGGCTAGCCACAACGACCCTGGCCGGTTCACCACGCTGAACGGGTTCGAGTGGACGCCCACCCCGGGCGGGGTCAACTTCCACCGGGTCATCATCTTCCGCGGGGACGACGTCCCGGACCTGCCGCTGAGCAACTACGAGGCCACCCATCCCGAGCAGCTGTGGGACTGGCTGGAGACCGCCGCCGGGGGCCCGGGCAACGCGGTGGCGATCACCCACAACGCGAACTTCAGCAACGGCCAGATGTTCAACCCCCGCTATAGCGACGGCCGGGAGATCGACGAGGCCTACGCCCGGCGCCGGGCGCTGTGGGAGCCGCTCACGGAGATCTTCCAGAGCAAGGGCTCCTCCGAGACGACCCCAGCGGTGTCGCCCGATGACCAGTTCGCCGGCTTCGAGATCGTCGCAAGCCAGGCGTTCCAGCAGGTCTCCGGTGCGACCGGCGCTGCCCAGGGCCAGATGAAGTGGGGCACCGTCCGGGGCGGGCTGCAGGAAGGGCTGCGGCAGCAGGAGCGCCTCGGCGTCAACCCGTTCCCGGTCGGGTTCGTCGGCGGCAACGACGGCCATTCGGGCACGCCAGGCAATAGCGAGGCCGAGGGCTGGACCGGCGGGAACGCCTACCTCGACGACACCGCCGATCTGCGCCTGTTCGGCGTGGTCGAGGGCGGCCTCCCCTCGGCGCTGCTGAACCCGGCCGGCCTCACCGGGATCTGGGCGGAGGAGAACACCCGCGACGCCCTGTTCGACGGGCTCCGCCGCCGCGAGACGTTCGCCACCAGCGGGGTCCGCCTGGCGCCCCGGCTGTTCGGCGGCTGGGACCTCGGCGACGCCGACCTGCGCGACCTCGCCGCAGCCGGATACCGCAGGGGCGTGCCGATGGGTTCCGAGCTGCCCGCCCGGCCGGGCGGGGCTGCCGCGCCGACGTTCCTGGCGTATGCGGCCAAGGACGCGCTGGGCGCCAACCTGGACCGCATCCAGATCGTCAAGTGCTGGACCGACCGGGGGATGCTGTTCGAGAAGGTGTACGACGTGGCCGCCTCCGGCGGCCGGAAACCGGGCCCGCACGGCGGCGCGCTGCCGCCGGTCGGCGACACCGTCGACGTCTCGACCGCCACCTACCGCAACGACATCGGCGCGGCCGAGCTGTCCGCGGCCTGGACCGACCCGGCCTTCGATCCCTCGCTGGCGTGCGTCTACTACGCGCGGATCCTGGAGATCCCGACGCCGCGCTGGTCCACCTACGACGCCGTCCGGCACGGCAAGCCGCTCCCGACAGCCGTCCCGGCTAGCGTCCAGCAGCGCGCCTGGACCTCCCCCGTGTGGTACACCCCCAGCGAACGTGACCGCGCCGGCAGGACGGCCGCCGCGGGNATGTACGCCGTCGCCGAGCTCGCCGACCGGGGCATCCATCCGATGACCGACGACCAGATCCGTGCCGTGACGGTGGGCCGCACGGTGCGGTCGGTGAACCTCATCACCGGGTTCGAGGCCACCCTGCACTACGGCGCGGATGGCAACCGGTCGCTGATGGGCCTCAGCGACCGCCCGGTCGTCACCCCCTACGAGATCCGCGACGGCCGGCGCATCGAGACCACCCTGCTCGGCGAACGGATGTCGGTGGCGCTATTCTCCGTCGACGGGCGCACCCTGGCGGCCAGGGACGACGAGGCCGGCTACGTCAACTACGAGGTATACACGACGGGCTGACGGGGCCACGCGAGATTGCGTCACTCGCGCGCATCCGGGCAAACCGATCCCCGGCTGTCTATCGGAGGGCCTGTCTCCACGGGGATTGCCGCCGTTGACCGACGCGAAGGAGACGGCGGCCGTGCCAGCTGACCAAGACACGCCCCGCGGACGCCGATCGCTGGGTACCGCCCGGCTGGCGGCCTTTAGCGACGGCGTGCTCGCCATCGCCGCCACGCTCAACCTGGTCCTGTTGCTCGTGGTGGCGTTCCTGCCGTTCCCGACCCGGCTCGTCACAGACGCCCTCAGCCGTGGCCGAGTCGTTCGAGCAGGTGGTCGCCGACTCGGATGGCGTTCGCCATCGCGGTGAGGGCCGGGTTGACCGCGCTGATGCTCGGGAAGAAGCTGGTGTCGACGACGTAGAGGTTGTCGAGCTCGTGGGCCCGGCAGTCGGAGTTGAGCACCGAGGTGGCCGGGTCCGAGCCGAACCGCACGGTCCCGGCCTGGTGCGCGCAGCCGGCGACCGGGATGTCGGTTTTCATGTACGCGAACCGGTGAGCCAGGTGGCCGGGGTGCATGCCGAGCGAGCCGAGCATCGAGTGGAGCTGCTGGTACAGCCGCTTGGCGGCGGTGGGGTTGCTCGGCGTGTACGCCAGGTGGACGGCGCCGTCAGGGCCGAGGGTGACCCGGTTGTCTGGCTGCGGCAGGTCCTCGGTGGACAGCCAGAAGTCCACGGCGTGCTCCGCGACGTCCCGTAGCGCCCAGCTCGGCGCGAACTTGGTCTCCAGCGGCTTCTCGCCGCGGAACATCGCCGCCTGCGACTTGCCGATCATCTGGATGTTCCCCATCGGGTAGTCGAAGTCCGGGCCGCGGAAGTAGAAGTCGTTGACGCCGAGGGTCTTCTGGAACACGGTCGGGTTCGGGTCCTTGGACAGGGCGAGCACGGCCTGGCTGTCGTGGTACATGAAGTTGCGGCCCACCTGATCCGAGCCGTTGGCCAATCCGTTCGGATGCTTGTCGTTAGCGGAGGCCAGCAGCAGCTTGGCGGAGTTGGCCGCGCCGCACGCCACGACCACGATGTCACCCGTATACCGCTCGGTTCCGCCGTCGTGCTCGGCCACCACCTCGGTGACCGCGGTGCCGGCCGGGTTGGTCTCCAGCTTCACGACCCGCGCGTTCCGGAGCAGGGTGACGTTAGCGTGCTCCAGCGCGGGGCGGACGCCGAGCACCTCGGCGTCGGACTTGGCGTGCAGCGGGCACGGGAAGCCGTCGCAGTCGGCGCACCGTACGCAGATGCTGTAGGGCATGTTCGCCTCGTTGACCAAGATGCCGCACGGCGCGTGGAACGGGTGATAGCCCGCCTTGGCCAGGTCATCGGAGAGCTGCTGGATCCGGGGCTCGTGGGAGACCGCGGGGTACGGGTAGGGCGCGCTGGCCGGCGGGTCCGTCGGATCCTCGCCTCGCGCGCCGTGCACCTGGTACATCGTCTCGGCTGCGGTGTAGTACGGCTCCATGTCCTGGTAGGAGATGGGCCAGGCCGGCGACAGGCCGTCATGGTGGCGCAGTTCGCCGAAGTCCTCGGCGCGCATCCGGTACAGCGCGGCTCCGTACAGCTTGGTAGCGCCGCCGACGAAGTAGTGCACCTGCGGCTGGAAGAAGGACTTCGCCTTCGGGTCATACCAGCTGTCGGGCGAGATGTAGCGGCCGTCCACGAACACGTCCACGGTGGACCAGTTCGCCGGCTCGCGGGGCAGCCAGTCGCCGCGCTCGAGCAGCAGGATCCGCTTGCCCGAGGGGGCCAGGTGGCGGGCGAGCGTACCGCCGCCGGCCCCGGTCCCGATCACGATCACGTCGTAATGCTCGTCCATGCTGAGTTCCTTTCGCCGTCGTGGACTGTGACCCTAGCCGTCGCATCAGGCGCCGGGCATCGCCCGGAATGAGTGATTGGCCCGCCGTCGCTTCAGAAGATGGCGATCGGGTTGACTGGCGAGCCGGTCCCTGCGCGGAGCCGGAGAGGTGCGATGACGCAGAGGAATGACCAGCGGTTCAGCTCCTCGCATACCGCGACGAGGTCGTCGAAGTGCAGCCAGTCCAGGAGGTGCAGGCCCATCGCGTTGACGGCGAGCACGTGCACCGGAAAGTCGACGCCCTCGGCCGCGCTCGGCGCCGTGTCATTGTTGCCGTCGCTGCCAAGTACGGCGATCCGCCGTTCCGCGAGGAGCTCCAGGGCAGCTGGATGCAGCCCGGCGCGCGCATTCGCGACGTCCCACGGACCCAGCGCTGTGCGGCGGCTGCGGTGACCGACCCTGATGAAGAGCAGATCACCCGGCTCGATCCGGACTTCCTGCGCCGCCTCCGCCGCGATCAGGTCATCGGCGGTCACGTGATCACCTGGGTCCAGCCACGGCACGCGCCGCACCCGTGGAATGTCGAGCAGCACGCCACGCCCGACTATCCCGCCGCCGGCCTCCTCGATGGAGAGCTCCGTTGCTCCCGTGGCAGTGACGGCGTCCGCGCTTATGTCGTTGTAGAGGGTCCCGTCGAAGATCACGTGACACAGCGCGTCGATGTGGCTGTCGGCGTTGCCGTGGATGTTCATGGCCAGCCGGTCCATGGCGAATGAGAGCCCGGCAGCGGGAACCGAGCTTGTGCCGGTATGAGTCATCTGATGCACGGCGGGATCAGGGTTATCGGGCGCCACCTGGCTCTCGATCGGCGCCGCCAGCGACACAGCATGGCCACGCCAGACACCACTGGCCGCCGTCACCACGTCCGTGGGGGAGGTGTTGTTCAACGCTCCCCGCCGGTCGGCTGGTCCCTGCTGGGACATGTGTTTCACCCGCTGGTAAAGGGCCCGGAACTCGGCCGCGCTCAGCTCAAAATCGCCCATCCAGCCAGCATCACGCACCCGGCCCGCGCGGTCATCATCTGCTCCGGGTGACTTGCCCGAGCGCTTACACGGGGCGAGCGCCGAAGCGGGTCACGACGGTGGCGGCGATCCGCACCGCGAACTCCGCCGCGCCGACCAGGTCCGCCGCCGGGCCGCCGGCCAGCCACTTGCTCATGAAGGCGCCGCAGAAGGCGTCGCCGGCACCGGTGGTGTCCGTCGCCCGCGCCGGATGCGCGGCGATCAGGACCGGGTCCTCGCCGGGGGTGGCCAGCACGCAGCCCGCGGCGCCGAGTTTCACCACCACGACACCGTAGTGGCTGGTCAGATGGGCCGCCATCGAGACCGGATCAGGTTCGCCGGTGAGCACGGCGGCCTCGTCGCGGTTGGGGAAGCAGACCGCGGCACCTTCGGTCCAGCGCAGGAACGACTTCGGCTCAAGCCGGGCCAGGAAGGCGGCCGAACCCGGGTCGATGGTGACGGCAAGCTCCCGGGCCCGGGCCTGTTCGAGCAGCCAGAGCGCCACCTCGAGCAGCGGCGGCTCGCAGAACGTGTAGCCGGTCAGGTGCAGCGCCACGGCGCCGTCGAGCAGGCCGGCCGGCACGTCGGAGCGGCGCAGCCGCAGGTTCGCGCCCCGGTCGGTGAACATGGTCCGCTCGCCGTCCGGCGCCACCATGATCACGATCGAGCCGGTCTCGGCCTCGCGGTCGGCGGCCAGGTGCGCCCGGACGCCCGCGCGGGCCAGTTCGCGCCGGTGGTACGCCGCGTCGCGGGCGCCGACCCGGCCCGCGAACACGACGTCGGCGCCGAGATGAGCCATCCACGCGGCCTGGTTGGCCGCCGAGCCGCCCGGCCGGGCGAGGATCGCGGCCGGGGTGTCGCTGCCCGTCCAAGATCCCAGGCCGTCCAGCGGCTTGACCAGCATGTCGTTGATCACGTCCCCGCAGACCACGACCCGGGGGGTACTGGGGGCGCTAAGGGACAACACGCACGACGGATCGTTCGGACCAAGATTGTGAGATTCTCGCGGCCAGGTCGATGTTGCCGCGGGCGATGTCCAGGTTCACCCCGACGCTCACCCCGCCGGTGGCCTGCTGGATCGCCTTGAGCAAGAAGGGGCTGACGGCCTTGCCGCGGATGCCGCGGGCGGCCGCGGCCGCCAGCGCGTCGGCCAGGGCGGCGTCGAGCAGCTGCGGGTCGAGCTGCCGGCCGGGCGGCAGCGGGTTGGCGACGAGCAGGGCCGATGGCTCGCCGAACTCCTCCCTGGCCGCCATGATGTCGGCGATCTCCTCCGGGCTGTCGGCGCGCCAGTCCAGGTCACAGCCGGAATCGGAGAGCCAGAAGGCCGGGAAGCGCGAGGTTCGGTAGCCGACGACCGCGACGCCGAGCGTCTCGAGCCGCTCCAGCGTGGCCGGGATGTCCAGGATGGACTTCACGCCAGCCGAGACCACCGTGATCGGCGTCCTGGACAGCACGGTCAGGTCCGCCGACTCGTCGAAGGTCTCGCTCGCGCCGCGGTGCACGCCGCCGAGTCCGCCGGTCGCGAACACCCGGATGCCCGCCCCGGCGGCCAGCACCGAAGTGGCCGCGACGGTCGTGCCCCCGGTCACCTTCCTGGCCATCGCGATGGCGATGTCGCGGCTGCTGACCTTGACCACGGACTCGTCGGCGGCGATGCGCTCGAGCTCGTCCGGGGCCAGGCCGACCTTCGGCACGCCGTCGACGAGGGCGATCGTGGCCGCGGTCACGCCCTGGCCGGCCAGGATCGCCTCGAACTCCTTTGCGGCGTCCAGGTTGCCCGGGCGGGGCAGGCCGTGCGAGATGATCGTGGACTCCAGCGCGACGACCGGCGTGCCGGCCCGCAGCGCGGCGCTGACCGCAGGGGACACCTCTACCAGGGACGACACGGGATCGATTGTCTCACTCCCGGTGCGGCTTGGGCCTAATACCCTTGCTCGCCGACGATGTTGAGCAGCGGCTCGCCCGCGGCGTAGCGGGCCAGCTGGTCCCGGACCACGGTCATGACGCGCGGCATGGCCGTGGTCATCGCGCCGGCCACATGGGGCGTGAGCAGCAAGCCGGGCGCGGACCAGAGCGGATGCCCGGCCGGGAGCGGCTCTGGGTCGGTGACATCCAGGGCGGCGCGCAGCCGCCCGGACGCCAGCTCGGCGAGCAGCGCGTCGGTGTCCACGATCGAGCCGCGGGCCGCGTTGACCAGCAGGGCGTGATCATGCATCTGGCTGAGGAACCGCGCGTCCACCAGCCCGGTGGTGGCCGGGGTGACCGGGACCAGCAGGATCACGATGTCGGCCCTCGGTAGGGCGGCTGGCAGGTCGTCCATGCTCGACACGCCGGGCCGGGCGTGCCGGGCGATGCGTTCCATCCTCACGCCGAACGGGGCCAGCATGCGCTCGACCGCCTCGCCGATCGAGCCGTAGCCCACGATCAGCACGGTCTGGCCGGCCAGCGACTCGCTTCGGACCGGGTCCCAGGTGCCCGCCAGCTGCGCGGCCACGAACCTGGGCAGCTGCCGCGTCTGCGCCAGAATCACGGCCATGATCCATTCGGCGACCGCGGGGTCGTGCACACCGCGCGCGTTACACAAGGTGACACCACGCGGGACGAACGGAATCGCGTTTTCGGAACCGGCCGACATCAGCTGGATCAGCCGGAGCCGCGGCAGCTTCGACAGCACCGGCATCCGGGATGGCGGCACCCCGAACGGCAGCACCACCACCTCGACCTCGTCGGCCGAATCGGGCAGCTGCTCTCCTCCGGTCCACACGTCGGCGGTCATCCCGGCGGGCAGCCCGCCCATCAGTTCCACCGAATCCGGCTCAGGAAGCCACACCCTGATCGTTGAGGACGCCATGACCGCGAGGCTACCCGGCCCAGCGTTATCCGGCCCAGCGTTATCCGGCCCAGCGTTAGCCGGCAGGGCGCGACCGGTTGTCCGCAGCCCGGCGGGACCGAGTTTTCGTCACTCTCCGTTACGCATTACCTGGCCGCGGCGGAGCCCTCCAGAGCCCGCTGCCACGACTCGGGCACGTGATCCGCCGGGGCCGCGTTCACCGCGCCGATGATGACGACCGGGCACCGGGCGGCGCGCAGGCAGACCCGGATGACGGGCCCCGCGGCCCGGTACGGGTCGGGGCCGTGCGAATTATGCCCGAGCACCAGCATGTCGGCGTCCGCCGCCTGGTCGAGCAGGACGCGCGCGGCGAGCCCTTCGGAGATCTCGGTGCGCACGCTGACGCCCGGGAACATGCTCAGCGCCTCGCTGACCGCCGTGCGCAGCACGTCACGGGCGGCACCCCAGCTTCCGCCCGACTGCCTCGGCGCCGGGACGGCATAGCTCGCGACCTGGTGACACGCAGCCTCCAGGGCCAGCACGGCCAGGACCTCCGCGGCGCGCAGGCTCGCCTCCCGGCACGCCCATCTGAGCGCGGCCACGGACTCCGCTGAGCCATCGACGCCGACGACTATGCGCCGAACATCCGAATCTTTCGCCATGACGAATCCTTATCCGTTCGCCACCTCTGACCCGCAGGGCCGTCCCGCCACAGCCGTCTCGTCAGGGTTCTATGATCGTTACTGACAGTTTCCGATCCTAGACCGCAAGAAGGTCTCCTGACGAGAGGCGCGAACCGCTTTTGCCGGCGACGCAGCCCGTGCCACCAGACCTCGCAGTGCGTTCCTCTCCGCCGTGCTGCAGGACGGCGCGCTGTACCCGGCGGCCGCGCTCGCGCTCGTGCTGCCGGTGTTCCTGCCGGTCGCGGTGGCG
>JGI12269J14319_10002731_pt1 | contig 16841 bp, 14 predicted proteins | sample PeaSoiSIISIP2007_FD_14319 | JGI IMG/M metagenome (IMG submission 14319) | reverse complement strand
TGCTCGCCGCGGCGCGCGCCGGAGGGGTGCCCGTCGTCCATTGCACGGCGGGGTTCCGCCCTGATCGGCGCGGCTCCCCCGCCAATGCCCCTCTCATGTCGGCCATGCTGCGCCGGCCCGAGCATCTCGTGGACGGTTCGCCCGCGGTCGAGCTGGTGCCCGAGATCGGGCCGGAACCCGGGGACCTCTTCTCCCACCGGAGCCACGGCGTGTCGCCGTTCACCGGCACCACGCTCGACCCGACGCTGCGGGCGCTCGGGGTGTCCACGGTCGTGGCGACGGGTGTGTCGGTGAATCTCGGCATCGTGGGCCTTGCCGTCGAAGCGGTGAACCTCGGGTACCGCGTGGTTGTCGCCACCGATGCGGTGTGCGGCGTCCCGCGCGACTATGCCGACGCCGTGACGCGCCATACCCTCGCACTGGTGGCGTTGCTGGCTACAGCCGACGAGGTCGCAGCGGCGTTGTCGTGACCGTGTGAGTGAGCGTCGTTGGCTTGTCACGCCGACCATGAAGGTCGGTGCCGGGTCGATCGGGTCGCCCGTCGTGCGGTGCGTCGGACCGCCGCCGCTTGTGCCGACCCCGGGGGGGCCGAGGGTGACACAGCAGCGGCGACCCGACCAAGCATCGGCACCAACGAGGACCCGCCTCAGGCGACGACACTTGAGCCCCCCGCACTGACGCACAGGTGACCGCCGACGAGGCTACTGCCTCTTCGGGCGCGACATCCGGAGCACATTCGGGCACGCCGAGCGCCGCCGGATAATGTCTCGCGCCGTGTTCAGCCGGTCTGCGCGTGCGTTCGCTGAGGATGCGCTCGAACCTCTCAACCCGATGCTGAAGATGCTGGTGCGCGGTGCGTTGTTCCGGATCGGGACGGATGTGACGGACCAGATGGCCCGCCGGCCGTGCCTGGTGCTGGCTCCGCACCCCGACGACGAGACGCTCGGTGTCGGGGCGACCATCATGCGTAAGGTCGACGCCGGCACCCCCGTGCACCTGGTGGTGGCCACCGACGGGAGCAAGTCACCACTCGGGGACCCCGCCGCCGTGAGCGCGCTCCGGAGGTCCGAGCTGCGCGCCGCGTGTGGGGTGCTCGGCTTGTCCGAGCAAAACGTCACCTGGCTCCCCTTCGTCGACGCCGAGCTGGCCGGGAACGAAGAGGCGCTGGTGGGTGCCATCGCCGAGGTGGTGGCGATGCGCCGGCCGGCGGAGGTCCTGGTCACGGCCGANGACGATCCTCACGAGGACCACGCCGTGCTCGCCAGGGCCACCCGTCGGGCCCTCGCCGGTGCCGGGGTCAGGATGCTCACGTACCCGGTCTGGCAGTTCGACCGGCCGGCACGTCTCATCCGCCACCTGGCGCCCGCCACGCGCCCCGAGCTGGTGCGGACCGACGGCTACCGGGAGCGCAAGCGGGAGGCGGTCGCAGCCTACCCGTCGCAGATGGCGGCCCACGACGACGATCCCGAGGGCCTGCGGCCGAATTTCCTGCCGAACTTCGACGCCCCCTACGAGATGTTCTTCCCCGTCGACGTCGACCGCACCCGCGTGCACGGCGGGCACTGAGCGGAGCCGTTCAGGACGGTCAGGCGCCGACCTGGGCGATGCGCTGGCGGGTGGTGCTGTGCATCGGGTCCTTGTCGAACTGGGGCAGGACGTGCTTGCCGAAGATGGCCACGGCCTCCTCGCACAGCTCGATCGGCATGGAGGACGACAGCATGCCGAAGCTCAACTGGTCGGCGCCGGTGTCGGCGAAGCGCTGGATCGAGCGTTCCACCTCGTCGGGGCTGCCCACGGCGATGAGCCCGCTCTCGATGTTCTTGTCGATCTGCTCGGGCGTGGACGCGGGGAGCAGGTTGGGCCACTCCGGAAGGCCGGGCGGGCGGGGGAAGGTGTCGAGATAGCGGAACACGAGGCTCAGGTGCACGTGGGAGTCGATGTTGGCGAAGACCTGCCGAGCCCGACCGCCGTCCTCGAGACACAACATCTGGGTGGTGATCATCACGTTGTTGTTGACGTAGCCGCCCACGGGCTCGGCGTTCTCGATGTCCTTCTTGTACTTCTCGATGAGCGGCGCGAATCCCTCGGGTTTGCCGAAGGCGAAGCACAGCACACCGAGTCCCTGTCGGGCCGCCAGCTCGAAGGTCCCGGGGCTGCCCGCGGCGACCCACAGGGGCGGGTGCGGGTTGGTGTAGGGCTTGGGGAGCACGTTGCGGGTGGGCATGGAGAAGAACTTGCCGTCGTAGGAGTAGTCCTCTTCCTTCCACATGCGGACGATCTGCGGAAGGGTCTCGGCCACCATCTCGCGGGTGAGCTCCTGGTCCTCGATGCCGAAGCCCTTCTGCTCCGTGGTGGACGACCCCCGACCGGTGCCGAACTCGAAGCGGCCCTCGGACAGGTGGTCGAGCATGGCCACCCGTTCGGCCACCCGGGCGGGGTGGTTGGCGGGCGGGGTGAGGTTGAAGATGCCCGAGCCCAGATGGATGTTCTTGGTCTGGGCGGCCGAGAAGGCCATGAAGGACTCGTTGGCCGACAGGTGCGAGTAGTCGGTGAGGAAGTGGTGCTCGGAGGACCAGGAGTACTTGAAGCCCGCCGCGTCGGCCGCCCGGATGTAGGCGAGCTCGTCCATGATGCGGTCGTGCTCCGCCGACGCGCCGTGGGCCTCGCGGTACTGAGGCAGGAGGCTGACGGCGTTGAAGATCCCGAACTCCATGGCGAAACGCTCCTCTCGCTTGATTCGGAACGTACCATCTTGCCATCGAAAATGCAACGTGTTCCAATAATGGGAGAGGGCCGGCGATACCCGGCCACAGGGGCTCTGACCAGGGCCTCGTGACCAGAGCAATCGACTGAGGACGGCCCCGACCATGGATACCATCGCCGAATTGCTGCTCGCTCGGGCCGGCGACGGCAGGCGCGCCCTGGTGAGTGCCGACGAGGAGTGGAGCTGGCGCGATCTCGTCGACGCCGGAGCCTCGCGGGCGGCGTTGTTGGCCGACCGGCGCGCCCCGGGGCCCTTCCACGTGGCCACCCTCCTCGACAACGTCCCCGAGCACGTGCTGTGGATGGCGGCCGCGGCCATGGCCGGTGCCGTGGTCGTGGGGGGCAACTCCACCCACAGGGGGGCGGACCTGGCGCGCGACCTCGCCCACACCGAGAGCCAGCTCCTCGTCACTGACCGGGCCCATCTTCCCCTCGTCGACGGGCTCGACCTCGGGACCGGCATCGGCACGGTCTCGGCGTCGAGCCGACGCGTGGTGGTGGTCGACGACCCCTCCTACGGCGCACAGCTCGAGCCCTTCGTCGGTGCTGCCCCCCCGGACCCCGCCGCGGTCGAGGTCGCCGAGGACAGCCTCGGCTACCTGATCTTCACCTCGGGCACCTCCGGTGCGCCCAAGGCCTGTCGCTGCACGCAGGGTCGGCTGGCCCGCATCGGGACGATCGTGGCCCAGATGTTCTCGCTCACCGTCGACGACGTCTGCTACGTGGCGATGCCGTTGTTCCACTCCAACGCGCTCATGGCCGGCCTCTCCCCCGCCCTGGCGGCGGGAGCCACGATCGCGCTGCCCCCGGAAGGGCGGTTCTCGGCCTCGGGCTTCCTCACCGACGTACGCCGTCACGGCGTCACCTACTTCAACTACGTCGGGAAGCCGTTGTCCTACATCCTCGCCACCCCCGAGCATCCCGACGACGCGCAGAACCCGCTCGTGCGGGTGTTCGGCAACGAGGGCGCCGAGGCCGACATCGTCCGCTTCGGCGAGCGCTTCGGGTGCGTCGTGGTCGACAGCTACGGGTCCACCGAGGGGGGTGCGACGGTGCAGCGCACGCCCGACACGCCGCGCGGCGCGCTGGGCCGCGCCCCGGAGGGGACGATGGTGGTGGACCCCGAGACCGGTCGCCAGTGCGCGGTGGCGCGCTTCGACGACAACGGCGTGCTCGTGAACTCCGAAGAAGCCGTGGGAGAGCTCGTGTCGGCAGGAGGAGCCGGCGGTTTCGAGGGGTACTGGCACAACGACGAAGCCGAGCTGGCCCGCCTGCGCAACGGGTGGTACTGGACGGGCGATCTCGCCTATCGCGACGAGGCCGGGTTCTTCTACTTCGCGGGGCGGTCCGACGACTGGTTGCGCGTCGACGGGGAGAACTTCGCGGCCGCGCCGGTCGCTCGCATTCTCGAACGGCACCCCGACGTCGTGCTCGCCGCGGTGTATGCCGTGCCCGACATGGTGGTGGGCGACCAGGTGATGGCGGCCCTCCAATTGCGCCCCGGCGCGACATTCGACCCCGAGCAGTTCGCCTCGTTCCTCGCCGTTCAGGGTGATCTCGGGACGAAGTGGGCACCGCGCTTCGTGCGCGTATGCCCCGAGCTCCCCATCACCGCCACCTCGAAGGTGCTCGTGCGCACGCTTCGCGCCCAGAAATGGAACGCCACCGACCCCGTGTGGTGGCAACCGCGGCGTGGGCCCGACGCCGCCTACGAACCGCTCCGGGAAGCCGATGTCACGCTGCTCGAGGCCTCTGTCTCTGACCGCCCCGGGTGACGCGCCTCAGGCCGGCGTTCCGGCCGCGATCGCTGCCACCAGCTGGTAGGAACGCACCCGGTCGGCGTAGCGGTGGATCATGGCCGTGATCATCAGCTCGTCGGCCTGAGTCTCGCGTCTGAGAGCGTCCAACCCGATGCGTACGGTCTCCGGGCTTCCCACGATCTGACCCGTGGTCCGGGCGGCGAGGATGTGTTGCTCCGCCGGCGAGTACTCGTGGGCGGCGGCCTCCTCCGGGCTCGGGAGCCGGCCCGGTCGCCCCGAGCGGAGCCGGACGAACGCCAACCGCGACGGACCCGCCAACCACTGGGCCTGCTCGTCGGTATCGGCGCAGATGACCGACACCGCCACCATGGCGTGGGGCTCGGCCAACGTTGCCGACGGACGGAAGCTCGACCGGTACAGGTCGAGTGCGGGCAGGGTGTTACCGGCACTGAAGTGGTGGGCGAAGGAGAACGGCAGGCCGAGCAGCCCCGCCAGCTGAGCGCTGAACCCGCTCGACCCGAGCAACCACAGTTCGGGTTGGTTGCCGTACCCAGGCACGGCCGTGATGGCGCCAAAGGGATGGTTCTCGGGAAACCGCCCGGAGAAGAACGCCAACAGCTCACCGAGTTGCTGGGGGAAGTCGTCGGCGGCCAGGGCTTGCGGTGTGCGACGCAACGCCAGGGCCGTGACCTGGTCGGTGCCCGGTGCCCGTCCCAGGCCGAGATCGATGCGACCGGGATGCAACGCCTCCAAGGTCCCGAATTGCTCTGCCACCACCAGTGGTGCGTGGTTGGGGAGCATGATCCCCCCCGACCCCACCCGCAGCGTCGTCGTGGCCGTGGCGATGTGACCGATCAGGACCGCGGTGGCCGAGCTGGCGATGCCCGGCATGTTGTGGTGCTCGGCCACCCAGAAGCGTCGGTACCCGAGTGATTCCGCCGCCCGGGCGAGCTCGATTGACTCCTCGAGTGCTCGGCCGATGCCCGAGTCGTCGGCGACCACCGCCAGGTCGAGGACCGACATGGCCCCCATCTCGGGTGCCCGTCCGCCACTCGTCACACTCGACCTACCCACCACCGGCGACAACCTGCCGCTGACCCGACCTATTCCGGCTCACCGCCGTCCTCGGCGCCGTCGGCGCGCTCGACGTCGTCCACGGTGCACAGCCGCGGCGGACAGCAGCGTGAGACCCGCTCTCGCCGGAGGACGGTGATGCTCAGGCGTCCCTTCTGATCATGCGCCACGCACCGAGGGCGGTCCAGCCGACCAGCCAGGCGACGATGACGCAGATCGCCACCGTCGTGGATTCCGGGACGAGCAGGGACGTCCCCCGGCCCCCGTCGGGGCCTCCACCACCTCCGAACACGAATCCCAGACCGCTCGGCTCCAGATGGGCCACGGCCAGACCGACCACGGCGCGCTGGAGATTGATCAGATGGGCGATGTGCGCTCTGGACAGGATCGGCGTGAGGATGATCTCGAGGACGATCATCAGGATCACCGCCACCGTTCTCTGGCCGATGAGCGATCCGAGCCCGAGGCCGACGATGAACCCCACGATCGCTTCGAGTTCGAGCCACAGGCCCGTCTTGACCATCAACGACGTGGACGGATACAGGAACGTCCTGGAGTAGTCGCCATAGTCCTTTGCGGCGATCAGACGGGCGACGTCCTTGATCTGGGCTTGGGAAGGTTGCGGTGTGCCCAGGGATCCGGCCGGACCCTTGACGACCGCTCCGCTCGGGCCGGGGCCGTTGCCGCACGGGACGGCGTTGAGCACGGTGCCGATCTCAGCGGGCGGGTTGCCGTTGACGTTGAAGCCGAAGTTGCAGATGACCTCGTTGCTGTGGCCGGCGGCCCAGTTCTCGAGGCCGGCCTGCGACAGGCCGGTGGGGACGTTGGTGCCTTGGAAGTTGAGCTGGGTGGGCGCCGCGAACACACACACCGCGCACACGACGGTGAAGCCGATGGCCACCAGGGGGACGATGATGCCCAAGCCGGCGGGGATCCGGGCCAGATAGAGCGACAACCGGGAGCGACCGGTCACCACCAGGTGGCGGAACATGCCCTCGGTGAGGTCGATCGATCCCGCCGTCGCCCCCAGCGTGGCGGCCACGATGAACCCGAAGACGTAGAGCACCCCGGCCACGAGCCCGGTGAAGATGTCGTAGCCGCCGGCCGGTCCGTAGGAATGCGGCGCGATGGCGTGCAGCAGCAGCCTGATGAGCAAGAACACGGCGGGGATGCCGATGGTGACGAGCATGAGGGCGATCATGAGGCCCCGGCGCTTGCGCAGCTCCATGAAGCGGGTGGTGATCATGGCCGGGGTCGGGACCCACGATCCCCGGTGGTCGCGCCGCGAACCCCGGGGCTGTGTGGTGCGGGGCGGGGCATCAGACATCGTCGTCATTCGGTGGCCCCCAATCGGCTCGTGACCTGCAAGAACCACGATTCGAGCGAGGCCTGGATCTGCTGGAGCCGGTACACCGAGATGCCCCCCTCGACGAGCACCCGGTTGATCTCGGCGATGACGTCTCTCGGCGTCCCCGCCGGCAGGGTGATCCCCAGTCCCAGCTGCCCGAGCTCGATGTCGCCCCCGAGGGGGGTGCCCTCGAGCAGGGCCCGGGCCCGGTCGGGCTCGGAGCATTCCACGTGGAGCACCACCGAGGCCCCGGCGAGGAGCTCGGAGATCGGTCCCTGGCGGATGATGTGGCCCCGGTCCACGATGGCCACGGCGTCGCAGGTGCGCTCGACCTCGTCGAGGAGGTGCGACGACAGCACCACGGTGCGGCCCTCGGCCACGAGCGACAGGATCATGTCGCGCATCTCGTGCATGCCGGCGGGGTCGAGCCCGTTCATGGGCTCGTCGAGGATCAGGAGCTGGGGGTCGCCGAGCAGACAGGCCGCCACCCCCAGGCGCTGGCGCATGCCCATCGAGTACTTCGACACCCGGTCGTCGGCGCGATGGAGGATGCCGACGCGCTCGAGGGCGGGCCCGATGCGCTCTCTCGCCGCCGGCTCACGCGCCGCGGCGAGGAGCTGGAGGTTCTGGCGTCCCGTCAGGTGGCCGTGGAAGCGGGGCTCGTCGACGATGGCCCCGACGCGCGCCAGCGCCGCGGCACGCCGTTTGGGCACGGGGTAGCCGAGCAGCGACATCGTGCCCGCATCGGCGTGGGTCAGTCCCAACAGGACCCGGATGAGCGTGGTCTTGCCTGCGCCGTTGGGGCCGAGGTAACCGAAGGCGCACCCCCGGGGGATGAGCAACTCGACGCCGTTCACGGCGATGTTGTCGCCGAAGCGCTTGGTCAGCCCATGGGTCTCGACCGCCCAGTGGCTTCCCGACTCGCGCGTCGGGGACGTATCGGGGAGGGTCAGGGTGCTCATCGGGTCCCCCCGTTCCCGTCCGCGACAGGACGGTGTGTGGCGCTACGTCCGATTGGCTCGACAGTACTGCGTCGCCCGGCCGTACTTGTCGCGACCCGGATGGGGCGGGTGATGTCGCAGGTCATGCGGCCGCCCCGGCCGCGGCCGCGACGCAGGGCCCGGCAATAAAAGGGGGCCCGACGCGGTGCATGGGTCAATGGTGCGGGATCGCCCGTCACCGCACAATCGGGGAATACCCTCAGATCCCCCCGACGCGACGACGGGCCCGACACCGAGGTTGTCGTCACCCATCGGCGTCAGCGGTCGCCACCGGGATCACGGGGGTGACCATCGTGCGCAGCGACGGCGAGCACGTCCAAACCACGACCGGGAACGGGTGGTTCGTGGCGTGGTGGCCGAGGACCGAGGGCGCGACGTCCGCCGTGATCACGACAACCTACGGGGAGACCACGCAAACGCTCAACCCGCCGGCGTTGCCATCTCCGGGTAGCGGGACCTGTGACGTGCAAGGGCAGACGACGTCCTCGACGGTCCGGTGCACCGGAGATACCGGAGCCGCAACAGGGAGACCGTCCACCGCCCCGTGAGATCGCACGAGGCCGTTTCACCCCAGATGTCGTCAGGTCGCGAAGACGAATTCCTCGATCAGGGCGGCGAGCTCGAGGGGTGCATCGCCCTGGATGCTGTGGCCCGCCTCCTCGACGTGGGCGATCCGCGCTGAGGGCAGGCGGCGGCGCAGCTCGTCTTCGTCCTCGTCACCGAGGACGGAGTCGGGCCGCATCCCCCTCACCAACAGGAGCGGCGCGGTGAGCGACGCCACAGACTCCCACAGTCCTTCGAACAGCGTGGGTCCGCGCACGTTTTCCGAGCTCACGTTCTCCGAGCTCGGAGTGCCGGTCTGATCCAGGGGCCGGTGGCGGGCCCATCGCCACACCCACGTCCCGTCTTCCTGCTGTTCTGCGTTGTGCAAGATGCCTCGGCGCAGCGACGAGCGGGCCCGGGTTGGGTTGAACTGCACGGTCCAATCCAGCAGCTCGTCGAAGCTGGCGAAGGTCGGGGGGCCGTTCACGAAGTCCACGATGTGCTGGGAGCGTGCTCCTTTGAGCCCGGGCAGGACGTCGACCAGGACCACTCTGCGCACCAACTCGGGAGCCTCGTCGGCCAACGCGATGGTCGTGAGCCCACCGAGCGACATGCCGACGACGGCGGCGGCGTCGGGGGCGAGGTGAGCGACGGCCACGGCGACGTCGTGAGCGTTGCCCTGCGCGCTGAGCTGGCCATCGGGACGCGCCCCGGGACCATCGGAGTGTCCGTGGCCCGGCAGGTCGACGGCCACGAGCGGACGATCGAGAGCGAGCGCCACGGTGTCCCAGGTGTGCGCGTTCTGCGCACCGCCGTGCAGCAGCACCAACTCGGGCTCGCCGTCACCCCACACCAGCGCGCTTAGGTTTCGCCCCGGGGCGACCTCCACCTCGACGCGCCGCACGACGGGAGGGACGTCGAAGGGGAGGCCGTACTCTTCGGCGTTCTCGTGAAAGAGCCCGAATTCGTCGTAGTCGATGCGCTCCACCATGTCGGCGCTCTTTCTAGCCTTCTCGTGGGCCTCACGAGGCGACAACGCCTCTGGCCTGAGTCCGACCTTGTTCTGCAACTCGGTGTTCGGTGTGAGTACGGGTTCGAGGTCGTCAGCGGCGGTCGACGCCGAGCACCAGGCCACTGGTCGGGACCCCGGTGCCGGCGGTGACGACGACGTGCTCGGTGCCCTCGACCTGGTTCACGGCCGTTCCCCGCACCTGGCGCACGCCCTCGGCGATGCCGTTCATCCCGTGGATGTAGGCCTCGCCCAGCTGGCCGCCGTGGGTGTTGGTGGGCAGCTTGCCGCCGGGCCCGATGTGGCCGTCGCGCAGGAACTCCTTGGCCTCGCCCCACTCGCAGAAGCCGAGCTCCTCGAGCTGGTAGAGGACGAACGGCGTGAAGTGGTCGTAGAGCACGGCACACTGCATGTCATCGGGGCCCAGGCCCGACGTCTCCCACAGCTGGCGCGCCACGACGCCCATCTCGGGGAGACGGGTCATGTCGTCGCGGTAGTACGACGTCATCATGTCCTGCTGGGCACCCGAGCCCTGGGCCGCTCCTTGGATGACGGCCGGAGCCTTGGCGCCGTCGCGGGCGCGCTCGAGACTGGTGACGACGATGGCCTGACCCCCGTCGGACTCCTGACAGCAGTCGAGGAGCCGCAGGGGCTCGACGATCCACCGCGACGCCTGGTGGTCCTCCAAAGTGATGGGCTTGCCGTAGAACCACGCCGCGGGGTTGGTCGCCGCGAAGGCGCGGTCCGCCACCGCCACCCGGCCGAAGTCCTCGGTGGTGGCGCCAGTGGCGTGCAGATAGCGCTGAGCGAACATCGCCACCCATGACGCCGGGGTGAGCAGTCCCTGCGGTGCGTACCACGAGAAGTGCGCGTTCTCGGCATTGGCGATCGGGGCGCGCCCCTGCACGCCGGTCCCGAAACGGTGCCCGGAGCGCTCGTTGAACGCCCGGTAGCACACCACGACGTCGGCCACGCCGCTGGCGACGGCCATGGCGGCTTGGTGCACCGTGGCGCACGCCGCACCGCCCCCGTAGTGGATGCGGCTGAAGAAGGTGAGATCACCCATGCCCAGGGTCCGGGCCACCTCGATCTCGGGGTTCGTGTCCGCCGCGAACGTGACGAGGCCGTCGACGTCGGACGCGGCCAGGCCGGCGTCGTCGAGTGCGCTGCGGACCGCCTCGGCCGCCAGCCGGAGCTCGCTGCGGCCCGACTCCTTGGAGAATTCCGTGGCGCCGATCCCGCTAATGGCGGTGGTTCCCGCGAACGTGTGGCGACGGGGGGACCTCGCACTCATGACACGGGCCTCATGAAGTGCCCGCACCGTCACGGGGGACCGACAGGCGCACGGTGCCGGTCACGTGGTCGCCGCGACTGTTGGCCCCTCGCACCGCCACTTCGACGACACCCCGGCCGTCGTCGCGCCCGGCCGGGACCTCGACGCTGTGCACCGTTCCGGTGAGGGTCATGGTGTCGCCCGGGTAGTTCGGCGCCCCCAGGCGGATCGACACCGCCTCGATGCGTGCGCCGGGCCCCGCCCAGTCGGTCACGAAGCGCCCCACCAGACCGTTGGTGCTGAGGATGTTCATGAAGATGTCGGGCGACCCCCGCTCGACGGCCAGGCCCGGGTCGTGGTGCACGTCCTGGTAGTCGCGCGAGGCGATGGCCGTGGCCACGATGAGGGTCCGGGTCAGCGGGATGGCGAGCTCGGGGAGGGTGTCGCCCACCGCCACCTCCTCGAAGCGAAGGGTGTCGGCGCGCACGGCGCTCACGGTCCCTCCACCCCGGCCAGGCGTGCCGTCGAGGAACCGGCCGACGCGCCGCGCAGTCGCGACGCCAACAGCGACCCCAGGCGGGAGAGCTCCGCACTCGGGCCCTGCAACATCAACTCGATCTGCTTGCCCCACAGGAAATAGCGGTGGATCGGGTAGGAGATGTCGGCCCCGAGGCCACCGTGGAGGTGCTGTGTGGCGTGCACCACGCGCTGGCCCGCTTCCGACGCCCACCAGTGGGCGACGGCCACGGCTTCGGTAGCGGGAAGGTTCTCGTCGATGCGCCAGGCCGCCTGCCACGTCGTGACGCGGATGGCCTCGGTGTCGATGTAGGCGTCGGCGGCGCGCAGCATGGTCCCCTGGAACGACGACAGGGGGCGACCGAACTGGTGTCGCTGATTGAGGTACGAGGCGGCACGCCGTACCGCTTCCTCGGTCACACCGAGCTGGATGGCGCACAGCCCGGTCCGCGCCCGATCGAGCATCGACGCCACGGCGCCGGCGCCGTCACTGGGTCCGGCCACGATGTCGCCGGACCCGACGGGCGCGCCGTCGAGATGGACATGGGGATGGATCTGGTGGTCGGTCGTCGTGGCCCGCTCCAGCGTGGCGCCCGGGCCCGTCGGGTCGACAAGCCCCACGATGGTGCCGTGGTCGGGAGCACCGTCCACGGCGGCGGGGACGAGGACGCGGGCGGCCAGGTGCGCCTGGGGAACGGCGAAGGCGGTCCCGTACAACCGCCATCCCGAACCGTCGCGCTCGGCGCGCACGGTCGGGTGGTTGCGCACGCTGGCGGCCACCTCGTTGAGCGCGGCGGAGAGCCGGACATCACCGCCGGCCACAGCGGGAAGCCAGCGGGCTTGTTGCTCGGGCGTGCCGAGGTGCGCGATCGGCAGGGCGCCGAGCACGACCGTGGCCCACAACGGCACCGGTGCCACGGCCCGACCCTGTTGCTCGAGCACGAGACACAGCTCGGTCAGACCGAGTCCCGATCCGCCGTGCTCTTCGGGGATGGCGAGGCCGAGGAGGTTCGCCTTGGCGAGCTCGGTCCACAGCGCCTGGTCGAAGCGGTCGTCGCCGGCCTCGATCTCGGCCAGCCGCTCGACGTCGGCCATGCCCTGGAAGATCGCTGCCGCGGCCTCCGCCACCGCCAGCTGCTCCTCGGTGAAGGTGAAGTCCATCAGGCCGCTCCCGCTTCGGCGCTGCCGGCGCCCTCGGCGGGGGCGGGACGGAACATGGGGATGGTGAGCTCGTCGTCGACGGCCACCATCTCCACCACGACCGGCATCCCGATGTGCACCGCGGCCGGATCGACACCGATCAGGTCCCCCACCAGTCGCGTCCCTTCCTCGAGTTCGACGACGGCGATGGGCAGCGGGTAGTCGAAACCCCCGACCTGGGGATGGTGCACCACGACGAAGCTGTAGACCGTCCCGCGCCCGCTGGCGGTGACGGTGTCCCACTCGAAGGACCCGCACGACGCGCACGCGGGCCGAGGCGGGTGTCGCAGCACACCGCACTGCGCGCAACGCTGGATGAGCAGTTCGCCCTGCCGGGCACCTTCGAAGAAGAAGGCGATGTCGTGGGTGATGGCCGGCCGGGGCCGTAGCGGTGCGTCGGCCTTCGGCTTCGAGGTCTGGGGTCGGAACCGCAGGATCCGGAACCGCATGGTGGCCACACGCTCGCCGTGCTGGTCCGTGAACTCCAGACGCGTGGTCACGAAGTGTCCGTCGCCGAGCCCCGTGTGCTTCTCGGGTGACACCGAGTCGATGACCGAGGTGACCGTGAGCCGGTCCCCGAGCACGATGGGCCGGACGTACTCCTGGTCGCAGTTCGTCGCCACCACCGACGTGAACCCGGCTTCGTTGAAGACCTCGAACATCGCTTCTTGTGCGGACACCTCGCCGGCGTCGTCTCGCTCGCCCTTCCAACTTCCGCCCGGTTGGGAGGGAAGGCCGCGCATGACCCACGCCTGGAGCATGGTGGGCGGGGAGACCACACCCGGGAACCCGTTGCGCCGGGCCGATTCGTCATCGACGTAGACCGGGTTCTCGTCACCCATGGCGTCGATCCAGTGTCGGATCATCGCCTGGTTGACCTCGTCGCGCGCCTCCATGGGCGGTCCGCTGGGCATGCCCTCGAAAGCGCGCAGCTTCGCCAGCAGCGCTTCGGCGTCCCCGTCCACGGTGCCGCCCTCGGGTGCCACCGGGCTCACCTCGCCGCCCGGGTCATGCCGAGACCGGCCATGGCCACGATCTCGCGTTGGATCTCGTTGACGCCGCCACCGAAGGTGTTGATCTGGGCGTGGCGGGCGGTGCGCTCGAGCCGGCCCGCCAACACCGCGCCCGGGGAGTCCGGCGAGAGATAACCACCGGCCCCCACGATCCCGAGCAGGCGTCGGTAGATGTCGATGCTGCGCTCCACGCCGAACACCTTCACCGTCGAGGAGTCCGCCGGGCTCATGGTGTCGGCGGAGAGCGCGGTCGCCATGCGCCAGTTGAGGAGGTACATGGCCTCGAGCTCGGCGCGACACCGGGCCAGGTCACACTGCACCCACCCCAGGTCGAGCACGGTGGGGCCGTCGGGGGTGACGGTGTGGGCCGCCCAGGTGGCCACCTCTTCGTAGAGCTGCGAGGCGAAGCCGCTCCAGGCGGCGAGGCCCACCCGCTCGTGGTTGAGCTGGGTGGTGATCATGCGCCAGCCCTCGTTCTCGGCCCCCACCAGTTGCTCGACCGGCACCCGGACGTCGGAGTAATACGTGGCCGTGGTGCGCGCACCCGCCACGGTGACGATCGGGCTCCACGAGAAACCCGGCGAGTCGGTGGACATGGCCAGGATCGAGATGCCCTTGTGCTTGGGGGCATCGGCGTTGGTGCGGACCGCCAGCCAGATGTAGTCCGCCATGTCGGCACCACTCGTGAAGACCTTGGCCCCGTTGACGACGTACTCGTCGCCGTCGCGCACGGCGCGCGTCTTGAGCGAGGCCAGGTCGGTGCCCGCCTCGGGCTCGGTGTAGCCGATGGCGAAGTTGACCTCACCGGCCAGGATGGCGGGGAGGAAGAAGGACTTCTGCTCCTCGGTGCCGAAGCGCATGATCGTGGGGCCCACGGTGTTGACCGTCACGAACGGGAACGGCGCGCTCGCCCGCCTGGTCTCGTCGAAGAAGATGAACTGGTCCGTGGCAGGGCGACCCTGGCCCCCGTACTCCTTTGGCCACCCGATGCCGAGCCAACCGTCCTTGCCGATGCGCCCCACGACCTGGCGCCACAGCTCGCCCCCCTCGCCGACCTCGCCGATGCCCCGGCGCACCTCGTCGGTGAGCAATTCGGCGTAGTACACGCGCAGCTCCTGGCGCAGAGCCAGCTGCTCGGGGGTCTCCTCCAGGAACATGGCGCCGTCCTACTACGGTCCGAGCCGGATCGCCCGGTCCCGGCCATCGCTTGGGCTCGTTGCTGCGGTCGATCGCTGCTTGCAGCAGGGGCTCGTTGCTATAACTCGTTCTAGTTTGGCACCGTACCAGCCGAGCCTCGCCGCACGACAATTCGATTCCCCGCGGTCGTGGGGGCTCGTTGGCCGGGGTCGGAACGGCGGCCTATCATCACTGGAACACGTTCTGAAAACGTGGTCGGCCCTTCGGCGGGCGGGGCTCGTCGGCCACGGCCCGGGCACCTCGGGCCGGGACGTCGGCGACGTACCGAGGAGGCATCGGCCATGGAGCTCAGCGAGATCGACCTCATCGACTCGAGGAATTTTGTCTCGGCCGTCCCCCACGAGTGGTTCGCCGAGCTGCGGCGTCGGGCTCCGGTGTACTGGCACGAGGAGCCCGAGGGCGCCGGCTTCTGGGCCGTGACGAAGTACGACGACTGCGTCGCCGTCAACCGTGACTACGAGCACTTCTCCTCGGCCAAGCGGGCCACGTTGCTGTGGGACATGCCCGAGGAGCAGCTCGAGCAGCAGCGCCTCATGATGCTCAACATGGACCCGCCCCTGCACACGCGCTACCGGCGTCTCGTGAACAAGGGCTTCACCCCGCGCATGGTGAACTCGCTCGAGGAGAAGATCCACAAGACCGCCGACCAGATCATCGACGCCGTGATCGAAAAGGGTGAGGCGGACTTCGTCACCGACATCTCCGCCGAGCTCCCCCTACAGGTCATCGCCGACCTCCTCGGAGTCCCCCAAGCCGACCGCCACAACATGTTCGACTGGTCCAACCGGATGATCGGCCAGGAGGACCCCGAGTTCCAGACCAGTGCCGACGGTGAGAACTACGCGGGTGAGGCCGCCATCGAGCTCTTCACCTACGCGTCCGAGCTCTTCGCCGAGAAGAGAGCCGACCCCGCCGACGACCTGATGAGCATCCTCGTCAAGGTCGAGGTCGACGGGGACCAGCTCTCCGAGCTCGAGCTCGAGTTGTTCTTCCTCCTGCTCACCGTGGCCGGCAACGAGACGACGCGGAACTTGATCTCGGGGGCGATGCACGCCTTCTTCGAGCACCCCGACCAGTGGCAGCGTCTGGTGGCCGACCGGTCGCTCCTGCCGACCGCCACCGACGAGATGCTGCGCTTCGTCACCCCGGTGATGAACTTCCGCCGCCAGACGACGGGACCGGTCGAGATCCGGGGCCAGCGCATCGAGGAGGACCAGAAGGTCGTCTTCTTCCACATCTCGGCCAACCGTGACGAGGACATCTTCGAGAACCCCAACGCGTTCGACATCGGGCGGTCCCCCAATCCCCACATGGCCTTCGGTGGTGGCGGTCCCCACTTCTGCCTGGGTACGAACCTGGCCCGCATGGAGATCAGGGTCATGTTCCAGCATCTCCTCGACCGGATGCCCGACATCCGGCTCGACGGTGAGCCCCAGCGGCTCCAGTCGGCATTCATCAACGGGGTGAAGCACCTCCCGATCGCGTTCAGCCCGGGCGCACCGGTCGGGCGCTGACGAGCGGGTCGCCGGCGACGTCGGGCGACTCGAGGAGAAGCTGGTTTCGTGCGATTTCATCAAGCGGTGACGTTCCTGCCCACGTTGCATGCCCTCGAGCTGGCCAAGGCCGCCGACACCCAGGGGTATGACGGCATCTACGTGTCGGATCACATGTTCTTCCCCCGCGATCGTCAGTCGCGCTACACCTACTCCACGCGCGAGGACGGCGCTCCGGGGTTCGGCGACCACTGGGATCCCGACACGCACTGGCCCGACGCGTGGTGCCTCATCTCCGCCATGGCGGCGGTGACCGAACATGTCGAGTTCACGACGGGTGTCTACATCGCGCCGGCACGCGATCTCATGACGGTGGCGAAGCAGGTGGGCACCGCCGCGGTGCTCTCGTCGGGTCGGGTGGCACTGGGTGTGGGGGTCGGGTGGTGCGAAGAGGAGTTCGTGGCCACCGGACAGGACTTCCACACGCGGGGCAAGCGGCTCGACGACATGATCCCCGCCCTGCGGGCAGTGTGGGCCGGGGGCTGGGTCGAGTACCACGGTCCGTACTACGACGTTCCCGCCATGCGCATGGAGCCCTCGCCCCCCGGCTCCATCCCCATCATCGGCGGGGGCCATTCCGCCCCGGCCCTG
>JGI12269J14319_10002730_pt1 | contig 16842 bp, 14 predicted proteins | sample PeaSoiSIISIP2007_FD_14319 | JGI IMG/M metagenome (IMG submission 14319) | reverse complement strand
TTCGGCGGATCCGCAACGAGATGCAGGCGGCCGACATCCCCGTCGAATTCTCCAAGGGTGAGGCCGGCCGGGGCCAGCACGAGGTCAACGTCACCTACGGGCGCGCCATGGAGGTGGCCGACCGGCACCTCGTCTTCAAGAACGGTGTCAAGGAGATCGCCGACCAGTGCGGGCGGTCCGCCTCGTTCATGGCCAAGTGGTCGATCGACGAGGTCGGCTCCTCGTGCCACATCCACGCCAGTGCTTGGGACGCAAAATCCGGAGCTCCTCTGATGGGAGGTGACGAGGGGCCCTCGCACCTGTCGGAGGTGGGCCGGCAATTCGTGGCCGGACTGCTGTACGGCGCCCGCCAGCTCACCTGGCTGTGGGCGCCGTACATCAATTCGTACAAGCGCTACGTCCCGGGATCGTGGGCACCCACCGCCGCGGTATGCGGTGTCGACAACCGCACGTGCGGCTTCCGACTCGTCGGCCACGGTGAGGGCCGGCGGGTCGAATGCCGGATCCCCGGGGCCGACGTCAATCCCTACCTGGCGCTGGCCGGCATCATCGCGGCGGGCCTCTGGGGCGTGGAACACCGTCTCGATCTTCCCGCGCCCTTCGAGGGCAACGCGTACAACGCCATCGATGTCCCACGCGTGCCCACGACGCTGGTCGAGGCCATCGACGAGCTGGAGTCGTCCCCGGTCGCCACGCACGCGTTCGGCAGCGACGTCCATCACCACCTCCTCAACACCGCCCGCCAGGAGTGGATCCGGTCGAACCAGACGGTCACGGAGTGGGAGCTGGCCCGGAACTTCGAACGCATCTGACCCACAAGCGGCGTCGCGGCCGATGGTCAATCCCGGTTGAGTCGACGGTGGATCTGCTTGGTCTGCTTGTAGAGGTTCACGAACTCGACGGAAAGCGCCTCGTACACCGTGGCGGCGGCGGGATCGGGCTCGAAGGTCCGGCCCACTCCGACCATGGCGGGGATGTCCTCGACGGCGATCCGGCCGAGCGCCAACCACGTGAGGAGCCCCGCTCCCCGCACGTTGGCGAGGACCGGATCGACGACCTGCCGGATCCGGCGGCCCATGGCGTCGGCGTGGATCTGGGACCAGACCTCGGAGTTGGCGCCACCGCCGATGAACGCCAAGGACTCGAAGGGGCGGCCCACGAACCGTTCCACGGCATCGAGCAGCCACCGGCTGTTGAGCGCCACCCCCTCGTACACGGCGCGCACCAGGTCCTGGCGGGAATTGGAGAGAGAGAGGTTGTGGAACCCGCCCCGGATGGTGTGGTCGTCCACCGGTGAGCGCTCCCCGTTGAGCCATGGGGTGAACATGGCCCCGTGCGACCCCGGGGGCACCTTGGCCGCGACCTCGTCGAAGTAGCGGTACACGTTGCCGGCCCCGACAGCGGGACCAGGGCCCTCTTCGTCGAACAGCACGTTCTCGGCGAGGAACGTCAGGCACGCTCCCGCCGTCTCGTGCTCGTCGGCGACGAGGTAGCGACCGGGGATGGCGGCGGGGATGGAGGCGACGTTGTGCAGGGCGTCGGTCTTCTTGAACGGAAGGTGGCACGAGATCCACGACGACGTCCCGATGTAGAGGTGGCCCTCGAAGTCCGCGACCGCCCCGGACCCCACCGCCGCGGAGTGCACGTCGCCGGTCCCGGTCGCGACGGGAAGCCCGGCACGAAGGCCGAGCTCGTCGGCCGCCTTGGCCTGCAGCGTCCCCATGACCGTGGCGGAGGGGACGAGGTCGGGCAGCTTGGAGCGCTCGAGCCCCGACATGCGGAGCAAGGAGTCGTCGTAGTCGATCGAGGTGATGTGCCTGTTGTCGGTGACCCAATGGGCGGCGATCGAGTCGTAGGAGGCTGAGAAGCTGCCCGTGAGCCGGAGGTTGAGCCAGTCCACCGGTTCGAGGAACTTGAACGTGGCGCGATAGACGTCGGGCTCGACGTCACGGATCCAGAGGATGTGGGCGGTGGGGTCCTTCCCCGAGCGACCGGGAGCCCCCCCGGTCAGCCGGATCCAGCGTTGGATCTTGCGCACGTCGTAGCCGAGCACGCTGACCTGTCCCCGCATCTGGCGTTGCATGGCGGCGCTCCCCCGGGAGTCCATCCAGATCACCGCCGGTCGCAACGGCACCCCGTCGCCGTCCACGGCGACGGTGCCCGACCACTGGGCGGTGCACCCCACACCCACGACGCTCGACGGGAGAACCGAGGAAAGCTCCAGTACACGGCGGGAGGCCGCCACGACGGCGCCCCACCATGCCGAGGGGTCCTGCTCGGCCCCACCCCCGGGCAGGAGTCGCAACTCGACGGGCTCGGACGCACTGGCCGCGATCCTCCCCTTCGGGGAGACCAGCGCCACCTTGGGCCCGCCTGTCCCCAGGTCGACGGCGAGTACGAACTCATCCTCGCCGTCGTGCTCCCCGGGCGCGCCGCGGTCGGTGACAGGTGGCGACATTGACGCAGCCTAACGCCACGGCGCGGGCAGACTGTGGCCCGTGCGAACCGAGCCGAGACCGCTTCGCGCCTTGGTGCTCGTGGTCGCGGCGGCACTCTTGGCCTCCTGTGCGTCCACCTCCAGGGGCACAGCCGCGTCGGGGCCGCCGTCGCTGTCGTCCGTGGTGAAGGGGCGCTTCATCGCGCGCGTCGAGCTCGACCACGGGACCTTGGCGGTGGTACCGGCAGGGAAGAGAAAGGCGCGCTTGCCGATGCAGGTCGCCGAGGCCATGTTCCGCGCCGCCGACGTCGTCGACGGCACCTTCCGCTTCGAAGTGTTCGGCCTGGGTGTCGTGACCCTTTCGCCCCGAGAGTCGGCACAGACCCCGACCGGAACGCAGCCCACGACGACCTCGGGTGTACCGAGTGCGGTCGCGACCACCACGACGACGGGTGCTGCCAACAGCGCGGCTACGAGCNCCACGGCCACGGCCACGAACGGCACCACCACGACCGCGGGCGAGCCCGCTACGACGGGTCCCACCGGCGCGACGNCGGGGTCGACGGGGACGGCGCCGCCGACCCCGCCGCCCCTTCCCCGCTACGNCGATCGCCTGGCGTGGGTGGGAATCGCCTGGGGGGCCGGTTGCCCGGGAGGCACGGGGGGCGCNGCGCCCGGCACCCAGTACGTGGCGGTCGTCCTCGACGCCCAGACCGGTGCCAGCGTGCTCGCGTACACCAGCCGGGGCACTCCGCCCTGTGGCGGCACGATCCAGCCCCCGAGCGTCACCCGCGCCAGCGAGCTGGTCTCGGTCCCGTGGCAGCCGGTGGGCCCGGCGAGCACCGCGGTCCGGGTGACGGTGCCGGCGTGCGGCACGTTCTTCGGCTGGACCGACGTCACCGGCGCGGGCACGGCTCCGGTCCAGGTCGTGGCGCAGAAGCCGTTCGACCCGGAATGCGGGTCGAACGCCCCTGTCGTCCAGGTCGTCAGCGACGTCATGCCCCTGGGGAAGGCGCAGGCCCAGGTCCCCCATGCCGTGCTCGGCCCGGTCGACGTCCTCCGAACCCTCGCCGGAGGATGAGCCGGGGAGGTGGCGCTCGCCCCGCACGGGCGGGCGCCACCGCCATCACACCGAGGTGGCGGGATGGCGGGGCTCGGTGACGAGCGCCACTTCGGGCGGGAGCCCCGTCACCTCCACGTCGTCGCCGTCGACCTCGACGGTCACGCGCGACCCGGCGAGCGGGATCCCCTCAACCTTGAGGTACTTCATCCCCTCGGGCAGCATCGGCGACAACCACGTCTTCCCGTACGGGACCCACGGGTCGAGACGGAGCATCGTCCGCAGGCACAGCAACGGGGACGCCGCCGCCCACGCCTGGGGCGAGCACGACGTCGGATACGCGACCGGAGTGGAGAACTCGGATCGCTCCAACCCGCAGAAGAGCTCGGGCAGACGCCCCCCCAGGCTCAACGCCGCGTCGAGCAACGAGCACACGAGGCGCAGGGCCTCGTCCATGAACCCGTAGCGGGCCAGACCCGCCGCCACGATGGCCGTGTCGTGGGGCCACACCGAGCCGCAGTGGTAGCTGATCGGGTTGTAGCCACCCATCGAGGAGGCCAGCGTCCGGACACCCCAGCCGCTGTTCAACTCGGGGGACATCAGCTTGTCGGCTACGACGCGGGCTTTGTCCTGGTCGACGATGCCGGTCCACAGGCAGTGGCCCATGTTGGAGGTGAGCGAGTCGATGGGCCGCTTGTCCCCGTCGAGGCCGACGGCGAACCACCCCCGATCCTCGAGCCAGAAATCCCGGTTGAACTCCGCCTTCAAGCGGGTCGCCTTGGACCGGAACCGCTCGAACGCGGTTTCGTCTCCGGCTTCGCGGGCGAAATGGGCGCGAGCCAGGTAGGCGCTGTAGACGTACGCCTGCACCTCGCACAGGGCGATGGGGGCGTGGGCGATGGTCCCGTCGTGATAGCGGATGCCGTCCCCTGAGTCCTTCCACCCTTGATTGGCGAGCCCCCGGTCCGTCATCCGCTGGTACTCGACGTATCCGTCCCCGTCGAGGTCGCCGTAGTTCTCGATCCATTCGAGCGCTCGCTCCGCGTTGGGCAGGAGCTCGTCCACCACTTCGCGGGCCAGGCCCCATCGACGCAACTCACCGAGCAGCATGACGAAGAGCGGCGTGGCATCCGCGGTCCCGTAGTAGATGCTCCCCCCGCCCAGCGACAACGAGGGCGCGTCGCCGAAACGCATCTCGTGGAGGATGCGGCCCGGTTGCTCCTCGCTCCTCGGGTCGATGTTCTTGCCCTGGAAGCGGGCCAGGGTCTGCAGGACCCCGAGCGCCAGGTCCGGGTCCACGAGCAGCGCCATCCACGACGTGATAAGCGAGTCGCGTCCGAACACCGTCATGAACCACGGCGCACCAGCCGCCAGCACCACGCGCTCGGGGTAGTCGGGGTCGAAGATCCGGAGGGCTCCGAGATCCTCGGCGCTCGAAGCGATCACCGTCCGCAGTCCGTCGTGATCGGTTTCGACCTGTGGCACCTGGCGACGCCACTTGGCCAGGCGCTCCGCGGGGGCGGCCCGATCGACGGGCTGGCCACACAGGTAGCGGGGGTCGACCGCCTTGCCTTCGATGACGGGGTGGAATTCGAGGCATCCCGTCCATTCCCCGTGGGCCGGGACGATGGCCTCGAAGCTGACGAGGTCGTCGGCCACGACCGCCGGCGTGGGGAACAGGTTGATGACCAGTCCGCGGTTGACCGTGCCCCGCCGGTAGGAGAGCTCGAGCTGGCCGGGCCGGTGCTCGCGGGAGATCTCCCCGTCGGACTTGCCGAATCGTCCTTCTTTCACCGCGAACAGGTCGGCGAAGTCCGAGTCGATGAACAGCTCCACCGAGCAGAAGGTGGGTTCGTCACCGAAATTGCGGATGACGACGTCTTCCCGCATGCCCTGGCCCACGTAGCGGCGGCGGAAGACCATGAGCGTCGAGTCGGCCTTTCCTGGACGCGGTGGGCAACGAGACACGAAGACCGCCGAGAAGGGGTCATCGGAGACTGCGGCGAGCCCCTCGGGTCTCACCCCGTTCACGCGCAACTCGAACCGAGAGAGGATCCGGGTGTCGCGGACGAACAGGCCCTCGGCCGACGGGGTGACCACGTCGCCCTCGTGACCGCTGATGGCGAAGGTGGACTCGTCCACCAGGGTGACCACGCCATCGGACCGGCCCAGGCCCGCCACCTTGCCGCTGAAGGTCCACGGGTCGCTCACCGGGGCGACGCTACCGGACCGGTACCTCCTTCCGAATCACCTGGTCGGAGCCTTCCTGGGCATCCGGAAGGCGTTCGCGGGCGGGCCCCGAAACCCGGATTGTCCCTATGGCCGTAGTGGAAATCTCGCCGCGACGGTAGACTCCCGGCGTGACCCCGCTTCTGGAGATCGAGGGCCTTCACGTGGCCGTCGACCGCACCGAGATCCTGCGCGGGGTGGACCTGGTGTTGGGCGAGGGCCAGCTCCACGCCCTGATGGGCCCGAACGGATCGGGCAAGTCGACGCTGGCGAGCACGCTGCTCGGGAACCCCGCCTATCAGGTGACCGCGGGCGCCATCCGCTTCCGTGGCGAGGACGTCACGGCGTGGCCGACGGACGTGCGCGCCAAGGCCGGCATGTTCCTCGCCTTTCAGTACCCCGAGGAGATCCCCGGCGTCCCGGTGATCCAGTTCCTGCGCCAAGCGGTGTCGGGGCGCATCGGCGAGGACCGCTCGGTGCTCGAGGTGCGGCTGTCGATGCTCGAGTGGATGAAGCGGCTCGGGATGGACCCCGCCTTCGGTGAGCGCCACCTCAACGAAGGCTTCTCCGGCGGCGAGAAGAAACGCAACGAGATCCTGCAGATGGCCATGCTCGAACCGGAGCTGGCCGTTCTCGACGAGACCGACTCGGGCCTCGACATCGACGCATTGCGCATCGTGGCCGACGGCGTGCAGGCCGTGCGCACCGAACGGGCTTCTCTGGGTGTCCTTCTGGTCACCCACTACACCCGGATCCTCGAGCTCCTGAGTCCCGACGTCGTCCATGTCCTCGTCGACGGCAGGATCGTGGAGCGGGGCGGCCCTGCGCTGGCGCAGCGTCTCGAAGTCGAGGGATACGAGCCGTGGCGGAGGTGACCGTGACGAACTCCCCCGAGCACCTGGCGGCCTGTCCCTCTCACGTGGACCTGTCCAAGCTCAAAGGCGACTTTCCGATACTCAGCCGCACGGTGCACGGCCATCAGGTCGTCTACCTCGACTCGGCGGCCTCTTCCCAGCGTCCGCAGTGCGTCCTCGATGCCATGGACAGTCTACTACCAGACCACGCATGCCAACGTGCACCGCGGGGTCTACACCTTCGCCGAGGAGGCGGACCGCCTCTACGACGCGTCGCGCGTCGCGGTCGGCCGCTTCATCGGTGCCCCCGACCCTGAGCACGAGGTCATCTTCACCAAGAACGCCACCGAGTCCGTCAATCTCGTGGCCGCCACCTGGGGCAGGGCGAACCTCGGCCGGGGTGACGTGGTGCTGCTCACCGACATGGAGCACCACGCCAACATCGTCCCGTGGCTGATGCTGGCCGAGGAACGGGGAGTCGAGCTGCGCTGGGTCGGTCTCGACGAGGAGTACCGGCTCGACCTCTCGGACCTCGAGCGGCTCCTCGACGGTGTGAAGCTCGTGGCCTGCACCACCATGTCGAACGTCCTCGGGACCATCACCCCCTTCGCCGACATCGCCGAGGCCGCCCATCGCGCCGGTGCCGTGGTGCTCGCCGACGGTGCCCAGTCCGTTCCCCACCTGCCGACCGACGTGGGCGGGCTGGGATGTGACTTCCTGGCCTTCAGCGCCCACAAGATGCTCGGCCCCACCGGGATCGGGGTGCTGTGGGGCCGGCGCGAGCTGCTCGAGGAGATGCCTCCGTTCATGGGTGGAGGCGGCATGATCCGAGACGTCCGCCACGACGGGTTCACCCCCAACGAGCTGCCGTGGAAATTCGAGGCCGGCACGCCCCCGATCGCCGAGGCGGTGGGACTGGGCGCGGCGGTGTCGTACCTGCAGGCGGTGGGCCTCGACGCCGTCCACGCCCACGAGGTCGAGCTGACGGCGTATGCCCTGTCGACCTTCGAGGAGCGTTTCGGATCCGACCTCAAGATCTTCGGGCCGTCCGGGACCTCCGAGCGCGGCGGCGTCCTGTCGCTGGCGTTCCGAGACGTGCACCCCCACGACCTCGCCCAGGTCCTCGACCAGGCCGGTGTGTGCGTCCGGGCCGGTCACCACTGCGCCAAGCCCCTGATGCGACGGATGGGCGTCACCGCCACGGCCCGGGCCTCGTTCTACCTGTACAACGACGAGTCCGACGTGGACGTCCTGGCCGACGCGATCGCCGAGGCCGGTACCCTGTTCGCGTAGTGGAGCCGCATCAGGTCGCCCGCTCCGCCAGGGCGACGACCGTGTCACGAACGACGAGGAGCCAATGACAGGTCTGGAAGACCTTTACCGCGAGATCATCCTCGACCACTACCGCAGCCCGCGAAACCGCGGGGAACTGCCGGCCCCACCGGCGCGACGTGTCGAGGGGTTCAACCCGTTGTGCGGCGACGAGGTGGTCGTCTACGTGCAGGTCCAGGACGGCACCGTGAGCGACATCCGGTTCGCCGGCCAAGGCTGTTCGATCAGCCAGTCTTCGGCGTCCTTGATGTCGGCGGCGGTGAAGGGCAAGACCGTGGCCGAGGCTCGGGACTTGATCCGCACCTTCAAGGCGATGATGTCGGTCCACGAGGCGCGACTGGGTGACGGTGCCGACGGCACCGGGGCCGGCAACGGATCCGGTGACGACGGCCCCGGCACGACGGTGGATCCCGAATCCCTGGGGGAGCTCGCCGCACTGCAAGGAGTCGTCAAATTCCCTGTCCGCATCAAGTGCGCCACCCTCTCGTGGAACACGCTGGCACAGGGTCTCGACGACGACGAGAAGGGTGAACCCGACAGCCTGTGACCGGCGACGCCCCTCTCAACAGAGGGTCGGGTTGAACGGGCCTGTGCCCGGCACGGTCGTGGCGGTACCGGACGGCTCTCCTCCGTTCCCACTCGGAGCTGCGGTGGTCGTCGACGCCGGCACGGTGACCGGGGACCCGTAGGCGTCGAGGGGTGGCGTCACGATCGGGCCCGGCGACGTACCCAGGAACTGGCTGATCATCTGGCTGGCGGCGGGCTCCTGCACGACCTCCACCGAACCGGCCGAATAGGAGCTGGCCCCGGTCGTGGGCAGGGTCAACGTCCGGAGCGACGAGGCCGAAAAGGCGTGGAAGCGCTGCGCCAGCGAGAGCAACATGGACGTCGACATGGCGTCGTCCTTGGTGATGTCGTGGACGATCGAACCCAGGAACGAGTTGACCTTGAGGGGGTTGTAGCTCGACGACTTCACCTTGTCGATGACGGCCTCGATGATGGTGTCCTGGCGCTGGATTCGCCCCAGGTCGCCACTGCCGTCGTACTCCCAGACCCCGGGCCGGACCTCGTACTCGTAGAAGCGCGAGCGTGCCAGGCCGAGCGCCATGGTGCCGTTCAGCGTCTGGCACCCGGAGTGGGTGATGTCGAGACCCGAGTTGTTGTTCCCGTTGTCGTTGTCGCGCACGGGGTAGGGGAAGTTCAAGGTGATGCCACCGACCGCGTCGACGAGGTTGATCACCCCGGAGAAGTCCACGGTCACGAAGTGGCTGATCGGGATGCCGAAGGTGTCCTGGATCGTCTGGATGAGCGGGTCCGGACCGCTGTTGAACGCCGTGTTGATCTTGTTGTGGGTGGCCAACCCGGTGCCCGAGGGCATTCCCGACAGCGCGACGTAGGTGTCCCTCGGGATCGACAGCAGCTCGGCGGTGCCCGCCGCCGGGTTCACGTGGAGGACCTTGATGGTGTCGCTGCGCTGGCCACCGACCTGCGAGGCGCTTCCGAAGGCCTTGGCGGCCGCGCCGCTGTCCCCGGCGCGGGAGTCCGATCCCACGATGAGCACGTTGTAGGGGGCTCCGGCCACCTGGGCTGCACATGCCGAGCACTTCACGGACTTGATCTCGCCGAGCCGGTACCACAAGTAGCCGAAGGAAGTGCCTGCCAGGAGCAGCACGAGCGCCACCCCCAGCACCGACCACCGGATCACCCGCTGGCCGGTGCTGCGCTTGGGCCCGCGCCCGCCGCGCTTGGCCGGTCGGACCGTAGGAGGAGGTGCGACTCCCGGAGGTGCGCCTGAGGCCGTCTCCGGGGATTCGCCCCGGGTCTCTCCTTGTCTCTCCCCGGGAAGCTCGCCCCCGGTTTCGCCCGCCGTCGTGCCGGGGGGTTGGCGCCGCGTGGGGCCCGAGCGCTTGCCCTCGGGCTCGCCCAGTCGCTCGAGGCCCTTGCGGTCGGCCGTCCGGTCGCCCGGCGCGTCCCCGCCGTGGGGGTCTAGCCGGGCGTGGCCGATCAGTTTGCCGCGGCCCGCGTCCGTTCCATCAGGAGGACGGCGGGCCATGGCGAGACGGTACCAGCGCGTCCCACCGCCGGCGGCGCGCCTCGGGTCTTTCGGGAGCGTGACCTGCCTGCTCAGCTGCCGAGGTGTTCGACGACGAGCTTGCCCACCTCGGCGGGCCGTTCGAGCGCAGCCAGGTGGGCGGCGTCGTCGAGATCCGCGACCTTGGCGTCGGGAATGGCTGACGCATAGGCCTCGGCGTGCGCACGGGGAACGATGCCGTCCTTGCGGGCGTGGACGACGAGTGTGGGCGCCGTGATCCGGCCCAGACGCCCCCGCAGCTTGGGATCGTGCAAGTAGGGGTTCCATCCCACCTTCGCCGTCGCCGCCTGGGACTGCAGGATCGGCCGCACGAGCTCGAAGGGGATCTGGGAGGGGTCCGCCTCCATGCCGTCCATGGCGCGCATCAGCTGGGCGATGGGGTATTCCCGGTCGGCGAAGAGCTCGTCGGCCAGCGCGGACGGGGCTCGGCCGAAGATCTCGGTGATCGGCGCGCCCTCCACGTACAGGCCCACCGGGTTCACGAGCACCATCCGTCGGACTCGCTGGGGCCAACGCACCGACAGCTCGGCGGCCATCCATCCTCCGAGCGACGAGCCCACCAGGTCGCATTCGGGAAAACCCAATTGGTCCAAGACGTCCAACAGGTGGAAGGCGGCGTCCTCGATGTCGTCGATCTGCGCCAGCCCCTCGGATGCGCCGAAGCCGGGGAACAACGGCGCCACCACCTGACGGGTGTCGGCCAGCTCCTCGAGCAAAGCCATGCCGGGCCCCTCACCCTGGGCCGAGTGCAGGTAGACCAGAGGGGCGGGCCCGTCGCGACCGGCACGGTGGACCTCGATCGAGCCGACTTCGGTGTCGATGGTCCCGGCGCTCAGAGCCGTCATGACGGTGCCGCCGCGGCTGCGGGCATGCTCGTCCCGGGCAACTGCGTGCCCGGGAAGGCGGCACGGAGCCCGGGCATGACCTCGGTGGCGAACAACTCCAGGTTCCGCCTGGTGTCGGCGGCCGACAGCGTGCCCAGCTGGAACAGGCCGAGCAGGTTCCCCACGCCCAGCCGCTCGATATTGGCGGCGAGCATCTCCGTGACCGTCTGGGGGCTTCCGACGATGGCGTACTGGCCCTCGACGACCTGTTCCCACGTCTGGAGGTTGAGCGCGAACGTGCCCGCGTTCTTCATGATGTTCTCCGCCGAGCGAACAGAGGTGTAGCCGGGCGGCGAGATGTTGATGCCGGGGAGGAGGCGGCGCACGAAGTACCAGAAATGCTCCTCGTAGTGCCGGCGCGCTTCGGCATCGGTCTCTCCCACGAAGATCGGCACCAGCCAGCCCAGCTGCAGTGGGTCGGCGACATACCCTTCCTTTTCGCACGCGTCGCGCATCATTGCGAACATGCGCTCGAATGCGCTGATGTGGAAGTACGGGATGCCCATGTACGCGTAGCGGTGCTTGGCCACGAATTCGAGCGTCTCGAGCGAGCCCACGCCCGGGATCCAGATCTCGGGATGGGGTTGCTGGATCGGCCGCGGCCAGGAGTTCACGTAGCGGAGCTTGTAATGCTTGCCCGTGAACTCGAAGGGGCCCGGCTCGGTCCACACCTTGAGGATCAGGTCGTGAGCCTCGGCGAAGCGCTCGCGCGCGTGGGCGGGGTTCAGCGAGAACGAGTAGTACTCGGGGCCGCCGCCCACGACCATTCCGGCGATGAGGCGCCCGCCGCTGATGCAGTCGATCATGGCGAACTCCTCGGCCACCCGCGTCGGGGGGTCGTACAGCGGAAGGGCGTTGCCCACCACGGCGATGCGGACACGTTCGGTCTGGCGGGCGAGAACCGACGCGATCAGGTTGGGCGACGGCATGATGCCGTACGCGTTCTGATGGTGCTCGTTGACGCACACTCCGTCGAATCCGAGCTCCTCGGCGTAGAGCAGCTCGTCGATATAGCGGTTGTAGAGCTCGCCTCCGAGCCGGGGGTCGAAGAACTCGTTGGGACAGGTGATCCACGCCGGCCCGTCGTAGTCGGAAGGCAGACCCGGGTAAGGCATGAGATGGAAGCTGAAGAAACGCACGGGTGGCCTCCTGCGTCGGTCCACTGCAGAGCGCCGGTCATCGTACTTCCGACGTCGCCGGCTCACGAATCAGTTTTGCCCGCCCCGCCCTCGTCGCGTTCGCGGGCGGCCTTCTCGAACGCGGCGTAGCCGCTGCGCTCGAGCTCTTCGGCAAGCTCGGGACCGCCGCTCGCCACGATGCGACCGCGCACGAGCACGTGCACGACATCAGGGTGCAGTACCGAGAGCAGGCGTCGGTAGTGGGTGATGGCGAGCACCCCCAGACCCCATTCCGCCACCCCGTCGCGGACGCGCCGTGCCACGTCGCGCAGCCCGTCGATGTCGATGCCCGAGTCGAGCTCGTCGAGGATGGCGATGCTGGGCCGCAAGAGCGCCATCTGCAGTGTCTCGCTGCGCTTGCGCTCACCGCCCGACAGATCGACATTGAGCGGCCGGTCGAGCAGGCGCGTCTCGAATCCCACCCGCCGGGCTTCGGCCACCGACCGCGCCGTCAGCGACCCGGTGGCGTCGTCGGGGTTCACCCCGCGCCCGACGAGCGCCTCGGTCATGGCCTGGTGCAACCCCACCCCGGGCACCTCGATGGGGTCCTGGGGGGCGAGGAACAGTCCCAAGCGGGACCGCTCGAACGGTGCCAGGGGAAGGAGGTCCCGGCCGTCGAGGGTCACAGTGCCGCCCACCACCTGGTACCCGGGCTTGCCCATGAGGACGTGCGCCAGGGTGCTCTTGCCCGACCCGTTCGGGCCCATCACGGCGTGGACCTCGCCACTTCGCACCACGACGTCGACGCCCGTGAGCACCTCCAGCCCCGCCACGCCGGCGCGGAGCCCGGCGACGGCGAGCTCGTGGACGCGACCGGGTCCGTTCCCCGAGCGCGCCTGGGCCGCACTCACGGGAGCTCCACGAGCACGTCGCCATCGTCGACCCGCACCACGTAGACGGGGACGGGTCGCGTCGCGGGCAACGAGGTCGGCTCGCCCGTCCGCAGGTCGAACATCGATCCGTGCTTCCAGCACTCGATCTCACATGCCTCGGGGACCACCTCGCCCTCGGAGAGGGAATAGTCCTCGTGGCTGCAGACGTCGCCGATGGCATAGAAGTCGTCCTCGATCCGCACCAACGCGATCCGGTGCGCTCCGACGTCGAAACGCCGTGCCTCTCCGGCGGCGAGCTCGTCGCGCCCACACAGGCGCACGACGTCACCCATCGGCCCGCCCCAGGGCGGAGAGTCGCCCGGCCATGCGGCGGCGCACCGCGTCCTCGACCCACCGACCCACGCCGGGGAACGGGGCCCGGCCGGCGAGGTCGGAGAAGAAGCCGAGGACGATGAGGCGCTCGGCGACCTCGGGGTCGATCCCCCGCGTCTCGAGGTAGTAGCGCTGCTCTTCGTCGATCGGCCCCACGCTCGAGGCGTGGCTGCACTTCACGTCGTTCTCGTCGATCTCGAGGTTGGGCACCGAGTCGGCATGGGCTCCCTCGGAGAGCACGAGGTTGTGGTTGGTCTGGAAGGCATTGGACCCCCGAGCGCCCTTGCGGATCCTGATAAGCCCGCTGTACACCGAACGCGCCGTGTCGGCCACGGCCCCTTCGAACAGCAGCTGGCTCTCGGTCCGCGGCGCATGATGGTCCTGAAGGGTGCGGAAGTCATGCACCTGCCGGCCCGTTCCCAGGTAGGCGGCCAGGAGCGACGTCCGTCCCGCCTGGCCCAGCAGGTCGGAGTCGGTGCGAACCCGGGCGTAACGCCCGCCCAGTCCCGCCGTGAACGATTGGAGAGTGGCGTCGCGCCCGACGCAGCTGGCCTGGACCGCGATCGAGGTCGTTCCCTGCCCGAGGACCTGCAAGTTGGCATAGCGCAGACGGGCGTCGTCCGAGACACGGAGCTCGGTCACCGGGACGACGAGCGCGGCGAGGGGCGAGGGGTCGGCTTCCTCGCCGGCCGGGAGCCCGGCGTCGGTGACCCCCGGCGCGGTCAGCTCGATCACTCCGGCCTCGGCCGATTCGCCCAATTCGACGAGCAGGCGGGGAAACGCCGCCACACCCCGCTCGCTGCTCCGGTCGGGATCGATCAGGTGCACGACGACGACGGGATCGCGCAAGACGGCCTTGCGGGCCACGTTGATGAGCACGACGTCGGCCATGAAGGCGTCGTGCAACTCCCCGAACGCGTCGCGTCCGTGCGCCAGGACGCCCAGGGCTTCGGGAGCGGGGAGCAGGGCCGACGAGATGCGGGGGCCGGTGACCGACAGTGCCTCCGAGGACGCCGAAGGGCTCATCTCCACCGCCTCGATCACACCGTTGCGCGTGACGACCAGGCCGGCGCGCGGCCCCAGGGAATCGGCGAGCCGGCGGGCGACGTCCGACACGGGCCCCGATCCATCTCCCGGCGGCGGGGATGCGGGGGTGAAGTCGTCCAGGTCGAATGCGTCGATCCCGCTGTAACGCCACACCTCTTCGGCTTCGGTGGGGATGCTCGAGGCGGCAAAACGCTGCCAGGCCTCGGCGCGACGACGCACCAGCCAATCGGGGCCCCCAAGTGCCGAAGACGCGTCGGCGGTGAAGGTGGTCAGGGGGGTCTACCTCTCTCGAACGGGCTGGGGAAGGGCGGCTCTCGATCGGACACGCCCAGGGTTGCATCCTAACGGGGTGGCGCTCCCCCTTTTCCGGGGCAGGTGGCCCGGCGCGGTGCCAGAGCAGGAGCAACGGGCTGGTTCAGCCGGGCCGTAAGGTGGACGCCATGTCCGACTCCGAAGTGCTCTCCATCGAACGCGACGGCCACGTCGCCACGCTCTGGCTCGACCGGGCCGAGGCCCGGAACGCCATGGGGCCGGCGTTCTGGGCCGAATTGCCGATCGCCATGGCGGAGCTGTCCGACGACCGCACCGTGCGCGCCGTCGTCGTGGCGGCCCGGGGCCCGCATTTCAGCGTGGGGCTCGACCTCAAGGCCATGGCCGGCATGCTCGCCGGCGGCGCCGACGGTGACGAGGCGCCGGCAGGGGGGAACGGGAGCGCCGAGGCGCGCCAACCCTCCATGGCGTCACGGGCGGTGGTGGCGCGACAGGGCATCCTCCGCATGCAGTCTTCGGTCACCTCTGTGGCCCAGTGCTCGAAACCGGTCATCGCCGCCATCCACGGGTACTGCATCGGCGGCGGCGTCGACGTCGTCTCGGCGTGCGACATCAGGGTGGCGAGCGCTGATGCCGTGTTCTCGGTGCGCGAGACCCGTGTCGCCATCGTGGCCGACCTCGGGAGCCTGCAACGGTTGCCGAGCATCATCGGAAAGGGACACGTGGCCGAGCTGGCGCTGACGGGCAAAGACATCTCGGCGGCGCGAGCCAAGGAGATCGGCCTCGTGAACGAGGTCCTGCCCGACCCCGACGCCGCCCTGGCGGCGGCGCGGCAGCTGGCGGCCGAGATCGCCGCCAATTCGCCTCTCGCCGTGCAGGGGACGAAAGCGGTGCTGGCAGCCTGCGAGGACAAGTCGGTGGCCGATGGCCTCGACTACGTGGCGACCTGGAACGCCGGGTTCCTCTCCTCCGACGACCTAGTCGAGGCCATGACGGCGTTCATGGAGAAGCGTCCACCGGAGTTCAAAGGACGCTGATCGGCTCCCACCACAGCGCCGCGGCCGGCGCCACGACCGTCAGCGGCGCTGCCACGGCCACCGGCGCCGCCCCCTGTCACCGCGTCCGCTCGACGAACCGCCCCTGGAGCGCTCGCTCTTCTCGACCTCGGCCAACGTCTGGGGCACGACGGCGTCGACGATGTCGGACGCCTCTTCGAGCAGGCGCACCACGTCGGGTCCCCCGGGGCCGGGCTCGTCCTCGATGGGCGGCTCGACCAGGCTCCCGTGCTGCCAGCCCACGTCCGCCAGACGGGGGGCATAGGAAGTGCAGTCGTCGGGGCAGCGCCACGGTGCCTCAGGAGCGAGGTCCAGCTCGCAGAAGCGCACGACCTCACCGGTGTCGTACGAGCGACTCTGGAAGTGCTTGCACCCTTCACGCATGGGCACAGCACCAGCCTCCTCTCCTCCGACGGGCCAAGTGGAGGGGCCCGACCATGCCCGACCGGATCAGCCGACCGAGCCCTCCATCTGCAACTCGATGAGCCGACTCCATTCGACCGCGTACTCCATGGGCAGCGTGCGCACGACGGGCTCGATGAAGCCGTTCACGATCATACTCATGGCCTGGCTCTCCGACAGCCCGCGGCTCATGAGGTAGAAGAGCTGGTCCTCGCCCACCTTCGACACCGTCGCCTCGTGGCCGATCTGGGCATCGCGCTCGGCGACCTCCATGTACGGCTTGGTCTCAGAGGTCGACTCCTCGTCGAGGATGAGGGCGTCACATCGAACGAAGCTCTTGGCGTGCTTCGCTCCTTCCTCCACCCGGACCAGGCCACGGTAGGTCGACAGGCCACCGTCTTTGGAGATCGACTTCGACACGATGGTCGATGTCGTCTCCGGAGCGACGTGCACCATCTTCGCCCCCGCGTCCTGGTGCTGCCCGGGGCCCGCGTACGCAACCGACAGCACTTCGCCCGACGCCTTGGGCCCCATGAGGTACACCGACGGGTACTTCATGGTGAGGCGGGACCCGATGTTGCCGTCGATCCACGCCACGTGGGCTTCGGCCTCGGCACGAGCCCGCTTGGTCACCAGGTTGTACACGTTGTTCGACCAGTTCTGGATGGTCGTATAGGTGATGCGCGACCCCTGCAGCGCCACCAGCTCCACCACCGCCGAGTGCAGCGAGTCCGTGGAGTACACCGGCGCCGAGCACCCTTCGACGTAATGCACCTCGGATCCCTCGTCGGCGATGA
>JGI12269J14319_10002726_pt1 | contig 16858 bp, 15 predicted proteins | sample PeaSoiSIISIP2007_FD_14319 | JGI IMG/M metagenome (IMG submission 14319) | reverse complement strand
AAGCTCGGCCTCAGCCCCGGCATGCGGGTGCTCGACATCGGCTGCGGCTGGGGTGGAGCAGCGGAGTTCGCGGCCCGCCGCTACGGGGTCGAGGTCACCGGCATCACCGTCTCGAAGAACCAGGCCGCCGCGGCGCGCACGCGCTGCCGGGACCTGCCGGTCACGATCGTTTTCGACGACTATCGGAGCCTCGAAGGTCAGTTCGACCGCATTTACTCGCTCGGCATGTTCGAGCACGTCGGCGCCCGCAATCACCGCACGTATCTCACCAAGGTCCGGCAGCTGCTCGCGCCCGACGGTCTTTTCCTGCTGCACACGATCGGCAACCGCGTCACGCAGAAAGCCAACGACCCGTGGATCGAGCGCTATATCTTCCCGAACTCGCTGATCCCGTCGCGGGTGCAGATCGACGCGGCGGCCGAGGGCCTGTGGATCGTGGAGGACTGGCACGACTTCGGCGTCGACTATGACCGGACCCTGCTCGCGTGGTCGGACAGTTTCGAGCGCGGCTGGCCGGCGATCGCATCCAAGTACGGCGAGCGATTTCACCGGATGTGGCACTACTGGCTGATGGTCTCGGCCGCCGCGTTCCGTGCGCGTCACTGCCAGCTGTGGCAGATCGTGCTGTCGCCCGACGGTGTCGCCGGCGGTTACCGCGCCGTCCGCTGACACCTGCCGCGGCGACGCCGTGATCGAGCCATTCGTTCAGAAGGCGCCCGCGCTCGACAACCTCTATACCTCCGACCGGCTGCTGGTCGGGTTCCTGCGCCGCAAGCTGCCGCGCGAGATGCTGGCCGCCATCGAGCCCGAGTTCATCGAACTCGGCGCCGAGGCCGCTGGCCCTCTCGCCTCGCTGCAGCACGCCGACCGGCTCCACGAACCCGTCCTGACGCAGTGGGATGCATGGGGCAACCGCGTCGATGGCATCGAGCTCACGCCGCTGTGGCGCGAGGCTGAGCGTCGTGCCGTTCACTACGGGCTGACCGCCGTACCGTACGAGCGCCGTGAAGCCGAATGGTCGCGCCTGCGGCAGTTCGTGCTCGTCTACCTCTTCCATCCGGTCACCGACGTTTACACCTGCCCGCTCGCGATGACGGACGGGGCCGCGCGGACCCTGATCGATTCCGGGAATAGCGCATTGATTGGGCGCGCGGTCCCGCATCTGACGGGGCGCGACCCAAGAAGCTTCTGGACCAGCGGCCAGTGGATGACCGAGTCGACCGGCGGATCGGACGTCGGATCCTCGGGCACGATTGCCGAGCTTGGCGCGGAGGGGCGCTGGCGCCTGTACGGCAAAAAGTGGTTCACGTCTGCCGCCACCTCGCAGATGGCCCTGACGCTCGCGCGCCCGGCGGGCAACGGACCTGGCGGCAACGGTCTGGCCATGTTCTACGTCGAGTGCCGCGATGAGTCCGGCCGTCTCAACAGCATTCGGGTCGAACGCCTCAAGGATAAGCTTGGCACGCGCAAGGTGCCGACGGCGGAGCTGCTGCTCGACGGGACGCCGGCCGAGCTCGTTGCAGGCACCACGGGTGGCACCCGTGTCATCGAGCCGATGCTCCGGATCACACGCACCTGGAACAGCGTCTGCGCAGCTTCTTTCATGCGTCACGCGCATCGTCTCGCCGCGGACTACGCGCACCGGCGGGTTGCCTTTGGCATGCCGCTCGCCGCACTCCCGCTCCATCGCGAGACGCTGGCTGACGTGGAGGCCGAGTGCGCCGGCGCGTTCCTGTTGACGTTTCTGCTGGTCGAACTCGTGGGCCGGGCGGAAGCCGACGTTGCGACGGAGGACGAGGCGCTGCTGTTGCGGCTGCTGACGCCGCTCACGAAGCTCACCACAGGCAAGCAGTCGGTGCACGCGGTCAGCGAGGCTATCGAAGCGTTCGGCGGCGCGGGCTACCTCGAAGACACCGGCCTGCCCGTGTTGCTGCGCGACACTCAGGTCTTGCCGATCTGGGAAGGCACGACCAACGTGCTATCGCTTGACCTGCTGCTGCGCGCCGATGTGGCGCGCGGACTCGCCGCGCTCGAGCGGCGGATCCGGACGGCATGCGACGCCGCCCGGACTGCGGGTCTCGGCGGCGTTGCGGACGCGGCGCGGGATGCAGTGTCGGCAGCTCGCGCCTGGCTGCAGGCGGACCGCGATGCCGATGAGCGCCAGGCGGGAGCGCGGCGTTTTGCGCTCACCCTTGGCCGGGCGACCGAGCTCGCGCTCCTTGCCGAGCACGCCGCCGCTTGCGCAGCGGGACCCGAACGCGCAATGGTGGCTGAGCTTGCCCGCCGGTTTCGACAGGCGGGTGTCAACCTGCTGCGCGCACTGGACTGACGGTCGCCGCGGAGGTACCGGACTACGACCGATGGCCCCCCGCAGTCGCGGCGCAACGCCGCAGGGCGTGGTGCGATGCTACGCTTCAGTCTCGGTCATACGGTAGGCTGCAATGTACGAACTATTCATCACCAACAAGAACTACTCTTCCTGGTCGCTACGCCCGTGGGTACTGATGCGCGAGCTCGGCATACCTTTCACCGAGCGCCTGCAGCAACTCGCGGTTGGTTCCAGCTGGGCGCTGTTCCGGACATTCTCCCCGAGCGGCCGGATGCCGTGCCTCAGGGATGGGGCGACGGTCGTGTGGGACTCGCTCGCAATCACTGAGTACCTGGCGGACCGTCACGCTGCGGTATGGCCGCGCGACGCTGCCGCACGCGCGTGGGCCCGCAGCGCCGCTGCAGAGATGCACTCCGGATTCGCCGCACTGCGAGATCTGTGCTCGATGAGCTGCGGACTGCGTGTCCGGCTCGCGGACGTCCCGCAGGTCGTCGCGAGTGATATCGCGCGGATTGACGAGCTCTGGGCCGGCGGGCTCGAATCATTCGGCGGCCCGTTCCTGACCGGACGCGCGTTTACCGCCGCCGACGCGTTCTACGCTCCCGTCGCGTTCCGCTGGCAGACGTACGGCTTCACGTTCGGTGCGACCTCAACGCACTACGCGCGACGGCTGCTTGCGCTCCCCGCAATGCAGGCCTGGTACGCCGATGCGCTCGCCGAACCATGGCGAGAGCCGGCTCACGAGGCCGAGGCGCGCCGCGCCGGCGCTTGGCTCGAGGATCAGCGCGCGCGCAGCGCGTAGCGTGCCGCGCGTCGCTCGCGCGGCCACCACCGCGCGGTTGGATCGGCGCTTGCCGGGCGGTCGTCCGGCGCGCATGCTGGTGCTTCCAGAGTGCAGCCGGGGCGGCAATGACGGTCGAGACGGCGCGCGCGCGACCGCTGCTGCGGATTCTGGGACTCGGCTTCGGCCTTGCGATGGCCTTCGGCGGCACGGTAGGCGTTGGCATCCTGCGCCTTCCCGGCACCGTGGCGGCAGCGCTCGGGGACACCCGGCTGATCGTGCTGTTCTGGACCCTCGGCGGGCTGTACGCGCTACTCGGTGCGGTCGCGGTCGCAGAGCTCGCCACGATGTTTCCTGTCGCCGGCGGCTTCTACGTCTACGCGCGGCGGGCGTTTGGCAACGGCCCAGGGTTCGTCGTCGGCTGGAGCGATTGGGTCTGCAGCGCGGCTTCCATCGCCTACGCAGCTATCACCGCGGCCACGTTTCTCGCCGTGCTGTGGCCTGCGGCGACTTCCCACCCGCGGTTCATCGCGGTCTCGATCGTCGCTGCCTTCACGGGACTGCATTGGGCGGGCCTCAGGATCGGCCGAGCGCTCGCGGGCCTCATCAGTGTCGCCGTCGGGCTCATGCTGCTCGTCCTGATCGTCGCCTGCTTCCTGGTCGCGCCAGCCACGGCCGCGACCGCGTTGCCGCCGGCGATGTCGGCTGCTTCGGTACCGCTGCTCTCGATGGCGATGTTCGGCGCCGTCGTGGCTGCGCTGCGCCCGGTGCTTGTCAGTTTCGACGGCTGGTACTCGCCGATCTATTTCGCTGAGGAGAACACCCACCCGGCACGCACGCTGCCACGAGCGATCGTCGGCGGCACACTGCTGGTAGCGGCCCTTTACCTGGTGATCAACCTCGCCTTCCTGCGCGTGCTGTCACTACCTGTGCTCGCGGCCTCGGAACTCCCGGCCGCCGATGCGGCACGTGTCGTGCTTCCGCACGGCGGCGCGGTGCTCGTGACGCTGATCGCGCTGGTGACCGTGCTGAGCCTGATCAACGCGAACCTTCTGATCACGCCGCGCATCCTGTTCGCAATCGGCCGTGCCGGTTTCTTCACGCAGAAGGCCACGCTAGTCAGTGCAAGTGGCACGCCGCGGGTTGCGCTCGGCGTTACGAGCGCAGTTGCCGCGCTGCTGATCCTCAGTGGCAGTTTTGAGCAGCTGATCGCGCTCGCTGCCGTGCTCTTCCTGCTCAACTACCTATCGGCTTACGCGGCCGTGTTCGTGCTGCGGCGTCGGCAGCCCACTGCGCCGCGGTCATATCGAGCCTTCGGTTTTCCGATCACGACCGCAGTGGTTCTCGTCGGGTCAGTACTGTTCCTAATTAGCGCGATTATCGACGACCCGCGCTCGGGGCTGACGGCGGCCGTGCTGATCGGCGCCTGTGGGCCCGTCTATTCGTGGCTTGCACGCCGGCGCGAGATCAACGTTGAGGAGCCGGCTGCCGAGGTGGCGCCGGCAAGAGATAACGCTGCGTAACGTCGCCGCTGCCGCCAAGCGCGACACGCTCTGCCGACTGGGCCCGGGCGCGCCCCCCGTATCACCGCTACGCTAAGCCTGACGCCCGGGCTTATCAGGCTTGGCGGGCTTACCGGGCTTGCGTGACAGCCACATGCGAATCACCGCGCGTACCACGGCCTCGCCGTTCGCATTGAATACCTCGACGGTCACCGGGATCTCGGCCGAGTCCCCGAGCGCCGGCAGGAATTCGAGTTCGGCGACGGCCCGCAGATCGCTATCGGCCCTCTGCAGGTAGTCGACGGTCATCCCCTTCGGGATCCACCGGTGCGTGCCTGGTATCGTGACGTCCGTGACCATCCCACCAGCCAGCTCCGCCATGTTGCACATCGCAATCGCGTGGATGCCGCCGAGGTGATTGAGCACCGCGTGGCGTTTCTGCATCCGAACCTCCGCGCGGCCGGGACGGAGCTCCATAATTCGCGGCCGGATACCCGCAAAGTACGGCGCCTTCCGGCACACGATCCGCGAGAACAGCCACCTGCCGCCCGGTATCCGGCACAGCCTCCGCCAGGTAGCCAGCGCCGCACTTTGGCCACTCATCGAGCCACTCCTTGATGAACGCTGCACTCGAACCGACCTTGAGCGAGGTCGCGGCGAATATCAAGGGAACGATTCCAGCAGCGGTCCGCCGGGGGAATTGGATGACGATGAATCCTGTGGCGGCGGCGCGCGGCCGGGTGCCCGGTATCCAGGCACTCAGCTTTGATCGAGCTCCACGACGATGATCGATGCTCGCGGTTCGGCTGCCAGAGCGACGGTTGCATCGAATGGCTCCAACATCAGCGTGTCGAGCGGCCCGAGCTGCAGGGAGGTCGACCCGAGGAGTACGCGCCCGGCACTGCAAACGATCAACGTCGCCCATGCCACCACGGGAAGAGTCGTCGGCGCGAGGACTTCGACGCGGCGCACGCGGTGTGAGAATCGCCCGCGGCGGGTCATGACGTTCAGGTCGGTGATGCCGCCTGCGATCAACGTGGCCGTCGTCGCCGCGTCACCCGGGAACGCGTACGGCGCCGAGAGGGGCGTGAGCTCAACGATCGGATGCTCGGCGACGCGCAGCTGCAGCCCCGCGCCGCTCAGGACGGTAAGCGTCCGATCAACCTTTCAATTACCCACATGTTGAGCGCCGAGGAGGTAGCCGATCTCGATGTTGGTCAAGCGCGATAGCCCGCGCCAGATCACGGCATTGCCTGGCGGCGCGTCGCTGGCGCGATTGAGGTAACCGCCGAGGCGAGCGAGCTGGGTCAGGCAGGATCCTAGCGAAGGCAGTCGACGCGAGCCGGTATGCCGACGCCCAGGGGCGAGTCGCTCGAGCAGATCTATTTCCAGTGGCGTGAACGCGAGGGAGGGTTTCGCGTGACGGGTGGAGCGATGCAGCATCGTCAGCCAGAAGATGCGCCAGCTCAGGATGCAGAACATCGCGAGCAGATTGACGAGCCGTTCAGCGGTGCGCAGCTTGGACTGCTCGGCGCGACACCCGGATTTCAGGATCTTGTGCAGAGTCTCGATTTTCCAGCGCTGCGCATACCACTGGAGTTTCTCGATCGCCTCTACACGCGAGGCGATGGGAAGGTCGGTGATGAGCTTCCAGTCGATGCGGTCACGACCGCGGGGTTTGCCGCGCTCCGTGGCGTGCAGCACGGTAAGTTCGAGGGACGGATAACGGCTTTGCTTACCGATCGGTGGCAGCACCCGAACCCGCCGGAACTTGAGCTCGAGGATTGCTTCGGACACTGAACCGTGCCGATCGAGCACCTCGACCCGGTGAAGCCCCCGGCAGGATGTCTCCGCCATCTCCGCGGCGATGGTGTGCGAACCGTCGCCGGCGAGGCGATCGACGCAGGTACGCAGCAAGAAGTGTGTCCCGGCGTTCTTCGCTGTGCAGAACAGTTCGTAGATATCGCTCTCGCGGTCGCCGACGTGGACACATCGGTCGGCGTCGCTGAGCAGATCGGTCGATTGCCGCAGGTTGTCCAACCAGCGAATGCTCTCTTTCTCTTCGATCGGCACGCGGGTCGGGTTGATATGCCGCTTGAGTTCGTTCGCGCCGTGGAACTTCTCTCGAGACCAGAACTTGATCGCCGTAAGCCCGAGCGGCAATCCTTCCGTCGTCACCGCCAGGCTCGAGTGCATCAAGATGCCGCACGCGGTGTAACGCCGCAGCCTGCCGTGTCGGTCTGCCCCAGCAACCGCGAGTCGGGTCTTACCCACCGCCGCGATGTCGTCGCGCTTGTAGGAGAACTCCGTCGTGTCGTGCAGAACCAGGATCGGACCCGTCGTCTTCGCCACGCGATCGCGCGTCGCTTCGAAGTGACCGGCGAGAATCTCGCCCTCGCTAACTCGATCGTTGTCGAGGAATCGGTACGCCGCTTTGGTGTTCGCCCAGTCCTGGCAGACCAGCGGAATGCTCTCACCGGGGCTCGCGGAGAGTTGCTCGAGCAGCGATCGAAAACGCTTGCCGAGTCGCTCGTCCTTGAACTCGCAGTCGGCGAGCTCACGATCGACCCAAGTGCTCGGCGGCGCCGCTTCGGCAACAGCAGACCGTCGGCGCTCTCGAACATTTTCGTTCGACATGTAGCACCGTGTGGTAACAACACACGGACCACCTGTATCTCAACTTCTATAATCGCTTGCAAGAACTTTCTGTAAGTTGCTTACTTGAATCGAGAAGATGTGGGTAATTGAAAGCCGATCAACTCCGGCGAACGCCGAGAAAGGCCCATCGGCAGCGACCCTCGCCATGCTGATCCGCCAATCGAAGGCATCGAGGGCGACGCCGTCCGGCCAGATCGCGATCTCGGCCGTTTCGCCGCTGCCGTTCTTCCACGGCATGCGCCGGTAGTCAGTGGAGCGGATCACGCGCACGGGAGCCTGTTTAACGGCCGACGGCAGTCCGCGCCCATCAGATCACGATCGATCGCGCGGTTCCAGCCTGCCCGGGCAGCAGCCGGTGGCTGCTGCTCGCGACTACGGTGCCTTGCCGGGCCGCGCCGCGGCAACGGGCAGCGCGTCGGCGTGGCGCATCGCGGGGCTGGCGAGAATCTCCGGATCGCGGCAGTACGCAATCAGGAAGTCCGTGGCATCATTACCCCAGAAGAGCTGACCGTCGACGATCGACGTCGGCACGCCAAATACGCCGCGCGCTGTCGCCGCCTCGGTCGACTGGCGGAGCCGCGCTTTGACCTCGGCCGAGTCGGGCTCGTCCGGCACGCCGAGTTCAGCGAGCAGCGCGCGCCACGCATCGAGCTCCTGCGGGATGTGGCCGTCGGCCCAGACGAACCGGAACAGCCGCAGGATGAGATCGTGCGAAGGACCCAACCGCCAGGCGAGGCGCAGTAGTGGCAGGGAGTTGAACGGGTGGCCGGTTGGCATCCGGAACGGCAGCTCCGCACGTTCGGCGAGCCAGGTAACGTACCGGTAGCTGAAGCGGCGTTTGGGTCCGATCTCGGCGGGCCCGAGCTGCCCCCAGTGGCCCAGAATGCCGGCGAGTAGCACGGGCTCAAGATGAACGTCCACGTTGCCCGGGAGTGCGGCGAGCTTCCCGAATTGCAGGTAGGCAAACGGCGAGACGAAGTCAAAGTACCAGTCAACGCGCATGGACCGCCTCCGCACCCTACCGGCATACTCTCACGAAACGTCGGCCGAATATGTGCGCAAGCAAGAGGGCTGAGCGGTGAATCAGGGCTACCGGCGGACCGTCAACCTCCGGGCGCGCGCTGATAATTCAGTATCGCTCGTCCGTGCGGCTATTCGCGGCCATGACGCTGTCGCGCCACAATGAGCACCGCCATCGACCGCGCGGAAAAGATGCCGTGGGCGGCCGTCATCGCGAGCGCTGCCCTGATCGCGATCACGACCGGCAGCCGGCAGTCGCTCGGGCTGTTTGTCAGACCGCTCGCCGCCACCGGACTCGGGGTCGCGACCGTCAGCCTCGTTCTCGCCGTGGGCCAGTTCTGCTGGGGCGCATCGCAGCCCGCGTTCGGCATCCTGGCGGACCGGATCGGAAGCTACCGCGTCATCGTGCTCGGAGCGCTCCTGCTCGCCGCCGGCCTCGCGTCGGTTCCGCTAGTTGCTACGGCAGGAGGACTTTTCGCCTCGCTCGGCATTGTGTCCGCGATCGGCGGTGGGGCCGCGAGCTTTGCAATCCTGATCGGTGCCGTCGCGCGGCGCGTGCCGGTGGTGCACCATGCCCTCGCGTCGTCATTGATCAATGCCGGCGCATCGCTCGGGCAATTCATTTTCGCGCCCCTTACGCAGGCGATCATGGCCTTTGCCGGCTGGCCGATCGCCATGTGGGCTCTGGCGGGATCGGCACTGCTGACCATATTGATTGCCCGTTCTGCGGTCGGCGCCAAGAACCCGCACTCCGCTACCACCGAACCGGAATTGCACCTGCCGATCATCGACCTGCTGCGGCCGGCGATCGCAAACCGCAGTTACTGGTGCCTGCACCTCGGATTTTTCACCTGCGGCTTTCATATTGCGTTCCTCGTTACGCACCTGCCGGGGGAAGTTGCGCTCTGCGGGCTCGCGCCGTCCGCGGCCGGGTTCGCCATTGGCCTCATTGGGCTTGCCAACGTCGTCGGCACGATCGCCATCGGCTGGACGGCCACTCGGTGCCGGATGAAGATGCTGCTCGCCGGAATCTACAGTGCCCGCGTTGCCGCAATCGCGGTCTATCTGCTCGCTCCAAAGACGCTGGTGACACTGTATGTGTTCTCCACCGTGCTCGGCCTCACCTGGCTCGCAACCGTACCGCTGACCGCTGGGCTCGTCGGCAAGTTGTTCGGCGTTCGACACCTCTCAACGCTCTTCGGGCTGACGCTGCTGTCTCACCAAACTGGGGCTTTCTTCGGCGCCTGGCTCGGCGGCCTCGTCCTGACGATCACGGGAAGCTATCAGTGGGTGTGGTACCTCGACATGGGACTTGCGGCAGTGGCCGCGATCACGCATCTGCCCATTCGCGAGCCGCCGCTGACACTCCGGGCAGCCGTCGCGACCGGCGCCACATAGCGCATCTTTTGTGCGGGCGGCAATCAACCGCCGGTGCGACTGAGCTTCACTCGCTGGCCGCGCCCCGCCACCACACCTCCTGCACGCGCCGCCTGCTGCTCGAGCGTCCGCATTGCACCACCACGTCGACGACCTGCCGCAGCAGCCGGTGTATGTCCCCGAGCGCGATCTCGCGACCGGCGATGCTCTCCTTGACCAGTAGTGCAAGCTGCTCAAAAGCGAGCACCGCACTGCCGGCGTGCACACTCGTGATGGACCCGGGGTGGCCCGAGCTCACATTGCGCAGAAAATAATACGCCTCCTCGCCCCGCAGCTCCGCCAGCAGGATCCGGTCCGGCCGCAGCCGGAGCGACGCCTCGAGCAGTTGCTTTGGCGTAACGCGCGCGAGCCCTTGGTTGTCCTTCGAGTAGAAGAGCCGGACGACGTTGACGTGCCGTTCAAATCGGAGCTCGGCGGCGTCTTCTATGCTGATCAGTCGTTCGTCCTCGGGGATCTCCCGGATCAGCGCCTTCGTCAAGGTTGTCTTGCCAGAGCCGGTGGCTCCGGATACGAGAATATTCAACTTCTGGCGGACCGCCAGCGAGAGGAACGCGCGCCAGTCCGCAGCCGCGAAATGCCGACCGAGCATCTCCTGCTCTCCGCTTGCAACGATTGTAGCGGCGCGGCAGTCGGAAAAAAGGCCGCCGTTGCTCAATTCATCGAGGGACCAGTCGCGGCCGCTTGGCCGTCGAATCGCTATCGCGACCCGGTCTGGCCACGTCGCCGGTGGCAGCACAATCTGAACCCGCTCCCCTGTTGGCAGTGCTGCCGACAGCAGCGGCGCATCGGCACTCACGCGCTGTTCGGTTGCAGTTGCTATTAGCCGCGCGAAATGTCGCGCCCACGTGGCCGTAGCCCACGCGGCCGGCTCCCGCGACCAGCCGTCGGCCCGCTCGATCAGAACTTCGCCCGGTCGTTGCAGGCAAAGTTCGGTGATGGTTGCGTCGGCGAGCAAGGTGGCGACGGGCCGACTGTAATGCTCGAGGGACGAGGCGATGTCGGCGCGTAACGGGTCAGTGCTCCGCACGCGGATTGAGCCGGTAAACGCTACGAAAATCGACGTCCCGTGCCACCAGCACCTGAATGCGCGCTCCCGGCGCCACCTGGACGGTCGGCGGAATGTTTATCGTATTTCGCAGGGCCTCCGTCGCTACGTCCCTCGATACCTGCGCGTTGTAGACCACGCTGCCGGAGCCCTGCTGGCGCGAAACCGCGGCGTCCACGGCGCCATCGATCAACGAGAGAAGTACTGCCGCCCCGAAACGTTGGCCTAAATGCAAGTCCACGTCTCCCGGAGCCCCGGCGCGTCCGAGCGCATCTGTCCCGGGCGAGGCCAGGTTGACGACAACGCCGGTCGGTGTCCTCGCTTCCGACCAGAGAATCGCAACCCGGGCTTGTCCGGCGCGCACCTCACCGCGGGTCTCTCCGACTAGCTTGGTCCCGCGCTCCAGCAGCACAATGCGCCCATCGGCTCCAAACACGTCCGTCGCGAGGACACAGCTCGTCATGCCAGGGAGCGTCGAATCAATTGCCGTCTCGAGAGTGCAATCGAGAAACGACCCCTTTGGAAGCAACCAGCGGCGGGTCGGCACGAGTGCCGCCTGGCTTGGCGTCGTGACGGTTGGCACGAGCGTCTCGCTGAGGCTACCCGGCGAGACGCCGTGTGCCACTGGCCGATCGGCTGCGGACACCGATTGTTCCAGATCGTGCTCGCCTACCGGCTCGCCGGCGACACCAACGAGACCTTGGAAGCCAACGCTGCCCGAGCTCGTCGGACGGACGAGCACGGGCGAGGTCAAACGGGCAAATGCAGTATTGCCAGAGGCCGCCCCTCTCGCTGGCGCACGTTCAAGCACGGCGCCCCGGTCCGGAGGCGCAGCCCGTCCCTGGTTCGCCGACGAATCGACTTTCTCTGTCGGTTGTTCCGATCGTTCTGAGTGATTGATGGCACCCAGCGGCGCCGCGCCCCCGCGAGGCGCGCTCGCCGCGGGGATGTCGAGCCTCGGGAGCTTCATCTCGGACGACGCGGCCGCCTTGGTTCCGGAAGTCGCCGCCGACGCTTTCGTCCGCGACTCCTCAGCAATGTGCAGGTAGTACCAGACGAGAACCGCTGCACCCATGAGGCCAACAAACGCCAACGCAAGCCGGCGCTGCATGCGAACGGCGCGCGAGCGTGTGTGGGCAACCTGCGCGACAGTTCGTTCGCCGGCCACCGCAGATTCCGGACTCATGGTTCGCTCCCCGGCGTCGTACGTTCAATCGTCTCGTTCACCGTGCCACTTCCCGCACGGCGCGCAAGCGTGTTAATGCCGCGGTTAATGACACAGCCGACCAGTCCACCACGTCGCAGGACCAGACGCTCGGCGAGCCGGTGCACGACGACCGTGTCGTTTTCGACGTGGGTGTTGACGAGCGTCTCGGCACCATCGGGTGCGCGCGCGTAGATCGCCGGCAGCTCCGCGCGCGGTGGGAACGTGAGGCGGATCTGAATGCCGTCGTCGACGGCCATCGCTGGCCGCAGAATCGGGCTGCCACAGAACCAGTAGTCACGGTTGACGACCGGTGGCGGAGCTGCAAGTGCGGCGCTCAACGTACTATTCGTACCCGGTGAGTCGCTCGCTGTGTTGGGCTCTGGGTAGCGGAAAGCTACCGAATATACCGCCTCGGCCGGCTGCGGCTGACGAGCAAGAGCGCGGAAATCGATGAAGTAGACCCTGCGATTAGTCAGGATCGTAAGGTTCGTGCCGGCCGTTGGCTGTTTCGGTTTCAAAAGGAGATGGTTCGCTTCGGCGCCAACGTCGAGGATCGCGCTGTCGCCCGCGCCCAGACTCACGAACCGCTCGTCAGGCGCGAACTGAAAGTGGATGTGGTACCCAACGAAGCCCGTCAGCGACAGCACCACGTTGGGACGAAACTCCACGACCCGGAGGCGCGCATCCGGCGCGTCATCCGCAGCCGCGGCGGGGCGTGCTGGCCCCACCAGTAGGCTAAGTGCAAGCCAGAGGCCTACCCACGATCGCGGCCGGCAGGCGCCCACGTCCGGGGCCATCACGGACTACTTCCCGTCGTGGATGCACTATGCGCGGGTGGTGTCGACTCCGCCGCCGCCGCGGCTTCGACGACCTCCGGCTCCCGGCGATACTCCAGGACCTTGAATCCGAGCGGGTTAAGGGCGCGAAGACGCACGTCCGTCGATGGAGGCCCAAAGGCGACCTGTAGCGTCGCGACAAAGTGGCGTAGCTCCTCGCTGGCGCCACTACCACGCTGGACCGCCGACAGAAATCGTACCTGCAGGAGATCAGGGCCGCCCCGGACGTGCTTCAGGAACGAGACCGATTGCACTTGGGCCCGCACGTGGGTCCCGTCGGCGTAACGGTTGAGGGGCGAATCTGGGTTCGACCGTTCCCAGGCGAGAGCCCAAGCCTGGTTCATAGCCGCCGAGTGGTAGGCGCCGATCTCGTCGTAATCGACCTCTGCGATGGCCGGAATGTAGCGTTCGCGTTGCGTCACGTACTGAGTTACGAGATGTCGAGTGACAACTTCCGGCAGCTCCGCGGTCCCGGCGTAGCCAGGGACCACATCGACAATGCCCGTCGATGAGTCCACGCGAACAATAAAAGGTTCGACCTTCTTGAGCGGTGTCAACAGCAGAATCGCTCCAGTTGCGGCAACCGCGATTCCGCTGGCTACGATCGCGACCGCCCATGCGTGCCGCGCCGTTTTGCTAAGCGCCGCGGTCCGATCGAACTCCCAGCTCGTCGCCTCCGCGAAGTAGCTCTCGGCTTCGTCAACCATGCCCGCGGCCCTCGCCAGCGTGATTAATAGGCGTAAGAGGCCCGCTGCACTCCGGCAGGCGCACCCGCCCGGCGCAAGCTGCCAGGAGCAACGCCAATAACATCCACGTCACCACCGCTATGCGTTTCATGGGCTTCTTCCTTGGAATCCGTTTGACGCCGACCGCCACACCGCCGTGCGCAGATCCGCTCCAGCGTTGTCGGCTGCATTGAGTGCCTGCACGGCAACATAGCGCGTGGTCCCCGTTAGCCGTTGGCCCACGACGGAAAGGCCGCCAAGGGTCGACAGCGCTCCGCCCCCGGCGAGCCGAGCAGCAATCGGCAGTACTTGGCGCATGACGAGCACGACGAGCCCGGCGACGAGTATCAGGTTCAGGGCGTCGACTGTCAGAATCGCACTGCCTCGCGCCGCCGTCTGCACTGCGTAGGCGTTCACGAGGTCGAGCATCAGCGCAGCCACGAGCATCGTCAGGATCGTCACGAGCGCATAGTTCGCGAGCTCGTGCAGCCATGCGTCGAAGAACCTCCGGGTGGTGGTGAACAGCGTCAGAATGATGAAGAGCGGCCCAACCGCCAGCAGCACTGCTAACGCGACGCGGGACAGCGCAATCAGGAACATTGTGTAGACGCACACGAGGCCCACCAGGATGTACACCGCAAGTGCCGCGAAGTAGAAGCCCATTTCGCCGGACAGCATTCCGCCCTTGTCCCACAAGCTCGCCGCAACCGCGCCCCCTTGGTCCCAGATAGAGTCGATCATCGTTACTGGATCGGCCGCTCCGACGAGGACCGCCGCAAGATCTGCTGGCGCCGTGAAGAACGTATCGACGATCAGACTGTGATACAGCCAAAGGTGCAGCCCGACTCCGAACACCGCGATAAGTGTCAGCAGGCGCACCGCGCCGGTTGTGACCGGCTCCTCCACCTGCCCACGGAGCTGCAGATAGCCCCACACCATCACATAGATGACCCCCGCCGTGACTGCCGCGGGCTCGATTGCCGCTGCGGTAGAAGCAACGTGCACACTGACGTACGCGGACAGCCGGGCCGTGAGCCAGGACCAAAATGTCTGGAATAACATCACGGGGCCGGAGGTGTCGGCTGAAAGCGCGCCGCAAACGCGCCGTGGTTCGCGACAACTTGCTCGCGCCGCTCGAGATCACGAGCGGCACTCTCGGCTGCGACGATCTGAGCCAGGACGGCAAGTTTCACGCTCTCGTCGGTCAGCATCGCCAGCTCGGCCTGGGTCCGACCTTGCAGCTCCGCGATAGATTTTGCGTCAGCGGTCGTTCCGATCGTATTTATCAGCGTTTGCAGCGACGTAAACCGGTCACTCGATTGGGCGTAGGCCAACCGGCTAAACGCCTGACTGCCGGCCACGGCCTGGCGTTCGCTTTGAAGTAACGTCTGTAGCGGCCCCGAAAAGCGGGCAAGATCCGCCGGGGTGAGTACGGCGTTCGCGGCGAGTTGGGTGTGCACGGCCGCCGCGAGAGCAGCGTAGGCGCTGCTTGTGCCATTCAGCGTTGCCTCAAGTGTCGCCCAGTCCGGCGGCAGGTAGTTGCGCGTCGCCGCCGAGAGCGGCAGCAGCAACTGCATCCCCCGGGAGCCGGTCATCGCCGCATAGGTCTGTTGCAGCTGTGTTATCTGCTGCTCCATTCCGCGAAGCTGCTGTTGCCAGGAGTTCACTTCCTGCAGCAATTGTTGGAGCGCGGCTATGTCGATGACCGGGATCATGGCGTGCGCCGTATCAGCCACGAGGCCCAACGCGCAGAGCGCGGTCGTTGCGATCAACGTCTTTGCGGACTGAATCAGTGTCATGGAGCCTCCCGCGTGGTAGTCGCGTCCTGTCCCATGAACCGCGGCAGCCATGCCGCGGGATCTGCGCCGAGCATCGCGATCAGTCTCTCTAGCTCGGCGACCGTTTGTGAACGGCCGGAAATCACCTTGAGTTCCGGCTCGAATCCCTTGAGATCAAGCTCCGCAACGACGCTCTCGCGTCCTTGCTTAATGACAAAGCGGCGTGATCCGGGCGTCAGTTCGGTCCGCACGAGCTCGAACTCCCGGTCGCTGAGTCCGAAGCCATCGACGTATTCATTTCGATGCGCATCGGCATTCGGGAAGAACACCTTGGTCGGCGTCTGCTCGATTAATGTTCGCGCGAGAGGGCTCGCCAGCACGTCGCGCGGGCTTTGGGTTGCAAATGCCATGACGCCATTGCGCTTGCGCCAGGTCTTGGTTCCATCACCCGCAAGCTCGCGAAAGCTTTCGTCGCCGATCAGTTTTGCGAATTCATCGAGCCAGGCGACCAGGCGACGGCCATCGAGCAGCGTTTCGAGCAGGTGGAAGAGGTAGAGCGTCAATGGCCCGCGCACGGCGCGTTCATCAAGCACATCCGTCATATCAAATCCAAGCACCGTGGCACTGGCCAGTAGCGGTGCAATCCGATCCTCCGGGCAATCGAATACGGTCGCGTATTCGCCCTCCGCCGCCGCGCACCAGCGCCCCAGCCGAGCATGGGGCCCGTCGAGCTCGGTGGGATCGAGAAACTCGAGCACCCGCGACAGGCGGCGGGCTTCCGGCACCAGCGCCAATGCCCCAGCGAGCGCCTGGTCGAGTTCGTTCTCCTCACGGACCGAGAGGTGCCGGGCCGGCCGTTCGGCCAGCGCGAGCAGCCAGCGACGAAGGAATGCTCTGTTTCCTGGTGTCGGCGGTAGCTGCAGCGGATTGCAGCCTGTGGGCAGTCCACGCCGGAAGGCGAGATACTCGCCACCTAGCGCGCGCACGAGGATTTCTAGGCCCCTGTCTTTGTCGAATATGACCTGCGTGGCACCATGCTTCAGCAACAAGCTCACGCAGAAGCCAAGGAACACGGTCTTACCAGAGCCTGTCGGACCACAGATAAACGTATGCCCCGTGTCCCGGCGGCTGCCACCATCCGGGTCGCGTGGATCGGTTGCGTGCAGAGAAAAGTGATATGGCGAGCCGGCACTCGTCTTAAGCACTGCGAGCGCCTCGCCCCAGTGATTCCCAGCGGCGCGGCCAACTGGGAAGTTGTGAAACGGGGAAAGGCCCGCAAAGTTACGCGTCGTGATTGGTGCTCTACGCGGCCGAGCACCGAACTGCGCCGGTAGTTGTGCCCAGAAAGCCGCCTCGAGCGCGAGGTCTTCGCGCGCTACAACCATTCCCGCCTCACTGAGCAGCGCGCGCGCGATGGCAAGAGAATGTTCAAGATCGCGAAGCGCTGCAGCCGCATCCGACCCGGTCGCCGCGGCAGGCTCGGTCATCACTTGCAACGTAAGGTGGTGGTCGCCCATCGCGAATTCATTGCTCGCGAGCC
>JGI12269J14319_10002725_pt1 | contig 16861 bp, 17 predicted proteins | sample PeaSoiSIISIP2007_FD_14319 | JGI IMG/M metagenome (IMG submission 14319) | reverse complement strand
CATCCACCGCCAGTGTGCCCGCGCGATCGGCGCCCACCGGTCCTTGGTGAATGCTTTTAGCCTCTGCAGCCTGTGCTACAGATTCGCCCTGTCCGGCCCGCTGCGTGCCGCGGGCACTGGGCTGGCAGCTGTCAGCCAGCTAGCGATGTCGGCGACGACCGCCGGGTCTACATGCTGGGCCGGCTCGTACTCCGCTGGCGCGGACGGGCCGCTTCCTGGGAAGAACAGGTGATTGTCCTGGTCGTAGACCCGAATGGTCACGTCCGGGCGATCGGCCAGGCCGGCCCGCCAGCGGGCGAGGTCGTCGGCGACGGTGGCCTGGTAGTCACGACCGCCCTGCAGGATGAGCATCGGCCTGGCCAGCGCCGCCGCGACCACGACCGGGTCGTAGCCGCGCAGGTCCAGCCAGTACGGACCAGGCACGCCGAGCGGCAGGTCGCTGGCCGGCGTCGACGCGGACAGGGCGGTGCTGTCGACCAGCCTGGCCTGCGCGGTCACCGCCTCGATCGCGGGCTTGGATGCGACGGCCGTCTCGGGGTCAAGTTCAGCGAGGTAGCGGATCTGCCGGACGATGGCCCAGTGCAGCGGCTGCGTCCCGCCGGCCAGGATGACCAGCCCGGCAGCGGACGGCTCGGTCCCCGCGACGCGCGGGGCGACGGTTCCGCCCAGGCTGTGGCCGAGCACGAAAACCCGTCCGGCGTCCACGGCTGGGTGCTGCCTGAGCAGCTCGATGGCCGCGGCCGCTGACGGCAGGTACTCATCGGCCAGGGTGAAATCTTGCACCACCATGACCTGGCTCGGGTGGGCGTACGTGACCTTGTCGAAGCGCAATATCGCCACACCGTGGCTGGCCAGCCCCCAGGCGAGGTCCTTGAACGGCTTGTTCCGCCCGATGGTCGAGTCGCGGTCCAGCGGTCCGGACCCGGCGAGCAGCACGACCGCGGGCCGCGGTCCCGGCTGGTGCGGCAGGCTCAGCGTGCCTGGCACGGCGAGCGGGCCAGAGCCGACCGTCACGTCCTGCTCTTCGAACTCCGCTGGGTCTGCGTAGGCTGGCGGCTCCCACGGCCCGACCGGCTCGGCCGCGCTGGCAGGCGCCAGCTGGATACCGGTGAGCCAGCCCGCGTCGCCGACCGACATGACCACGGTCAGCTTCCCGCGCTCGCAGGTGACGGGAACCTTCACCACGGTCATCCCAGCCCCGCCGGGCTCGCTGACCGGCACGCCGACCGAGGTGACCGGGCCGCGTTGGCGGAGCTCAGCCGCCCAGGCAGCCTGGAGTACCTGCGCCGTCACCAGCTGCCGCAGCTGCGGCGCGAACAAATCGCGGATCTCAGCGAAGCGTCCCGCCCGCGCCATCTCCAGGACAGCCAGGCCCGTCTGCGTCGGCCCGTTCGGCATCATGAGACCTCTTCCTTTCGATTTCGCGGCCGTCGAGCCTGCTGCCTGGCGCCTTGGTCGCCGGCCCGCTTCCCCGGCAGCAGGACGAGATACACCATCCGTCGCCGGCGCCCCTTGCCCGGAGCGTTGGCGAGCCTGGGCTGGAATACAGTGACGAGGTCGCCAAGGAAATCCGCATACTCGGCGTCGGTGAGCCACATGGCGGCGATGTTGTACCTGACCCCGTCCCGGACATCGGGAACGCCAGCTGCGAGGTACCGGTCGAAATCGGCGATGAGCCCAGCGGCGTAGGCCATGAAGGCGTGCGAGTGCTCAGCCGGGGTCATGGCCGCCGCCTCGCCAAGTCCGATCTGCGCGGCGAGCAGCCGGAGTGTATAGGTGCGCTCCACGGCGCCACGGACCCGGCGCTCGGCGACGACCTGCAGCACACCCTCCTTCGTCAGGAGGGCGACGTGCCGGTACAGGCTCCCGGCCGGCACATCGTCGAGCTCGGCCGCCAGCTGGGTGGTGGTGAGCGCCCGGTCGCCGAGGAACGCCTGGACGATGCGAAGTCGCACCGGGTGCAGCAGCAGATCGGCGCTCGCCATACCGAGAACCGTATCCGATTACTCTCAAAACTGCTAACGTTCGCAGATGTGTGAGCATTGAGCGGAAGGCGCTTGGCGGGGTGCCGCAGGCGTCGCGGGCCCGGTCGACGAGGCTGACGGCCCGCAGGGTCTGGTGACCGCGCCGCGGACTACCGGTTAGCCGACGGCCCGCAGGGTCTGGTGACCGCGCCGCGGACTACCGGGTCAGCCGACGGCCCAGGTCATGGTGACGGTCGCGTAGGTGCTGACGCCGGGATAGGGGCAATCCCATCCGACCGGGCAGGCCGACGTGGCCCTGCCCGAGCCCGCCGCACCGCTCACGCCCGGCGCACCGCTCACACCCGGTGCGATCGGCGCTCCGCTCGGGCTGCCTGGCTTGGCCGCGGCGCCCATCGGAAGCGGATACGGATACTGATAATAAGGAACGGACACCTGCACGTTGATGACTCTTCCCAGCGAGAACCCGGCCGCCGTGGCGACCGCCCTGGCCTGGCTTTCCGCATCGGCTACCGCTTTGGCGATGGCCAACGCCCGTGCCGCCGCTCCGGCACCGGAAACCGTCGCCTGGCCGGTGGCGGTCAGGCCGAGCGGACTCGCGCCCGAGCAGCACCACACCGGATAGGACACCGCCGGCGAACTGCTGCCCACACTCATCGGGCCGGCCCCGCGACCCGCGACGCCGCCAGCGCTCGCCGTGCCCGCCACCAGATAACCGCCGGAGCCGGAGTAAGCGGCCAGCGCCGGTGACCCGGCCGCCGGGGACGACGGTGCGGACACCGCGAGGGTCACAGCCACTGTGCTAGCTACCAGCACGACGATGCCGAGGATCCCCATTGACAGCCGAGCCCGGCTGATACCACGCATCGGACTCCACCTCCCGCCATTTCCGATTCGGGCCGCTTGCACTTCCGGGCATTGGACGCCCGGCCACCGATCGCGGTTCCCTCGAGCGCGCCGAGACCGGCGGGCTTCCTGGCTGAGGGCGATGACCCGTGGCCCTCGGAGGAGCCGGCGGCTAATCGGGCCTGAAAAGGCCGGGCAAGTCTGCGAGCATGAGCCTGTGGCGATGACGCTGAGGCGGCTGACCGCCGCCGAGTACGAGACCTGGATGTCGATGGTTGTCGCCGGCTACGCCGCCGAGATCGTCGCGTCGGGTGCCCTCCCGGCGCAAGCAGCACAGGAGAAAGCACGGCGCGACCACGAGCGGGCACTCCCAGCCGGGCTCGGCACCCCAGGCCAGCTGATCTTCAGAGTGATCGCCGACGATCAGCCGGTGGGCTGGCTGTGGCTTGCCATTCCCGGCCTGACCGGCGAGCCGGGCACCGGCAGCGACCCGGGCACGGACGGGGACACCGGCACCGGCGGTGACACAGGCACTGGCGGGGACCCGGAAATGGCCTGGGTTTACCTGGTGGAGGTGGACGAGGCGCTCCGCGGCCGGGGCTACGGGCGCGGGGCGATGCTGCTCGCCGAAGCAGAGGCGCGTTCCCATGGCATGCGCTCCCTGGGCCTGAACGTGCACGGCAGCAACGTGGCAGCGCGGTCGCTGTACGCGAGCATGGGCTACGAGGTGATGACCCAGCAGATGAAGAAGACGCTCTAGCAGGCCGCCGTCAACTCCGCGCGCTCCGGCCATCGGTGACCAGCGCAACGGCGGCCCGCCATCGGGGCACGCCGTGGCGGCGCTTCCAGTTGCGCACTGTGCCGCAGCTGCAGTGGGCCTCAGCAGCCAGAATCAGATTGCGGCCTCGCCGCGACACCTGACGAGGCCCGGGTTGCTGCTCTTCTGGGTTCTGCGCCCTCATGTCGGCACCGGCCTTCCGATCGGCATCTGCTGGGTGATGCAGTGCGGGCCGCCGCCACCGTAAGACAGCGTGGCGCCGGGAACACCTATCACCGAACGATCGGGGAATACGGCCTTCAGTTGCGTCAGCGCGAGCTGATCGGCTGCGGTCCCCGCGAGCGGAACGATCACGGCGGCGTTGGCGAGATAGCAGTTGAGGTAGGGCACCTCGACGCGGTGCGGCCCGGCCATCGCCGTCGCCGTGACGTCGAAGGGAATGACCTCGAAAGGCCGGCCGCGCGCGTCGCTGGCCACCCCCCCCCCCCCCCCCCCCCCCCCCAGCAGCAGCACTCCAGGGCGAACATACTGCGCGATCCCGTCGATGTGACCATCGGTGTCCCGGTCTGGCGCGGCCACCAGCCAGAGGACCTGCTCGACGCCGAGATAGTCACCCAGGACCTGTTCGATCCGTGCCTTTGTAGCGTGCGGGTTCCGGTTCGGGTCGAGCAGCGGTCCCTCGGTGGTCACGAGCGTTCCCTCGCCGTCGACGAAGAACGCCCCGCCCTCGAGGACGATCGGCGCTTGGTAGCGCTTGGCTCCCAGCAAATCGGCCAGCACGGCGGCCAGGGCGGCATCACGGTCATAGGGGTGGTACTTGCCTCCCCAGGCGTTGAAGCCGAAGTCCACGACAGCGAGGCTGCTACGGTCATCGGTAACGAAGATCGGTCCGTTGTCTCTGGTCCACGAGTCGTCGATCTCGATCTCGATAGCCTCGATGTCTGAGCCACACAGGTTGCGTACCTCGCTGGAAACGCCGGGCCGGCAGATCATGACGACCGGCTCGAATCCGGCGATGCTCCGGGCAACCTCGGCATAGTCAAGCTTCGCTTGCTCGTACAACCCGGCCCAGAGACTGCGACGGGTCGGCCATGCCATCAGGCAGCACTGATGCGGCGCCCACTCTGCGGGCATGTGGAAGCCATCGGCCCTCGGCGTATCCGCATCGGTCACGATCATTGTCCCTTCACCTGGCGACTCTCCCGCCTCCTGGCCCTCCTTGATCACGCTGGTCAGCGCCGCAGCCTTCGTCGGGAGTTCAGAGCGACCGGAGGGCGAGCGCGGCGTAGTCATAGCATTCCCTTGCGGCAGATCAGGCGAGCAGGTAGCGGCGGGAGAGCGGGATCTCAGCGACAGGTGCCGCGGCAAGCACCCGGCCGCCGAGGTGGACTGTGCCATCGGCGGGGTCGACGGCTATCTGCGGGCAGGCGCGTCCGGCGACGAGGCTGGAACGACGCACGGAGCGGGTGCCGGAAATCGCAGCGAAACGGCGCCGACTTCCGAGTTGCCGCGCCATTCCGGCCTCGTAGGCGAGCGTCGAGACGAACGTCACCGACAGCGAGGCAGGCGTCAGGCCATAGCCACCCCAGTGCGCGGAGTAGCGCCGCGGTTCGGCACCTTCCACGCTGGCGTTGCCCGCACCGAGTGGCCCCCAGGCGAAATGTCCCGCTTTCAGGATCAGCTCTGGCCGGACGCCGAAGTACGCAGGCTTCCACAGCACAACGTCGGCGATCCGACCGGGGGCCAGCGTCCCGACTTCCGCGAAGATTCCATGGGTGAGCGCCGGATCGACCGTGTATTTCGCGAGGTATCGGAGCGCGCGCTCATTGTCGTCGGGTCCCAGGCCGTCGTCCGTGAACGAGCCGTCCGGCCGCGGGATGAGACGTCGGACTGCGGGGGCCTGCGACCAGTCATGGCCGGCCTCCGCTGACCGCCAGGCCTTCATCGCGTGGGCGAGCTGCCAGGTCCGGCGGACGGTTTCCCCGATCCGGCCCATTCCCTGAGAATCGCTGTTGATAATGCTGATCCCGCCGAGCTCATGCAGCGGCCCCTCGGCTGCCATCGTGGCAGGGTGCACCCGTTCCGAGGCGAGCTCGAGATCATCAGGATGGCCGGCCGAGCCACCATGCACGAGGAGGATCATCTCCGGATGCTCACCGGCGGCATTGATACCGAAGGGAATCGTCGGGGTGGTCGAGGAGCAGATGATGTTGGGCTCGCGCACCAGCCCGATCAGGTCAGGGATGTGACCTCCGCCTGAGCCTTCGACGTGATACGCGTGCACGGCACGTCCGTCGATCGCCGCAACGGTGTCTTCTAGCTCGCATGACTCGTTGAGCCCGTCGGTGTGCAGCGCGACTGCGACGTCGTACTGCTCGGCGAGCCCGAGCGTCGCATCGATGATCTCGGGATAGGCTCCCCAGTCCTCGTGGATCTTCAGGCCGATCGCGCCCGCCTCGATCACCCGCTCGATCGGCGACCTGACATCGGTCCTGGCGCTGGCCTGCAGGCCGAGGTTCAGCGGCAGCTGTTCGAAGGCCCCGAGGGTGGCCGCCATGGCGGACGGCGGCTCCTCGAACCCGGCGGTGATCAAGGTGGTGACGCCTGCCGAGAGAGCAACCGGGACCAGGCGAGGGGTGATGAGATGGACGTGGGAGTCGATCGCACCCGCGGTCGCGATGAGCCCATATCCCATGATCGGCAGCGTGTTCGGCCCGATCGTCAGATCCACCCCGGCCGTGATGTCGGGGTTGCCCGCCCGCCCGATGCCCACGATGCGGCCGTCCTTGATCCCGATGTTGGTCTTGACAACTCCGATCAGCGGATCGACGACGAGCACGCCTGCTACCAGAACGTCAAGCTCGCTCGCCATGGTGGCGCGGTCGTCTTGCGTCATCCTGGACCGGATGTTCTTGCCATAACCCCAGAGCGGCTCATCACCGTAGCCGATGTGGTCGTCCTCAACGCGCAGCCAAAGGCTGGTGTCAGCCAGCCGGACCCGATCACCTGCCGTCGGGCCGAATCGGCTGCTGTACTCGGACTGGCTCAGCCCGGGCCTGCCCATCAGGTCTCACCGGAGTTCCGGACCAGGCACATCACGAGGTCAACCTCGCGGGACTCACCAGGCGCCCAGCGGATCGACGAGCCCGCAGGGAGGTCAAGCCGGTACCCGTGCGCTGCGGCGCGATCGAACTCAAGTCGCGGGTTGACCCGCCAGAAGGGATAATGAGATGACACCCTGACCGGCCGGACCGACCGGTTCGTCACGTGCAGGCTGAGCCTGCGCCTGCCGGCACTAAGCACGATGTCGCGGTCGGGACTGCGGACTTCCCCCGGACCAGCGGCAGGATCGTCGCCGGTCTCGATTTTCCCCCAGAGATCACGCAGCACGACCAGCCGCGAGCCGTCCCCTAGCAGCACCTCCAGCCGGATCTCAGGTAGCAGCGCGGCAACGCCGTCCATCAGTTCGGCGGGGTCAACGGCCGCCCGCCCCGCTGCGAGTACGTGTTGCCGCGATGCTCCGGCACGAGCCGCGCGGTGCATCTCATCGCAGATGAGAGCGGTGGCTTCCGGGGCATTGAGCTTGAGACCGTCAGAGCGTGATCTCCGGGCAAGTTCGGCCGCCAGGAAGGTCCTGAGCCTGTCTTCCTCCGTCGCAGTGATGTACATGGCCCTCCGGCACGCTGCGGTGATCCCCCGACGGCAGGCCCGGCAGACGCGGGCTCAGTACCGGAACGTGACCTGATTTGAATGACACTCTATATCGAGCACGGCGACACCTAGGGCGGGGTGACCGGTCAGGGTATGCGGCTGTCTCGCCCATCGATCGGCTGCCGACAGTCCGGACGAACCGCGAAACACCGATCAGCCCGGGTAGTGCTGGATCTGGGCGTGATGCCCCGCCGCGCCGGCCAGCTTGGCGTCATTGGTCAGTAGCGGCATACCAATCCGCTCGGCCAGAGCGACGTACATGGCGTCGTAGGCCGTGAAGTTGTCCCTCAGTTCGAAAACGCGGGTCTGAAGCGGCTGCATCGGGTGGCGGACGATCCGCAGCCCGGCATAGTCGGCGAGCATCTGCTCCGCCCGCACGGGAGTAATGCGGACGTTGGGCTTAGCCGTGATTGCCAGGCCGCGGACGACGCTGGACACCTCCGCGTCGATCAGGGACGGAGCGTGGACGACCCGCGCTAGGCGCTGCCGGAGTAGATTGTCGCCACGCTGGCTGGAAAGCAGCCGGATGATGATCGAGCAGTCAACGACCACCGTCATCGGCGACCATCCTGAGCGAACGACCGCAGATCGTCGATTGAGTAATCCACCGGCTGGCGGGCCGCGATTCCGGCCATCACGCCCTCGATGGGCGGCATCGCAGCCTCCTGCGTTAGCAGATCGCGCAAGTACGCGGCGAGAGACTGGCCGCGCGACTCCGCTCGTGCCTTGAGCGTAGCGACAACCTCGGCAGGAAGATCGCGGACCTGAACCACCGTGGTACTCATGGCCCAAGGATAACCTGTCCGCATGCACTGTGCATGCACGGGTCCTCGTCTCTTTCACCGGGCCGGTTCGGTGCCGTGGCAGCGTTTCCATTTGCGGCCGCTGCTGCACGGGCACGGATCGTTGCGGCCGCGCCTGGAATCGCTTGCGGCGTAGCCGGACATCAGGTCCGCCGGTGCCTTGCCCGCGCGCAGCAGCGCGGACATCTGCCGCATCGGCTCGCGCACGTGGTGGAAGAAGTCCTTGTACCCGGGGCAGAGGTAGTGCTGGCCTGGCTCGCCGTAGGGCGAGGTGGCGAACCGGTCCTTCGGGCAGCCGCCGTTGCACGCGAACCGGACGTCGCAGTCCAGGCAGAACCTGGTCAGGGTGTCCTTCTTGGCCTGCCCGAACTGCTGCTGCGCGGGCAGGACGATCAGCTCAAGCAGGGGCTTGTCGCTGATGTTGCCGAGCAGGTAACCGGGCTCGACGTAATGGTCGCAGGAGTACAGGTCACCGGTGTGCTCCAGGGCGAGCTGCTGGCCGCAGGTCTCGGCGTGCACGCACATGCCGCCGGGCTCACCGTGGAAGTTCGCCAGCGCGGTGTCGAACATCTGGACGTAGACGGTGCCGATGTCGCGGCGCACCCAGTCCTCGAATACCTCGATCAGGAACCGGCCGTACTGGGCCGGGCCGACCGAGCGGTGGGTGACCAGATTCCCCTGCTGGATGTAGAGCGGGCGGCCCTTGACCCCATCGCCCCAGCCGGCATCGGCGATCGGCAGGGTCTGCTCGGTCGCGCGCTCGATGATCGGGATGAACTGGATGAACCTCGCGTCCAGGTCGTCCCGCAGGAACGCGTACACCTCCCGGCCGTGATCCCCGTTCACCGCGTGGATGGTGGTCAGCACGTTCCACTCCACGCCGTGCCGCTTGAGCACGTCCAGGCCGTTGCGCACCCGGTGGAAGGTCGGCTTGCCGCCCTTGTCGACCCGGTAGGCATCGTGCATCGCCGCCGGGCCGTCGATCGAGATCCCGACCAGGAAGCCGTTCTCCTTCAGGAACGCACCCCACTCATCGTCGAGCAGGGTGCCGTTGGTCTGGATCGTGTTCAGGATCCGCTGGCCAGGCCTGGCGTACCGGCGCTCAAGCTCGACCGACCGGCGGAAGAAATCCAGGCCCATCATCGTCGGCTCGCCGCCCTGCCAGGAGACCACCACCTCGCCAGCCCGCCCGTGCGCCTGCAGCAGCTGGCGGATGTACATCTCCTGCAACTCTGCCGCCATCCGGAACCGGCTGCCCGGGTACAGCATCTCCTTCGACAGGAAAAAGCAGTACTCGCAATCCAGATTGCACACCGCGCCGGTCGGCTTTGCCATCACATGGAACGCCACCGGAGCACCGGGCATCGTCAGCACCGGACCGCCGGTCTCGGTCAGGTCCCCCGTCAGACCGCTCATCGTTCCCCCGCCCACATCACGATTAGTGTCCTTCCCGCCTGCACCCGGACCGTATACCCCGAACGCGAAGGCGATCGCCGCGGACACCCAGACTCCACCACTCGCCGCCTTCACCGTGATGGGTGATGTCCGGCCGTCCCGGCCAACGCAGACTCTCGCCCTGATGACCAAGCTGGCGGAAGTGTTCGCGCTCAAGCGGCAAGGACTGAATTTGCGCGCAGGCGCCGCGGTTGTGACGGTCATGCTGGTGCCGCTGATCGTCCTGGGCGCGCTCCACCGGGAGAGGTACTGGCTCAGCGTGTCGTTCGGGACGCTGTTCGTGGGGCTGTGCGACCCCGGCGGTGATTACGCGTACCGGCTGCCGCGGATGGCCGTCTTCGCCCTCGCCGGGGCGCCACTGACGGCCCTGGGATTCGGCCTCGGCGGCCGGGCGTGGGGGCTCGCGGGATTCGGCCTCGGCGGCGGGGCGTGGGGGCTCGTGGTCCTGGCCGTCATCGTCATGCTCCTCGCCGACCAGATCCGCAAGCACACCACGACAGCGGCACCGCGGTCACCTTGATCCCGCTCTCGAGTGCGGCGCCAGCCCAGGCTCGGCCTCCTTGGCCTGGCGGCACGGCCGGTACGCTACGGAGCTTGTGACAGCACCGCAGGATCCGCGGCCGAAGTCGGCCACCTTCCGGCAGGCCAGGTTCCGGCCGCAGCCAGATGCGATGGAGCTCATCCTGATCCGGCACGGTGAGTCGGAAGCCTACCTGGACGGCACGCTGTTCCCGCTGGTCGGCGGGCACGGCGATCCGCCGCTGTCAGCGGCAGGGCGCCAGCAGGCGGAGCTGGTCTGCTCGCGGCTTGGTGCCGCTGGCATCGACGCGATCTACGTGACCACGCTGCGCCGCACCACGCAGACCGCGGCGCCGCTGGCTGAGCGGCTCGGGCTCGACCCGCGGGTGGAAGCGGACCTCCGCGAGGTTTACCTGGGCGAGTGGGAGGGCGGCATCTACCGCAAGATGGTCGCGGACAACCACCCGACCGCACAGCAGATGCTGGCGCAGGAGCGCTGGGATGTGATTCCAGGGGCCGAGCCCGCTGTCGCATTCGCCGCCCGGGTTCGGTCCGCCATCGAGCAGCTGGCGGCCGGTCATCCGGGCGAGCGAGTCGCGGCCTTCACTCACGGTGGCGTCATCGGCCAGGCGCTCGCGCTCGCCAGCGAGTCCCGGCCGTTCGCTTTCATCGGCGCGGACAACGCTTCCATCTCCCGGCTGGTCATCTCCGGCGGACAGTGGTTCGTGCGCGGCTTCAACGACACGGCCCACCTGGACGCGCTCTGATACCGCGGTTGACGCAGATCGGAGCCGGTTAGCGAACCGCTGGCACTGGGTGACCTGTGCCGCCGGCGTCTTGTTGCCCGGTTATTCCGCGTTTGGTTTAATCGCACAAATGACTACTGCTGGCAGCCCTGGCCGATGACCGCAGCCTTCGCGATGAAGCGGCCAGTGGGTCACTCAGGTCTCGCGATCCCGCGGATCGCGCTCGGCTGCGGTAACTTCGGCGGCGTCGGCTCCGCGCCGGAGTTCTTCGGCCAGGGGCTGGGCGAGGACCAGGCGCTCAAGCTGATGGATGCGGCCTGGGAGCTCGGCATCACCCATTTCGACACCGCCGACGCGTACGGCGGCGGGCGCAGTGAGCTGGCGATCGGCCGCTGGATCGCCTCGCGCGGAGTTCATCCGCGGCTGACGACCAAGACGTACAACCCGATGCAGACCGGAGCGGACAGCGGGCTGAAGCCCGAACGGATCGCCCGCCAGCTGCACGAGAGCCTCGAACGGCTCGGGGTCGAACACGTCGACCTGTACCTAGCCCACGACTTCGACCCTGACGTGCCGTTGTCGGAGTCGTTCGGAGCCTTCGCCGCCGCCGAGGCCGAAGGGCTGATCAGCGCCTACGGGGTCAGCAACTTCGATGCCGCGCAGCTGGCTGCGGCGCTGGCCGCAGGCGCACCGCAGGCAATCCAGAACTGCTACTCATTGCTCGCCCGCCAGGACGAGAAGGAGCTGTTGCCACTGTGCGCGGAGCGGAACGTCGCCTACCTGGCATTCAGCCCGCTGGCCGGCGGCTGGCTGACCGGCAAGTACCGCCGCGGCGAGCCGTTCCCGCCCGGCTCGCGGATGACCCAGCGTCCTGAGTCGTATCAGGACTTCCTCGCCGACCAGATCTTCGACGCAATCGACCGGATCGAGGCGATCGCGGCGCGGCGCGGCACCTCGATGGCCGGCCTGGCGCTGGCCTGGCTGCTGGCCGGCCAGCGGGTGACCCAGATCGTGATCGGTCCCGGCCGCCCGGAGCACCTGGCGCCGGTCGGCGAGGCGCTTGAGCATCCGCTCACCGACGATGAGCGGGTCGCGGTCGAAAGCGTGCTCGGCTGATGCGCGTTCTCGTTCTCAGCCATCGCGACGTGCTGGCCGCGCTGACGCCGCAGGCCTGCGCCGATGCCATGGCCGCCGTGCTCGCTGAGCACGCCAGCGGCGGGACGTACCTGCCGCTGCGGTCGGTGATGATGCCACCGGCCGCCGCAGGATTCTTTGGGCTGATGCCCGGCTGGCGCGAGCAGGCCGACCGCAGGCCCGCGGCGTTCGCGCTCAAGGCCGTCTGCGTCATGCCGGGCAATCCAGCGCGCGGCCTGGACGCACATCAAGGGATCGTCACGCTGTTCGATGGCGAGAACGGCATGCCGACCGCGATCCTGAACGCCTCGGCGATCACCGAGATCCGCACCGCCGCGGTCACCGCGGTCGCCACCCGCGTGCTGGCCAGGCCGGATGCGCGGACGCTCGCGATCCTCGGGGCAGGGACGCAGGCACGATCCCACCTTCAGGCACTCCTGCAGGCGGGCGAGTTCGAGCAGGTGCGGATTTACTCGCCCACCCAGACGCACGCCCGCAGGCTGGTCGAGCAGGCCGCCGATCCGGGTGCGGAGTTGCTGGTCACCGCCAGCGCGCAGGAAGCCGTGCGCGATGCAGACGTCGTGGTCACCGCGACTAGCTCGCGCGAGCCAGTGCTCAGCCATGACTGGCTGAAACCAGGGGCGCATCTCAACGCGGTCGGCGCAAGCACCCCGCGGGCCCGCGAGATCGACACCGCCACGGTGGCCGCGAGCGCGCTCTTCTGCGACAGCCGCGAGTCGCTGCGCAACGAGGCCGGCGAGTTCCAGCTCGCGATCGCGGAAGGCCTGATCACTGGCGAGGAACACGTCCGCGCCGAACTCGGTGAGGTGCTCGCCGGGACCGCGTCAGGGCGCCGCGACGCGGCGGAGCTGACCATGTTCCGCTCGCTTGGCCTGGCGATCGAGGACCAGGCCGCGGCGCAGACTGCGGTAGCTGCGGCAATCGCGCACGGCCTGGGGACCGAGGTGGAGCTGTGATCGAGCTGGCGGCGATCGAAGCGGCGCGCACGCGGATCGCCGGTACCGCGATCCGGACGCCGCTGGTGCGGCTGGCCGTCGAGGATTCCCCGGCTGAGATCTATCTGAAGCTGGAGAACCTGCAGCCGATCAACTCGTTCAAGATCCGCGGTGCGACCAATGCGATCATGCTTGCCCCGGCGAGCGAGCGGGCGAAGGGCCTGGTCACCGCCAGTGCCGGGAACATGGCCCAGGGAGTGGCGTGGGCGGCGCGCGCGCTCGGCATTCCAGCCACGATCGTCGTGCCCGAGCACGCGCCGCAGGCGAAGCTGGCGGCGATCAAGCGGCTGGGCGGCCGGGTGCTTAAGCTGCCCTACGACGACTGGTGGAACGTGATCGTCACCAGCGAGGTGGACGGGGTCGACGGGCTGTTCGTGCATCCGGTCCAGGATCCTGGGGTGATGGCGGGTAACGGGACGATCGGCCTGGAGATCCTGGAGGATCTGCCCGACCCCGACGTGGTCGTCATCCCGTACGGCGGCGGCGGCCTGACCGTCGGCATCGCCAGTGCGATCAGGGCGCTGCGGCCGGAGACGAAGATCTTCACCGCCGAGCCAGAGACCGGCGCCGCGCTGGTCGCCGCCATCGAGGCCGGGCAGCCCGCCGACGTCGACTACCGCGCTTCGTTCGTCGACGGATCCGGCAGCCGCCGGGTGCTGGACAGCATGTGGCCGCTCGTCGCGCCGCTCGTCGACCGCGCCCTGGCGATCCCGATCGACGCCGTCGCCGCCGCCGTGCGCACGCTCGCCGAGCGGGTCCGGGTGATCGCCGAGGGTGCGGGCGCGCTCGCGCCAGCCGCGGCACTGTCCGGCCTGGCCGGGACCGGGAAGGTGGTCTGCGTCGTCTCGGGCGGCAACATCAACCTGAGCAAGCTGGCGGAAATCCTCGGCGGAGCTCCGGGGTAGCCTGGCTACCTGCGGACCCCGGCTAGCGCGTCAAGGAGGCGGTCGACTTCTCCAGGCGTGTTGTAGTGGATGAAGCCGATCCTGATGGACTTGTCGGCGTAGCCGAGGCGCTGGTACAGGCCGAGGGAGTACCACGAGTCGTGCGCCCAGACCCCGATCTGAGCGGCGGCCAGGCTCTGAGCCACGTCCGCAGCCGCCACGTCCGGCACGTTGACCAGGAAGGTGGGCACCCGGCCGGCCATCCCTGGCAGCCCGTACACGGTGATCGAATCACCGATGCCGTCAAGGAACCGCTGGCCAAGCGAGCGCTCGTAGGGGACGATCGCGGCGAAGCCGCCGATTGACTCCAGGTAGTCGATCGTCGCGTTGAATCCCGCAAGCAGCTCGTAAGGAAGGGTGCCGGTCTCGAACCGCCGCCCGAGCGGCAGCGTCGGTGCGGGGCGCGCCTTGTAGGGTCGCCAGCGCTCGATCACCTCAGCCCGCCCGTAGGCCACGCCGAGATGCGGACCGCAGAACTTGTACGGCGAGCAGATCAGCACGTCGGCGCCGACCTCGCTGACGTTGATCGGCTCGTGCGCCGCATAGTGAACGGCGTCAATCCACGCCAGCGCGCCGACGTCGTGCGCGAGCTTGCACACCCGCCGGGCGTCAACGATCGTGCCGATCGCGTTCGATGCCCACGCGAACGCGATCACCTTGGTGCGCGGCCCGAGCTTTGCCTCCAGATCCCCGAAGTCCAGTGTCGTGTCATCGTGCAGCTCGATGTGCCGGACGACCAGGCCGGCGTCGTGCGCCAGTTCCAGCCACGGCGCGACGCCGCCGTCGTGATCCAGGCAGGAGACGAGGATCTCATCACCGGGGGCGAACCCGCGCCCGGCCGTACGCGACAGCATGAAATTCAGCGAGGTCATGTTCGGTCCGAAGATCACCTCATCCGGCTCGCAGCCAAGGAACCGAGCCGCCTTGACCTCAGCCTCGTCCAGGATCTCCCTGACCCGCAGGCTCGTCGGGTAGACCGCGCCGAGGTTGGCGCTTGCCTCGCGCAGCGCGAGCGAGATCGCGTCGCCGACCTCGTCCGGCACCTGTGAGCCGCCAGGAGCATCGAAGAACGCGAAGCCTTGCCCTAGCGATGCGAAGCGAGCTCGGATGGTAGGCACGTCAAGGCTGGTGCTGAGCATCTCGGTCATCGGAAACGCCCTCCCCCGCCGGGCGGCGGCGGACGCCGGCCCGATCCGCGGTCAACATCACAACTGCTAACCGAATCCCCAAATTACACCTCTTGCACTCCTGTGCAGCGCAATGGTTTGATTCAGCGTACAAATTCGATCGGTGGGGGGAGGGCGTGTGTTCCGCATCGTCCGCGGCGCCGTGGCCAGCTGGCAGGGCACAGTCCCGGAGGGTAGCGGTCGAATTACGCTCGGCAGCGGAGCCTTCGACGGGCCGTACTCGCTGCGCTCCCGCGTCGAAGCGGGCGAGCAGGCTACCAACCCGGAGGAATTGCTCGGCGCCGCCGAAGCCGGCTGCTTCACCATGTCCCTCGCGAACCTGCTTGGCGAGGCTGGTCATCCGGCCCGCGACCTCCGCACCACCGCGCGGGTAACGCTCGCTCAGTCCGAGGCCGGCTTCAACATCACCCGGATTGAGCTGCGCACCATCGGCGACGTTCCCGGGGTTGACCTCGCTCATTTCACCGACCTGGCCCGGCGGGCGAAGGACTGTACCGTCTCGCGTGCCCTGACCGGCACCGAGATCACGCTCGAGGCGAGCCTTGCAGCTGGCTGACCGACCAGGTCTTACTGCCAGGCCCGGACCCCGGCCCGCGCGGCGCGGCCCGGGTTAAGACCACCTGACAGCACTGGCAACGAAGTATCTCAGGAGATGGAGGCGTACCTATGAAGGGACGCGTGATCACCGTCACGATGGCGCTCGGCGCGCTGGTCGTGGCGGGTTGCGGCAGTTCTAGCAGCACCACGGCCGCGGGCGGAGGCACCAAGTCGTGCACCACCCAGATCGGATTCGAGGGCCCGATCACCGGACCGGTGGCCGTTCTCGGCGCGGAGCAGCTGCACTTCGCAGATCTCGCGCTGTCGATGGACAACGCGGCCAACAAGACGAAGATCACCCTGGTCCAGGGCGATACCCAGCTGAATCCCGCTCAGGCCACCACGGTGACCCAGCAGTTCACCTCGAACTCTTCCATCGTCGCCGTGGTCGGTCCGGCCGGCAGCCAGGAGGTCGAGGCGGTCGGACCGCTGATGGCCAGGGCCGGACTGCCGTTCATGTCCGGGTCGGCGACTGCCGCAGCGCTCACTACCGGCAAGTACCCGACGTTCTTCCGGGTCGTGTCGAAGGACAGCGTGCAGGGTCCGCAGGACGCCAACTACATCATCAACAACCTGCACCCGAAGTCCCTGATGATCGTCGATGACCAGGAGGCTTACTCCACTGGCCTGGTCGCCGCGATGGTGCCGGTCTTCAAGGCGGCCAAGATCAAGGTCGACCACGAGTCGGTCTCGCAGAAGGTGACCGACTTCTCCTCGCTGGTGGCTAAGGTCACGTCGGCGACCTCGGTGGTGGTCCTGCCGTGGCAGGTGGCAAGCAACGCTCAGCAGTTCGGCCGCGACCTTGCCCAGCAGCACAAGAAGGCCGTGATCTTCGGCACCGACGGGCTGTTCTCGCCTGGTACCTTCACGATCTCAGGCTCGTACGTGTCCTCGTTCGGCCCGGACATCACCGCGATCCCGGCCGACGCGTCGATCGTCGCGGCAGCCACGGCGAAGTACGGGAAGTTCGGCACGTTCGGCCCGCCAGTCTTCGCGGCCACGCACGTGATCGATGAGGCGATCGCCTCGGTCTGCCAGGCAGGCAAGACGCCGACCCGCGCCAACGTGATGGCTGCGATCAGGCAGACAAACGAGTCGACCTCGATCCTCGGGCAGTCCATCGCGTTCACCGCTCAGGGCGAT
>JGI12269J14319_10002721_pt1 | contig 16888 bp, 12 predicted proteins | sample PeaSoiSIISIP2007_FD_14319 | JGI IMG/M metagenome (IMG submission 14319) | reverse complement strand
CGGTCCGCGGGCGTCCGTGCAGGTGTAATCTAGTGGCTAGGATGTCAGCCCTCCAAGCTGACCACCCGGGTTCGAATCGGCGGACCGTTCCGATCCGCCGCGGAGCTCCCGGCACCTGCACTTCCCGACGCCCGCGGGTCCCGGGCGAGGGTTTATTCCCGTCGGGTCCGCTCGCTCTTCGCGCTGAGGTAGCCTAGTCCGGCAAGGCGCCAGCCTTGAAAGCTGGTGGCGATCTCGCCACGGGAGTTCAAATCTCCCCCTCAGCGTCCTCCCGAAGCGACCCCGACGAGCCAGCCCCGGGTATCTCGCCCGTTCGCGTGCGGAGGTACCCAGGTGGCGCTCAGGCCGGCCTCGGAAAGGAGGCGACGGAGCCGGAGCGGCGGCGTCAGGCGCAACTCCTCCACCTCGTGGAGGTGCCGGTACCCCCGTCCGACCTCCCCGATCAGGTAGTCGAATACGATACGGGAGCGGGTCCCTTGACGTTCGGAGAAACCGCCGCGCACGATCTTCGTCGTCTCGTCCTGGTACACGTCCAGGCTCATGTGTCCGGAACGGAACCGGCCGGGCGCGACCCAGGGTGCTACCAGGACGACCCCGCCCGGGACGAGGTGCCGAGCGAAGGAACGGAACGCGCGACTTAGGTCCGCCTCCGTCCGGAGGTAGCCGATCGCGCTGAACAGGCAGCTCACGACGTCGATCCGCTCCCCGAGGTCGAACGTTCGCATGTCGCCGACGACGAGACGCACCCCCGGCACGCGTCGGTGGGCGATACGGAGCATCGGGCGACTCAGGTCGACGCCGGTCACGTCGTAGCGGGAGCGAAGGAACTCTAAGTGGCGGCCGGTCCCGCACGCCACGTCGAGCCACCGGCGTCCGTGCGACCGGCCGAACCGTCGGGCGAGGACCACGACCCGGGACGTCTCACTTCGGTAATCCTTCTCCGAGTAGATCCGGTCGTAGTAGGCGGCAAGGTCGCGGTACATCGGGCTCGGTCCGGTCATTCTCCCGAGGCCGAAGCGGACCCCACCCCGTGTTGCAGCCACCCCCGGTCCCGATTATAAGCGCGGTCCCGCTCGCCGACCGGACCATGTCCGAAACGGCCGCCTCCACTCCGCTCATGGAGCAGTACGAGGGGGTCAAGGCCCGCTATCCCGGTCATCTCGTCCTCTTCCGCGTCGGGGATTTCTACGAGACGTTCGGGGAGGACGCGCGCATCCTCTCCCGGGCCGTCGACGTCGTGCTGACCGCACGCTCGGCCGATGCACAGGGGGTTCGCACGCCGATGGCCGGGGTACCGCACCACGCGGTCGAGACGTACCTCGGACGCCTCGTCCGCAAGGGGTTCCGGGTCGCCCTCTGCGACCAGGTCGAGGACGCGCGGTTCGCGAAGGGGTTGGTCCGGCGGGAGGTAACGCGGGTCGTCACCCCCGGAACGGTCGTCGAGGACCGGATCCTGGGCGGACCCGACCACAGCTTCCTCGCGGTGGCGAGAGAGCGGAAGGGCGAGCTGGGCGAGTACGCGGCCGTCGACATCACGACGGGGGAATGGTACCATGGGCGGGCCGACGGGCCCGGGCCGGACGGGCTTGTGTCCGCTCTCGCTCCGTTCCAGCCGCGGGAGATCCTCTGGTCCGCCCCGCTCGATGCTCCGCCGACGTTCGCCCGGGTTCTGGCCCGAGAGTATCCGGCGGCGCGGCTGGACGTGGCGCCGGGTCCCCTCGTACCGGAGGAACTGCCGGAGAGCGTCCGGCGGGGATTCGTGGGGGACGATGCCCTCACGACGGTCGACCTGCAGCTCGCGGCGTACCTCCGGGTGACCCAGCCCCGGCTCCTCCCCCATCTCCAGTTGGTGCCGGGCAGCGCCGGTTCCCGACGGTTGGCGCTTGATGCGAAGACGCTCCGGCATCTCGAGATCCGACGTCCCATGAACCCGGACGACCCCAGCGGTCCCACTCTCCTCGAGACCTGGGACCTCACGGTGACGGCCCCGGGCCGTCGGACGCTCTCCTTCTGGTTGACCAACCCGCTCGCCGACCTCGAGGCCATCCGGGAGCGACAGGACGCGGTGGCCGCGCTCCTCGGTCGGGGGGCGTTCCTCGACGAACTCCGCTCCCAGCTGCACGAGGTCGCCGACCTGGCCCGGATCGCGTCGCGCGTCGCGGGCCGGCGCGTGCGTCCGGCGGAGCTCGGCGTCCTCAAGGAGGGCCTGGAGGCGACCGAGCGTCTTTGGCCCCTGCTCTCCGAGGGCGCTGGCAGTGCGCGGTTGGACCGGGTCCGGAACGAGCTGCGACCTCCTTCCGCCCTGGTCCAGCTTCTGGTCTCCGCCCTCGCCGACACGTTACCCGCCCGGGAGGAGGACGGTGGACTTTTCCGAACGGGCCACGCCCCGGAGGTCGATCGCTGGCGCGGGGCCGAGCAGGCGGCCCTGGCCGAGCTGGCCCTGCTCGAGCGGACCGAGCAGGAGGCGACGGGGATCAAGACGCTGCGGATCTCCTACAACCAGGTCTTCGGGTACTACATCGAGGTCACCCGCCCCCACCTCGCCCGCGTCCCGCCGCACTTCCGCCGACGGCAGACCGTCGCGCAGGCCGAACGGTTCACGAGCGACCGTCTCGAGGAGGTCGAGCATCGGATCCTGGAAGCCCGCGAGAAGGCGCGGGAGGCGGAAACGCTCGAGTGGGAGCGCCTCCTCGGGGCCGTGGACGCCCATGTGCCGGCGGTCCACCGGGTCGCCCGGGCGGTGGGCGAGCTCGACGTCCTCGCCACCTTCGCCCACCTCGCCCAGACGCGGGGGTACGTCCGACCCACGGTCGACGACTCCTCCACGCTCATCGTGCGGGACGGCCGTCATCCCGTGCTCGAGCGTATCGAAGGGGCCGCCTTCGTCCCGAACGACACCGAACTCGACCCGGAGCACGGCCGCCTCGTCGTCCTGACCGGACCGAACATGTCCGGGAAGTCCACCTACATGCGGCAGGTCGGCCTCCTCGTGGTGCTCGCGCAAGCCGGGTCGTACGTCCCCGCCCGGTTCGCCCGCGTCGGTCTCGTGAACCGGCTCTTCACGCGCATGGGGTTCACGGACGAGATCGGACGAGGCAAGTCGAGCTTCATGGTCGAGATGAGCGAGGTCGCCGAGATCCTCCACGCGGCCGACGACCGTTCGCTCGTCCTGCTGGACGAGGTGGGGCGGGGAACGAGCACGTTCGACGGGCTCGCGATCGCGTGGGCGACCGTCCGCCACCTCCACGACCGGACCCGGGCCCGGTGCCTCCTCGCGACGCACTACCACCAGTTGACCGAGCTCGTCGGCTCCTTGCCCGACGCCCGCAACGCCCACCTAGCCGTGCGCGAGGGAACCGAGGGGATCGTGTTCCTGCACCGGCTCGTGCCGGGCAGCACCGACCGCAGCTACGGCATCCACGTGGCCCGCCTCGCCGGGGTTCCCGAAGAGGTGCTCACCGAGGCCGAGCGTCTCCTGCACGAGCTCGAATCGGAGGGTCTCGTCACCGCCGCTCCCTCCCGCCGGTCCGGCCGGTCCCTTCCGCGCTACACCCAGGCGGTCCTACTGGCCGATGCGGAGCGACCGAAGGACCCCGTGATCGACCTGCTCCAAGGGCTCGATGTGGACTCGCTCTCCCCCGAACAGGCCCAGCGTCGGCTGCGGGAGCTCCGGGACCAGGCCCGTCGTTCTCTGGACCCGGGGAAGGACGGTCCGTGACCCGAGCTCCCCCGGCGACCCGTCGACCGATCCGCCGGCTCGACGCTGCCACCGTCGAACGGATCGCCGCCGGCGAGGTCGTCGAGCGTCCGGCGTCGGTCGTCAAGGAGCTCGTCGAGAACGCCCTGGACGCGGGGGCGAGCACGGTCTCCGTCCGGATCGAAGAGGGAGGGCTCGCCCGGATCGAGGTGGCGGACGACGGTCAGGGGATCCCGGAGACCGAGCTCCCGCTCGCCGTCGAGCGGCACGCCACGAGCAAGCTCGACCCGGCCGGGCCGGTCGACCGCATCGAGTCGCTCGGGTTCCGGGGCGAGGCGCTCGCGGCGATCGGCAGCGTGAGCCGCCTGCGCATCGTCTCGCGCACTCCCGACCGCGAGGAGGCCAGCAGCCTCACCGTCGAGGGAGGGACGGTGGGACGCCGTGCTCCCGCCGGCCGTTCGATCGGGACGACCGTCGAGGTCCGCGACCTGTTCTTCAACACCCCGGCCCGGAGAAAGTTCCTGCGGAGCGCGGCCGCGGAGCAGGTCGAGGTCGTCGCGACCATCGAGCGGCTCTACCTCGCCCGCCCGGACGTCACGTACCGGGTCCGGGGCGCGGAGCGCGAGCTCGCGGTCTACCCGGCCGCGACCAGCCTACGCGATGCGGCGACGCGGGTGCTCGGCCCGTCGCTCCTGCGCGAGTCGTTCGAGGTCGAGGGGGAGATCCCCGGCGGCCGCCTCGCGGGGACGCTGGGTCGTCCGGCGACCGCGGCCTCCTCCTCCCGGGGCCTGCACTTCTCGGTGAATGGGCGGACGGTCGCCTCTCGGCCGCTCACGCAGGCCGTGCGGGCCGCGTTCGGGGATTACCTCCCGCGCTCCCGGTTTCCCGTCGGGGTGATCGCCTTCGAGTTCGCGAGCGACCGGATCGACGTGAACGTACATCCCACGAAGCGCGAGGTCCGATTCGTGCGCGAGCGCGACCTCGCCGAGCGGGTTCGCGTGCTCGTGAGGGAGTCCCTTCTCTCCGCCCCGGCCGTGGCGGAGGTCGTGGGATCCTCGACCCTTCCACCGACGAGCCGTGGCCGCGCCGCCTTCCCCGCTTCGCGCGCCCGGGATCGTCCGGCACCGACCCCGGTCGGCCGCCAGCGATCGTTGTCCACCCCACCGGACGCCCCGGAATCCCGGCTCGTCCCCGCGGAGGGTCCCCATCCGAAGCTCGAACTGATCGGGTGCGTCGGGGCGATCTACTGGGTGGCCGAGTCGGAGGACGGCATGGTCCTCATCGACCAGCACGCGGCCAGCGAACGGGTGGTCTACGAAGCCCTCCGGCGGAACGGAGCGCTCTCCCGACAGACCCTCATGTCGCCCGTCCTGCTGCCGCTCTCGGGCGCTCAACGCGCCGCCCTCCAAGCTCACGGGTCGGCGGTCCGCGCGGCCGGCTTTGACGTGGACGAGTTCGGTCCGGATACCTACCGGATCCGTTCCGTACCCGCCTACCGCGGCCGGATGGCTCGGCCCGAGGCGCTCGGCGAATTGTTGACCGAGCTGGCGGAGGGGGGCCGGCCGACCATACCGGACGGTCTCCAGGAGCGCACCGCGGCTTCGATCGCGTGCCATGCCGCGATCCGGGCGGGGGACCTCGTCGAGCGGGAGACGTTCGCCCGGGTCCTGGAAGCGCTCCACCAGCTGCCCGAGGCTTCGTACTCCTGCCCGCACGGCCGCCCGATCCAGGTCCGCCTCCCGCGGAGCCGGATCGATCGATGGTTCCTCCGGTCGGGAACGTGACGACCGCGGCGCGACCTCGGCCCTCCGAGCGCTCGGTGGTCGAGGCGACGGCCCGGTACCTCGAGAAGCAGGGATATCGCACCCGGATCGACCCGGACGGGACGAACTACTTCGACCTCGTCGCCCGCCGCGGCGACGAGGTCGGGCTCATCGAGGCCAAAGTGGCCAACTCCCGGGCGGTCCTCACCCAGGCCCTCGTCCGGCGCGCCTGGGGCGATTGGGTCGCGGTCGTGCTCGCCTCCCGGCGCTCGGCGACCGCGCTCGGCGAGCGGAGCCAGGGCACGCGGGCCGAACCCGTCGGGATCTGGTGGCGCGAAGAAGGCACGGTCGGGGTGGTGCGGGCGGCCCGTGCGTGGCCCCCGCCCGGCGGGGCGGACCCGTACGCGCCGTTGCGGGCGCGCTTCCGCAGAGTCCTGGACGCCCTCGACCGTGGCGACGTCCCCGAGGGTCTGACCTGGTCCGGGGTTCCTGGAACGGTGCGACGCCTGTCCGGCGGCCGCGGATTCCGCGAATGGCGGCTCGACGAGACGTCCGAGCCGGACCCCTAGGACGCCGTCAGCCGGAGGCCGTCCGAGACCATCGCCGCGACCCGCACGGGGTGGAACCGTTCCGCGTACCGCTCTCCGGCGACGGATAGGTCACGTCGCTCGCGGCGGTCGGCCAGGAGTTCCGCGAGAGCGGCCGCCAGCTCCGCCGGATCGTCGGAGGCTACGGTGCGGACGGCGCCGTCCGGATCGAGGGGGAACCGGACGCCGGGCCCCACGATGACCGGACAACGCGCGCGGAGGGAGAGGACGACACCGGGGTCGAACCCGATCGTGGAAGGGGCGACCAGCGTGACATCCCCCGCGGCGAAGGCCCGCTCGAAGGTCGCCGAGTCCCGGTCCGGGAGGGCGGAGACGCCGGGCTCGCTCGGGGCGGTTCCGCCGACTACCACGAGCCGGGCGCCGGCGAACAGCGAGCGCATCCGACGGAACGCGTCGCGCACTCGGTCCGCGCCGGAGATCCTCGGGTCCTCGCTCGCTAGCGGTGCCACCACGACCGGCACGTCGAGCGGGAGGTGCATCTCCTTCCGTGCGTCCTCGCGGGAGTAGTTTAAGCCGCTGTCCCGGACGGAGGGCGGCACGGGCCGGAGGCGGCCGGCCGAGATCCCGTACTCGCGAGCGAGGACCTCGGGAAGTTCCGGTGAGTCGTACACGAGATGCTGCGCTTCCTCCAGGGCCCCCCGCTCCAATCGGCGCACGGCGCGCCGGTCCCGCCAGGTGTCGACCCGTTCGAAGAGCGAGGTGGGGCTGCGGAGCGCGCTCTCCGCATCGTACGTGGCCAGCTCGAGTCGGTGGACGACCCCGACCACCTCCGGAACGCTCCCCCGGCGACCCTCCAGTCCGAGTCGCCCCAGGCCGAACGGGTCGCGCACGACCAGGTCGGCGCCGGGCCGGATCCGCCGGCCGGCGGCCTGGGTCAGGCTGGCTCCCTCCACGACGGCGCCCGGGCGGCGGAGGGGGACATCGACCAGGGTCGCGAGAACTCCCTCGGGAAGTTCCGCCCCGGCCAGGCCGGCCGGATGGAGGACCCGTACCTCGTCGCCCCCGGCCGCGAAGCCGGCCGCCAGCGCCCACGCCGAGGCGGCGGGATCGTAGGGGTCCCGGGGGCACGGACCGACGGCCACGAGGTCGATCGTACGTCCCGGCATGCCTCGGATTCGCCGGGGGGGCGCAAAAAGCGTTACGTCCCAGTGGCGGACTAGGAGGCGAGGCCCAGACGGGCCCCGAACGAGCGTCCGTTCCACGCCGTGGGGGCGACCACGCCCATCGCTTCCAGGATGGTCGGCGCCACGTCGATGAGCCGGATCGACCCCGGGTTCGCCCCGGCGCGGATCCCGTCACCGGCCCCGATAAGGATCCCGTCCATCCGGTGCGTCCCCGACCCGCAGAAGTAGTCGGGTCGGTCCCGGATGAGCGCGTGCGGGTAGGCAAAGTCCATCCGGGGCTCGGTCCGCATGTCGTCGACCCGGATGAGAAGGTCCGGAGCGTGCCGCAGGTTGCGACCGCGGTAGATCTGCTCGGGGCCGACCACCTCGATCCGCGCCTCGGTGTACTGCTCGAGGCGTCCGCGAATCTCCGCCAGCACGGCCGCGCGACGGACCGGCGACGCGAGTTCCGGGTTGAACGGATTGAGGTAGATCCCCTCCGGTACCGGGTAGGAGAAGGCGACGGTCTTCCTCCAGTCGATATGGTCGGTCGCGTGCTCGAAGGACGCGTCGCCGACGACGAGGTTGGCGAGGCTCGCGCCGAGCCCTTCCCGCAGGATGTCCGCGACCCGTCGCGAGAGCCGGCTCACGCCGGGGATCCGCTGGGCCGGCAGGAATACCGAGCTGAAGAGGCGCCGGCTCAGCGGGGCCGGGGCACTGCGGAAATGCAGGAAACCCTCCTCCTCGAGCCATCGGTTGGTCAGGAAGTCGGAATGGATCTGTCCGTGCCCGTGGTCGGAGATCACGAGGGTGATGGCGCGTCCGCCCACCGACCGGAACGCCCGGTCAATGTCGGCGCAGGCGGTGTCCACCGCGCGCCAGAACTGGCGGAGGTCGACGGGAATCTCCTCGGCGGGGCGCGCGAGCTCGGTCCAGAGCTGGTGTTGCACCCGATCCGTCTCTCGGAACAGAGCGAAGAGGAAGTCCGGCCGGTGGCGTATGGCCAGCGCGGCGGCGGCCCGGCCACGCTGTACGATCGATCGGGTCGCAGCGGCGACCCACGCGTCGCGCTCGGCGTCCTTGAAGACCGGCAGCTCCGACGGGTAGGCACCGCCGATCTCGCCTTCGACCTCGGCCCGGAGCGTACCGGGGAACGTGGGGGCGGAGCTCGAGAACATGCCCGGCAGGATGAACCCGTGGACCGGATAGCCGGACCAGAGGGGGAAGTTCACGATACCGACCCGGCGGCCGGTTCGGGACAGGCGGTCCCAGACCGCCTCCGCGGGCCGGAACGACTGGACGAGCTTGGAGTGGCCGGGGCCGCCGTCCGGTTCGGTGAACCCGAAGATGCCGAGCTCCCCGGGGTCGAGGCCGGTGGCGAACGAGTACCAGGCCGGGATCGTCTTCGCGGGGTAGACGCTCCGCAGCGGGGCCTTCACCCCGCTCTTGGCCATCGACTTGAGGAACGGGAGGTCTCCGGACGCCATCAGGGGGTCGAGCAGGTCGAAGGTCCCGCCGTCCAGCCCGAGGACGAGAAAGCGGCGAGCAAGAGACGGCATCGAACCACCCAAGGAATCTCCGGGGGTTTCGACCCGGGTCTACCTATTTAGTGTTTCGTCCAACGATGCCCGACCACCCGGTTCCCTAGACTGTATAGGGAGTGTCACAGGGGCGGGTCCGGTCCCGGGAGCGTCGTATCTACAGGAGGCGGATCGCCTCAAGGTTGAACGGAGCACGGGAGTCGACGTTGAAACGCTTGTGGAGGCTGCCGGCGAGGTCGACCGCCTTCGACTCCTCCCCATGGTTGAGGATGATCCGCTGGGGCCGCGGGTCCAGCGACGCTACGTAGTTCATCAGCTGGACTCGGTCCGAATGGCCCGAGAACCCCTCGATCGTCGCGATCGTGAGGCGGACCGGCACGCCGACCTGCCGTGGTCCGTCGAGGAACGTCGCCTCGGAGAGCCCCCGCTGCAGGCGGCGACCGAACGTGCCCTCCGCCTGGTACCCGACGAAGAGCAGGCCGTTCTTCTCCTCCGGAGCCCAGGCGCGGAAGTACTCCATGACGGGTCCGCCGCTCATCATTCCCGAGGTCGCGAGGATGATGCACGGGTCTTTCGAGTCGAGGATCCCCATCCGCATCGTCTGGGAGTCGACCCGGCGGAAGATGTCGGAGAGGAACGGGTTGTCGCCCTGCTGGAAGATCTGGGTTCGCAGCTGGCTGTTGAGGAACTCGGGGTAGGCGGTGTGGATGGCGGTCGCCTCGAAGATCATCCCGTCGAGGTACACGGGCACCTTGGGGATCTTCCCCTCGCGCATCCGCTCCTCCAGGACGAGCATGACCTCCTGGGACCGGCCGACCGCGAAGACCGGCACGATGAGCTTCCCGCCGCGGCCGACCACCCGGGTCGTGAGCGCGCTGAAGTCGTCGGTCGCCTGTTGTCGGCTCGGTTGGATGTCCCGGTAGCCCCCGTACGTCGACTCGAGCACGAGCGTCTCCAGGCGCGGGAACCGGTTGGTCGCGGGGTTGAACAGCCAGCTGCGTTCGAATTTGATGTCCCCGGAGTAGGCGAGGTTGTGGTCGCCCTCTCCGAGGTGGAAGTGGCAGATGGACGAGCCGAGGATGTGGCCCGCGTTGTGCATCGTCAAGCGGATATCGGGCGCGATGTCGGTCGTCTCGCCCCACCGGAGCGGGATGGTCCGGGTGACCAGCTCGCGGACGTGCGACGAATCGTAGAGGCCCTTCCGGGCCTCCTGATTGACGACCTTGATCGCGTCGAGCAGCATGAGCGTCATGAGGTCGCGGGTCGGGGCCGTGCAGTAGATCGGGCCTTTGTATCCGTACTTGAGCAGTACCGGGATGAGACCGCAGTGATCGAGGTGGGCGTGGGTGACGACCACCGCATCCAGCGAGTCGAGGGGGAGGAGCTCGGGGGCGTTGAAGTAGGGGGTCCGGTCGGAGCCGGGGTCGATCCCACAGTCGATCAGGACTTTCGAGTTCTGGGTCGTGAGCAGGTGAGCGCTCCGCCCGACCTCGCGGTACCCGCCGAGGGCCGTGTTCCGGGCCCACAGCTTCTCGGGGAGAGGGTCGCGGGCGATCCGGATCCCCACCTTCTTCAGGAAGGAGCGGCGGTCGTCGAAGGAGTTCCGCAGGTGGATCCGGACCTCCTCGACCGTCTTGGACGGAATGGGGGGAGTGCGAACGACCGTCGGAATCCATCCGATCCGGCGCTTGAGGTCGTTGAGGACCGACCCTCCGCGACCGATCGCGGCCCCCGGGTTCGCGGCCTCGATCGTGACCTCGCCGGTCTCGGGCTCGAAGAACAGCTGGTTGATCTCCGCCTCGGGCGGGATCAGCTCCCGGATCTGCTTCTCGGCCTCCTTCGGGTCGATGAGGATCGCGGGGTCGCTGCGGACCAGGACGCGCCGTCGGAGGCGCTGGGCCACCTGGCGGAGGAGGTCTCCTCCCGACAGAAACGCGTCCAGTTGCTTCGTGTAGAGGACGATATGCGGGCCTTCCAGCTCGATGTCGGTGACTTCGATGTTGTCCGGAAGGACCTGTTTCAAGGTCTCCCGGGTCTCATTGATTAGCGAATCGAAACTCATTATCGCGGGAAGAGGTTGGCGTGAAAGGGTTCGGCGGACGCCGGCGGAAGACTAGGGCAGGACCGGAGGCAACGGTATCTTGAGTGCCTTCAGGCGCTTATTAATTTCGTCGTCCGAGAATTCGTGGTATTCCTTGGGCGTGATGACGTTCACGAGGTAGCCGTCGCCGCTCGCGCTGTCGCGCTTCATCGCCGCGGTCAGTCCGCGGAGGGCGAGGTCGACCGCGTCGGTGGTGGAGATCTCGCGAGTGTAGTTTTCCTCGATGAGACCGTAGGTGAAGGTCGAGCCCGAGCCGACCGAGACGAACCGGTCCTCGATGCAACCGCCCGCCGGGTCGACCGAGAAGACGTGGTTTCCCTTCGCGTCGACGCCGCCCACGATCAGCCAAGCGTAGTACGGGTAGTACCGGTTCCCGGAGAGGATGTTCGACAGGAGCGTCGCAGCGCCTTCCGCCGTAAGGAGGGCGTTCCGTCGGAGTCGATAGAGCGATACCTCGGCCTTGAGGTATCGGGTGAGAACCTGCGCGTCCCCGACCAGGCCGGCGATCGTGATGCCGATGTTCTGGTCGATCTTGAACAGCTTCTGGGTCTGCTTGTTCGAGATCATCGTGCCCGCGGTCGCACGGCGCTCCGTCGCGAGGACGACACCGTCCTTCGCCGAAATGCCGATCGTGGTCGTGCCTTTGAGGAGGCGGCTCTCGTCCATCGCGTTGATTTGACCTTGCATCGAAGACCCCTGCAGACGACAGAGAACGGAGCGCCGACCCGGGCGCGATATATAAGGGCTCACGCGGAGATTACGCGCGCGACACCGAGCTACCTCAAGCGACCTCGTGGAGCGGCCCTACATTGGCTGACTCCCGGCTCCGGAGTGGGACCCTCGGGGTCCGGCGGGAGGCGGTGAGCGCGGTTTCTCGAAAGAAACCCCAACCGATTAATGCCCGGTTCGGCTCGGGCCCCCGGATGTTGAAGCACGAGGTCGTCGTCGTCGGCGCGGGGCTCGCCGGACAGCGGGCCGCCCTTGCTGCGGTCGAGGCCGGACGCGACGTCGCCGTGTTTTCGAAGCTCCACCCCCTCCGTTCCCATTCCGGGGCGGCCCAGGGCGGCATCAACGCCGCGGTCGGGAAGGAGGACTCCGTCGACACTCACATCTACGACACGGTGAAGGGGGCCGACTATCTCGGCGACCAGGACGCGATTGAATTCTTCTGCCAGGATGCCGGCCCGACGGTCGTCGAGATGGAGCATTTCGGCACCATCTTCAACCGGGCGGCCGACGGCTCCCTCGCGCGCCGACCGTTCGGGGGCGCCGGATTCCCCCGGACCATCTATGCCGCGGACCGGACCGGTCTCGCCCTTCTCCAGGCGCTCTGGGAACGTCTCGGGACGGAGGAGTTCACGCTCTACGAGGAGTGGGACCTGACGAGCCTGATCGTCCGGGAGGGGGCGGTGCAGGGGATCGTCGCGTTCGACCGCCGCAAGGGGGATTTTGCCGCGGTCGCCGCGAAGGCCGTGGTCATGGCCACGGGTCCGTTCGGACGCGTCTACGGTCGGACGACCAACGCGCACAGCTGCACCGGAGATGGGGTCGCGGCCGCGTACGCTGCCGGTGCGACCCTCAAGGACATGGAGTTCGTTCAGTTCCATCCGACGGCCCTCGTGGAGTCGGGGATCCTGATCACCGAGGGCGCTCGAGGGGAGGGCGGGATCCTGAAGAACGCGCTCGGAGAGCGGTTCATGGCGAAGTACGCCCCCCACGTCTTGGACCTTGCCTCGCGCGACGTCGTCTCCCGGTCGATCGTCACCGAGGTCCTCGAAGGACGGGGCTACCCGGGAGGATACGTCCATCTCGAACTGATGCACTTAGGGAAGGAGAAGATCGAGAGCCGGCTCCAGGAGATCTGTGATGTCGCGCGCAATTTCGCGGGAATCGACCCGGTGACCCAGCCCATCCCGATCTTCCCAGCCCAGCACTACATGATGGGCGGCATCAGCACGGACATCCACGGCGCGACGTCCGTCCGGGGACTCTTCGCGGCGGGCGAGGCCGCGTGCGTGTCGATCCATGGGGCCAACCGACTCGGGGGGAATTCCCTCCTCGAGACGCTCGTCTTCGGGAAGCAAGCGGGTATCGCGGCGGCCTCCTACGCCACCTCCGCGGCCACCCCCTCCCTGAAGGAAGGTGACCTCGACGCGGCGACCGCTCCCCTCCGGGCCTGGTCGAGCCGGACGGACGGAGAGGACCCCGCCACCCTGCGGACGGAGATGCAACGCGTGATGGACCGCTACGTCGGGATCTACCGGAACGAGGCGGACCTGCTCGAGGGCGTCCGCCAGATCCGGGAGGTCAAGAAGCGCTTCGCCCGGATCCGGGTCGCGGACCAGTCGAAGATCTACAACGTGAACCTGAGCGACGCACTCGAGGTCGGGCACATGCTCCAGCTCGCCGAGGTCATCGTCGTCGGGGCGTACGCCCGGACCGAGAGCCGGGGGGCGCATGCCCGGATCGACTACCCCCAGCGGGACGACGCGCACTGGATGAAGCACACCCTCGCATCGAAGGGGCCGGACGGCCCGCAACTGTCCTACAGTCCGGTGGCGTACACGCGATGGGAGCCGAAGGAGCGGGTGTACTGATGGCAGTAGCGACGGTCAAAGCGACCTTCGACGTGTACCGCTTCGAGCCCGGCAAGGATGCCACGCCCCGGTACGACCGGTACGTTCTGGACCTCCCCCCGCACACTCCCGTCCTGACGGCCCTCCTCAAGATCCGGGCCGAGGTCGACCCATCGCTGAGCCTCCGGTACTCCTGCCGGAGCGCGATTTGTGGTTCGTGCGCGATGCAGATCAACTCGAAAAGCCGCCTCGCCTGTCAGGCCCCGATCGGCCCCGAGCTCGCGCGCGACGGCCGGATCGTCATCGAGCCCATGCGCAACCAGCCGGTCCTGCGCGACCTCGTCGTCGACCAGGATGGGTTCTGGCAGAACTACCGGAAGGTCGAACCCCACCTCATCCTCGACCCGCGCCTTCCGATGCCCGAGGGGCGGGAGAACCCGATGACCCCGGAGGAGGTCGACCGGTTCAAGGAGACGCCCCGCTGCATCGCTTGCGCGGCGTGCTACTCGGCCTGCCCCGCGGTCGAAGCCGACCCGGCGTTCCCCGGCCCGATGGCGCTCGCGAAGCTCTACCGGTTCGTCGTGGACCCGCGCGACCGCGGCCAGCAGGACCGGCTCGTCCGGATCCAAACGGAGGGGCTCTGGCTCTGCCTCCGGTGTCATCTGTGCACCGAGGCCTGCCCGAAGGACGTCCGCCCCAGCGAGCGGATCCGCGACCTCAAGGAGCTGGCGATCGCGGCCCAGGGCGCGACCGAGTACGGCAGCCGGCACGCGGTCGCGTTCAAGGAGAACATCCGCGCGCGCGGCGTCCTCAACGAGATGAAACTTGCGCGCCAGACGATGGGAACCCTCGGGATGGTGGGCCAGATCCCGCAGGGGATCCGGATGTGGCGCAAGAAGCCCGAGTTCCTCCGGGCGCCCCATGCCATCGAGGGCGAGGGCGAGGTCGAGAAGATCTACGAGGCCCTGGACGACCACAAAACCCCGGAGGACCTCCCGTGAAGCTCGCGTACTATCCGGGCTGCGTAGCGCAGGAGTCGGGCAAGGAGCTCGACATGGCGACCCGGTGGGTCGCGAAGGCCGTCGGGATCGAGCTGGTCCCGTTCCCGAGCTTCTCCTGCTGCGGCTCCGGCTTCATGGACGAGGCGAACCAGGTCCTGAACGTCGCCCTCAACGCCCGCAACCTCGCGATCGCCGAGAAGGCCGGTCTCGACATCCTCACGATCTGCTCGACGTGCCAAGGGATGCTGACCCTCGCGAACGTCCGGCTGGGGGATGCGAAGATCAAAGCCCGGGTCGACGGGGCGCTCCGCCCGCTCGGGATCGAGTACCGAGGCACGACGAAGGTGAAGCACCTTCTTCAGGTCCTCACCGAGGACATCGGGCTGGAGGCGATCCGCGCGAAGGTGACCCGCCCGCTCGAAGGGCTCAAGGTGGGAGCGTTCTACGGCTGCCATCTCCTCCGGCCGGCCGACGAGCTCGGCTGGGAGAGCGCCGAGGAGCCGCACGCCTTCGAGGACCTGCTCGCGGTCCTCGGGGCGACTCCCGTCTACTACCGGGGCCGGGTCATGTGCTGCGGGTTCCCGATCCAGTTCGTGAAACCGGAGACCGCGAGCCGGATCGCGGGGAACCAGATCCTCGACGCGCAGGCGCACGGGGCCGACGCGATGGCGACGCCCTGCCCGCTGTGCCACCTCTCGCTCGACGCGTACCAGAATCGGGCGGAGAAGGCCGTCGGTCGTTCGCTCGACATGCCGGTACTTCACCTCCCGCAGGTCGTGGGTCTCGCCCTCGGCGCGTCCCCGGACGAGCTCGGACTTTCGCGACATCTCGTCTCCACGGCGGCGGTCACCGAGAAGGTCCGGGCCCGCGCGTAGGGCGCGGGAGGCCGCGCCCCCTGCTTCTTTAATTCCCGGACTGGGTCCGGGAACTATGGCCTCCGACGAAGCGCCGATGCGACGCCCCTCTGTCCCCGAGGCCGACCGGGCGATCGGGGTCAAGGTCCCGGTCCTCTCGCACGGGTTCGTCGTCCTCGTCGATTACATGGGCAACGACGCCGCGATCGTCCAGGCGGCCCGGGTCTCGTACGGCCAGGGCACGAAGACGGTGCGCGACGACCGGGGCCTCATTCGCTATTTGATGCGCCACCGCCACACGACTCCGTTCGAGATGGTGGAGTACAAGTTCCTGGTCCGGCTCCCCATCTTCGTCGCCCGCCAGTGGATCCGCCACCGCTCGGCGTCGGTGAACGAGTACAGCGCCCGGTACTCGGTCGTGCCCGACGAGTACGAGGTGCCGCCGGCGGAGGAGGTCCGCCACCAATCCGAGCGGAACCGACAGGGCCGCGGCGACGCGCTTCCTCCCGAGGTGGTGGAACGATTCCGTACCGACCTCGACCGGATCTCCAAGGAGGCGTATCTGACCTACACCACCGCGCTCGAGGCCGGCGTCGCACGGGAGACCGCCCGGCTGGTCCTCCCGGTCGCCTACTACACCCAGTGGTACTGGAAGACCAACCTGCACAACCTGTTCCACTTCCTCTCGCTCCGGCTCGACCCCCACGCGCAGGAGGAGATCCGGCTGTTCGCGAGCGCGGTCGACCAGCTGGCCCGGGTCGTGGCCCCGATCGCCTTCGAGGCGTTCGATGAGTTCCAGCGCGAGGGCCTCTCGCTCGGTCGGAGGGAACGGGTCGCCTTCCGTCTCCTCCTCGAGGGGAAGACGCCGGAGGCGGCCTGCGAGGCGGCGGGACTTCCGCTGTTCCGCGACGGCGGCCAGCGTATGAAGACCGGCGAAGGCGTCGAGTTCCTGGAGAAGCTCGAGCGTCTTCGCACCGGTGAGTGAGCGGACGCTCGCGACGGCGGCCCCCACGGGCTCAGAACCGGGGATGATCTCCCGCTTCGAGCGTGAAGCCAGGACGAGGCGCCACCGCCGGGGTCCCCGGGGGAAAGCGCTCCGGTAGGACCGGCTGGAGCGCGTCGCGCTCCGGGACCGAGCCCTCGCCCACTGCGAGCCACGCGGCAAGCCGGCGAGCGACCCCTCCCGCCCGCATGACCCCAAATCCGTTGAACCCCGTCAGCACGAACAGCCCCGCGGCCCCCGGCACCGGGCCGATGAGCGGCCGCCGGTCGGGGGTCGACGTGCAGACCCCCGCCCACGCGCGGACCAGCTCGGCATCCGCCCACCCGGGGAACCGGGTCCCGAAGCTCTCGGCCAGGTGCGTGAGGAACTTCTCGTCCCCTCCCCCGGAGGTCCGGTCCGGGTCCACCTCGACGAGCTCGGTGCCGTCGCCCGCCAGGATCCGTCCCTGGTCCTCGGGACGAACGTACACGTCCAGGTCCACGTCGTGGACCGACGGGAAGAGGGCCGGGCCGCCGGGCGTGGGTCGCAGGACGGCCGCTTGGGTCCGGTAGGGGGCGAGCGGGAGGGGGTGATGGAGGCTCGCGAGGATCTTTTTCGACCAGGCGCCGGCCGCGACGACGACGCGGCCCGCGCGGACGGTA
>JGI12269J14319_10002719_pt1 | contig 16892 bp, 9 predicted proteins | sample PeaSoiSIISIP2007_FD_14319 | JGI IMG/M metagenome (IMG submission 14319) | reverse complement strand
CGAGCCGATCCAGGGCGAGAGCGGCGTCCACGTGATGCCCGACGCGCTGCTGCGCTTCGCGCGCGAGCGCTGCGACGCGACTGGCGCGACGCTGATCTTCGACGAGATCCAGACGGGGCTCGGCCGCACCGGCTACGCATGGGGCTACGAGCACGCGGGCGTCACGCCCGACCTGATCACCGCCGCCAAAGCGCTCGGCGGCGGCCTGCCGATCGGCGCGTTGATCACCGGGCAAAGGCACGCCGACACCTTCGCTCCAGGCGACCACGGCTCCACCTTCGCCGGCGGGCCGGTCGTCTGCGCGGCGGCGCTCGCCGCGCTCGACGTCCTGCTCGACGAGCAGCTGCTCGCGCGGGTGCGCTCGCTCGGCGAGCTCCTGCGCGAGCGCGTGGCGTCGCTCCCGCACGTCGTTGCGATCCGCGGCCGTGGCCTGATGGTCGCCTGCGACCTCGACGTCGACGCTCCCGAGGTCGCCCGCCGCGCGCTGCTCGAGCAGCGGCTCGTGGTCAATGCGACAGGCCCGGTGACGCTGCGGATGCTGCCGCCGCTGGTGATCGGCGAGGGCGAGATCGAGGACTGCGTCGAGCGGCTGCGCAGCGTGCTCACGTGAGCGAGCCCCCGCCGCCCGCGCAAATGACCGGCGGCGATGCGATCGTGCGCTCGCTGCTGCGCGAGGGCGTGGACACGATCTTCGCGCTGCCCGGCGTGCAGATCTACGGCCTTTTCGACGCGCTCGCGCGCGCCGGGGAGGAGGTGCGCGTGGTGACCCCGCGCCACGAGCAGGCCGCCGGCTACATGGCCTTCGGCTATGCCAAGGCGACCGGGCGCACCGGCGTCTTCGCCGTTGTTCCGGGGCCGGGCGTGCTCAACGCCGCCGCGGCGCTGTCCTCGGCCTACGCGACCAGCACGCCGATGGTCTGCGTCACCGGGCAGGTGCCGACGCCGTTCATCGGCGCCGGCAAGGGCCATCTGCACGAGCTGCCCGACCAGCTGGCGACGATGCGCACGCTGACGCGCTGGTCCGAGCGGATCGCGCGACCCGCGCAGGCCCCTGGGCTGGTCGCCGAGGCGTTTCGCCAGACGCGCAGCGGGCGCCCGCGGCCGGGGGCGCTCGAGATGCCCTGGGAGGTCTTCGACCAGCGCGAGGAGGTGACGCTGGTGGAGCCATCTGTCGCCGACGCCGCGCCGCTGGCCGACGGAGCCACGCTCGAGCGGGCCGCCGAGCTGCTGTTGGCCGCGCGCAATCCGATGATCATGGTCGGCGGCGGCGCCCTCGACGCGGCCGCCGAGGTGCGCGAGCTCGCCGAGCTGCTGCAGGCGCCCGTTGTCGCGTTCCGAAGCGGCCGCGGCATCGTCGCGAGTGACCACCCGCTCGGCCTCAGCTGCGCCGAGGGCTACGAGCGCTGGCCCGACACCGACGTCGTCGTGGGCATCGGCAGCCGACTCGAGCTTCAGTGGTTTCGCTGGCCCGCGCAGCCGGCCGAGCCCAGGCTGATCGACATCGATATCGAAGCGCAGCAGACGGAGCGCGTCGCCGCCGACTTGGCGCTGGTGGGCGACGCGGCGCCAACAACCGCCGCGCTGACCCGGCTGCTGCGCGAGGGCGGCGCCGAGCGCCCCTCGCGGGCCGGCGAGTTCGAGGCGCTCAAGCGGGCCAAGGACGCCGAGATCGAGCGGATCCAGCCCCACGTCGGCTATCTGCGCGCGATCCGCGGGGTGCTGCCGCGCGATGGCTTCTTCGTCGAGGAGCTCTGTCAGGCGGGCTTCACCTCCTACTACGGCTTCCCGGTGTATGAGCCGCGAACGTTCGTGACCTGCGGCGCGCAGGGGACGCTCGGCTTCGGCTTCCCGACCGCGCTCGGCGTGAAGGCCGCATACCCGCAGCGCAAGGTCGTCTCGATCACCGGTGACGGCGGCTTCCAGTTCGGTCTGCAGGAGCTCGCGACCGCGGCGCAATACGGGCTGGACGTCGTCACGGTCCTGTTCGACAACGGTGCCTTCGGCAACGTCCTGCGCGACCAGCAGCGCCTCTACGACGGGCGCGTGCTCGGCGCAAGACTGCGCAACCCCGATTTCGTCGCGCTTGCGAAAAGCTACGGCGTCCGCGCGACGAGCGTGGCCAGCCCGGACGCGCTCGCGAGCGCGCTCGCACAGGCGTTCGAGCGCTGCGAGCCGGAGCTCGTCGTCGTGCCGGTCGACCCGGCCGCGGAGGTCTCCCCGTGGGAGTTCCTGATGCCCGCCTCCCAGCGCCCCTAGCTCTCGAGCGGCCGGCGCATCCTGATCATCGGCTGGCGGCTTCGCTCGTGGTGCTCGCGCGCGCCGTCGGGAGCGAAGCCGGCGCGCTCGTAGAAGGCGCGCGCGGCGGCGTTGGCCTCGAGCACCCACAGCACAACCTCGGCGCAGCCGTCGCTGCGCGCCGCCTCGATCGCTGCGGACAACAGCGCGCTCCCGACCCCCCGGCGCATCATCGTCGGCTCCACGTAGAGCGCGGCGATCTCGCGGACACTCGCGCGCGGCCCCTCCGGCCAGCTGATCGTGGCGAATCCGACGAGGCGGCCTTGCGACTGCGCGACGATCGTCGCCGACCGGCCGTTGGACAGCCAGCCCTGCCACGAGCGTTCGCGCTCCCTCAACGAGAGCGAGTCGAGCACATCGTCGGCGATGATGCCGCGGTAGCCGGCCCGCCACGAGCGCACGTGCACGCCGGCGATCGCGCGTGCGTCGCGTCGCTCGGCGCTGCGGAGGCGGAGGTCGGGCATCGCGGGCAGCCTAGCCGCGGTCGCCGCGGGTGATGAAAGGCCCCCCGCTCAGAGCGAGAGCGGTTGCTAGCTTTGGCGGAATGTGGGGGGCCCCAAGAGTTGTCCCTGCATGCGTGGCGGTCGCCGCGGCGGTTGCGCTCGCCACCGTCGGCGCGACGCCGGCGCTGGCAGCAATGCCCGGTCCGCCGACCGCTGTCATGGCCAGCGCGGGCGACGCTCAGGCGACTGTGTCCTTCACGCCCCCCGGCTCGGACGGGGGCTCGCCGATCACCAGTTACACCGTGACGTCCTCACCGGGTGGGATCACGGCCAGCGGGGCGTCGAGTCCGATCGTGGTTTCGGGGCTCACCGACGGCGTCTCCTACACCTTCACGGTCACGGCCAACAACGGCGTTACGGGCTTCGTCTCGAGCCCGTCGGCGGCGGTGACCCCGCTCGCGCCGCCGTCGGCGAGTGTTGCCCCCGTGATCACCGGCTCCGCCGAGGTGGACCAGACGCTTAGCGCGACGAGCGGGACCTGGAGCGAGTCGCCCCAGATCAGCTACCAGTGGCTCGATTGCGACCCGAGCAGCAGCACCTGCTCCGGGGTCGCGGGAACCCCCAGCGGCGCCGCCTACACCGTCTCCTCGCTGGACGCCGGTTACTCGATCGAGGTTGTCGTCACGGCGGCCAATGTCGACAACGAGTTCACATCCGTCACGATCGCGACTGCAACGGTCGCAGCGCAGCCGGGCGCGCCCGGCGTCGAGAGTCCGCCGACGCTCTCGGCGGTGGACGGGAGCGCACCGGTCAGCGCCACGACCGGAACCTGGAGCGGCGCACCGACCGGATACGCCTACCAGTGGTACGCCTGTTCGGCAGCGCTCGGCTGGTGTCACCCGGTGACCGGGCTCTCCGGCCTGCTCAGCTCCTACAGCCCGGGCTCCGACGACGCGGGCGAGTTCCTCAAGGTCGGCGTGATCGCGACGAACGGCGTCGGCGACTCGGTTCCGGCATTCTCCGGCGGTAGCGGCCCGATCTCGTTCCCGCCGCCGTCGATCTCGCTCTCGTGGCCCTCTGACGGCGCCGACTACAGCCCCTCACTCCCGACGGCAGCCACGGAGGCGCTCTACACGTGCACGGCGGGGGCGGGGGAGACGATCCACTCGTGTGTGGGCACGGTCGCCGCCGGATCGCCGGTCCCGTTCTCGTTCGGGCCCCACTCGCTCACGGTCACCGCCACCGATTCCGACGGCGAGAGCGTCACGCGAACCGTCAACTACACCGTCGGCGGCAGTCCCACGATCACGCTGAGCGGCCCAGCCAACGGGGGGACCTACGCGCAGGGCTCGTCCCTGCCCGTCACCGTCGCCTGCACAGCGTTCGACGGAAGCTCGATCCCGTGCACGATGGCGCAGGCGCCCCAGCCGCCCTGTCAGGCCCAGCTCGCGCTCGTCGGCTGCAACTCGCGATCGGCGGCGCCGGGCCAGCCGCAGCTCGACACCCAGGACCTCGGCCTGCACACCTTCACGGTCAGTGCCGCGGACGCCTTCGGCGAGACGGCGGACCTGAGTGTCAGCTACACCGTCGTCGCGGCGCAGCCGTCGGTGATCGCCGCCCAGGACGCCCGCGTCACGATCGCCCGCCTCGGCCAGTCCAGCTCGCGCTGGCGGATCGGCGGCGGCACGGCCTTCTCCTTCACTCCCAACAGGGCTGCCACGGTCACCTTCGTGTTCGAACGCGACCTCGCGGGGCGCCGGGCTGGAGGCCACTGCGTGGCGCAGACGCCCGCCAACACCCACGAGCCGGCCTGCACGCTGACCAAACGCGTCGGATCGCTGACGAAGCTCGAGCCGCAGGGCGCGGACGTCGTGCCATTCGGCGGGCACCTCGGCGCATCCACACTGTCGCCCGGCGGCTACTCGGTCGTCGTGTCGGCGGTGGCGATCGGCGCGAAGTCCACGCTGGTCTTCACCGCCGGGACGCTGAAGTTCACGATCGTCGGCTAGCTGGCGCGCGGCCGGGGCCCCGCGCTCGCTTGCGCCGCCGGTAGGCTTGCGCCGTCATGAGCACGCCCGAATTTGCGCCGCGCACCGCCTCCTACCAGGCCGACCCGGCCGACGTGCACCGCGTGCTGCTGCTCTACAGCGGCGGGCTCGACACGAGTGTGATGCTGCGCTGGATCCAGGAGCGCTACGACGCCGAGGTCGTGACGCTGACGGTGAATCTCGGCCAGCCGGGCGAGGACTACGGTGTGATCGAGGGCAAGGCGCGCCAGATCGGCGCCGTCGAGTGCCACGTCGTCGACGCGCGCGAGGAGTTCGCGGTCGGGTACATCGCGCCGGCGATCAAGGCGAACGCGCTCTATGGCGGCGGCTACCCGCTGTTCACCGCGCTGGGACGTCCGCTGATCGCGAAGCTCGCGGTCGAGTACGCCCGGCGCTCGGGCTGCGACACGATCGCCCACGGCTGCACCGGCAAGGGCAACGACCAGGTTCGCATCGACGGCACTGTCGCGACGCTCGCACCCGAGCTCAAGGTGATCGCCCCGGTGCGGGAGTGGGCGATGGGGCGCGAGGAGGAGATCGCCTACGCGCGCGAGCACGGCATCCCGATCAAGGGCGGCAGCGAGATCGTGCCCTACTCGATCGACGACAACCTCTGGGGGCGCTCATCGGAGGGCCGCTGGATCGAGGACCTCGACCACGCCCCCGACGACGACGTCTTCCAGCTCGTCACGCACCCGCGCCGGGCGCCCGACGAGCCCCAGCGCCTCGAGCTCGAGTTCGAGCGCGGCCTGCCGGTCTCACTCGACGGCGAGCGACTGGCGCTCGCGGCGCTGATCGAGCGCGCGGGCGAGATCGGGGCCCGCCACGGCGTCGGCATCATCGACCACATCGAGGATCGCATCGTCGGCCTCAAGGTTCGTGACATCTACGAGGCGCCGGCGGCGGCGGTCATCCTCGCCGCCCACCAGGAGCTCGAGAAACTCGTCTGCACTATCCACCAGAACCAGTTCAAGGCGGGGCTCGACCGCCAGTGGGCCTACCTCGTCTACGCCGGGCTGTGGTGGGAGCCGCTGCGCTCGGACCTCGACGCCTACATGGAGGCCGTCAACGCGTACGTGACCGGAACGATCGGCCTCGAGCTCTACAAGGGCACCGCGCGCGTCGTCACGCGCTCCTCGCCCAATGCCGTCTACGACCAGTCGCTCGCATCGTTCTCGGAGTCCGGCGGCCTCTTCTCGCAGACCGCCTCGCCGGGGTTCATCGAGCTGTGGACGCTGCAGTCGCGGATGGCGTGGCGACTGCGCAACGGCTAGGGCCAGCCGAGGTACTCGCGCGCGTGCGCGGCGCAGCAGCCGACCGGCGAGTTGCGGGGCGAACGCCGACCCCGGAACGCTCGCTCGCTCGGACACCGGCGAACCGTGGCGCCAATTCCGCAACGTGCGGCGAGCCGCACGGCGGTGAGGCCCGAACGCGCCGGTGGCGTCGGGCCGCGTGTCTAGGATCAAGCGCACCGCATGAGCGAGCCCACCTGCGCCCACCTGCACGTCCATTCCGAGTACTCGCTGCTCGACGGCGCGTCGAAGATCGAGGGGCTGGTGGAACGCGCGGCGGCATTCGGGCAGCCGGCGATCAGCCTGACCGACCACGGCGTCATGAACGGCGCGGTCGAGCTCTACCAGGCCGCCCGCAAGGCGGGGATCAAGCCGATCATCGGCTGCGAGATCTACTTCGTCGACGACCACGCCGCCGTCGCCTCGCCCGGGCAGCGGCTGGAGCACAACCATCTGACGCTGCTCGCCTCAAACGACGCCGGCTACAGAAACCTCGTCCAGCTCTCCTCGGCGGGGTTCCTCGAGGGCGTCCAGCGCGGCAAGCCAACGGTCGACATGGAGCAGATCTCCCGCTACGGCGACGGCGTCATCGCGCTGACCGGCTGCCTCGCCTCGCGGCTGTGCTCGCGCATCGCCGACGGGCGCGTCGCCGAGGGCCGCGCTCACGTCGAGCAGTTGATCGACGCGCTCGGCCGCGACAACGTCTACTTCGAGGTGCAGAAGAACGGCCTCGCGCAGCAGGACCGCTGTAACGAGGAGATCGTGCGGATCGCGGCCGACATCGGCTGTTCGCTTGTCGGCACCGCCGACGTGCACTACCTGCGCCGCGAGGACTACACCCACCACGCGGCGCTGCTGTGCGTGCAGACCAAGAGCACGCTCGCCGATCCGAAGATCCGCTTCGAGACCAACGAGTTCTATCTGAAGGACTCGGCGGAAATGGCGGAGTCCTTCGCGCAGTGGCCGCAGGCGCTCGCCTCGACGCTGGAGATCGCCGAGCGCTGCGGCGTCGAGATCGAGCTCGACCGCCAGCTGATCCCGGCCTATCCGGTGCCCGAGGGGGAGACCGAGGGCAGCTACCTGCGCAAGCTGGTCGAGCGTGGGCTGCGCGAGCGCTACGGCGATCCGCCGCCGGCGGCGACGATCGAGCGGATGGACAGCGAGCTCGAGGTGATCGACCGGATGGGTTTCAACGCCTATTTCCTGATCGTCTGGGACTTCGTCGACTTCGCCAAGCGAAGCGGCATCGCGGTCGGGCCGGGTCGCGGCTCGGCGGCGGGCTCGATCGTCGCCTACAGCCTGCGCATCACCGACGTCGACCCGCTCGCCTACGACCTGCTGTTCGAGCGCTTCCTCAACCCCGAGCGCGTGTCGATGCCGGACATCGACATCGATTTCTCGGTGCGTGGCCGCGAGCGTGTGCTGCGCTACGTGGTCGAGAAGTACGGCCGCGATTCGGTCGCCCAGATCGTGACCTTCGGCAAGATGGCGCCGCGCCAGGCCACGCGAGACGCCGCGCGCGTGCTCGGCCACGATTACGGCGTGGGCGATCGCCTCGCGAAGCTGATCCCGGACCCCCAGCAGGGCCGCGCGCCTTCCTTCGCCGAGTGCCTGGCGGAGGGNGAGCCGCTGCGCGCCGTCTACGACGAGGATCCGACGGCGCGCGCGATCATCGACACCGCGCGGGGCCTCGAGGGGGTCGTGCGCAACTCCTCGATCCACGCCGCCGCGGTCGTGATCGCCGACCGGCCGCTGACCGACATCGTGCCGCTGCAGATCGCCGACGCCGGCGTCGACGAGCACGGCGACCGCCAGTTCCGCACAGTCACGCAGTTCTCGATGAAGCCGATCGAGCAGATCGGCCTGCTCAAGATGGACTTCCTCGGGCTGCGCAACCTCGATGTGATCGAGGATGCGCTTGACATCATCGAGCGCTCGACGGGGGTGCGCCCCGACATGGCGACGCTGCCGCTCGACGACCCCGCGACCTACGAGATGCTCGCGCGCGGCGACAGCGTCGGGGTCTTCCAGTTCGAGTCCGAAGGGATGCGCGAGGCGCTCAAGAAGGTCCGCCCCGACCGCTTCGACGACCTCGTCGCGCTGAACGCCCTCTACCGGCCCGGGGCGATGGACCAGATCCCGGCCTATGCCCGCGGCAAGCAACACCCGGAGCAGGTCACCTACCCGGACGAGCGCCTGCGCCCGATCCTCTCCTCCACGATGGGCGTGATCCTCTACCAGGAGCAGGCGATGCGGATCGCCAAGGAGCTGGCCGGGTTCTCCGGCGCGAAGGCGGACGATCTGCGCAAGGCGATCGGCAAGAAGAACCGCGCGGCGATGGCGCAGCTCAAGCCGGAGTTCGTAGCCGGCGCGCGCGCGAGCGGCACCTCCGACAACGTCATCGACTTCATCTGGTCGACCAACGAGAAGTCGGCCGACTACTCCTTCAACCGCAGCCACGCCGCCTGCTACGGCCTGATCTCCTACCGGACCGCCTGGCTGAAGGCCAACCACCCGGCCGAGTACATGGCGGCGCTGATCTCCTCGGTGATGTCAACCAAGGACCGGGTGCCGTTCTTCGTCGCGCGCTGCGAGGAGATGGGGATCGAGATCCTGCCCCCGGACGTCAACCTCTCGGGGCACGAGTTCACGGTCGTCGACCGCAACATCCGCTTCGGCCTCGACGCCGTCAAGGGCGTCGGCTACCAGGCCGTCGAGGCGATCCTGCGCGCGCGCGAAGAGGGCGGCTCGTTCAACACGCTGTGGGACTTCTGCGAGCGCGTCGACGGTCGCGCCGTCAACAAGAAGGCGATCGAGGCGCTGATCAAGTGCGGCGCGCTCGGCTCGACCGGCGCGACGCGGCGCGGCATGCTCGAGGTTCTCGAGCAGGCGCAGGGAGCCGGCCAGAAGTCGCAGCAGGACGCGCTGATCGGCCAGGCCTCGATCTTCGACCTCGGCGCGCTCGACGCCCCCGCCAACGGGCACGCCGCGGTGCGCCCGCCGATCCCGACGATCGAGTTCGACCAGCGCGAGCTGCTGATCGTCGAGAAGGAGGCGATCGGCCTGTTCATCTCGGCGCACCCGCTCAAAGCGGTCCGCGAGGCGCTCTCGATGGCGGTCGACTGGCCGCTCTCGGCGGTGCGCGAACGGCCCGACAAGGAGACCGTCACGATCGGCGGGATCATCACGCAGGCGCGCAAGATCCGCACCCGGTCGGGCACCGACATGATGTTCGCGACGCTCGACGACCTCGAGGGACAGATCGAGATCATCGTCTTCGGCTCGGCGCTCGAGCGGTGCGAGGACAGCCTCGCGGTCGACTCGATCGTGACCGTGAAGGGACGGGTCGACCAGAAGGAGGAGGGGCGCACGACCGTCGTCGCGCAGACGGTCGAGCCCTTTCGCCCCGACGCCGAGGCGGTAGCGATGGCGCGTGCTCGGGCGCTGGAGGCGGCGCGGGCGAAGCCCGTCCACATCCGCCTCGGCGACGGCGCTCGTTTCGCGACGATGATCGAGGAGCTCAAGAGCCTGCTGGTCAACTTCCCGGGCGGCTCCGAGGTCGTGATCGAGCTCTCCGATCGCCGCCGTGTTCGGCTCGGCAGCGAGTTCCGCGTCGAGCCGACGCCGGGCCTGCGCGCCGAGCTTGAGCACCTGCTCGGCGGGCCGGCGCGGCTGGTCGCCTAGAGCGAGCGAAAGGGCGCTCCGGTAACAACCGGAGCGCCCCATGCTGGCCGTCCATCCTGGTTTGGCGCGCGATCCCTGCGCACGTCCTTAGCCGGCGACTGCGGTTGCGCAAGCCGTGGAAGCGGCTGCACCCGTAGGCACCATCATCGATCGAACCCGTTGCGGCTCGCAACGACGAAGTCGTCGCTGCTTGCCATGACGAGATCGCCCGAGAGCTGGCCGCCCCTCGAGGGTGACCTGAAGATCTGACCTGACGATGTGCGCACGGCGTCGCGGGGACTGGTCGGGCTCGAGGTGCGCGAGCGTCTCGGTGCCGGCTCGAGGCGGGGGCTCCGCAGCGCTGCTGGCGAGCGCGGCGCCGTTGCTCGCGCAGTGCTCAAGCATCTGTGTGCTTCCCCTCCTGAGTTGGCGGCGGCCTGTGGCTGGTGCGGCGACGCAACGGCACGGGGTCGTCGCAGTCGACCCCGCACCCTCGCGCGTTGGCTGTCCCTTGCATGCGGGCGGTGCGCGCCCGAGTTCCATCGCACGTCAACGTAGCTGCCGCGCGCCGGCTTCCCAACCACCCAAAGGTCTATTGCTACCCACCCCTGTAACGGGGCCGGCTCAGGCGGCGACGACGAGGCTGTTGACCAGCGCCACTTCCTCCGCGGTCGGCCCGGAGCGGTCGGGTCCGGGGGTCTCGAGCACGCAGCAGAGGCCCGCGAACCGCGGCTCGTTGACGAACGCGCGCGCCCCCTCGAGGCCGAGCTCGCCCTCGCCGATGTTGGCGTGGCGGTCGCGGTTGGATCCGAGCGGGGTCTGCGAGTCGTTGAGATGGAGCGAGCCTAGGCGGTCGGCCCCGACCGTCCGCTCGAAGCCGTCGAGCACCTCGCCGAGTGCCGCCGGCGTACGGATCTCATAGCCCGTTGCGAGCAGGTGGCAGGAGTCGAGGCAGACGCCGAGGCGCCGGTCGCCGCCGGCCGCCTCGAGCATCGTCGCCAGCTCCTCGAAGGAGCGCCCGAGCGTGCCGCCCGCGCCGGCCGTGTTCTCGAGGTGAAGCGGGCAGCGTTCGGATTCGGCGAGGGCGGCAGCGAAGACCGCACCGGCCCGCTCGATCGCCGGTCGGACCGGCCCCGCCTTGGCGGATCCGCCGTGCAGGACGACGGCGGTGGCCCCGATCGCGTCGCCGACGCGGAGCGAGTGGGTCAGCGAGGCGATCGAGCGGGCGCGGATCTCGGGGTCCTCGCTGGCGCAGTTGACGAGGTAGACGGCGTGGATCAGCACGCCCTTGATGGCGCTTGCCGCGCGGGCCTCGCGGAAGCGCGCGAAATCCTCCTCGACGTAGTTGGTGGGGCGCCAGGCGCGCGGGGACTGGTTGAAGATCTGGATCGCACGCGCACCGAGGTCGCTGCCCCGTTCGATCGCCTTGTAGAGGCCGCCGGCCGGTGAGACGTGGGCGCCCACTAGCATCCTCGACCTCCCATGAGAGTCCGCTTCGCTCCTTCCCCGACAGGCGCCCTGCACATCGGCGGCGCTCGCACGGCGCTATTCAACTGGCTGCTCGCTCGCAACGCCGGCGGGCGCTTCGTGCTGCGGATCGAAGATACCGACCCGGAGCGCTCCACAGCCGAGAACGTCGAGCAGATCCTCGACGCGCTGCGCTGGCTCGAGCTCGACTGGGACGAGGGGCCGGTCTTCCAGAGCTCACGCGAGGAGCGCCATCGCGAGGCGGTCCGCTCGCTGCTGGAGGGCGGCCGCGCCTACCACTCCCAGGCCACCGGCGACGACGTCAAGGCCTGGAAGGCGCGCCACGGCGACGACCGCGGCTTCCGCGGCGAGCCGGAGAGCGCCGGCGCGGTGCGCCTGCGCGTCCCCGACGACGGTGACACCGTCTTCACGGACCTGGTCGTGGGCGAGGTCCGCTCGCCGAACCGCTCGATGGACGACCTCGTGATCGCGCGCGCCGACGGCACGCCGCTCTACAACCTCGCGGTCGCCGTCGACGATCTGGACCTCGAGATCACGCACGTGCTGCGCGGCACCGACCACCTGACCAACACCGCCAAGCAGCTCCTGATCATCCGGGCGCTCGGCGCCGAGCCGCCGCGCTACGGGCATGTGCCGCTGCTGCACGGGCCCGACGGCCGCAAGCTCTCCAAGCGACACGGCGCCGCGTCGGTCCAGGAGCTGCGCGACGCCGGCTACCTGCCGAGCGCCGTGCGCAACTACATCGCGCTGCTCGGCTGGGGCGCCGGCGACGATGAGACGATCCTTTCCACGCAGGAGCTCGTGCGCCGCTTCGACGTCGGCCGAATACAGCGCAACCCGGCGCAGTTCGACGAGCAGAAGCTGCGCTGGATGAACGGCCGCTACATGCGCGCGCTCACGCTGCCCGAGCTGACCGAGCAGCTCGAGGCCTTCTACGGGCGCAGCGGCCTGGCGCCGGCGGCGGCGATCAGCGCCGAGAAGCTGCAGACGCTCGCCGACTTCTGGCCGCTGTGCGGCTTCATCTACGAGGGGCCCGCAGACGACCCGCCGGCGAGGGAGCGGTGGCTCGACGAGCAGGGGCGCTCGGTGCTGGCGGCGGCGCGCGAGCAGCTGGCCGCGATCGAGCCCTTCGAGGTCGCTGCGATCGAGCACGCGCTGGGGGAGATCGTCGCCCGCCGGGGGCTCAAACCGCGCGACGTCTACCAGCCGCTACGCGTCGCGCTGGCCGGCAGACCGGTCTCTCCGGGGATCTTCGAAACCGTGGCGGTGCTCGGCCGTCAGGCCACGCTGGAGCGGATCGACGCGGCGCTCAATCTCTGACTCCCCGGTGCCGATACATGATCCGAAGGCCCGGTGCAAGCATCGGGACCGCGGCATGGACTGCCGCGCAAAACACCACGGACGAATACGGGAACCAGCGAATGCCAGCTAACCAGCCCCTGCCCGCCGTCTCCCCCGCGGCTGCCGCCGCGGTAGGAGGACTCGAGCAGGTGCGCCCCGGCGAAGGCCACGGGCGCAGGCTCACCGCCGCCTTCGAGGCGCTCGAGGGCTTCCCCGCCCTCGCCGAGTCGCGCAACCGCCTGCTCGCTCTCGTCGGCGGCCACCGCGTCCCGATCGCCGAGGTGGTTGAGGCCGTCGAGTCCGACATCGCGCTCGTCGTCGCCGTCATGCGCGTCGCCAACGAGTCCCCGGCACGCGGCGTCGCGAAGGTCGAGAACATCGTCGACGCCGTCCGCATCCTCAGCCCGGAGGCGGTGCAGCAGCTCGCCGAGCGCGTTCGCACCTTCGACTTCTTCGAGCGCAGCGCCGTCTGGGACTCGATGCCCGACCGCTTCCGCCTGCATGCGCTCGCAACTCGTGCTGCGGCCGACCTGCTGGCCAGCGAGATCGGCTACCCCGACCGCGACCGCCTGATCGTCGCGGCGCTGCTGCACGACGTCGGCAAGCTCGTCTTGATGCACGCCTACCCCGGCTATCCCGACTCGGTCCACCGCGACGCGCGCACGCCCGAGGAGCGGATCAACCGCGAGCGCCGCGAGCTGGGCGTCGACCACGCCGTCGTCGGCGGCGTCCTCGCACGCCGCTGGGGCCTGCCGAAGTCGATCGCGACCTCGATCGAGCGCCACCACTCCGACGAGATCGAGGGCGATGCCGCGCTCGTCCGCCTCGCCGACATCCTCGCCCACTACACCCACGGCGCGGCCGTCTCGCCCGCCGACATGCTGCGCGTCGCCCGTACAGCGGGCGTCGGCTCGGGTGAGCTTCGGTCCGTCCTGTTCGCGCTTCCGCAGGCCTCCGGCGTCGGCAAGCGCCGCGTCGTCGAGGCGTGCCCGCTGTCCGCACGCGAGCGCGACGTGCTCCGCCTGCTCGCCGAGGGCAAGGTCTACAAGCAGATCGCCTCCGAGCTCACGCTCTCGACGAGCACCGTGCGCACCCACCTCCACAACGTCTACGGGAAGCTCGGCGCGGTCGATCGCGCACAGGCGGTACTGATCGCCACCGAGCGCGGCTGGCTGTAGCGAACGCTACGATCGGGGCCCGGTGCTCTCGATCACGACGAAGTCGCCATACGCAATCGCCGCGCTCGCCGAACTCGGCCGCTCCGGCGATCGCGGGCCGGTCCCGATCGGCGAGCTCGCGCGCCGCCGCGAGATCCCGGTGCAGTTCCTCGAGCAGCTCTTCGCGGCGCTGCGTCGCGCCGGCATGCTGCGCTCCTTCCGCGGCGTCAAGGGCGGCTACAGCTTCGCCCGCCCGCCCGAGACGATCTCGGTGCTCGAGGTGGTCGAACTGCTCGACGGCCCGGTCGGCGCCGGCGCGGAGGGCATCTTCGCGGAGGCCGCGGAGGCGGCACGCAGCGTGCTCGAGGCGGTCACGATCGCCGAGGTGATCGAGCGCGAGGCCCGCGAACGCGGGGCGATGTACTACATCTGAGCGCGCGCCTGCGGGCCGCAATCGCCGCGACACGATCGCGCGCCAATGCTGGGCTCGCGTCGTCGCGGCCCAGCCGCAGCGCCCACTTTCCGCCGCGCGGATCACGCCCCGCGGCGCCGCCGCCGCGCCGGCCGCTGAAACGCCCCCGAACGCCCCTCAAGCCGCGCCTCGATGCGGGCGATATATGACGTATGGGGCTCTTCTGTGCCATGACCGCCTGTTCGTCAACGCTGTGCCCCGGCGGTGCCCGGTGGTCGCTCGCGGGCAGCCGACGGCGCCGCCGCGCGGGCGTCTTCGCCTGCGCACTCGACCCGCCCGGAGCCTAGGAAATGCGCGCGAATGAACAAGACGGAACCGCAGCGAGCGCTGCCGGTCCCGTCGGGTCGCGTCCGCCCGCGCCTGCGCGCAAGACCGGCGGTCGCGCACGCATGACCGGCCGCGGGCGCGTGGCGCTGATCGGGGTGCTGATCCTGCTGGCGGGCCTCGGCGCATCGACCTACCTCGCGACCGCGCAGCGCTCGAGCCTGGCTCAGGGCAACCAGCGAGCCTTCCAGGTCACGGCTGCCGACGTCACCGACGCCCTCAAGGCGAAGCTCGAGGCGAACATCGACCTGACTAGGACGATGCGCGCGCTCGCGGCGCTCGAGCCCGGCGCCAACGAGGCGCGCTATGACAGCTGGTATGCGCAGCTGGGCCGCGGGGCCGAGACCGGCTCGCGGAACGCGATCGCAGCGCTGATCGTGCCGGTGCCGGCGTCGAAGCTTGCCGCCTTCGCGCGCCAGGCGCTCGCCGACCCGATCCTGAACAAGCGGCTGAACGGGCGCTACCAGGTCATCCCCTCGGGTCGGCGGTCCGTGTACTGCCTCCAGCGCGCGAACGTCGGACCGTCGCAGACCAGCTCGCAGTATCCGCTGACCCTCGACTTCTGCGCCCCGGAGATCCCGTTCCTGGGCGCCTCGCCGTTCCCCGGGCTGGTGCGCACGGTCACCGACACCGGGTCGTTCATCGTCGCGCCGATCACGAGTATTCCGGGAGTCAGCGTCGTCGCAATCGGGGTCGCCGTCTACCGGGCGGGCGCGCCGATCGCCACCGTCGCCCAGCGTCGAGCGGCGGTCATCGGCTATATCGCCACGACATTCGACCCGACCCTGATGGTCGCCTCGGCGCTCGCCTCGCACCGCACGCTGGGCATCGCGCTCTACCATCGCAACGCCGGCGGGCCGCTCCAACTGATCGGGCGCGCCGGCGCCGGCGGCGGCGGCTACCTCGAGCGCAGGTCGCTGGGAGGCGGCTGGCTTCTCGCCGTCAGCGGAGCCCCGGCCGGCGCCGCTTCTGCCACGACCCAGGGCCTGATCGTGTTCGCGATCGGCGTGCTCGTCACGGCGCTGCTGTTCCTGCTCTACAGGGCGCTCGCGCTCTCGCGCCAGCGCGCCTGGGGCCTCGTCGGCGAGAAGACCGAGGAGCTCGAGTACCGCGTCCTGCACGACCCTCTGACCGGCCTGCCGAATCGCGACCTCGTGCTCGACCGCGCCGAGCAGGTGCTCGCGCGCGCGCGGCGTATCGACGTGCCGGTCACGGTGCTGTTCGTCGACATCGACGGCTTCAAGCAGATCAACGACCGCTTCGGGCACAAGACCGGCGACGACGTCCTGCGCCAGGTCGCGCAGCGCCTGAGCCGTGTGCTGCGAGACAGCGACACCGTGGGGCGCCTCGGCGGCGACGAGTTCGTGGTCGTGCTCGACTGCAGCGGCTCCGACGCCGCCCATCCCGAGCAGGTCGCCGAGCGCATCCTCGGCGCCCTGCGCAAGCCGCTCCAGCTGCCCACGGGCGGGCACACGCCGGCTGCGATCTCGGCGAGCATCGGCATCGCCAGCGCGCTGCCGGAATCCGCCGAGAACCTGCTGGCGGACGCCGACATCGCGATGTACCAGGCGAAGGCGGCCGGCAAGGGCGGCTACGTGCTGTTCGAGGCGTCGATGCAGACGGCGATCGCGGATCGCCTCAACCTCGAGCTGGACCTCGCGGACGCGCTGGCGACCGACCAGCTCTTCCTGGACTACCAGCCCGTGCTGAGCCTCGGCACCGACCAGGTCGTCGGCGTCGAGGCGCTGCTGCGCTGGCAGCACCCGACCCGCGGGGTGATCTCGCCCGACGGCTTCATCCCGCTCGCCGAGGCCGGCGGCATGATCGCCCCGATCGGGCGCTGGGTCATCGGCCAGGTCTGCGCCCAGGGCGCCGCCTGGCACGCGAAGGGTTATCCGATCGGCGTCTCCGTGAACGTCTCGCCGCGCCAGTTCGAGCGCGCGGAGTTTGTCGACGAGGTTCGCGCCGCGCTCGCCGAGAGCGGCCTGGAGCCGGCGTCGCTGACGCTCGAGATCAGCGAGGCGACGATGATCCGCCGCCCGGCCCTCACCGCACGGCTGCTGGCCGAGCTGCGCGAGCTCGGGGTGGGCATCGCGGTCGACGACTTCGGCACCGGCTACAGCTCGCTCGGCTACCTGCGCCAGTTCCCGATCGACTCCGTCAAGATCAACAGCAGCTTCGTCGGCGAGCTCACGGGCTCGAGCGATGCCGACGCACTCGCGCACACGCTGATCTCACTCGGCAAGGCGCTCGGGATCAAGACGCTGGCCGAAGGCGTCGAGGATCAGAGCCAGCTGCGCCGGCTGCGCGCGCAGGGGTGCGACCTCGCGCAGGGCTTCCTGTTCGCCCGCCCGCTCTCACCGGAGGCG
>JGI12269J14319_10002716_pt1 | contig 16910 bp, 10 predicted proteins | sample PeaSoiSIISIP2007_FD_14319 | JGI IMG/M metagenome (IMG submission 14319) | reverse complement strand
GCAGTCCGGTCGGGCCGCGCCAACGTGGGCGTCACCTTGAACCTGTGCCATGAACTCGCCGCCGGGAATGGCGGGCGAATCCCGGATATCATCAGGCGCGTGGCGCCGAGTTTGGCCATGGTCACGATCTGCGGCGCGTCCGACAAGCCGGGCCCGGGCTGGGACAACTACATCAAGCGGCTCGGCGACGGCGATTACGACGTGGCCGGCGTTCTGAGGACCCTGGCTGACGTCGACTACCTCGGCCCGGTCGGTATTCAGTTTTACGGCCTGAAGGGCGACCAGCGCGAGACCCTGGAATCCACCATGCATGCCTGGCGGGCGCTGACCGCGACCGCGAGGGCCCCGTGATGCCGCGATTTCCCGGGCGCCAGCGTGCTGGAGCCCCGTTTGGCCCCCGCCTCATTCCCAACCCCAAACAAAGGTATCCATGAAAGGTCTCTCGAACTGCTCCCGCCGCGATTTTCTTGGCGGCACATTTGGCGCGTTGGCCTCCGCGGCAATGCTGGCGGGGAAGATCGGACGCGCTTCGGGGACCGATGCGGCGCCCTCCGCCGATTACAAGCGCAAGATCAAGATTGGCGTGGTCGGAAACGGCGAACGCGGCAGCTGGATCGCGGGCCTTTTCCAGGCGCATGGCGGCTACGAATTGCATGCGGTGGCGGACTATTTCCCGAGCGTTGCCGCCAAGTGCGGCGACGCCCTCGGCGTGGACAGGGCGCGCCGGTTCTCGGGCCTTTCCGGCTATAGGCGCGTGATCGAGAGCGGGGTCGAGGCGGTGGTGCTCGAGGTGATACCGTATTTCTTTCCGGAACAGGCGAGCGCCGCGGTGGAGGCGGGATTGCACGTCTACATGGCGAAGCCCGTGGCGGTGGACGTCCCCGGCGCCGCGAGGATCGCGGCCGCCGGCAAACTTGCGACGCAGAGGCAGCGCTGCTTTATGGTCGACTTTCAGATGCCGACGGATCCGTCGAACATCGAGGTCGCCGAGCGCGTGCGCGCCGGCGCGCTGGGCGCGATCGCGCAGGTCCAGACCGTGGGCGTGTTCTCGGGCCATGACGATCCCCCGAAGACGGCGACGCTCGAGAGCCGGATGCAGCAGCTGACATGGGACAACGACCTCGCGCTCAGCGGCGGCTACATCAACGCGTTTGATATTCACGCGCTGGATGCCGCGATCTGGGTGCTCGGCCGCCGGCCCGTGGCGGCAAGCGGCGCCTCGCGCATCTGCCGGCCCCACCCGCACGGCGACAGTCCCGACGTTTGCTCCGTGGTGTACGAGTATGCCGACGGCCTGGTGCACAACCATTTCGGCCAGGCGCTGCCCAACAACAGCAGTTCCGAGGGCGGCGGCCTGGTGTGCCACATCTCCGGGCAGGAAGCCAATGCGCTCCTCGCCTACGCGGGAAAGGCCTCGGTGCGCGGCGGCCCCAAGCATTACGTCGGCACCGTCGACAATCTCTACCAGAGCGGCGTCGAGCGAAACATCGCCGCGTTCTACGAGAGCATCGTCGGGGGCCGTTTTGAAAATGCGACGGTGCCGCGCGCCGTGGACAGCGTGCTGACCGTCTTCCTCGGCCGCGAGGCGGCCCTTCGCCGCACAAAGCTCACGATGGACGACTTGTTGAGGGAGAACAGGAGGATCGAGGCCGACCTCCGCGGCCTGACGGCGTGACGTGCCGGCCGCCGCGGGGGCGGTGGCAGCGCGGGCGCCGTCAGCCTGACAGCGTTGCCCCGGGTTCGCCCACCATGCCCGCCGCGGGTACCTGCGGATTGAGATCGACCTAGAGCGCGGAAAGGCGCGCCCGAACGGGCGCGGGCGGCCAATCCGCCGCGATGCCGTTGTCCGCAAGAATGACTTGGGCGGCGTTGTAGCCCGCAAGGCCCGTGATGTTCCCACCGGGATGGCTGCTGGCGCCGCAGAGGTAGAGGCCGGCAATATGGGCGCGATAATGGCCCGCCCCCGGGAAGGGGCGATGGTATCCGACCTGGCCGTTGGTGAACGCCCCCACGAGCAAGTCTCCTTCGCGCATGTTCACGAAACACCGCTCCAGGTCCAGCGGCGAGCGAGTGAAGGAGTCGATGACCGCCCCTTCGAGGTTTGGGGCGTATTTGCACCAGAGCTTGAGCATTTCCCGGCCGTGCCCCTCGCGCTCCCGGTCCCAGTTGCTCGGATCACCGCGGAGCCGATAGGGGAGCTTTTCCCACATGAAACCGGTATGGCATCCCTCCGGCGCCTGCGTCGGGTCGAAGATTGTCGGGCAGGCCCCCCACATCACCGTCCGGGGGATCGCCCCCGATTCGTGGTCCCGGACGATCTCGGGGTACTGGTCCACGTGGTCCAGGCCAATGATGACCATGAAGGCCCGTTCCAGTTCGGGGTGTTGAGCCGCCGCCCTGTAGCGCGGCGCTTCCCGCAGGTTCAGGTTGAGGCTGAACAGGGGGCCGATCAGGTTGTAGCGGAAGTTGGCAACCTTGTCCCGAATCCCAGGGGGCAACTGGCCCTCGCCGAGCAGGTCGAAGAAGGTCTGGTGGGGATTGAGCGAGGAGACGACGAATCTGCGGGCCCTGACCGTCTCCCCCCCCTCCAGGACGATTCCCGTGGCTTTTCCATCCTCTGTCGTGATGCGGGAGGGGGTCGCCATGGTGCGAATTGTTCCGCCGGCCCGGAGGACGGCCGATTCCAGCGCGCGCGCCAGGGCGGCCGATCCGCCGGCGGACATCTGCGCCTTGGCCGGCGACGCCAGCAGCGACGCGATGTGGTGGCCGAAGCCGCGCGCCCGCAGGTCGACTTCCCTCAGCCCGTTGAAGAAGAGCAGCCCGGCCTTCACCGTGGGGTGTTCGAACTCCCGGTGGACGAATTCAAGCGGGGACAGCTGGCTAACCTCCAGCAGCCGCCGGCCCATGGCGCTGCGACTCAGGATCGCCCTGCGTTCCTCCGGGGGGAGCGGGGGCGAAAGGGCCTCGACCGAAAGGATCTCCCTGACGATTGGCACGAACTCGTCGCGCCAGCGGCAAAGGGTGTCGGCGTCCTTCCGGCTGAAACTGGCGAAGGACCGGACGGTCTTGTCGAAATCGGTCCACCATTCGAGCACCCGGTCGTCCGAGGTCAGCAGGGCTACGTTTAGCTCGGGCTCTATGTAGCGGGCGCCGTGGCGCTCCAGCTCGAGGTCCCGGTACCACGGCATGGTCGTGATCGCCCTCTGAAAGAACGCGTGGGTGTTGTGGTAGAACCCGGGATGGCGCGGATCCTCGAGCGTGGCCAGCGCGCCCCCGACCAGGCTCTTGCGCTCGACAAGGAGGACATCGAGCCCGGCCTTGCAGAGGTAGGCCTGGAGGATCAGGGCGTTGTGCCCCCCTCCCACGATGATCCCGTCGTGAACGTCAGCCATAGGCCTCCTGGTAGAGGCGCAGGTAGGCGTCCGCATCGGCCGGTCTCGGGTTGGTCCTCGCTGAGAAGTCCATGGCCGCCGCCTCTGCCAACGCGGGAAGCTCCTCCCGCGCAACGCCGATTGCCCGCAGGCTGCTCGGCAGACCGATCCGTCCAGCCAGCCGCTCGAAGAAAAGCGCGACGTCGGACCCCGCCGGCAGGCCGAGGGAAAGCCGCATCCGGGCGTACTTGCTCCCGGCGCTCGGCGCGTTGAACCGCAGGACGGCCGGCAGCAGGATCGCGTTGGCCGTGCCGTGGTGCACGGTGACGCCGCGCAGGGCCCCCAGGGGATGGCTCATTGCGTGGACCGCCCCCAGGCCCTTCTGGAAGGCCAATCCTCCCTCGAGGGACGCCATCATCATCTCCCAGCGCGCGCCCCGGTCGCCACCATCGGCGCACGCCTGCTCGATGTGCGCGGCGCCCCTGGCCAGTCCGTCAAGGGCGATGGCGTCGGCGGGCGGGTTTTCCGCGGGCGAGAGCAGGGTCTCGACACAATGGGCGATGGCATCCATGCCGGTGCCGGCGGTAAGCCCGGCGGGAAGCGTCAGGGTCAGCTCGGGGTCGCAGACGGCGGAGCGGGGCACCAAGTACTGGCTCACGACGGCCATCTTCCGGCCGTTCTCCATCACGATCACAGCGGCGCGGCCCACCTCGGTGCCCGTCCCAGCCGTTGTCGGAACGGCGATGACCGGCGCGACCTCCCTGGTGATGCGGTCGATTCCGCCGGCCGCCGCGGCAAAATCCTCCAGCGAGCCGCCATGGGTGGCCATAAGCGCGGCGGCCTTGGCGAGGTCGATCGGTGAGCCCCCCCCGATGGCAACGATCCCGTCGCAACCGCGGGCGCGGAACTGGGCGGCGGCGACCGCCGCCGCGGCCTCCGTGGGATTCTGCGGGGTGCCTTCAAAGATACGGTCGGCGTCGATCGACGGAAGATGGGCCCGCACCCGCTGGAGGATGCCGGATTGGGCGATTCCCCTATCGGTGACGAGCAGGGGCGCCCGGATTCCCAGGCGGGCCAGCTCATGCTTGAGCAGCCGGACAGCCCCGAATTCGAAATGGACGTTGGTCAGGTATTGGATCAGCGCCATCGGCGGGGGAACTGTTCTGGCGGTTGCCGGGCCCGGGGGAGGCCGCTGGGCTCAGTTGGCGGGCTGGAAATCCTTGTGGCCGGTCTGCCAGAGCATGAACGCATACTGGCCCGCAAAGTTCCTGAACGTGACCGTCTTCTCCTCCGTGAAATGCCCGTTGTCGTAGTTGACCTTCATGAGGACGGGCTTTCCCGAATCGCTCGCCGCCTGCACCGCCGCCACGAGCTTTCCGGGCAGCCAGGCCGGAACCCGGGCGTCGTTCCAGCCGCCGACGCCGAGGAGCGCCGGGTAGCTCGACCCCGGCTGGACGTGCTGCACCCCGTCCATCTCGTAGAGTGCGGCGCACTCGACAGGGTCTTTCACCGTTCCGAATTCGGGGATGTTGCCCGGGCCATTCGGGCGGAACTCCAGGCGCATGGCATTGGCGTCCCCGACGTTGCAGACAGCCGCGGCAAACAGGTCGGGGCGCTCGGTGATGGCGCGGCTGATCAGGATGCCGCCCGCGCTCGTTCCGGCGCCGGCGAGCCTCCGGGGGCTGGTGTAGCCCTGTTTGATCAGGAATTCGGCGCAGGAGATGAAATCCATCCAGGTATTGGCCTTTGTCGTCTTGAAGCCGGCCTTGTACCATGACTCGCCCTTCTCGCCGCCCCCGCGCACGTGGGCGATGCCGAGCACCACTCCCCGCAGGGCGACGGAGTCAAGGATGCTGAAGCTCGGGGATTGGCTTATCCCATAGGCGCCGTAGCCCGTCAGGATGCAGCTGTTCTTCCCGTCGAGCGCCAGGCCCTTCACGTGGATGATCGAGAGGGGGACCATCACCCCGTCGTGCCCGGGCACCTCGACCTCCTCGCTGACCAGGTTCTCGAACCCGGGGTAGTCGACCGCCGTGTTGAAGATGCTTTTCGCGATGGTTCCCGCCCCGCCATCGTAGTCGTAGAGCGTCGTCGGGAACGTCCAGGAGGTGATGGCGACGAGACAGCGGTTGGAGTGCGGGTCGGGACAGCGAAGGCCGACGATCCCGGAGGACGGCAGGGGGACCGGCGAGGTCTTTCCGTTGGAAAAGTCCACCTTCACGATGCGCCCCTCGATTCCGTTCGAATAGGTGACGAACAGAAAATCCCTGGTCTTCTCGATGGATCGGACGGCATCCGTGGCCTCGGCGACGACTGTCTCCGCGTGCTTCCAATCGGGGTGCCTCACCTGGGTGCGCACGACCCTGTAGTTGGGCGCGCCCTCGTGGGTGACCGCGTAGACGTAGTCCCCGTGGCACTCGAAGCCCTGGACCAGGTTGTCGGAGGTCTGGCACAGCACCTCCCATTTCAGCGGGGTGCGGCCCAGATCCGAGGCGGGGGCATAATATACCCGCATTTCCTTCTGGGCGGTTTGCAGCTCCCCGAAGATGTAGTTGGGATACGTCTCGTCGATATAGGTTGCAGGCATCTCCTTCGGGGTGATGCCCAGCTCCGGGTTGCTCTCGTTGCTGAAGAGGTCGACGTCGGCCGAAATGTCCGCGCCAAGCCTGTGGAGCCGGCTCTTGCGGTTCAGCTTGAAGTCGAGGCTCCTCGTGTCGGTCAGCTTGCCCGAGTCATAGAAGAAGCCTGTGTTGTCCAGCGTCCAGCCCATAGGGCCCGCGGAAAGGGGTATTCTGTCGGGCAGGTACGTGACGTGGTCCACGTCCAGGACCCTGAGCTCCGAGTACTCGGCCCCGCCGGACGTGAACCCCAGGGCGACGTAGCGGCCGTCAAACGAGGGAACCATGCTCTGTATTGTCGTGGTGACGCCCGCCCTGTATGTGCCGGGGTCGACCAGGAGCTTCTCCTCGCCGCTCCATCCCTCGCGAAAGTAGAGCTTGCCCACGTTTTCGCCCCCCAGGGTCTTCTTGTAGAAGACCCGGCCATTCTCAAAAATGATGGACCTGTACGTCGCCGGCTGGAGCTTATCCAGGGCGGTCCACTCCTCCACGAGTGCGTCCCTTCCCGGGATCCTCGCCAGGATCCCATCAGTCAGCTCGGCCTGCGCCTTGAACCATGCCTCGACATCCTTGTCCTTCAGGCTCTCCAGCCACCTGTAGGGATCCTTGTACGTTCGCCCAAAATACGTGTCCGTGACGGCGACCGTCTTGGTGGCGGGATAGTTCCACTGCGCAAGCGAAGGAACCGTGAGAATCGCCGAGAGGGCAAGGCAGGGGGACCAGCGGCCGGCGAGCGATCGCTTCCGCAGGAGTCCGATTGGAGCCGGTGCGGGCTGTTGGGAATGCGGGGTCTTCATGGGTGGCAGGGTCGCGGCGGACTCGGAATCGGCGGGATCATGTGCTGGGTTGTCCATCTCCGGCTGCGGCGCGTTGCTAGGCTGGAAGGCCTACTTAACCGGGAACCCCGGCGCCACGCCAAATTTCGACCCCATGAGCGCCGCGGCCCTCGGGAAGGCAGGCTTGCGCGGCCGAAATCCCCGGGGGATCTGCGGGGATTCGCGCCCTGACCGTGCCGGCCGCCCTGGCGGCGCGCTACGCGGGCCTCGACAGCTCGGCGGGGCGCCAGGCCCTGGCGCCGCTCGAATTTTGCGCCGGCGGCGCGGCGCTTAGGACCCGCGCGGCGATGAAGCGGCCCAGCCGCCGGTAGCCCTCCCATTGGGCCTCGTTGAAGAACTGGTCCATGGTCGACTCCTGGGGGAATGACGGATTCTTGGTGAAGTAATCGCGCACATCGAGCGGCTCATCTCCGTGCAGCGACGGCTTGAGCACAAGCAGCCATCCCCTGGGCGTGCCCTCGTTGAAATAGTCGATCGTGGCCAGCGTCGCCTGGTAGGGGCAGTGGCCAGGCGTGGCGCCGGCAAAGTCGTCGGGGTGGCCGAACAGCGGCCATAGGTCCTTTTGAAGGACGGCCTTGAGCTCTTTCCGGTCGAGGAACGTCACCTCGGCGTCGAGGTCGATGCGGGCCTTGCGCACAAGATTGGAGACGTCCTCGAACGTGTAGGTCGGGTCCGCGCCGCAGTCGCACATGATGATGAAGGACACCCTCCGGCGCACGAGCTCATAGACTGCGGTATTCTCGAAATGGCCCCCATCGCTCAGGTTCCACAGGCGGCGCGCGTTGGGCGCGTGGAAGCGGGCCAGGAGTTCGTCGAGCAGGTAGCTCTGTGCGAAGAAGACCTCGGAGACGGTGTAGCCCAGCCACTCCCGGAAGCCCAGGGGGAGGGGGCCCGTGCGCAGGGGCGGGTTTATCCTGCTGTCCCACCAATACCCCAGCCGGATGTTGAAGAAGCCCGCGAGGAAGCTGTATGCGCTGCTCGTCTGCTGGCCCAGGCCCGTGCTGAAGGCCGCTCCCGAAATCCCCATCCAGCCGCCGAGCGTGGGCACCTCGACCCTGTGAACGCGGGGATTCTGCGGATCGGCGGCCAAGGGGTGGAACACGGGACCCTTTAGCGGCAGGATCAACTTGAGCCGGGACCAACGCTCGGACAGGAACCTGCCGGCCTCTCTTATCCTGTTTGTGGACAGGATGCGCCTCGCGAAATGCAGCTTTGGGACGAAGGGGACGCTCCAGAATAGGGCGTGCGCGACGCGCCCGGTCGTTATCCCCGCGGGACCGAGGGCCATCGAGAACCCGTGGCGGTCCTTCTGCTCGAGGTTTGAGCGCCCGGAGATCGTCTCGTTTACGGTGGCGTTGAGGATGTGCAGGGGCCCGCCCTTTAGCTCGGGATGATACTCCGTGAAGGGAATGTCGTCGTTCCTTTCAGGCTGCGTGACGTTCTGCTTCGCCGGGTTGTCTTGGCGTTCGGGATTGCTCGCTCCCAGGTAGGCCCGGGTGATCCTGGCGGTGTAGAGCTGCAGGTCCGACGAGAGGTTTAGCAGGGTCTTGGTGCGCCCGATCGTCAGGACGACGAGGAGCAGCACTCCCACGAGCTCGAGGAGCGTGATCCAGGCGCCGGGATCGACCGGGTTCTCGCTGCCCAGGGAATGGTGCGTGACGGCGCCGCATCGGTACGCCAGGACGTGGGCGCAAAGGCTCAGGAACGAGGCGCACCCGATCGCGAGGAGGCTGGCGCAGACGGCGACAATCAGCGCGACGGGCGAGGCCGCCCCCATCTTCACCGGCGACGCCATGGGAAGCTTGCGAAGGGCCTTCAGGGCCGCCACGAGGGACACGGAGGCTCCCGGAGCGAGGGCGCACAGCCGCTTGAACGAGGACCAGTCGACGTCCCTGCCCTGGAGGAGGAACTTGAACAGGGTGCCGCCAAGGGTGTCGACCATGGCAAATAGCGAGAAGCCCGCCACGACCCAGATGCCGAGCGCCATGATCTCGGTCAGCTTGCGGCGGACAAGGTCCACGTTGTTCGTGAGGGCGGCGCCCGAGAAGGCCACGGTCCACACGTATCCGAGGAGCGTCAGCGATGCCCAGGCCAGGTTCGTCTCGAAGGGCGGCGCGTGAAGATCCGGGGCGTAGAGGCGCAGGGCCTGCCTCAGGACCAGCGCCGGCGAGAAAAAGTGGCCCTTTGTCTGCCACGTCCAATGGAACCCGTTGAATGCCAAGAGGGCAGCGCCTGCCACTGCGAACCCGAAGCCAGCGACAAATTTCGGTGCAACCTTGCCCTTGAGCTTGTACGAGCGCGTCCAAAGGAACGTCGCGCCAGCCAGGAGCAGTATGCCCGCGATCCCCTTCAGGTCCGTCCGGAGCACGTGCTTCCATGAGGCGGGCTGCTTGCCCATGTAGGCAAGGACCAGGAACGCGGTAAGGACCAGGAAGCCGACTATGACGGGAGCGAGTCGAAGGGGCTTGTCGCCCAGCAGCCAGAACGCGGCCCCGAACGGGATCACCCAGACAACCACCGCCGCATAGGGCGCAAGCCACCATGGGCTGATCCAGAAATGCCCGAAGTGGTCGATCGAAAGGAGCGGGTGCGAGGTCCAGGTGGTCGGAAGCGTAACGGAAAGGCATTCCTGGGCGGCGGACCCGGCGAGCGTCAGCGTGAACAGCATGAGGCCGAGCGCGCAGAGCAGGGCGACCCATCCCCGCAGGTAGCTGGCCAGGGCCACGCCGATGTCGCCGGATCCGTTGGGCGCTATGTACCGGCCGTTTTCCCGCAGGAACCGGACGGGCTGGCTCTCGCTGTTCTCAAGCTGGGTCTCCACCGCGGCGATTCCCTTGCGATGGATCCACGCCCCGACGAATCCCCCGAGGAAGCCGCCGCCGGACACCGTCGAGAGGAAATCCACGCGGCGGAGGAACTTGGCCTCCGCCAGGTGCTGGCAGACCCCGAGGCAGAACGTGGCGCTCCGGATCCCTCCCCCGGAAAGAGCCAATCCCACGTAGTCATTGCCGCCGCCTGGCGGCAGGCAGTCGGCGCTCGGCTCCCTGCCGTTCGCGCCCTCGTCCCCCGGGAGGTTCTTCCGGACGAATTCCCGGCGGTCCACGACCTTCGACCATTCGCGCTCCGCAAGCTCCGCGGGGTAGTACGGATTCGCAAGGGCCGCCGCCCGGGAGGGCGGGGGTTTCTCGGCGCCGGCCTCAGATGCAGCCATGCGCGAAACCATGTCGGGCGGACCCGGGGGCACGCAAGCCTCCGGCCCCGCCGGCGCAAGGTCGCCGGCACCCATCCGTTTCCCTCCGCAAGCGCTGGAAGCCGCCCATGCCGAGACGAATTGTCCGCGCGGATGCGCGGTTCAAATCCCAAGAGGGCCTATTTTCGTGGCAGCCGCTACTTGGTTTTCTGTAGTGCGGCCATCGCCTCGGTCGCGGGCCAGCCCGAGCGGCGGGCGTTGAGCCGCCGGGCATGGCCGCCCCCAGGGGTGACAGGTCGGCCTTGAGTCCACCGGCGGCCAAGCGCCGCCCTGGCCCACGGACATTCCCCTTGTCTCCGCGGGGCATGGTTGGAACGATGCCGCGTCATGCGCACGGTATCCCGACGGGCATGTCTCATGGCTGCGGTCGCCCTCGTCGCCCGTCGGTCGCCCGCTGGCGGGGCTCCCGCTGGCGCAACCACCCCCCCCTTCTTTCACGCCGCGCAGGTGGACGGCCGCTGGTGGCTCATCGACCCCGATGGCCACCGTTTCATCTCGAAGGGCGTGACGACCGTGCGGTATGCGCAGGACACAATCCAGGGCACGAGTGTCTCCCCCTATCTCAAGACCAACAAGGCGAAGTACGGCGGCCCCGCGGCGTGGCGGGAGGCGACCGCGCGGCGGTTGGCCGGCTGGGGGGTCAACACTCTCGGCGCGTGGTCCGACGACGCCGTGGCCGATATCGCGGTCGGCACCGGCCATCTGGCCTATGCGCCCATCGTCGACCTCGGGGCGCAATTCGTGGGCCAGAAGACAAAGGACCAGGCATGGCTGCACGGCGTCTTCCCCGATGTCTTCGATCCCGATTTCGAGGCGTCCGCCCGCCGGCGCGCCCGCGAGGTCTGCACCCCGCTTGCCGGCGACCGCCGGGTCCTGGGGTGGTTCACGGACAACGAACTGCGCTGGGGCCCCGATTGGCGCGGTCCCGACGAGCTGCTCACGATGTTCCTCGACCTGCCTGCGAGCGTCCCCGGCAAGAGGGCGGCCGTCGGCCTCCTTCGGGAGCGCTACCAGGACGTGGCCGGGCTCAACGCGGTCTGGAACACGAGATTCGCGACCTGGGGCGACGTGGCGGGCGCCACGTCGATCGCCCCGCCCGTCGTGCGCCCGGCGGTCTACATGCAGAACGAGGAGACCGAGCGGCGCGCCAACGAAGCCGACCCGAAGCGCGCCGCCTTTGCCGCCGATTGCGACGCGTTCCTCGAGCGGTTGGCCGACCGGTACTTCCGTGTCACCAGCGAGGCCATCAGGGCCGCCGACCCCAACCACATGAATCTGGGCCCCCGTTTTGCCTATTTCCCGTCTCAGCCCGTCGTGGCGGCCGCGGCGAAGTACGTCGACGTGATCTCGTTCAACTGTTACCAGCCAGATCCGCGGGCCACGGTCGAGCGCTACGCCGCCTTTGGCAAGGCGCTGATCATCGGCGAATTCTCCTTCCGCTCAGAGGACAGCGGGCTACCCAACTCACGCGGGGCGGGTCCAAAGGTGAGGACGCAAGCCGAGCGCGCCGCCGCGTTCCGGGAATACGTCACCCGGGCCCTGCAGAACCCTAGCCTGGTGGGCTATCATTGGTTCGAGCACTGCGACGAGCCGAAGGAGGGCCGCTTCGACGGCGAGAATTCAAATTATGGCGTCGTCAACATACGCGACGAGACCTATGCCGAGCTGACCCAGGCGATGACCGAGGTCAACGCCCGGGCGGAAAACCTGCACGCCGTCAGTCGATAGAATCGCCCGAATGCCCATGAATTTGGATCGCATGCGCCTGCCCCTCCTGTCGGCCAACCTGGCTGCCCTGCTGGCGGCGGGCCCGTCCGCGGGCGCCTCCGATCAGGCGGCGCTCAAGGATGCCTTGAGGGGCGATTTCCTGATCGGCGCCGCCTTGGACAGTTCGCAGTTCGAGGAGACCGACGCGCGGGCGGCCGCGCTCGTCAAGGCGCAATTCAACGCCATCAGCCCCGAAAATGTCCTCAAGTGGGGATCCGTGCACCCGAGGCCCGGCGTGTATGACTTCACGGCCGCGGACCGCTACGTCGAGTTTGGGTTGAGGAACGGAATGTTCATCGTCGGCCACAACCTGGTCTGGCACAACCAGACGCCGAAATGGGTATTCGAGGATGACAAGGGCAATCCGGCGGATCGCGACACCGTGCTGGCGCGGATGCGCGAGCACATTCTCACGGTTGTCGGGCGGTACAGGGGCAAGATCGGCGGCTGGGACGTCGTGAACGAGGCGCTCAGCTACGACGGCACGCTGACAAAGACGTCCTGGGAGAAGACATGCGGCGACGATTATCTGCTGAAGGCGTACCAGTTCGCCCACGAAGCCGACCCCCAGGCCCAGCTGTACTACAACGAATTCTACTACTACCACGAGTTCTCCCGCCAGAGCGTCGCGAAGCGGGACGCGGCCATCGCCCTCGTCCGGAAGCTTCAGGCGCAGGGCGTGCGCATCGCCGCCGTCGGCCTGCAGGGGCATTACGGGCTGGACACGCCGACCCCCGGGGAGGTCGACGAGACCATCACCGAGTTTTCCAAGCTTGGGGTGAAGGTGATGATCACGGAGATGGACATAGACGTGCTTCCGCCTGTGAAGGAGGCGGAGTTTTCGCAGCAGCCGATGCATATCGCGCTGACCGCGGAAATAGACCCCTACACGGGCGGCTTGCCGGATTCCGTCCAGCAGAAGCTGGCGCGGAGGTACGCCGATCTGTTCGCGGTCTTTCTAAAGCACCGCGATGTGATCCAGCGCGTGAGCTTCTGGGGCGCGACCGACGCGACATCATGGCTGAACAGCTACCCGGTGTATGGCCGCACAAATTATCCGCTCCTGTTTGACCGCGCCTGCCAGCCCAAGCCGGCATTCGATGCCGTCATGGCGGCGGCGCGCGGCCGGTCCCCGGGAGCACAACCCTAAGTGACCCCTATCCCCCTTATCGGCCGCCGGGGCCCGGCCCGCGCTGGGGCGCCGGCCGGTCGTCCCAAGCAGGCGGCCCAGCCCTGAATGACGACAGCGGAGATCCTCACGGGCGCGATCGACACGCATGTCCACAGTTCCCCGGACGTGATCCCGAGGAAGCTGGATGACCTGGAGCTGGTCGAGCAGGCCCGCGCCGCCGGGATGGCCGGCCTCGTGCTCAAGTGCCACCACGCCTGCACCTGCGGGCGCGCGTATCTCCTGAACCGGTTCTTTCCCGACATCAGGGTCTTCGGCGGAATCGTGCTCAACGCCGCCGCCGGCGGCTTCAACCCCCGCGCGGTGGAGGCGGCCCTCAAGATGGGCGCCACCCAGGTATGGATGCCGACCAAGTCCGCCGCCAACCACCAGAGGCACCTCGGGGGGCGCGGCGGGCTCACGATCTTCGATGGCGCGAGACTGCGGGACGACGTTGCGCTTATCCTCCGGCAGGTCGCCGAGGCCGACGCGATCCTTGCGACCGGGCACCTTTCGCCCGAGGAGTCGCGCGTCCTCGTCGACGAGGCCCTGGCGGCCGGCGTCAGCCGGATCAGCGTCACCCACCCGGAGTGGGGCGTGACGGCGATGCCGGTCGCCGTGCAGCAGAAGCTGGCGTCGAGCGGGTCCGTGTTCTTCGAAAGATGCCTGGTGAGCACGCGGCCCGACCTCCAGGCCACGGTCCCGTTCGAGACCCTCGTCGGGCAGATCCGGGCGGTCGGGGTGGCCACGACGATCGCCGCCACCGACTACGGGCTTCCGCAGCTGCCCACGCCCCTCGAGGGCCTGGCTGACTACGCGGAGCGCCTTCTCCAATCCGGGTTCTCGGCGGCCGACGTGCGCCGAATGGTGCGGGACAATCCCGCGCGGCTGCTGGGCCTCGACTGATCCCCCAATTGAAACGGTACTCGAAATGGATCATCTGCGGCCTGCTCTTCCTGGCCACGCTGATAAACTACATCGACCGGCAGACCATCTCGGTCCTGTCGACAAAGATCGCCGACGAGATGCGCCTGAACGACAGCGACTTGGGGAAGCTGTTCTTCGGATTCATGTTCACCTACGGGCTGGCGCAGATGTTCGTCGGCCCCGTCCTGGACCGGTTCCGCGTGGTGGCGGCCTATGCCGTCGCGGTGACGGCGTGGTCGCTGGCGGGGGCAGCCTCGGCCCTCTCGGTCGGCTTCCTGAGCCTGTTCCTTGCCCGCATGCTCCTGGGCGTGTGCGAATCGCCCAACTGGCCGCTCGCCCTGCGCGTCGTCGCCCGCGTCTTCCCGGCGAACCAGCGCTCGCTTGCGATCGGGATCTTCCAGAACGGCCTCAGCGTGAGCGCGCTCGTGGCGCCGCCGGTCATCATCTGGCTCACGCAGACATGGAATTGGCGCGCCGCGTTCGCGGTATGCGGCGCCATAGGGCTTCTCTGGGTTGCGGCCTGGACCGGGTGGTTTCGGCTGACTTCGAACGGGCTGCTGAACCGGAGCCCGGAGGACGAGCAGGCGGGCGCAGATCCCTCGACGCATGCCGCCGGACCGTCGGGCGTCGCCGAAATCCTCCGCTCGCGGGCGTTCTGGGGGCTGGCGCTGGCGACGGTCTTCATCAATCCGCTGGAGTATTTCTACATCACGTGGCTCCCCCGGTATTTCGACAAGTATGCGGGGGTGGGCTTCGGCAAGGAGCTCGCCGCCCGCCTCGTGATCGCCTATTTCGCCCTCGACATCGGCTTCTTTGCGGGCGGCGCGGTGGCCAGCCTGCTTGCCGCGCGGATGGGGGCGGCGCGCGGGCGGCTCGCGATGTCAGTCCTGGGGACGCTCTGCATGGCGACGATCCCGGCCGCGACCCGCCTTCACGACCTGGACGCGATAACGGCGCTCATATGCGTGGCGACGTTCGGCTCCGGGGTCTGTGTCGTGAACTACCTCGCGTTTGTCTCCGAGGTTTCGCCGAGGAAGATATCCACGGCGGCGGGCCTCCTCGGGGGCCTGGGTTCGCTTGCCGGAGGGGGCTTCATGCTGCTGATCGGCGGCGCGATCGAGCAGAGCCACAGCTTCCGCACGGCCTTCCTGATGACGGGGGTGATGCCGTTTGCGGGCCTGCTGGGCCTGTGGCTGTGCGCCCGTGAGCTGAGGAGGGACGGGGCCCCGGAGGCCGCAGCCCCGCTCCCGACCGAGCCATGAGCGGGACAAGGCTTCGCGGGGCCGTCATCGGCTGCGGCAACATAGCGGAGTTCCACCTCAGGGGCTGGGCCCGCATCCCCGAGGTGGAGATTGTCGCGCTCGCCGACCCGGACCGCGCCCGCGCCCTGCAGCGGCGCGACGCGTTCGCGCCGGGGGCCGCGGTGCACGGGAGCCTCGAGGCGGCGCTCGCCGAGGGGCGGCTCGACTTTGTGGACATTCTCACGCTTCCGCAGGACCACCGCGAGCACTGCCTTCGGGCGAAGGCCGCCGGGCTCCACGTCATCTGCCAGAAGCCGCTCTGCGACAACCTGGGCGACGCCCGCCGGCTGGTCGGGGATTTTTTCGGGTACCGGAAATTGTTCAGCGTCCATGAGAACCATGTCTTTCGTCCCTGGTTCGGGCACGTCCTGGGAGAGCACCGGCGCCGGGCATTTGGCGCGCTGCGCTGGGTGCGCCTCGAGCAGAACGACCCGGCGCTGCCCCCCCAGGAATTCTGCCGCGGGTCGGAGCTCGGTGTCCTGCTGATCTACGGGGTCCACCTGATCGACATGGTCCGCGCGCTCCTGGGCACGCCCGAGCGGGTCAGCGCCAGGCTCCACCGCGTCAGTGCCGGCATCCGGGGCGAGAGCCTGGCCCACGTTGCCTTCGAGTACCCTGACGCGACCGCGGTCGTGGACATCGCGTGGAAGGACGGCGGCTTCGGCCAGGGGGCCGCGCTCCTTCTTGGCGACCGCGGGGAGGCTTTCTACGAGGGGACCATGACCCGCGGCGGGGCGGCGCGCCTGCGCGTCGCCCGCGACCACGCGACTGTCCTCGACCAAGCCCGCTCGAGCCTGGACGACTATGTCGAGGCATTCTACCTGTTCGAGCGCGCCTTCACGGACGCGATGACGGGCGCCGGGGCCGCGCCCCAGCCCGCGGCGCAAAACCTCTCGACGCTCGAGATGACGTTCGCCGCCTACGCCTCGGCGGAGCGCGGCGGGCCGGTCGTCTTTGCCGATTTCCTCTCGGAGCCCCAGGGATGATCGATCGCATCAGACAGCAGGTCCGCGAGGCGTACGGCCGCGCCGTTGGTCGGCCACGCGGCGAACTGGTCACTCCGGCGCTGATACTCGACCTGGACAAGGTCCGGCGCAACATCGAGACCATGGCGGAGCTCAGGAAGGGCTGGAGGGCCGCGCTTCGCCCCCATTTCAAGGCGCACAAGAGCCCGGAGCTCGCGCGGCTCCAGGTTGGAGCCGGGACGGGGGGTGTCTGCGCCGCGACGGTCTGGGAGGCGATCGTGCTCACCCGCTCGGGCATGGATGACGTCCTGATCGCGAACGAGGTGGTCGGTCGCGAGAAGATCCGGGCGCTCGCGGCTGGGGCGAGGGGCCACCGGCTCACTCTCGCCGTCGACGACCCGCGAAACGCGACCGAGGTCGCCGATGCGCTGCGCGCGGCGGGCGGCCGGCTCGACGTCCTGATAGACGTCGACATAGGGATGGGCCGGGGCGGGGTGCGCTCCGCCGGGGCCGCCGTCGCGCTTGCGGGGCACGTGGCACGGCTGCCGGGCCTGCGCCTGCGGGGCGTGCAGGGCTACGAGGGGCATTGCATGCGCGAGGCCGACCGGGCGAAGCGCGCCGCGAAGGTGGCCGGCGCGCTCGATCGGCTCGGCGCGGCGGCGGAGTCGCTGGTCCGGGCGGGATTTGCCTGCGATGTCGTCTCGGCG
>JGI12269J14319_10002712_pt1 | contig 16916 bp, 15 predicted proteins | sample PeaSoiSIISIP2007_FD_14319 | JGI IMG/M metagenome (IMG submission 14319) | reverse complement strand
GTTGAACATCCAACTGTTCCCGGTCGGGTCCCTTTCCACCCGGGGGTTGCCATGAGACGCGCCTGGACATGGACCGTCATGGCGCTGACCGCCGCCCTCCTGGGTTGCGGACAGCCGGAACACGTCGCGGGAGGCACCTCCTCCGAGGTTCCCAACGCGCTGAACGGGCGTGTGGTCGACGACCAGGGACGACCGGTGGCGAACGCCGCCGTGCAGGTGGTGCCTTCCCAGGCCTTCGCCGACAGCGGACTCGTCCTGGACTCGGCGCGCACCGACAGCGCGGGCCGGTGGTTCCTCTCCGTCCCCTCCGGCGATTGGACCGTCGTGGCCCAAGCCCCCGCGGGGTGGTCCATGCGCGGCGGAGTCCCGGACGGAGTCCTGTACACGGATACGCTCCGCTCCCCGGTCTGGGTGACCGGCAGCGTGGGCGCCGGGTTCGGCCGCACCCAGGTCTGGCTCCGCGGCACGAACCTGTCCGCCACCGCGGACAGCACCGGGGCGTTCTTCCTGGGTCCCCTTCCCTCCGGGCGCCTGCGCCTGCACCTGCGCGCGGATTCCACCAGCCTGGACGGTGCCGTCCACGCCAGTCCCGGGCAGGTCGTCTCCACCGGCACTTGGCTTTCCGCTCTCTGGGGCCAGGAGGATTACGACCTTTGGCCATCGGCGCGCACCGCGGTCGTCGACCTCTCCTCCACCGGAGCCAACGTGCAGGGAGACCAGCCCCTGTTCCCCGTGCCCGTCCTGCTCGACTCGGTGCTCGATGTCCGCTCGACGGATCCCGTGAGCCTCCGTTTCGACGACGGGGAGGGTGTTCCCTACCCGTACACCCTCGCTTGGGACTCCTCGGGGGGCCACGCCCTGGCCTGGGTCCGTTTGGATACCGCCAACGGAAACTCGGCCAAGCACCTTCTGCGCGTGTTGTGGGGCAGGCATGTGGCACTCCCCAAGGACATGCCGCAGGTCTTTTCTTCCTCGGCCCACTTCCTCGGTGCCTGGCACTGCGATTCGAGCACGGAGACGTCGTCGGGAATCGCCCTGCGGTGGACCGGTGCCACGAAGGGGCCGGGGCCCGTTGGTGGCGCGCAGGTCCTGACGGGATCGGGAAACTGGTCGACGGACTCCGTGAACTTGGGCGGACCCAATTCCTGGACGGTTTCCCTGTGGGTCCGGATGGACGCCAAGCCTGCGGCTTCGGTCGTGCTCGCCGGCTTCGGGGGCGGACAGGATTCCTCCGATTGGGGGATCTCCCTGCGCGGCTCGGACGACCACATCCGCGTATGGTCCGGCGCGAACAGCTCGGACGACCTCGTGAGCGACAGCGCCTTGAAATCGTCCACTTGGACGCATCTGGTGGCGACGTTCGATGCCCCCTCCAACCGGATCGGGCTGGTGATCGACACCACGAGCTATCCGCGCAAGACCGTCACCTTCCCGACGGCCTCGCGCCAACCCATCCAGGGGGGGAGCGGCCTGGCGGGAGCCTTCGACGAGATCCGCCTTTCCGACACGGGTCGCGCGGTGCAATGGAGCCAACTCGAGCGGCAGACACAGACAGGCGTCCCATGGCTGCGCTGGTAGGAGGACAGGCCCCGGACCTCTTCTCCTTCGCCGACTACCGCCAATTCCTGCGCACCTACTACGAGTTCCGCCGCGCCCAACAGACCAGCTTCTCCTACCGGTTCATGGCGACCCGGTTGGAGATCGATCCGGGACAGCTCGTCCGCATCCTGCAAGGCCGCCTGCACCTGCCCCAACGGGCGCTGGCGGCCACGCTGCGGCTCTGCAAGTTCACGCCGCGCGAAGCCGCGTTCTTCGAGGAACTGGTCCGGTTGGGAAGGAGCCGCAACGACGCGGAAGCCGCTCGCAGCAGGGATCGCCTGGATGCGCTGCGCGCGGTCGTGCCCAGGGAACTCGAACAGGGACAGTCCGCGTTCTACCGGCATTGGAGGCACGCCGTCGTCCGCGCCCTGGCGGGCATCGCGCGGACCGTCGACGGGGGGGAGCTCGGACGCCTGTGCCTGCCGGAACAGAGCGCCTCGGAAGCATCGGAATCGGTGCGGCTCCTGGAGACGCTGGGACTCCTGGTGCGGGACGAACTCGGTCGCCCCGCTCCCGCCGAAGCCCATGTCGCACCCGGCCTGGGGGTTCCCAGGGAGGTGCTGCGGCATTGGCATGCCCAGGTCCTTTCGCTGGCCGCCCAAAGCGTGGATCGGTGCGATCCCTCCCAACGGGACATCTCCACCTTGACCGTCGCCTTGTCTTCGAAGGACCTCCCCCTGGTGGGCGCGTGGATCTCCGATCTGCGCCGCCAAGTGCAGGCCCTGGCGGAGTCCACCCGGTCCCCGGACCGCGTCCTGGAGGTCTGCTTGCAACTGATCCCCGTCGCCACGACCGGCCAGGGGAGAGTGAACCTGGAATCGAAGCGAGCCTGATCGGGCCCTTGCCCGTCTCAGCCTTCCCGCAGCTTCCGGTACAACGTCTTGGGGTCGATGCCGAGGATTTCGCAGGCACGGCCGCGGTGGCCGCCCGTGCGGCGGAGCACCTTCTCCAGGTAGCGGCGTTCCAATTCCTCCAAGGAGGGCCATTCGGCTTCCAACGGGTCGTCGCCTCCGAGCCTGGCGCTCTCGTCGCGCAGGAAGGAGAAGTCTTCGGCCTGCACGATTTCGGCGTCCGTGAAGGCGACGACCCTTTCGATGGCGTTGCCCAGCTCCCGGATGTTGCCCGGCCAGTGGTGGGCGAGCAGAAGGTTCTGGGCCTCCTTGGACAACCGGCGGACCGGCAGGCCCGCCCGCTGGCAATGGCGCTCAAGGAACCTCTGCACCAGCGGCATCACGTCCTCCGCGCGTTCCCGCAGCGGGGGCAGGTGGATGGGGATGACGTTCATGCGGTAGAACAGGTCCTCGCGGAACCGGCCCGAGCGGACCTCCTCTGCGAGGTCGCGGTTGGTGGCCACCACCACGCGGGCCTTGAACTCGAGTTCCTTGCGCGACCCGATCCGACGGAATCTGCCCTCCTGCAGGACGCGCAGGAGCTTGGCCTGCATCAGGAGCGGCAGCTCGCCGATCTCGTCCAGGAACAGGGTTCCTTCCCCGGCCACCTCGAACAGTCCCTCCTGGGCGCGAACGGCGCCGGTGAAGGCGCCTTCCTCGTGTCCGAACAGCTCCGATTCGATCAGGCTTTCCGGGATCGCCCCGCAGTTGAGGGGAACGAACGGCCTTTCCGCGCGGTGGCTCAGGAAATGGAGAGCCCGCGCGATGCGCTCCTTGCCCGTGCCCGATTCCCCGGTCACCATCGCCGTGCCGGAAAGCTGGGCCAACCTGGGCACCTGCGACAGGATCCGTTGCATGGAGGGGTTCAGGCTGTGCAGGGATTCGTCGGCGCCCTTCAACCCCGCCAGCTCCGTCCGGAGACGGACGTCCTCCAGGGCCCGCCGCACCCACAGGAGCAGGTCGTCGGCTTGGACGGGTTTTGTCAGGTAGTGGTACGCGCCCGCGCGCACCGCCTCCATCGCCGCCTCCATGGTGGCGAAGGCCGTGATGAGGAGCACGGGCACGGAATTGTCCACCCGACGGGTCTCGCGCACCAGATCCATGCCCGTCATTCCCGGCATGTTGACGTCGGAGAGGATCACCCGGGCCTTGCCCTCGCGCACCCGCAGGAGCGCCTGGCGCGGATCCACCGTGGCCTCGGCGCGCAGGCCCTCGGCTTCCAGCAGGTCCCTCAGGACCAGCGCCATTTCCTTCTCGTCGTCGACCACGACGACGTCGACGGTTCCCGTGCGGCTCATCCGCGGTGAACGGTAGAAAGGCTGGGGATGCTCGACGATCCGGCGGGACCGCCCGGCGGCGGATCCATCTCCGAGTTAGACTGCCAAGGTGGGATCCGGAGGGAATGGAATGGGATGGATGGTAAGGACATGGGGGATGGTGGCCTTGATGGCGGTCTCGTCGCGGGCTTTGGACAGTCTTCTGGTCTGGTCCGATGAATTCGAGCGGACGGGCCTGCCCGATTCCACCAAGTGGGGCTACGACACGGGCGGCAGCGGCGAGGGCAACGACGAAGCCGAGTACTACACCAACGCCCGTTCGAAGAACGCCCACTGCGACGGGAGCCACTTGGTGATCTCCGCCATCCGGGAAGACACCGGAACCTGCTGGTATGGTCCCTGTCGGTTCACTTCGGCGCGTCTTCTGACCAAGGGCAAGGCCGACTGGTTGTACGGACGGGTCGACGTGAGCGCACAACTCCCGTCCGGCGAGGGGGTGTGGCCGGCCATCTGGATGCTGCCCACGAGCAGCCCGTACGGGGGGTGGCCCGACGAAGGAGAGATGGACATCATGGAGAACATCGGGTCCACCCCCACCAAGGACTACGCCACCCTGCATTTCCACGGCAATGGACAGGCGCAGGGCACGGCCACCAGCTCCACCCTGTCCAGCGCATTCCACCTCTATTCCCTGGTGTGGCGGCCCGACAGCCTGTTCCTCCAGTTCGACGACGCGACCATCCTCAAGTACGCCAACACCGGCAATTGGCAGCAATGGCCTTACGACCAGCGCTTCTACCTGATCCTGAATTTCGCGGTGGGGGGTTCCTGGCCCGGAGCGGTGGACACGGCGAATTTCGGGCAGAAGGATTTTCTGGTGGACTACGTCCGGGTCTGGAAATTCGCCCAGGGCACGGCTCCCTATTCCGTGGTGGCACAGGTGCAAGGACAGGGATCCGTCGCGAAGACCCCCGACCAAGCCTCCTACCAGACATTTTCCCGCGTCGCGCTGCTCGCGACTCCGGCGTCCGGATGGCGTTTCGACCACTGGGTGGGCGGGAACGGCGGTTCCCAAGACCCGGACACCGAGGTGGTCGCCGCGAACGACACGGTGACGGCGGTGTTCGTTCCCGCTGGAGGATCCGGACTGGGCCCTGTTTCGGCGAAGAACGAGTCCACCAAGGCCTGGACACGACGGATCCAACTGACGGGTCCCGACGGCGCGTCTTCTCCCTTGGACCGCGACCCCAGCGGGCGGTTGGGGGCCGGCGGGAGCGGGCTCGGATTGCGAGCGCCGGATCCATCGGACCCCTGATCCGGTTCGTGCACTCCCCCCTCTAGGGCCTCAGCACCATCCGGGCTCCGATCCCCGAGATTTCCAGTCGGAAGATGCCGTGGGGAGACATCGGGAGGGACATCTTCCCGCCGGCGTCGGATGTCGCCCGGCCCTCCCAGAGGAGCCTTCCATCCATCGCACGCAACCGGCAATCCAGGGCGCGCGAGGCGGGCAGCCCTTCCACGAGGAGTCCCGAGCCCAGGTCCACCACCTCCAACCGCGCCCGTTGGACGCTCGGTCGCACCGCCGAATTCCCGTCGCGGCGCCCGACCCGCAACCCGTTTCCGAAACTTGTCACCCACATTTCGGCGGGATCGAAGGGGTCGAAGAGGACCCGCACCGGCTGGCGGAAGGGATAGGCCGCCACCGCGGCGAAGACCGGCGAGCTCGCGGTCCGGTCGTCGGAATGCCAGAGTCCTCCGGTCTCCGTGGTGGCGTAGATCTCCGTCCCGCCGTCGGGGGGGACGCCCACCGACTCCACCCGGTCCTGGTTCCAGACCCTGGTCCAATGCGCCCCCGCGTCCACGGTGCGGTACAGTCCCCCCAGGCCGTTGGGCGCTCCGCCCCATCCCGAGAAGACGCCCACCCACCATGTCTTCCGGGTGGCGTCGGCCGGATCCACGACCACGTCCTTGGTCCAGTACATCATCCCCGGATCGGACAGATCCTGCCAACCCGAGGCGCCCTTGGCGAGGAGGAACACCCCGGAGCTGGCCGTGAAGGCGCCGCTGCCGCCGATCCTGCCCGAGTAGGTCGCGAGCACGGATCCGTCGGAGAGCACCACGATGTCGTAGGGGTGACCCTGGGTGCGAGGAGGAACCGGCAGGCGGGTCCACGTCGCCTGGCCGCCCTGGTCGAGGTCGTGGGTTCCGTAGATCCCTCCGGTCGCGGAATCGACCACGCTGGCGTAGAGGGTCTTGGGATCCGACGGGTCCAGCGCGACCCAGGCCACGACGTGCCCCGGGCTCCACAAGGTGGTCCAGGTCGCCCCCTTGTCGGCCGACACCAGCACGTGGCCGGATCCCGAAGCCATCGTCGCGTCCTTCAGGTGCGTGCTCTGGTAGAGGTCGTGCACCGTGGACGTGGCGGCGTAGAGCTTCCCGTCCGACGCCTTCGCGATCGCGTACATGGAATTGTCGGCGTCGCCCGAATACCCGAATCCCCAGGATGTCCCCCCGTCCGAGGATAGGACTCCCTTGATGTCGGAATACCCCGCGAACACGTGCAGGGAATCTCCCCAGGCCACGGTCCAGGCGGAGGTGTTCTCCAACCCCGCGGACCGGTAGGCCCGGCCCTTGGGCGTCGCGGCGCCCGATGGGTTCTGGTCGGTGGGATCCAGGTAGGCCTGCCTCCAGGTGGCGCCCCCGTCGTCCGAGACGTGGACGAATCCGTAGTCGGTGTAGGCGATTTCGGATCCGTTGTCCGACGCCACGCCGAACCCGCAGGCGGATCCTCCGTAGCTCCAGTCCCGATCTCCGCCGCTGCCCGCCCATCCCGTGGACACGTTGACATTTCCCGTCGCACCCAGGATCTCCGTCCAGCTCGCGCCGCCGTCCGCGGAGCGGTAGATCTCGGGCCAGTCGGTCTGGTAGATGCCCCCCGCGGCGAAGAGGGTGTCGGTGGTGGTGGCGGCCTGGCCCAGCAGGTACAGCCGGTGGGTGGGATCGATCCCGCTGGTGCGCGACGTCCAGGACGCGTCGCCGGTGGTCCAGGTCCAGAGCGCGGTGGTCGAGGAGTGGAAATCCTCCACCGCCACTCCGTTGTAGACGTCGGCCAAGGCGGCGGTGGCCGCGAACAGCTCGACCTTGGATCCTTTGCTTCCGCCGGTCAAGGCGATCAGCCTCTGGCCGGCGGGGATGCCGGAGACGGAGGCGGGTGCGAAGGTCCAACCGCTGTCGTGGGAGACGAAGAGTCCGCCGTTGGTCCCCAGATACACGTCCGCCCCGTTCCAGAAGACACCACCCAGGAGCACCCCGGCGCCCGCGTCCGGCTCGCCTTCGATTTCCTTCCAGGTGGCTCCACCGTCCCGGGAGACGTAGAGGGAATCCCACCCCGTGGCCAGAAGCCGATTCGGATCGTTCGGATCCGCCGAAAGGTCGTAGACGCCGTTGCCGGAGGTAGGATCGGCGCCGGTCGGGGTCCAGGTGCCTCCGTCGTCCAGGCTGCGCACGATGGCCCCCGTACCGGAGGAGTTGTCGATGGAATAGCTCGTGTTGCCCGATCGGAAGACCTTGGAGGACCGCCCGGCCTGGATCTGTCCGAAGGGTTCCAAGGTCCACGAACGCCCCTGGTCCAAGGAGTGGTACTGCCCGCTCATGTCGCAGGAGACCGTGAGTTCGGCCCCGTTCGGCGAGAAGCTCGGGGAAAAGAGCGCACCCCCGCCACCAGGTCCGCGAGCCTCGAAGATCGAGGGCACGGCGGCCTCGGCGAGCAGGGGAATCCCGGCGATCGACAGGACGGCGAAGAAACTTCCCTGCATGGAACCTCCCAGGCTCGAGGCGCGACATGCCCCCATACCGAGATTACGCCATTGGGAGAACCCCAATTTCAAGGGAAGATCAAAGCGTCGGGTAGTCCGTGTACCCTTCTTCTCCCTTGCCGTAGAAGAGATCCCGACGCGGCTCGTTGAACGGCCTGTCGTCGCGAAGCCGTGCGGGCAGATCGGGATTGGCCAGGAAAGGGACCCCGAAGGCGAAGGCGTCCGCCTTGCCGGAGTCCAGCCATTGCGTCGCCGAGGCCTTGGTGAAGCCTTCGTTGGCCACCAGGACTCCCCCGAAGATCGATTTCAATGTCGGCGCCAGGCTGTCCGGTCCCGCGGATTCTCGCAAGCACAGGAAGGCGAGCCCGCGCGCTCCCAGTTCCCGGGCCACGTGCGAGAAGGTTTCCCGGGGGTTGGAATCGGAGATGCCGCCGGAACCGCCTCGCGGCGCAAGATGCACTCCCACCCGACCGGGACCCCAGACCTCCGCCACCGCGTCGGCCACCTCCAGGAGAAGCCGGGCGCGATTTTCCAAGGAGCCCCCGTAGCCGTCGGTGCGGTGGTTGGATCCATCCTGGAGGAACTGGTCCAGCAGGTACCCGTTGGCCGCGTGGATCTCCACGCCGTCGAACCCGGCTTCCTTCGCGTTCCTGGCCCCTTGTCGATAGGCTTCGACGATCCCCGGCATCTCGAAGAGGTCCAGCGCCCGAGGGGTCACATACGGCTTGGGCGGACGGAGCAGATTGAGGTGCCCGGTGGCCGCGATGGCGCTGGGCGCCACCGGAAGCTGACCTTCCAGGAAGAAGGGATCCGAGATCCGGCCCACGTGCCACAACTGCAGGAAGATGCGGCCTCCGGCTTCGTGGACGCTTTTCGTTGCCGCCTTCCACCCCACCACCTGTTCCTGGGACCAGATGCCCGGGGTGTCCGGATATCCCACTCCCTGGGCGCTGACCGAGGTGGCCTCGCTCAGGATCAGTCCTGCGGAGGCCCGCTGCGCGTAGTACTTGGCCATCGACGCGCTGGGGATGCGCCCGGCGTCGGCGCGGCACCTGGTGAGCGGCGCCATGAAGATGCGGTTGGGAAGCTCCAGGTCGCCGAGGGTCAGGGGATCGAAGAGCGTGGGCACGTGGGAATCCTTTGGTTTGGAGGAGAGACTCCCTCCCAAGATCCAAACCGGATCGCCTCCGGACCCCCCGGCGCCTGGAACGACTCGGACCCCTATCGGAACCGGACCTGGAGCCCCGGCACCTGCCAGACGCGTTCGGGCGAGCCGTCCGGCTTCGCCGAGAGCGCCAGGATGGGCATGGGATCGATGGTCACATCGCGTATCCAGGCGTTGCTGGACTTCGGGTGTTCCTGCATGTCGGCGGTGAGCGCATTGGAAACCAGGTAGCCCGCGAAGGCACCCCCCACCATGCACGAGGTGAATCCCCCCCGGGAATTGTATGCACCGGTCATCAGCGTGACCCCTAGCCCAGCCAGTTCGCCTCCCCCCAATCCCAAGGCGTTGTAGAAGGCCCTTTCCTCCGGATCCTCGCGGTGCTGGAAGGCGAACCACCCGGCACCCAGACCTCCGATGTAGCCAGCCAGGGGCAGCGCGACATTGGATCTTTGGCCTTGGACATCGGCGAGAGCCGCGACCTCCTCGCCGGCAGCGAATCCCAGGATTCCCCACTGGCCGATTCCGTCGGGGTTTCCCAGGGCAACGTGCTGGTCGGGCTTCCATGTGTTCGACAGGACAAATCCACCCGCATACCCGGCCAGAGCCACTGCGCCTTCCATGCGCACGAATCCGTCGCCGTCGGTCACGTTCCGCACGAAGAGGTAGGGAACGAACAGGGCGGCGACGGCCGCATCCGAGGCGATATCCTTTCTCATCGTGAGCCGACCGGGATTGTCCGGATAGGAGGCGCCGTTCTCGTATCCGTAGCGGATGGCGAAGGGGTAGCCGATCATGGCTGCTCCGAAGGCGACCCGCAAGGCGTTGAAATCGTCCCCTCCGATGATCGCGCCGAGCGCGCCCGATCCCCAGAATTCCATGTTCACCGCCTGCTCGACTCCCTCGACGTTCGCCTGGGTCCATTCCCGATTCGCCGCGAACGCGGAATGGCCCAGGTATTCGACGGGCACCGCGAGGATTCCCAGACCGATCGCCGGGAGCGGGGAGAGCCCGTCCCAGAACACGATGGGCAACCCCGCACCATACAGGTAGCTGGACGTCCCCAGCTCGTTCCAGAAATATCCTCTCCGGTACTGGTTGCTCAACGTCATCGCGTTGGTGGTCGGGGACTGCGACGTGGCAACCGGCGCCTTTACGGAATCGTCCACCGGAACCTTCTCCGCCCTGGCTTCGGCCAAGATGTTGTCCCGCGCCGTTTCGTTCAGCGGTGTGCTCAAGGTCCGCGTCGCTCCTGTCTTGCGATCCAGGATGGTCGCTTCCAACGTCCCCGTGCGCGTGTGCAATGCGGTCACGGAATCCGTCGGTGAGAGCGTGGCGAACAGCGAGAGCTGGTCCTTGAGCGAGGCCGACCAGCCGATGCTGGCGAGCGCGAGGGCGAGGGGGAGGATCCGCATGGGGAGGACTTTCTTCGTTCTTGGGGGGTCGAGCGGGGAGCAGCGCCGGTGTGGCTTTGCGGGAAATTCAGGGACGGTTGCCGGCGACCAGGTTCAGGGAAAGGAGCTTGCGCGCGCGTTGCACCTGGAAGACCACGTTGTCGCCGGGCTGGTGGTTGGCCAGGAGCGCCTGGAGCTGATCGATGCCCCGGATCGGTGTGCCATCCACCTCCAGGACCAGGTCGTCGACGCGAAGTCCACCCTTCGCGGCAGGGGAATCGCGGACCACGACGGAAACCAAAACGCCCGTATCGCCTGTCTGGTGCAAGGAGTTCAGGGTCTGCTGGAACATGGCCCCAGGGCGGATGAACCGGAATCCGAAATAGGATTTGGCCGGACCTGCGGGCACGGTTGGCGGCATGGGGGGAGCGGGCTGCTCCGCCGGGGGGATTCCGACCAGCTCCTTGGCGGCCTCCGGAAGGATGCGGATCACTGCTTCCAAGCCACCTTGGACCGTCCGACTGGAGATCCCCACCACCTCTCCGGTGGTCACATCCACCGTGCGCAGATTCAAGGCGCAGGTCTCCCCGACCCTTCCCACGCTTCCGACCACGAGTCGATCGACACCGAGGAGTTTGCCGACCTGCACGGCGCAGTCTCCGCCCTCGCAGGCACCGCTTTGTTGGAATCCCTGTTCGGTCAGGATCTGGTTCATCTGGGAGCGTTCCATGACACGCACCTTGCCGGTGGAAACCAGGGCGGAGGCGAGGGATTCCCCGATGACATCGACTTCGGCGGAATCCACCTTGATGGCGTGCAAGCGGGTGATGGCCACGAGGGGGACCTTGGCGGGTGCGGCGCCTTGGAGAGTCAGGAGTGCGAGCAGGATCAGATTCACGGTTTCATCTCCTCGGGGGGAGGGGCTGGATGGTTCTCCACCCAAAACTGCTCTCGATCCACGACCCCGTGGGTGGTCCAATGGCGGTCCCACCCGTCCAGCTTGCCGGACTTCCAGTTCTTTTCCGATTCGATCGACCCGTCATCGCGCCAGGAAACCGCCCGGCCATCTGGCAGACCGCGCACGTAGACGGCCTGTCCCTGTTTGTGGCCGTTCTCGAACCAGTAGGTGGCAGACCCGTCCAGAACACCCATCTTCCAGTTCTCTTCCGCCTTGATCTGGCCATCCAGGAAATATTTCACGTCCCTGCCGTGGCGCACCCAATTTCCCGTGGAATCCTGCGCCTCGCGCCAGATCTCGGTGGGCCTGCGGCTCATGTTGCGCCTGATCCTGATTTCCGTGGGTCGGTCGGAGGGGGCGACCCAATCCGAGCAGGGCGGGTCGGGCGGAGGGGCCCCGAAGCATCCGGCCAGGAGGGCGCACCAGAACAGGAGGAGCGGGAGCTTCATCGGGGGGAAGGTAGAGAATCCACGAAGGCTTCGAATCTTTCCCGCCAAGCTGCGGACCGGAAGAACTGGATGTGCTTGCACCCGGCTTGCGCCCAGAACACATGTGGCGGCCGGGCGAGATCGTCCACATGCTTCTGGAACCCGGGAGGAACCACTTGGTCGTCCAGGCAGGAAATCGTCAGGAGCGGGGTCGGGGAGACCGCCGGGATGCTGGTCGCAGGGGATTCCGCATTGGAGACGAGCAGCGGAACCAGGGGAACGGCCGGCCAGGTGACCCAATGGCGTTCCATGGCGTCCATGGCGATGCCCCGATAGCTGTCGAACGCCCCTTCCGTCATGACAAGATCCGTCTTGTTCCGGGCCTTCCACCCGGGGAACGCCTTCAGGAGGATGGGGCCGCCCAGCGACTGCCCGTAGAGCACGATCCTGCCCTGCTCCGAGGGGAGCAGGCTGTCGGCCACCCAGTCCAGGGCCGTCATCGCGTCCTCGATGGTCTGGCGCTGCGAAGGTTCGCCCTCGGAGGCTCCGTAGCCGCTGTAGTCCACCAGCAGCAGGTCCCAGCCGAGCAGCCCCATCCACGCCACCGACCGGAAGTGCGCCGTCAGGTTCTGCGCGTTGCCGTGGAAGTGCACCACCAAGCCCCGGGATGCGTCCCCCAGATGGTGGACCAGTCGAAGGCGGATGCGGTGGCCGGATGGGGTGGGCGCGTCGATGTCGCGGTAGCGGAACCCCAGGACTCCCGGATCGAAGAAATCCACGCGGGATGGCTGGTAGAAGAGTCCGGAACAGGCGACCAGCCCCAACATGGGCAGCGCGGACAGGAACCGTGCGATCCGCGGGATGCGTCTCCCCGGTTCAGAAATGCAGGGCCAGTCCACCATACCCGCTCCAATCGCGTCGCGTGTCGTCTTCCCCGCCCACCCGCAGATCCAGGTCCCGGGTGAAGCTCCACCGGACTTCGCTTTTCGCCTTGGCCTCGAAGACGTGCTGGAGCGCGATCGAGCGGAACGCCGTGCCTTCCGCGAGCCATCCGAAACGCTCTCCGCCCAGGACCAGGAAACCCGCCCTCGCCTGCGGCCCCACCGCCAGCCGGTCCCATCCCGTCCAGGGGGCCCACGCCGTCCGGCCCTCGGCCAAGGCCCAGACGCGCGCGAGGCGATCCCCCAGGCAAAGCCCGATCCCGGAGGCGAGCCCCACCGGAACCGTCCGCTGTCCGGCCATGTCCAGGGGGAGCAACCCGAAGCGCAGGCTCCAGGAGGGTTTGGGGACATCGCGATCGAAGGGCGCAGCGGCCAACACGTTCCCGAGGTCGATTCTCCGGAGGGTCCAGGCTCGGGGGTTTTCCGCGGGGATGCGGACATCGGCCGCCAATGCTTCGACATCGGCACCGTCGGGGATGCCGGTGGGCCGATCGTCCAGGCTGTGGAAGGCCATGCGTACCCCGGCCCCGATCCACGGACCGCCACCGGCTTCTCCGGACAGGAATTCCGCGCGCCAACTCCGGTGCGCGTCTTCGGGCACGGACGTGGGCGACGGAAGCTCGAGGGGTTCGGCGGGCGGGAATCGGACCCGCTGCGCGAGGATCTTCCCCTGCCGACCCAGCCACCCCGGCCGGTCCTCGGGGTCCGCGTCCCGGATCTTCCAGTTCAGGAAATCCAGGGCCGCGTCCTGGGCGGCGGCGATCTTGACGGAATCCGGCCTCTCCGGGATCGTCGCCGGAAGGGTCGTATCCCCCCGGACCAGGGCGCGCATCCTCGCGAGCTCCGGGGGGGAAAGCGAATCGCGGCGCGATCGGAACACGGACAGGATGGAAGGTCTCCACACCGGGGGGCCGGCGAGCCCGTGGCTCTGCAGCAGTCGGACCACCTCCAGCGGGAAGGCCGGAAACCCCAGTTCGTCCGCCAGGTGCGAATCCGGTCGGATCGCGTCCAGGAGATCCAGGAGGCGGTTGGAGCAGTTTCCATTGAAGAAGAGGTACCTGCTCCAGCTGGAGCCCTCTTCCCAGACATGTTCCAGCAGCACCTGGACTTCCGCGCTGTCCAGGCGAAGCGGGTATTCCCAAAGATCGCGGCTCTCCAGATACTCGTATTTCTGGAGCGACAGGTAATATGGCGCGATGGTGTAGTACCCCGGGTACAACCCCAGCAGGCCTTTCACGGCATACCATGGATCGCCGGGCGGCATGGCGGCGCCGTAGGCCACCCCGTAGTCGAGCACCACCCGCCCGCCCGCCCTGTCGTCGGCGTCGAAGCGCAGGAGCGCGTGTCCGAAGAGGCTCGCCGGGTTCCCCATGTAGCTCGAGGCGTAGACCAAAACGACGCGATTCGGACGGATTCCCTCCTTCCACCGAACCCAACGCGATTCGTCCTCCATGGGAAGGTCCTGGGGCAGGATCACCTGCGAGTCCTCCAGGAACCGGAGTCTGGCCCGGAACTTGACCAGCGGATGCATGCGCACCGGAGTGGTGTCGCCTGCATATGGGGACAGATCCTGACTGTCCAGGAGGTCGCGGATCGTCGCGGCCAGTTCCCGCCTGGGGTCGGTCCTCCCGAGGGAATCCAGGTAGAAGTATCCTCCCTGGACTTCGCCCTTCCACGACCCTTCGTGTCCGCGCCAGCGGCCCAGGGCCAACCAGCGGGGCGATTTCCAAAGGCCGCGGCGGTCCGCGGAATCAACCAGCGCCTGGATCCGCGCGGGCGAAGCGCCGGCCTGGGCGGATCGGAACCCCGCCAGCAGCGCGATTCCCAAAAAAAACCACCGCCCGACGGCCCAAGGCCGACGGGCGGTGCGGAGGGATCCGGACCCGGGACTCAGCGCGTGGAGCAGGCCGAGGTCGCCTGCAAGCGGTCGACCACCGTCGCGGCGTCGGCGTCGCCGGCGAAGATCGCGTCGTAGCCCTTCCGGGTGTCGTGCCCGAAGGAGGCCTGGTCGCAACCCATCAAGGAGGCCAGCACCTGGAGGTTCTCTCCGCTGCCCTGGGCCATTTCCTGCCGCAGCGAGGGGAGATTCGCCTCGGCGAAGGACCGACTTTCCTCGTCGCGAAGAGCGACTCCGTCCTCCGCGCAGTTCGAGGTTCCGGTGGTGATCCCGAAGAGCTGGGTTCCCGATGTCTCGTTGGTCGTGGATGCGGAAACCTGGTTTCCCTTGGGCCCCATCACCATGGATCCCAGCCCGCAACCGGCCATACCGTAGCTCTTGGCTTGGCTTGCGACGGCGAGTCCGACGATCAGGAGAAGAATTGTCTTTTTCATGGTCGATTCCTCAGTTTCCGGTGCAGGCGGTGGAGAGGGCGGCGTCCGTGCGCACGACCTCGTCGATGCCCTGGAGCATCGACGGAGCGTCGGGTGCCAGACCAACCTTGGGGTAGTTGGACTGCAGGGCATGCCCGAAGGCGGCTTCCGCGCCGCCGCAGCCGTACAGTCCGGCCAAGGCCACGATGTTTTCACCTTGGCCCTGGGCAGCTTCCTGCCGAAGATCCTGGAAGTTGGCTTCGGCGAAAAGTTCCCTCTCCCGCCCGGCCATGGCCACCCCGTCTTCGGTGCAGTTCGAGATACCGGAGGTGATGGAGAAGCTCTGGATGCCGTAGAAATCGTTCGTCGTCAGGGCCAGCAACTGGATAAGCCCTTTCTGGTCGCCGAACACCATGGAACCAAGTCCGCAACCCGCGGTGCCGTACTTGTCTGCCATGACCGCGGGCGCCATGGCGAGCAAGCCGAGTGCAAGGAATTTTCGCATTCGATACTCCTGTTGTTTTTCCGGGACACCGGGGCTTTTCCGGCGAGGAGGACCCAGGGACGGCGTCCGGCTCTCCCAAAGCAACTCAAGGCCGACGCGGGTGTCAAGGAGATCCTGGGGGGTAGCCGTACGGTCGGTGTTGCCGGGATGTTCGCCGCGAGGATCGATTTATATTTGGAAGATGCGCGGATGGGTATGAGACCCATTCCAACATCACTCTTGCACGGAGATCACACATGAAAAAACGGATGTTGACCATCGGCCTGGCCGGACTCGTCTTCGCGGGATCCCTCTCGCTCCAGGGCTGCTACGGCTCCTTCGCCCTGACCAAGAAGGTCTACAACTGGAACGGGACCCTGGGGAACAAGTGGGTGAAGTCCATCGTGTTCTTCGTGTTCGGCGCGGTGCTGCCGGTGTACGGCATCTCCGCCTTCATCGACGCGATCGCCCTCAACCTGGTCGAATTCTGGACCGGTTCCAACCCGCTGGCCGCCAACCAGACCCACATGGACAAGACCTACGCCGACGGCACCCGGGTGCAAGCGGACCGCCTCTCCGATGGGCGCCTCTCCGTGCGCATGGTCCTTCCCTCCGGCGAGGAGCGTTCCTGGGTCATGACCCACGAAGTGGACGGAATTTCCGTTTCCGATGTTCAGGGCAATTGGATGGGCAAGGTGGCCCAGACCGCCCAGGGCACCGTCATCATCCATCCCCAGGTGGCCCTCGCTCGTTGAGGTTCCGATCCCGGATGCCCGCGGAGCGATTCCCGCGGGCACCGGGAATGGCTTGACCGGAGCGGGTACCCGGGGCTAGATTCGGGACCGAACTTCATCGTTTCGAGGATTCCATGCGCCGTTTGCTCGCGATCTTTGCCCTGCTCTCCGTCGTGTCCCTGACCGGTTGCGCCGGTGGGGCGGCTTCGTCCGGTGCGAATGGGGAGACCAAATCGAGCCCCACGGCTCAGGTGAACGCGGCGAGGGCGGAAGCCGAAGCCCAGGAACGCAAACTGTCGGATCTGCGCCAGGAGAAGGCCGATCTCGAGGCCCAACTGGAAGGCAAGTCCGCTCCAGCGACTTCCACGCCCGCTCCCGCGGCAGCGCCGACACCTGCACCCGCCAAGTCGGCTTCGCCGGCCCCTGCCGCCCCGGCCAAGTCGAGCAACTGAGCTGACCGCGCCGCGTCGGATTTCCGTGCTGGAATCGGTTTCCGACGCTGCCAAGGAAGTGGTTCTCCGCCACGGGGAAGATCTGCTGGGCAAGGTGGAGCGGGCCTTCGGAACACGCATCCTCGCGCGCGAGGCCGGGTTTTCCGTGGAAGGCGCGGATTCCGGAGCCCAGGCGAAGACGGGTCGGGTCCTGACCGAGATGGTCCGGATCGCCGAGGAGACGGGAGAGTTGGATGGATTCGTGGTGGACCTCCTGGTGAAGGAGTCCCGCCCGGAGTTCGCGACCCGTCCCATCCTCTACGATGTCCGCGGCCAGGCGGTCCGCCCACGATCGGTCGGACAGCATCGCTTGGTGGAAGCCGCCACCAGCCATGAATTGGTCTTCGCCATCGGCCCCGCCGGTACCGGCAAGACCTACCTCGCCATCGCCTTGGCCGTGGCCGCCCTGGAGCGCCGGGAGGTGGATCGGCTT
>JGI12269J14319_10002710_pt1 | contig 16919 bp, 15 predicted proteins | sample PeaSoiSIISIP2007_FD_14319 | JGI IMG/M metagenome (IMG submission 14319) | reverse complement strand
CCCGCGCCACCCAGTCTCGAATCGGCGGCGAGGGGCACGCCCTGCCTGATCGGCAGGTCGTAGCCGGTGTTCTGGTCGTAACCGGCGGCACCGATGCCGATGCTCGGCAGCATCCACGAGCGGCTAATCTTCTCTCCGCCACGCGCGGCGCGCACGTGCTCGATGGCGATCTTGAAAGTTCGGTTCTCGCGCGCCGCCCGACGCACGAGGTCGGACAGCACCGGGTCGCCGTAGGCGTCCCACCAGGGGGTTTCCGGCTCTTCGTCGGATGCCGGCGCCGCGGCGAACCGGCTCGGCACATCGATGGACGGCTTGACGACGGGTGTCGAGCAGCCCGTCAGAGCGAGCGCGACCAGGCCGGCGATCGTTGTCGCAACCAGGCGGCCCGACGGCCTTCCGTTCTCAAATTGGTGCAGCTTCTTGGGCGAGGACATTTGCGTAGTCGTCTGAAGAGTGTGGCGTTGACAGGCATCCGGTACCGCGTTGAATGACGCCGCCAGATTAGAGGCGAACTGCAGGCGAGTCGTCAGGGAATGGTTCGGATCGGGTCCGGAATCGGTGTAAGCCGGCAAGAACCGAATCCAGACCGAATGCCGACGTTTCTTTGACGACTCCGCTCGGGAGGGCAATTAGCCTCGGCGCTGTGGGATTGCGCCCACGGCATCCGGAGCAGAAGCATGGCGGACGATCACGACGCTCTACTTACGAATTTCTGGTCGGACAATCTCGAGGAGCTCGATCGCGAGATCGAACGCCTCGCCGTACTGTGCGGCGTGAGGCTCCTCGATCCCGGTGTCATGGACCGTGTTCTGCTTAGCAAAGACGGAACTCTTCGAACAAGCACCCCAACTTCGGACGACAAAGCCTTGATACATGAGTAACTGAAGTCGTCCGAGAAAACTAACCGTACCACCAACCTGCGTCATAACTTAAGGAGATAATCATGAATAACGCCAAACGTTTTTTCCGCGTCTCTACTATCGCGCTTGCTCTCGTCTGCGGATCGGCGATCAGCGAACTTGCTTCTGCCAACGAGGACTGCGACAAGATAACGAACGCTACTGGCCACTCGCGACGGGATCTTTTCCCATCGACTTGCGAGCAATCCACGGCGGACAAACAGGTCAGCGGAAAGACCCACGAACAGGTTCAGGCCGAGCTTTTCGAGGCTCAGAGAAACGGTGACATCATCATGAGCGCCGCCGCCAAACCAGCACGTGAAATCTATCCGGGAAATTACCCGGCAGAAACGAATCTGGCCAAACAGGACGGCGGCAAGACTCGCGAACAGGGATCCGTCGAACTCGCGGGGGCAAAGAAGGCCGGTAGCGTCGATCCGGCAAACTAAGAGCAGCGAAAGCAACGAAGCCGAAGGCGATCCCGACGGACATCGGTGCGACGGGGCCAGGAATGGCCCTGTCGCATTGGTACACCCACCTGCGAGCAATGAGGCGATCAACGTCTCAATGCACCTCGTTAGTTACGAGCCAGACGTCGTCTTTTTACAACGATGCCTACAACGGCTCAAGTTTGTTTTGCCCTTCATCGTCCCCCGCCGGCACCTGGCCGAGAAAATGTCTTCGAGGCTCATACCTCGATTGCGCTCCCAAATTTAGCGACACGACGCCAGGCGAATCCACGTGGCCAGTAACGCGCGTCATCGCAAGATTCAATCGCATTGGAGCATTACAAGACTGACCGCAGTCAACGGATCCTTGACAGTACAAGGACATTGCCCGCCGGCAGCGGAGCCGGTGGGTTGTTGAGGGCAGCATCCAGCGCCGAAGAACTCCACCCGGCTGCCTGAAGAATGAACGTCGGACGTCCGAGCGACCACGGCCTTCGCACGCGAATGTTCAATAGTAAATATCGCGCTGCACGCTTTATGGGAACTACGCCGGCAGAAGTCGCGCTGCGATTGCTGTTGCTCAAGCACATGCGCAACTGAGGCTATGCCGTACCGGAGCGCGAGGTGTGAGCCAACCTGGTGTATCGCCAGTTCACGCGGTGGGCCCGGCCAAGGTGCCGGATGCCAAGACGCTGGGCAAGCTCGGCGTGGCCCTGGGGCCGGAAATCGTCGAGCGGATCCATCGGCGCGTGGTGGCCATCGCGCAGGAGCACAGAGTCGTCCGGGGCCGCCGGATGCGCGTCGATACCACGGTGGTGGAAACCGACATCCACTACCCGACCGACTCTGCACTGCTGGGCGACGGTGTGCGTGTGCTGACGCGGGCGATGAAAAGGATCCAACAGCTGTCGGCGGCGGCAGGCGCCACGGCGCGGGATCGCACCAATAGCGCAGGCCGCTGCGTGCTGCAGATCGGTCGTATCTGCCGCAGCCGCACCGAGCAAGGCAAGGATCGGCTGCAGCAGTGCTATCGCAGTCTGCCGTCCATCACGGGGCGGGTAGTCGGACCGGCCAAGCGCTTCGTGCGTGAGGTGGTTACTGGCATCAAGGGCAGCGCCGAGCTCATTGCGCAACTGGCCCTCGAGGAACACTGCGTCTACCTCGAAACCATGATCCCGCGCGTGCAGCAGCTGATGCGGCAGGCGCGTGAACGCATCTTCGGCGGCGATACGCGCTCGGCCGGCAAGCTGGTCAGCCTATTCGAGCCGCACACCGAAATCATCCGCAAGGGCAAGGCCGCCAAGCCCACCGAGTTCGGCAAGCTGATCAAGTTCCAGGAGGCCGAGCAGCAGATCGTCACGCACTAGGAGGTCTACTACGAACGTCCGAGCGACTCCGACCTGCTCATGCCGGCGCTCCAGGTCCATGAGCAGCAGTTCGGTCGGCCACCCCGGCTGGTCACCGCCGACGCCGGCTTTTTCTCGGCACGCAACGAAACTGCCGCGCGTGAGCGCGGCGTCAAACCGTTCGCAATCCCGAACCTCAGCACAAAGAACGCCGCGCGCAAGAAGCTGCAGCGTAAACGCTGGTTTCGCCGTGCCCAGAAATGGCGAACCGGGTGCGAGGGTAGGATCAGCCGCTTGAAGAGACGTCATGGGCTGAACCGATGTCGTTACAAGCGCGCCGATGGCATGAAGCGTTGGGTCGGCTTCGGCGTCATTGCCGACAACCCGATCAACATCGGCCGCGCCCTGGCTACTCGTCCCGCGCGCTGACGGCCGTCCGTCTTTTCGCTTCGTCCCTACCCCTCACGTCCAGGGCCGCTGCTTGCCATCGCAGCGGCTTGCGCGTTGCGGTTCCTCGGCGCGGCCGTGTCAGAAACGGCATTTTTGCGCCGGAAAGTAGCTAACGAATCAAGGCGCCGATCAAGCGTATGCGCGCTTGGTAAAACAGTACGGGTGCCTCCGCGACCCAAGGTAACTCCCTCACGATGCCCGCGACGTGGAAACGAATGCATCGATCGCCCAGCAGTGCAAATAGGTGCAGGAGGATGCGGCCCAGGCGAAAGCGGGCAAGGGTGAGCAGCTTCGGAGAGATGGCACGTGATATCAGTGCGACCCAAATGGCGGTGGTCTTGTTCATGTCAATCTCCAAAGGGTTCGGTTGTTTGGGGTGTTTCTTTAAAGAGTTCCGTCTCTGCTACGCATGGGCGAAGACATTTGCGTAGTCGTCTGAAGAGTGTGGCGTTGATAGGCATCCGGTACCGCGTTGAATGACGACGCCAGATTAGAGGCGAGCTGCAGCCGAGTCGTCAGGGAACGGTTCGGATCGGGTCCGAGATCGGTGTAAGCCGGCAAGAACCGAATCCGGACCAAATGCCGACCTTTCTTTGACGACTCCGCTCGGGAGGGCGATTAGCCTCGGCGCTGTGGGATTGCGCCCACGGCATCCGGAGCAAAAGCATGGCGGACGATCACGACGCTCTACTTACGAATTTCTGGTTGGACAATCTCGAGGAGCTCGATCGCGAGATCGCGCGCCTCGCCGTGCTGTGCGGCGTGAGACTCCTCGATCCTGGTGTCATGCACCGTGTTCTGCAGAAGGGCACGTCCGTGTGCCGGAACAGCAACGCGGCCGCTTTCGCCAAGCTTCACGACCTGCTGATGGTGCATCTGACTCTGCAAAGCAAGGCGAACGATGAACTCGGCGAAGAGTGGACTTCGCAGATCGTCGAACTGATCGTCGAGCGGCTGAGGAAGTCGTACGGCAATGCGCTCGGTGAACCGCCCGCGTGAACATTTCACGAGGGAAACCCGCACATGGCATTTCATGAAGGAAAACCAGACATGTCACTTTTCGATTCCCCGCTGGCCGGCATCGACCGGCTACGCGGCTACGACGACCTGATCGCGGCGGCACGACGGCTTGAGCCGGTGACGACGGCGGTCGCCCATCCCTGCGAAGAGAGCGTCCTGCGCGCCGTGGCCGAGGGCTTGCGCCTGGGGCTGATCCTGCCGACCCTGGTCGGACCGCGCGACAAGATCGAGCCGATCGCGCAAGAACACCACGTCGACCTCGCCAACATCCCCATCGTCGACGTGCCGCACAGCCACGCCGCCGCCGCCAGCGCCGTCGAGATGGTTCGTCGTGGCGAGGCCCGGCTGCTCATGAAGGGCAGCCTGCACACCGACGAGCTGATGGCCGAAGTCGTGGCCCGGGCGACGGGCCTGCGCACCGAGCGGCGCATCAGCCACGTCTTCGTCATGGACGTACCGACCTACCACAAGCCGCTGTTCGTCACCGACGCGGCGGTGAACATCTTTCCCACCCTGGAAGACAAGGTCGACATCTGCCAGAACGCCATCGACCTCGCCCACGGGCTGGGGCTCGCAGCGCCAAAAGTGGCGATCCTTTCCGCGGTGGAGACCGTGACCGGCAAGATTCCCTCCACCATCGACGCTGCGTGCTTGTGCAAGATGGCCGAGCGCGGCCAGATCCGCGGCGGCATCCTCGACGGACCGCTCGCCTTCGACAACGCAATCAGCGCCGAGGCGGCCGCCACCAAGGGCATCCAGTCGCCAGTGGCCGGGGATCCCGACATCCTGCTCGTCCCCGATCTGGAGGCCGGCAACATGCTGGCCAAGCAGCTCACCTTTCTGCTGCACGCTGATGCCGCCGGACTAGTGCTCGGCGCACGGGTACCCGTCATTCTGACGAGCCGCGCCGACAACCTGCGCGCGAAGCTCGCCAGCATGGCGGTGGCGACGCTCCTCGCGCACCCGTGGCGCGGCACGGGGGCGCCGTTCACTGCGGCTGTGGCGGCATCGTCCGCGGCTGCTCTAGCAGGGTGAGCAAATGGACGACGCCATTGTCGTAGTCAACGCCGGCTCCTCGAGTGTCAAGCTCGCCGTGTTCGTCACCGAAGCCGGCGGCCTGACGCAGATCGGACGAGGCCAGGTCGAGGGCATCGGCACCGCCCATCCCGAGCTCAAGCTGCATGCCGCAAATCACCCTGCCTTCGCACGCAAGCTCGCGCCCGCGGAAGCGGTGGACCACAGCGCCGCGCTGGGCGCCTTCATCGCCGCCGCGCGCGAGCACTTTCCCAAAGTGAAGGTCGTGGCCGTCGGCCATCGGGTCGTCCACGGCGGCCCGCGCTTCGCCGAGCCGGTACTGGTCGACGTGGACGTGATGCAGGTCCTGGAGAACTATGTTCCGCTCGCCCCACTGCATGAGCCGCACAACCTCGCGGCGATGCGCGCGGCCGCATCAGCCCTGCCCGGCATCCCGCAGGTTGCCTGCTTCGACACGGCGTTTCACCGCCGCCATCCCCGGGTGGCCGACTGCTTCGCGCTGCCCCGCCGCTACCACGACGAAGGCGTGCGCCGCTACGGCTTCCATGGCCTTTCCTACGAATACATCGCCAGCACGCTGCCGCAGGTTGCGCCGCGGGTCGCCGGCGGTCGCGTGGTCGTCGCCCACCTCGGCAGCGGCGCGAGCATGTGCGCCCTGAAGGCGGGGCAGAGCGTCGACTCCACCATGGGCTTCACCGCCCTGGACGGCCTCCCGATGGGCACGCGCACGGGGCAGATCGACCCGGGGGTGGTGCTGTACCTGCTCGCCGCAGGTGAGTCGCTGCAGACCATCGAATCGCTGTTCTACAAGAAGTCCGGGCTGCTCGGCCTGTCGGGGATCTCCAACGACATGCGCGACCTGTTGGAGAGCCGGGACGAAGCGGCGGCCTTCGCCGTGGAGTATTTCGTCTACGCCGTGGTGAAGCAGCTCGGCGCGCTCGCCGCCTCGCTCGGCGGTTTGGATGCGCTGGTGTTCACGGCCGGCATCGGCGAGCGCTCGGCGCCGATCCGCGCCCGGGTGTGCCGGGCCTCAGCCTGGCTCGGCATCGATCTCGACGAAGAAGCCAACGAGAAAGGCGGCCCGTACATATCGGCCCCTGCGAGCCCGGTGTCGGCCTACGTCATTCCGACCAACGAGGAGCTGATGATCGCCCGCCACACGCTGCGCCTGCTCGCCAAAACCGGGCACGCACGGCCCCCATCCATTTCACCCATAGAGGTTCAGTCATCATGAATGAAATAGTCGCTCGCCAGGCAGTGAGCAAGACCACGGACCGCGCAAGCGCACCTTCACGGCGGCTCGCTGCATCGCTTCCCCGTGCGGACAAGGGATCGCCGCTCGTGGAGACGGCCTACATGACGCACCAGGTGTGGACCGTCTACCTCGGACGACTGCAGCGCGCCCATGGGCAGTACCTGGAAGGGCTGAAGGCATCATGGAAGGAAAACCCCTTCCTCGACAACGCCTCGGACGCACGCTCGGTAAAGGATCCGGCCACCAGCACGATGGACTACGCGGTCGACACCGTGCAGCGCATGGTGCTGCTCGCCGACACGATACGGCAGCGCGGCAACAACTACCTCGCCCACGTCGCGGCCGGCCAGCCGCCGTTGCTGCATTTCGCGACCGAGACCGTGCTCGACGCCCGCCAGTTCGAGCGACCGGTGAACTACGCGCTGCTGCGCATCCTGCCGCCCGAGGGCGTGAACATCGACCCGAGAAGCCGTCCTTATGTGATCATCGACCCGCGCGCGGGACACGGGCCCGGCATCGGCGGGTTCAAGGCCAACTCCGAGGTCGGCGTGGCGCTTCGCCACGGCCACCCGGTGTACTTCGTCGTCTTCTTCCGCGACCCGGAGCCCGGCCAGACGCTACTCGATGTCTGCGAGACCGAGAAGCAGTTCGTGCGCAAGGTGCGCGAGCTCCATCCCGACAGCCCCAAGCCGGCCATCATCGGCAATTGCCAGGCGGGCTGGGCGGCCATGATGCTGGCCGCCTCCGACCCCGTCGACACCGGGCCGCTGGTGATCATCGGCGCGCCGATGTCTTACTGGAGCGGGGCGTGGCGCGAAGGCGAGGGCGACAACCCGATGCGTTACTCGGGGGGCAATCTCGGCGGCACATGGCTTGCGTCGCTCACCGCGGACCTGGGCCACGGCGTCTTCGATGGCGCCTACCTCGTGCAGAACTTCGAGAATCTCAATCCCGCCCACAACTACTGGGACAAGTACTACAACCTGTATTCGAAGGTGGACACCGAAGCGGCGCGCTTCCTCGAGTTCGATCGCTGGTGGGGCGCGTTCTTCCTGATGAACCGCGAAGAGATCGAGTGGATCACCCGTAATCTCTTCGTCGGCAACACATTGTGGAAAGGCGGGTCCAGGGCGGTGCNGGGCAAGGCCCTCGACCTGCNCGAGATCCGCCAGCCCATCGTGCTGTTCGCATCGCTGGGCGACAACATCACGCCGCCCCAGCAGGCGTTTAACTGGGTGGCCGACATCTACGGATCCACGGAAGAGATTAAGGCGCGTGGCCAGGTCATTGTCGGTCTCGTGCACGAGCACGCCGGCCACCTCGGCATATTTGTCTCCGGCGACGTGAACCGCAAGGAGCACACGCAGATCGTGTCGGCGCTCGACTCTATCGAGATGCTGGCGCCCGGTCTCTACGGCATGGAGATTCACGAAAACGGCAGCGAGAACGGCGAGCCGCAGTACGAGGTTCAGTTCCGGGAATACCGGCTCGAAGAGGTCGCGGGGCGGCTGAACCGTTTCAAGCGCATCGACGAAAAGCCCTTCGAAGTGGTCGCCGCGGTGTCCGACTTCAACCAGCGGGCCTACGAGGTGTGGCTGCAGCCATGGGTGCGTGCCTTCTCCACCGACCAGACGGCCGAGCTCCTACGCCAGCTCCATCCNCTGCGCCTGCAGCGCTGGGCCTTCAGCGACGCCAACCCCGCCCTTGCCGCGCTTGCGCCGGCCGCGGCGTGGGCGCGCGCCGCACGCAAACCCGTCGACGCGAGCAACCCCTGGCGAGCGCTGGAGCGTAGCGGTGCCAGCGCCGTCAGCGCGTGGCTGGACTTCGGCCGCGCGCTGCGCGATGCGGCGAGCGAAGTCACGTTCCTGCTCACCTACGGCGGCCTGGTATCCCTGTTCGTACGTCCGGACGACGACGCTGCCGAGTCCGCCAACGCCGAGGCTCGCGATTTGCCGTTCGTTCAGCGGGCTCTGGCGTCAATGGAGGAAGGTAGCTACCCCGAAGCCCTGGCACGTGTGGCGGCGCTGCTTTCGCCGCAGAAGGGCCCGCTCGACCTGGCGGCCCTCGATCTCGGCCTCCGGTACAGCAAGCAGTTCGCCGAGCTCGTGCCCGATATGCCGCACGAAGCCTGGCGCCGGCTCCAGGGCGAGCAGGACATCATCGTGCGTTACGAGCCGGAGAAGGCGCTGGCGACCCTGCCCAGGCTAGTGAAGACACGCCGGGATCACACCCGGCTCAGCCGCGTGCTGCGCCAGTTCACCAGCGAAGAAGCCCTAGCACAGTTCAAACCCACCGATGAGCAGCGCCAGATGCTGCTGCGCATCGCGCAGGCCCTCGATGTTTCGCTAGAGGAGCTGGCGCAGCGAGTGACGGGGGCGCTTCCTCTCCCAGCGAAGGCACTGTAGGTGCCAAAGAGTCGGCGCCGTCTGGATCGGGGGCACGCGGAGGCGGGGTAAGCGCCGCGCCACTCGATTCGGGTGCTCGCCGAAGCACGGGCACCTTGAGCGCGAGGCCCCGGCGTCAGACGCCGGGGCGCTTCATTTCAGGGTTGTGGAATGGGCGGCTCGGTGCCGGCAGCCGTGACATCGCTCTGGAACACGTCGACGAGCTGTTCGGCGCTCGCGAAGCCGTACTGCTTCCCCGTCACCACGTTCTCGACGACTCCGGCGAGAGCCTGAGGCGCCGCATCGCCGCGCAGCTTGACCACGTAGGTCCGCCGGCTCGGGTACTTCGATCGCTCACTGAGGACCATTTCAAACCTCTTCAACTCTGCTCCGGAAACAAACGCCAAGCGTTTCATGTTTTCGGGTGGCGAGGAGAGGGCATAGCCCCCTCCAGGCCGTTTAGCGACTGTTAAGCCATGATATGGAAGCCACCGTCCACGTAGTAGGTGTCGCCGGTGATGCCGCGCGCACCATCGCAGACCAGAAACGCGCACAACGTGCCCACGTCCTCGATCTGGACGGGGCGCCGCAACGGGGCCCGGCGACGTGCGTCTTCGATCAGTTCTCCGAAGGCCGGAATGCCGGACGCTGCCCGCGTCGGGATCGGACCCGGCGACACGGCGTTGACCCGGATGTCGCGGGGGCCGAGCTCGGTAGCAAGGTAGCGGACGCTCGCTTCCAGCGCCGCTTTCACCGGTCCCATCACCCCGTAGTGCGGAACGACCTCTTCGGCGCCGAGGAAGCTCATGGTGATCAGCGAGCCGCCCCGGTCCATCAGAGGCTCGGCCAGGCGTGCCATGCGCAGGAACGAGTGGCAGGAGATGTCCATCGCGCGTGCGAAACCTTCGCGGGAGCTGTCGGTGACGCGCCCGTGCAGGTCTGCGCTGGGCGCGTAGGCGATGGAGTGCAGCACGAAGTCGAGGCGGCCCCACTGCTCGCGGATAGCGGCGAACACCGCTTCCATCTGGCCGGGCTGTTCGACATCGAGCGGCATGGCGAGCGCGGCGGAAAGCTTCCGCACCAGGGGCTCGACATGCGGTTTCGCCTTGTCGTTGAGCCAGGTCACGGCCAGTTGTGCGCCGACGTCGCGAAAAACCCGCCCGCAGCCGTAGGCGATGCTGTCCTCGTTGGCGATGCCCACCACCAGCCCTTTTCGGCCGGCGAGCACCATCGGATAAAGTTCCATTTCGCCTCCAGTTCTTCAAGTGCGCGTCGCATCTGTCGCGCACCTTGAAAGTTGCACGTTCGGGGAAGGACGTCTGTCCTCGGTTCACTACCCCTTCAGGCTAAGCTCAGGCGCCCGAAGAGTCGTCAGAGATGGGTCGGCACTCCGTCCGATTTTGGTGGGCGTGGCGCCCACCGTCGGTGTGCCGGCAAGAAGTTGTCGTCGCGCGGCGAACCGCCGGCGCTTCAATTCGCAGAACGCGAGTCGCATTGCAGGTCGTCAGCGAGGGCAGCCGCCAGACGCGCCAGGGCGTCGGTGGTCGCGGAGGCTACCGCCGCAGGTCTCGCGCTCTCCAGCGCCGCCTGCAGCCGGATGCGACCACCTCGGTAAGACCGGCCGGCCGCACGGCAGGACAGTTGCCACCTCGCGTCCAGATTCAGTCCGCTCTCGCCGGGATCCAGGGCCATGAATTCGATGGCGAGCTCCGCGTCGGCGGGCCGGCGCTCGCCTGCCAACAGGATCCGCGAAGGGCCGAGCCGCTGGGACAGGGCGTCGCGCAGGACGCGCGTGGCGGCGACCGGCAGGCGTTCCGCCCACTCGGTATTGTCGGACATGAGGAGCACGTTGCTTCGGCGGCCCACCAGTACCGGAAAGCTGTCCAGGTACTGGGGAAGGGTGACTTCGCGCAGCAGCACCGTTCCCGGTGTGTCGGGCGCGGCGATGGGCGCGGATTCCGCCGGTGGAGGCAGAGCGACGAGCGTCACCGGCGACGATGCGCATCCGGCGAGAGCCATGGCGGCGACGCCGGCGGCAATGCGAAGCATTGGCGAAGTTATGCAGAGGTTCCCTAAGGCCACGAGACGTGTACCGAGGGCCTTGACGTCGAAGCGGACGGCGATGCGGGACCGGCGGACCATTTGGCTATCTCCCGTGAAGCAAAACGGCCGGATTCCGGTCCACCCGCTCCGTGAAACTGCGCAGGCGCGCCGCGCTGGAGGCAAGATCGTCCACGGCGCGCTGAACCTGGACGACGGTGTCGCCGTTCGGATCCAGCAGCGCGTTGGCGNTTTCGATCGCGACATTCGCGCTCTGCAGCGTGCCCCGGGCGGTGTCCAGGGTGCCGGCTGTTTCGGTCTGCAGGCTCTCAGCGAGNGACTGCACGGAAGCGAGCGTCTTCTGCATTGACGCTGCAGTCCCGGTCAAGGCTTGCTGTGCAGCCGCAGAAGAACCGGTGACTTCGCGCTCGATGGTTCCGACGGTGCGCCGCAGGTCGGTGAGCAGCACAGGCAGCCCGTCCAGCGTCTTCTTCAGTTGCGGGTTGGAGACCAGCGCGTCGAGCGATACCGCCGTGTGCTGAAGTGCCGACACCGCGGCCGCGATGTCGAGAGTTTCCAGTTGCTGGGAGAGCGCCTGGAAGCTGCTCGGTACAGTGGGGACTTCAGGAACGTCCGACGGTTCGCCCAGACGGAAGGCCTGGACGTTGGGGCGGAAGTCCAGCTCGACCTGGAGCTGGCCGGTGACGATGCTCTGCAGGACGAGCTGCGCCGACAGGCCGCGTTGCACAAGCGCGGGAATCGGGTTTCCCGGCCCCGGCACCGCCGCTCCGTGCACGTCGACGCCTCCCGGTACCAGCTCCATGTTGACCTGGGCGATCGACCGCGTCGTGTCGGGGTCGATCCGGATGCCGATCGCTGTCACTTCACCCACGTGCACGCCGCGATAGTTGACCGGCGCGCCGACCTGCAACCCAGCCACCGAGCCGTGGAAGTAGCCGATCATCGCGTAGTGTTTCTTGAAGAGGGTGCCGCTGCCGAAGAACAGAATGGCGGCGACGATGAGCCCGATCGCGCCCAGCACAAAAGCACCGATGACGGTCGGGTAGGTCTGCTTCATGGCGCCCTCCGACCGCATGCGCCCGGCGGCTCGGCGCCTTTGCCGCGGCGGGTGAGAAAGTCGCACACCTTGGGATTGTTCGACGAATCCGCGAGCTCGGACGGCGAGCCGAGCGCCACCGGCCGGTGCGCCTCGCCGTCGAGAAATATCATCCGATCGGCGATGCCGTAGAGGCTCTCCAGCTCGTGCGTGACGAGCACCACCGTGATGCCAAGACCGTCCCGAAGCGCGAGCACGAGCTCGTCCAGGCGTCGCGACGAGAGCGGGTCCAGGCCGGCCGAGGGCTCGTCCAGGAACAGCACGGCGGGGTCGAGCGCCAATGCGCGCGCGAGCGCCGCTCGCTTGCGCATCCCGCCGCTCAGGCTTGCGGGGAAGCGATGCTCTTCACCGGCCAGCCCGACCAGCGCGAGCTTGAAGCGCGCGAGCTCGATACGGGCGGCCGGCGGCGGATAGCCCAGCAGATCCATGGGCAGCATGACGTTGTCCAGCACGCTCATCGACGTCCACAGCGCACCGCCCTGAAAGAGGATGCCGAACGGCGGCGCGCCCTGCTGCATGCATTCCTCGAGCGTCTTTCCGTCGAACAGTATTCGCCCGCCCTGCGCCGGGACCAGGCCGACCATCGTCTTCATCAACGTGCTCTTGCCGGAGCCGCTGTCCCCGACGATCGCGAAGATCTCGCCTTTGCGGATGCGCGCGTTGATGCCGCTTTGCACCGCGCGGCCGCCATAGCCGACGGTGACGTCGTCGAGGGTGATGCGGGCGCTGAAAGAATCGGCAGGCATGGCGTCATACGTCCAGGGCGTTGGCGCACAGCGCGAACACGGCATCGAGCGCGATGATCCCGACGATGGACGCCACGACGGCGCCCGTCGTCGCGGAACCGACGCCGGACGCGCTGCGCTCGGCGCGGAGCCCGTAGAAGCATCCGAGCAGCGCCACCAGCGCCCCGAACACCGCGGCCTTCAGGCCGCCGATCACGAACTGCGTCCCATGGACAGCCGCCTGCGTGGCAGCCCAGTACGCGGTGGGCGACAGATCGAGGAGCGGCGCCGACACCCACAGGCCGCCGAGGATCGCGCAGGTGCAGCCGTAGACGTAGAGGAGCGGCATCAGCGCGGTCAGCGCGACCACGCGTGGAAGCACCAAGAACTCGACCGGCGAGACACCGAGCGTGGTCAGCGCATCGATCTCCTCGTTTCCTTGCATGGTGGCGATGCGGGCGGCGAAGCTCGCGCCGGTGCGGCCTGCGAGCACGATGCCGGTGATGATCGGGGTCAGCTCGCGTACCGAGGCGATGCCGACCAGGTCGGCCACGTAGATGCCGGCGCCGAAGCGGCGCAGCTGCACGGCGCCGACGAAAGCCAGTATCGCGCCCATCAGCATGTTGACAATTGCGACGATTGCAAGCGCTCGGCTGCTGGATTCGGCGAAAACGTCGATCAGCTCGGCGGCGCGGACCTTCGCCCGCGCGACCGTGAACCGGGGCACGAGCAGCACCACCGCGCCGAGCAGGGCCGTGAAGGCCTTCAAGGCTCGGGCACCATCCCGGGCACGCAGTCCCGCCCGGGTAACGAACCCGCCGAGCGCGGGCGCGGGCGGCCCGGTTCGGCGCGCGGAGCGGCGCGACAACACGAGCAGCTTTTCGAGGTCCTCCGGCAGACCGGCCAGGGCAGGCGCGCCGCCAGGGAGGGCCTGCAGCACCCGCGCGAGGGAAGCCGCATCGAGACTTCCCCAGCGCCAGTCGCCGGGTGCTTCCACGCGCAGGGTGTTCACGCCGCCGCAGGGCGGCAGCCCCAGCTCCGTGAGCGGCCGCGCCAGCAACGACGGGTCGATGCCCTGTGCGGGCAGGCGCATCAGGAGCTCGCTGCCGTGTATGCGAAACACGATCCCACTGCTCTTTGCCGCTGCGTGCATTCCGCTGCCGTTTCCAAAGGGGCGTTGTATCGACGCACCTGTCGGCCGGACAGCGATAGATGCCGCGCGGGCGAATAGCGAGGTGCACTTGTTGCGGCCAGCATAGGGGCTGCGCACGCCACCGTGGTCAGCGAACCGTCGCGGTTCGGTCGGAATTTGGTGCCGTTGCGCTTGCTGCTCGCCCGCGAGTTTTAGCTGCCCGCGAGGTTCAGACCTGCCTGGCCTCGAGCAGCGCCCGGGCGCGCGTGACCAGCGGCGTGTCCAGGCCTTCGGTGATCTCGGACATCGAAGCAGTGAACGCCCGCCACTCCTCGGCCGTACCGTCCCGGCGCTCGCACAGCGCCACGAGGGCGGTCAGCTCCAGCCAGCGCGCTTCCTGCTCGCGCGCCTCGGACAGGGCCCGCTCGATCCACTCGCGCGCGCGGGCGGGCTCGCCCCGCGCGTCGGCGACGCGTGCTTCGAGCAGCAGCAGCTGAACCAGGTACACGCGTTCGCCGACCGTTCGCGCCACCTGCATGGCATCGTCGAGCTCGCGTTGGGCTCCGTCCCAGTCGCCGGCGAGCACGAGCGCCTCGGCCCCGTATCCCAGCACTTCGCTGAAGCTCATCACGTTGCCGGGGCGGGTCATTTCCGCGTATCCCTCGCGGATCAGGCGGTGGGCGCCACGCGGGTCGCCCGCGTGCATCTGCGCCCACGCGCGAAACCACCGGTGTGCCGGACGCCCGTGCGCCATGGCGTGCTCGTCGGCGAGGGCGCCGATCTGCTCGCCGAGCTCGCCGACGCGTTGGGCATTGTCGATGCGCAGCTCGAACAGCGCGTTGGACCAGAGGACGACCAGGCGCGCCATCGGCTGGTTCAGTCGATCCGCGCGCGCGTGCGCCGCCCGCATGCGCGCACGGCCCTGATCGACGAATCCGAGGAGCAGCAGCTGAATGCCGAGCAGGCTGAGCATCATCACGCCGGGCTCGGTTACCCAGGCCGTGTACGGCGCCTCGTCTTCGAGAGTCGCGAGGGCGGCGAGTCCCCGTTCGAGCCACTCGCGCCCCACGCGCGGCCGGCCACGGAGATGGTGGACCATTCCCTGCACGACGCAGGAGCACACGAGGAGGGTCGGATCCTTGCTTGCGGCGTAGAGCGCTTCGCTTTGCTCGGCGAGGGCGAGCGCCCGCTCGAAATCTCCGCGCATGACAAGCACCACGCCAAGCGCATTCAGCAGCAATCCCCGCGCCGGATGCAGCGGCGCCTTTCCCAACAGAGCCTGTCCGCGCCACAGGGCCCGCTCTACCTCGGGCGCCAGCAGTCCACGCAGCCGCAGCGCTGAGACGCCCTGAAGGGCCGCAAGCGTGATTTCCATCCCCGTGCGCGCTTCGCCGTCCGGGGCGTCGGGCAGCAGAGCGAGGGCCCGCTCGGTGAGGCCCATCGCCTCCGAGGGACTGAACCGCTGCAGCGCCGATTCCGCCGCTTCGGCGTAGCAGCGCAGCGCACTCAAGGCCTCCCCGCCCTGCTCGAAGTGCGAGGCCAGTTCGGACGCGGACACCGCGGCGCCCGCCGCACGGTCGCGGTCCAGCGCGGCGCCCACTTTGCGATGCAACTCCACGCGTGCGAACGGGGCGATCCGCTGGTAAAGCACCTGCCGGTAGATCGCGTGCCGGAATGCATACCCGAGCTCGGCGGGGTGGCTATCCGCCGGCGGTTCCGTAAGCCACTGCTGGCGGCGCGCCAGCTCGGCGCACGCCGCGGCCACCGCCGCAGCATCGCGCTGGAGCACCTCGGCGAGGGTGCCCGGGCGGAACTCCATGCCGCAGACGCTCGCCGCGTCGAGCAGCGCGCGTTGCTCAGGCCCAAGCCGCCGGACATATTGCTCGATGATGCCAGCCAGGTTCTCCGGGATCTCCGCTGACGCCAGGCGCTGCCGGGCAGAGGATGCGGCGCCGGCGCTCGCCGCATCCTGCGCGAGGAGGTCCCCGACCACATCGGCGACAAACAGCGGCAGCCCGTCGGTACGCTCGTGCAGGGCCCGGACAAGTTCTTCATCACCGGCGAGCGCGGGGCTCCGAACGGCAAGGTACGCGGCGACATCCTGCTGGGAGAACGCATCGAGCATGATCTCCTCGCTCAGCCCGTGCAGCCGAAGCTCGTGGCGCAAGGTTCCCAGAGGATGATCGGTTGCGATGATGTCGGCGACGCGAAAGGTGGCGAGCCACATCAGCCGCGCGCCGCCGCGGCGGCGCGCGATGTGATCGATCAGCTGCACGGTGGCGTGATCACTCCAGTGCAGGTTCTCGGTGACCAGCAGCAGCGGCTTATGTTGGATGTAGCGATCGAGCAGCTCGCCCATTTCCCGCAGCATACGGGCCTGGGTGGCGCCGGCGAGCTCGCGGCGCAGGGCTTCGCGCTCGGCCGCGTCGCTGAGCCAGGGCAGCTGCAGCAGCCAGGTCGGCGCCACGGTGCGCAGCAGCGGCACCACGTCCGGGTCGCGCCGGCACAAGTCGGCGAGCGCCTCCAGGACCGGAAGATAGGGTTCGCCCGCGCCGTGCTGCTCGACGCATTCACCGTGCGCGCGGGAGACATCGCCGAGCGTGCTGACGAAGTGCTCGACCAGCGTGGTCTTGCCGATGCCCGGCTCGCCGGTCACCCAGACCAGCTGCCGCTTGCCCGCGCACGCGGCATCCCAGGCCTGGCGCAGCCGGGCAAGAGCCTCCGAGCGGCCGGTGAGGCGAGGAAGTACCGCCGATGCTCCGGTGACCGTAGCGGGCGTAGGCGTCGTGGGAATCGTCCGTGCCAACACCGCCGTGACCGCGGTCGGAACCTTCGATGACGGCGGCCGTACGGCGCCGATGAAGCGATACCCGTGCCTCGAGACCGTCTCGATGTAGCGGGGCGCCTTCGGATCGTCGCCGAGCGCCCCGCGCAGCTCGCTTATCGTGGTCTTGAGCACCGATTCGCTAACGAACTGATGGCCCCACACGGCGTCCAGCAGAGCGTTCTTCTTCACCAGGCTTTGCTGCCGGCGGGCCAGGGCGCACAGCACGGCTAACGCCTTGGG